>Ga0180222_1000369_pt1 | contig 67645 bp, 60 predicted proteins | sample eDN5th37CKraftOP_FD_151336 | JGI IMG/M metagenome (GOLD analysis project Ga0180222, IMG submission 151336) | Enriched Organic Plus compost microbial communities from Emeryville, California, USA - eDNA 5th pass 37_C Kraft OP (version 2) (version 2) ... | reverse complement strand
GGCCCCCGATACCCGGCGCGACGGCGTGCGCTACCTGCGGCCCTGGCTGGATGTCGACCGCGCGCGCATCCTGGAGGCGGCGCGGGATTACGCGGCGCGCACCGGCTGGGAGCCGGTGCAGGACCCGACCAACGCCGACCCCCTCTACACCCGGGCCGCCCTGCGCACGCTGCTGGCGCCGGCGCTCGACGCACGCTGGCCCGGCTGGCGCCGCACCGTGGCCCGCCACGCCCGCCACGTGGCGCAGGCGGTGCGGGTGCTGGACGAGACCGCGCGCGCCGATTTCGAGACACTCGACCCGTCCGCCGACGGGCGCGAGTTCTCGTTGGCGGCCTGGCGCGGCCTGGCCGCCGAGCGGCAGGCGCCCGCGCTGCGCCACTGGTTCGCCCGCCACGCGGCGGCCATGCCGAGCGAGGCCCGGCTGGAAGCCCTGGCGCGCCAGCTCCGGCAGTTGCATGCGCTGGGCCACGACCGGCAGATGCTGTCCATCACGCCGAGGTCACCGTACGCTGCGTGCGCGGCCGCGTCGCCCTGATGCCGCGGCAGGCGCAGGGACAGGCGCCCGGTTCCCTCGCCTGCTAAAATCATCGACTTTGCCTGGATTTTCCGGGCCGGCATACCAGTCCAGAGCACGAGATGTCCCTCATCGTTCACAAATACGGCGGTACCTCGATGGGTTCCATCGAGCGGATCATGAATGTGGCGCGCCGCGTGGCCAAATGGCATGCCGCAGGCCACCAGGTGGTGGTGGTGCCTTCGGCCATGGCGGGCGAAACCAACCGCTTGCTGGGGCTGGCCCGCGAGATCACGCCCATGCCCGACGGCCGCGAACTCGACATGATCGCCGCCACCGGCGAGCAGGCCAGCAGCGGCTTGCTCGCCATCGCCCTGCAATCGCTGGGCGTGCAGGCGCGCAGCTACGCCGGCTGGCAGGTCCCGGTGCGCACGGATTCGTCGTATACCAAGGCCCGCATCCTGTCGATCGAGGACGCCCGCATCCGCGGCGACCTGGACGCCGGCCGCGTCGTGGTCGTCACCGGCTTCCAGGGCATGGACGAAGCGGGCCATATCACCACCCTGGGCCGCGGCGGCTCGGACACGTCCGCCGTGGCGGTGGCCGCCGCGCTCAAGGCCGACGAATGCCTGATCTACACCGACGTGGACGGGGTCTACACCACCGACCCGCGCGTGGTGCCCGAGGCGCGCCGCCTGGCCGTCATTTCCTTCGAGGAAATGCTGGAGATGGCCTCGCTGGGCTCCAAGGTGCTGCAGATCCGCTCCGTCGAGTTCGCCGGCAAGTACCGCATTCCCGTGCGGGTGCTGTCGTCGCTGACCGATCCCCTCATGCCGCTGGCCGACGAAATGCGCTCGGGCACGCTCATCACTTTCGAGGAAGACGCAAAAATGGAAACCGCCGTTGTCTCCGGCATCGCCTTCAGCCGCGACGAAGCCAAGATCACCCTGCTGGGCGTGCCGGACAAGCCCGGCGTGGCCTATTCCATCCTGGGCCCCGTGGCCGCGGCCAACATCGACGTCGACATGATCGTGCAGAACCAGTCGGTGGCCGGCACTACGGACTTCTCGTTCACCGTCAACCGCAACGAGTTCGGCCGCGCCATCGAGACGCTCAAGCGCGAGGTCATGGAGCAGGTCCAGGCCCGCGAGCTGGTCTCCGACGACAAGGTGTGCAAGGTGTCCATCGTGGGCATCGGCATGCGCTCGCACGTCGGCGTGGCCAGCCTGATGTTCCAGACGCTGTCGGAAGAGGGCATCAACATCCAGATGATCAGCACCAGCGAAATCAAGACCTCGGTGCTGATCGCCGACAAGTACATGGAGCTCGCGGTGCGCGCCCTGCACAAGGCCTTCGGCCTGGACCAGGGCCCCGTCGCGGCAGGCGCCTGACGGCTCGCGGCATGGCCGGCGCACGGGCCAGCCATGCTAGAATGCCACGCTGTTCCGGAGACGTGCCCGAGAGGCTGAAGGGGCTCCCCTGCTAAGGGAGTATGTGGCCAAAAACTGCATCGTGGGTTCGAATCCCACCGTCTCCGCCAAATGTTCGCGCAACTGCGAAGCCAGCCGGAAACCCGCAAGAACGTTCGTTCTGCGGGTTTTTTATTTTTGGTGCCTGGCATGCGGATCTTGCTGTATCTAAATGAGAATTATTGTTAATATCGGGGGGCTTGCCCATCGATCCGTTCATGAACCGCCATGTCCCGTCCGCCCGCGCCCAGGAAAGGTTGGCTCTCCCACTATGGCGGGCTGATAGGGACGTGGGCGAAGGCCGCCGGGAATACGCACGATGCGCAGGACGCCGTGCAGGACGCGGCGGAAAGAATGCTCGGCGCGGACACGCTTGCCATCCGCGACCCCCGCGCCTATCTGCACCGCAGCGCCGTCAACGGCATGATCGGCCGGTATCGGCGCGAACAGTCCTTTCCCACGCTGCCCTTGGACGAACTGGCGGAAGCGGAGCACCCTGTCGCCGACGACGTGGAATCGGCGGCCTATGTGGCCCAGCTGTCGCGCGCCTTGTGCGCCGCCCTGGAGGAATTGCCCCCGGTCTGCCGGCAGGTATTCGCCTGGCATCGGCTCGAGAACCGGACCGTGCCGGATATCGCTCGCGATATGGGCTTGTCCGTGAGCACCGTGGAGAAATACCTTACGAAGACTATGCGGCACTTGCACAAGAGGTTACAAAGTTTCTCGTCCTGACCTTACGGGGGCCGCGCGTCCCAGGCGTCTTTCCTTTATGGGGGTGGTAAAAACGCATCGCCCCTCGCGTCCAGCATGACCGCACACGATCCGAACATTCCCGACGACCCGCACGACGCCGCTGCTCGCTGGTTCACCCGCGACCGCGGCGGCCTGATGACGCCGGACGAACGCCGGGCGTTCGAGGCTTGGCGCCGCGCCGACCCCAGGCACGAGCGGGCGTATGGGGAAATGCAGCAAGTGTGGGACGTGGCCAGGGCGACTCCCGATACGGTTTTCGAGAGCATGCTCGGTGGCCGGGAGCCGCCAGCAGCGGCGTTCGCGTTCCGCCGCCGCATGCTGGCGCTGGGAGCGGGAGCCGCCTGTTGCGCCGCCGCGGCGGCCGTGGCGGTCGGGCCGGAGCGGTGGTTCCACGCTCCGGCATTTTCCGGGCGCTACGCTACCCGGCGCGGCGAACGCCGGACCGTCGAGCTGCCCGACGGTTCGGTGCTGGCGCTGAACACCGGCAGCAGCGTCCAGGTCCGGTTCTACGAGTCCGAACGGCGTGTCCGGCTCGAGCAGGGCGAGGTGTTCTTTTCGGTGGTTCCGGGGCAGGGTCGCCCCTTCGTGGTGGATGTCGGGCAGGCTGCCGTGACGGTGACGGGCACGCGGTTCAATGTGCGGCGCGATGCCGGGCAGGTGTCGGTCGCGGTGGCGTCCGGGTCCGTGGAAGTCGCCGGCGGCAGGTGGTGGAACCGCACGGTGCGCCGGCTGGGCGCGGCCCAGGCCGTGCAGGTGGCTGGCGGCGCACTCCTGTCCGAGGTTTCGGCGGCGGACATCGAGGCGCTGACGGCATGGCGGCAGGGCAAGGTGGTGTTCGATGCCGCCCCGCTGGCCGAGATCGTGGCCGAGATGAACCGCTACCGAACCCGGCCGGTGCGCCTGCGATCGGAGGCCCTGCGCGGGCTGCGCGTGGCGGGCGTGTTCAGCACCGAAGACCCGGACGCCTTTCTCGAAGTGCTGCCGTCGCTCGTTCCGGTCACGGTGCTGCGCCTGCCCGACGGCGGCAGCGAAATCGTCCCGCGCTAAGGGATCGCGCCTTTCCGGGCGGCCGTCCGCCGGCGCGATGCCGCGCCTTCCCCGTGCTGAAATATCTTATTTCAAACCCGGCGCGGAAATCTTTACGGGGTTCGCGCTTCCCGGCTCTCTTCTTTAATGAAGGCCGCGGTTTCGTCGAAGGACGGAGCCGGGCCACAAGAAACCTTTGGCCAAAGGGTTTGGCGCGTCCGCGCCGCTTTCATTTTCAAGAGAATGTCCGGTGAACCCTTACATCAATAAGCATCCAGCGGCCACGTCCCGCGGCCGGCGGCCGCGCGTCGGCCCGATCGGCCTGAACGCACTTGCCGTGTCGCTCGCCCTGGCTCTCGGCTGGCCGTCCGGCGCGGCATATGCCCAGGACGCGGCATCGGCACGGATCGACATTCCGGCGCAATCGCTGAACCAGGCCCTGCTGCAGCTTGGGCAGCAGAGCGATATCCAGATCTACTACCTGCCCGAGGTCGTGGCGGGGCTGGACGCCCCGGCCGTGGCGGGCGAGTTGACGGCGCAACAGGCGCTGGCGCGGCTGCTGGAGGGAACGGGCATCGAAGCCCGCTGGAGCGGGAAAACGGTCTGGCTGTCGCGGCCCGCGCCGGGAACGGCGGTGCGGCTCGCACCGGTGACGGTTACCGGATCTTCGCCGGGCGCCCTGCCGGGTGTCTACGCGGGCGGCCAGATCGCCGCGGGTGGGCGTGTCGGCATGCTCGGCAACCGGGACGCGATGGATACGCCGTTCAACGTGACCAGCTATACCGCCGAACTCGCGGCCAACCAGCAGGCCGTCACGGTCGCCGATGTCCTGCTCAACGATCCGTCGGTGCGGGTGCTGGGTTCCGGCCTGACCAGCTCGGCGGGGCAGGGCGACACCTTCATGGTCAGAGGCTTTCGCGCGTACAGCGAGGACGTCGCCTTCGACGGCATATACGGGATCGCGCCGGTGACCCTGTTTCCGGCCGAAGTCGCGGAGCGGATCGAACTGCTGAAAGGCCCGAATGCGCTGTTGAACGGCATGGGGCCAATGGGGGGCGTGGGGGGCGCCATCAACGTTGTTCCCAAGCGGGCCGGCGATGTACCGCTCGCCCGCGTGACCGTGAATTACGCGTCGGACAGCCAGTGGGGAGGCCAGGTCGATCTCGGCCGGCGTTTCGGGGAGAACGGCCGCTGGGGCATCCGCCTGAACGGCGTCTATCGCGACGGGGACACGCCCATAGACAGCCAGTCGGTCGAGTTCGGCGTGGCAACGATAGGCATCGATTTCCGGGGTGCCCGCACCCGCATCACGCTGGATGCTGGCTACCAGGACCTGGACACCACGGCCCCCACGGGCGCCGCCGGCGTCTACGTGTATGACGACCTGCCCATTCCCCGCCCGCCGCGCGCCAGCCATCGCATTGCCCAGGACTGGGAATATTCCAAGGTCAAGAGCGAATACTTCCTGCTCAAGGCCGAGTACGACCTGTCGGACGACTGGACGGTATACGGCGCTTTCGGAACCAGCAGCAACGATTACCGGTGGCTGTCTACCGACAAGGAAGTCTACAACGCGGCGGGAGACGCGACAGCGTGGGTTTACTACTACCCCGGCTTCAACGACAGGATGTCGGCCTCGACGGGGCTGCGCGGCAGCTTCCATACCGGTCCCGTGCGCCACGATGTCAACCTGAACGGCTCCCTGATGAGGAAGCGCAACGGGCACAGCTTCGGCTACGAATACGGCTACGGCTACGGCTACACCTCGTTCGACACCAACATTTATCACCCCGGCGACGTTCCGAAGCCGGGATGGGTGGAGTTTCCTTCCGACGTGCCGGTGAGTGCGGAGACGCTGCTGCCGACCGTTGCCCTGTCCGATACCCTCTCGTTCGCGGGAGACCGGGTGAGCCTCACGCTGGGCGGGCGCTACCAGCGGGTGAAGGTGAGTTCCTTCGATACGGCCACGGGCGCCAGGACGGTGACCTACGACAAAAGCGCCTTTACTCCCGCCCTGGCCTTGCTGGTCAAGCCCACCGATTCGCTTTCCGTGTACGCCAACTATATCGAGGGGCTGAGCCAGGGCGCGACGGCGCCTCCCGGCACTTCCAACGCGGGCCAGGTGTTCCCCCCGGCGCGCACCAAGCAGGTCGAGGCCGGCGTGAAATACGACTTCGGCCAGTTCATGGGCACGGTCAGCGTGTTCCAGATCGTCCAACCGAACGGCCTGAGGGTCAGGGACGAAGCGACCGGGCTGTTCAGCTTCGAGAACGACGGCCGGCAGAGGAACCGCGGCGTCGAGCTCAACGTTGCCGGGCAACTGGGCGATTTCCGCCTGCTGGGCGGCGTCGCATACAGCAGCGCCAAGGCCACGCGCACCCAGGACGGCGCCTACGACGGCAAGACCGTGATTGCCGTGCCCCGCTGGCAGCTGAACCTGGGGGCCGAATGGGACACGCCCGTTCCCGGGCTGACGATAGGCGGGCGCATGATCTCGACCAGCCCGCAATACCAGAACCCTCAGAATACGCGGCGCATTCCCGGATGGACGCGATGGGACGCCAGCGCGCGCTATGCGACCAAGGCCTTCGGCCGCAACCTGGTCTTGCGCGCCAATGTCGAGAACCTGTTCGGGCGCGATTACTGGATGACCGCGAACGAGGGCTGGCTGAACCAGGGGTCGCCCCGCACGATACGGTTGTCCGCCAGCATGGATTTCTAGGGCGCGTTCCGGTCCCGGGCCGGGTTGGCCCCGGCCAGGCTGGCCTCGGCCGGCCCCGCACCGTCTGCGGCGTGGCGATGCACGGCGGGCCGGGGGCACATTATTTCGTGGTGATGCCGCGTTCCCGGATCAGCGCGCTCCAGCGCTGGCGCTCGCGCGCTTCGAAGGCGGCCAGGTCCTTGCCGCGCAGCGTGCCGGGCGTGGCGGCGAGCGCGGCGAACTGGTCCTTCACGCTCTGGGTGGCCAGGGCCTTCGAGATGGCATCGATGAGCGTTTTCTGGACGTCGTCCGGCGTGCCCGCCGGCGCGTACAGGGCGAACCACGCCGTCACGTCGAAGCCGGGAAGCCCCGCTTCCGCGATGGTGGGCACGTCGGGCAGCAGGGCCGCGCGCCGCGCCGAGGTCACGGCCAGCGCACGGACGCGGGAGCCGTCCTGCAACTGGCTGAGCGTGCTGGGAAGGTTGTCCATCAGCACGTCGATCTGTCCGCCGATCAGCGCGGGCATGGTGCCGGACACGCCCTTGAACGGAACGTGCAGCATCTCGACCCCGGCGACCTGCTCGAGATATGCCGCCGTCAGGTGGACAGAGGAGCCGATGCCGGACGTGCCGTAGGTCGGCGGGCGGTCCTTGCTCGCCTTGGCCTTGGCAAGGAGATCCTGCAAGGTTTTCAGCGGCGATTCCTTGCGCACCGCGATGACGTTGGGCGTCTCGAGCACCATGGCCAGGGGCGCGAAGTCCCTGCCCGGGTCGTAGGGCAGGTCGGGATACAGGTATTGGGCGATCGTCTGCGTGCCCACGGCGCCCATGCCTATCGTGTACCCGTCCGGCGCGGCCCGCTTGACCTGGGCCATGCCTATGCTTCCGCTGCCGCCGGCGCGGTTTTCCACGACGATGGACTGCTTCAGGTAGGGTCCCATCGCCTGGGCGACGATGCGCGCGGCGAGGTCCGTGGTGCCGCCCGCGGGGTAGGGCACGATCAGCGTGATGGGGCGGGACGGGTACGGGTCCGCGCTGGCGGCGAGGGTGGCGCCGGCCAGCGCGACTGCCGCAATACCTTGGACGATCCGGCTTGCTTTCATGGGCTCTTGTCTCCGTGGTCTTTCGAGGCCGGATGGCGCCCGCGCCTCGGTCCGGGCAGCCTGCGGCGCCTGGCCTTCGTTCTTTCGGGCGCCGCCCGGCCGATGCCGGGCGGACAGGCCCCGGCGGCCGTCAGAGCATCAGTTCGATCAGGAAGGGCGCCTGCGTGCCGAAGCTGCTTTTCATCAGGTCGCCGCATTGCTCCAGCGTCGTCGCGCGCGCGGCCTCGACGCCCATGGCGTTGGCCAGGCCGACCCAGCCGATCGGCGGGTTCCCGAGGTCGAGCATGCTCATCGCAGTGGCGCCCGGCGTGGCGCCGACGTTCTTGTATTCGTCGATGAGGATGCCGTACTTGCTGTTGTTCAGGATGACCGTGGTGCAGGGGAGCTGCTCGCGCGCCTGCGTCCAAAGCGATTGCACCGAGTACATTGCCGACCCGTCGGCCTGCAGGCTGACGACGCGTCGTTGCCTGCCGGCGCCGATGGCGGCGCCCGTGGCGACCGGCAGCCCGTCGCCGATGGCGCCGCCGGCCAGGTGCAGCCAGTCGTGGGCGGGCGCCGCGTGCGAGTAGGCGTAGAACCCGCGGCCGAACGAGACGCTTTCGTCGGACACGATGGCGTTTTCCGGCATGACCGCGGCCAGGGTCTGCGCCAGCCCTTGCGGCGTGGGCGTCCCCTTGGCCACGTCGGGACGCGGTCCCGGATCGGGAATCGCCGCGTCGGGCGCGCCCAGCGCGCCCGCCAGGGCGTCCAGCGCGGCGACCGGATCCTGGTCCGGACGCGACAGCAGGTGCAGTTGCGCGTCCCGGGGGTACTGCTCGGAAGGCATGCCGGGATACCCGAAGAAGCCGACGGGCGCCTTGGCGTTCACCAGCACGATGTGCCGGAAGCGCGCCAACGCCTGGATCGCCGCTTCCATCTTGTAGGGAATGCGTTCCAGCTGGAGGCGGCCCCGGCCGCGCGCCACGTGGGGCGTGTTGAATTCGGCCATGACGGCGGCGCCGCAGGCCTGGGCGACGCGCCAGGCCAGGCGCTGCCCCGGGTCGAACACGGCGTGGCCGCCCAGCAGGATCAGCGTGTCCCTGCCGTGCTGGCGCAGCACCCGGGCGACGCTCTCGACGGCATTGCCGTCGACGGGAGGCGGGGGCGGCGGCGCGACCGCGGCGCCGGCGACGCCGCCTTCGCCCCAGGATACGTCGGCGGGCAGGATCAGGGTGGCGACCTGGCCGGGGAAGGTCCGCGCGGCGGCGACGGCCTCGGCCGCGTCCCGGCCGAGGTCCGGCGCGCGGGTGCCGGTGCGCACCCATTGCGAGACGGCGCAGGCCAGGCCGGTCGTATCGGCGGTGAGGGGGGCGTCGAAGGGGCGGTGGTAGGTGGCCTGGTCGCCCACGATGTTGACGATGCCGCTGCGCGCGCGGCGGGCGTTGTGCAGGTTGGCGATGCCGTTGGCCAGGCCGGGGCCGCAATGCAGCAGCGTGGACGCGGGTTTGCGGGCGATGCGGAAATATCCGTCCGCCATGCCGGTGACGACGTTCTCCTGCAGTCCCAGGACGCATTTCATTCCGGGGACCTGGTCCAGCGCGGCCACGAAGTGCATCTCGCTGGTGCCGGGGTTGGCAAAACAGGTGTCCACGCCGGCCGCAAGCAACGTCTGGACCAGGCTTTTCGCGCCATTCATGGGGGAAGTCTCCGGAAGTGTCGGGATCGACGCATTCTTTACAAGAAGTCCGGCCGGCGTCAAACGATTAAAACTTGCCGTTTGATGAGTTTTTATCATCAAGTTGGCCAGAACGCCCTGGCGCCCGAACGCCCGGCGATGCGCGGCGCGCCTCACCAGGTGGGCAGGCGGCGTTCCCTGGCGAACCGTTTCGCCTCGTCGCGGATCCAGTCCCGGAAGCGCTGCAGGGGCAGGCTGTCCTGCCTTTCCGGGGGGTAGGCCAGGTGATACGAGTCCTGGGCGGGCAGTACGAATTCGTGCGCGCGGACCAGGCCGTGGCGCCAGGCGGATTCCGGCACGAACAGTTCGGGCACCAGCGCCACGCCCAGCCCCGACTCCGCCGCCCGCACCAGCAGCGAATGGATCTCGAAACCCGCGCTGTTGACCGAGTCCGGCATGGTCGCCACGCCCACCGCTTCGAACCACTGCCGCCAGGAGTCGGGCCGCGTGGTGGAATACAGCAGGGGAAAGGAGAACAGGTCCTCGGGCCGCTTGACGCGCTCGCCTATCAGGTCTTTGCGCGCGATGGCGGTCATGCGCTCGCCGAACAGCAGCTCCAGCGTGGCGTGCGGCCAGATGGGCTTGCCGTGGTGGATCGCCGCGTCGAAGTGTTCGTCCTCGAACGAGAAGGGGTTGTTGCGCACGCCCATGTTGATGCGGATATCGGGGTGCCTGGCGTAGAAGGCGGGCAGGCGGGGAATCAGCCATTCCTGCCCGAACGTGGGCAGCACGGCCAGCTCCAGGTGGCCGCGTCCGCTGCCGTGCGCCGCGATCGCAAGCGTGTGGCGCTCGAGCGCGCGTATGGCTTCGCGTACCTGCTCGCTGTAGAGCCGCCCCGAGCGCGTCAGCGTGACGCGCTGCTTGATGCGCACGAACAGCGAGACCCCGAGGCTGGCTTCGAGCAGGCCGACCTGGCGGGATATGGCGCTTTCCGTTACGGAAAGCTCCCGGGCCGCCAGGGTGAAGCTTTCGTGGCGCGCGGCGGCCTCGAACGCGCTCAGCGCGGCCATGCTCGGCGTCCGGATGCGGCGCATGACGGGCTACGCGATGGGCGCGGGCGCCGGCGCCACGCCCTGCCGGGCGTCGCGCTCGGCCATCAGCAGGCTGTGCAGCATTTCGGAGGACAGGCCGTGCAGCACCAGGCGGTAGCCCGCGCGCAGCGTGGACAGCGGCACCAGCGGGTGCTTGTTGTTGACCAGCACCAGGTGCTGCGGCGCGCCGAGCAACTGGGCCGCGTAGATGCCTATGGTTTCGTCCAGCTGCAGCGAATTGCAGGCGCGCCAGAAGTCGTTGTCGGTCAGCATGAGCTGGTAGAGCGGCGTGAACAGCTCGATGGCGCTTTGCAGGTCCAGGAAATTGAGCCGGCCCCGGGGCATGTCTTCCAGGCGCAGGCCGGGGTCCCGGATCATGGAAAAATCGAGCTGCGCCGGGGCGTGCATTTCCACGCCGGCCTCGCGCATGGCCTGGTTCAGGCGGATGACGAAGTTGAACAGGTTCAGGTCGTGCTTGACGAAGAGCTCGTCCTTCAGGTCCGCGATGGCGCACGGTTCCAGCGGCGTGGTGGAAACGCGCGCCGGCGCGTTGGCCGCGATGAAGGCCAGGATCTGAGAGCCCAGATGGAAGTGGCGCAGGATCAGCCAGTTGGCCTCGGGCGAGACGAAGCGCTGCAGCCCCCAGGCCAGGATGCGGTGCAGCAGGCGCGAGTGCGACCAATGCCGCGGCACGAAGGTCTTGGCGACCTGGATCAGGATGATGCACAGGCGCGCCAGCGGCCGCAGGAAGGGCAGCAGATACTGGCGCGAGCCGCAGCTGGAGTCCGCCAGCCAGGCCTTCTTGACCCCGTCGGGCAGCGGCGTGCTGCGGTCCAGGTAGAGCGCCAGCCAGGGATCGGGATCGGCGGGATCGTGGCCGCGGGCGAGGAACTCGGGGTCGGTCATTCCGGGTCGTGCTCCATCACGTATTGGAACTGCATCAGGTAGAGCGCGGCCGTGCGGCGCGCGGTGTCGACGATGCGGCGCTCGGCCCGGTCGTCCCCGGCGCAGTCCAGCGCCAGCTCGACGGCGGCCAGCCAGCGCGCCAGGTGGTTCTCGTCATTGTGCCCATGGTATTCCAGGAAGCGGAAGACGTCCGGCGGCAGGTTCAGGCTGGCCTTGAGCAGCGGCAGCAGGGCGGGCACGATGCGCTGGCCGGTGCCCTCTATGATGTAGATCGCGCCCAGCAGCCCGATGGGGTTGCGGCCGGCGGCCAGGGCATGCAGGTAGGCGTTGAGCGCTTCCCCGCCCGGGTTGCGGCGCAGCGCGCCGATGTCCGCCGCCGCGCCGCCGGCCTTGCGGTAGTCCTCGAACAGAATCATGAAGTCGTTCTGTTCCTCGCCCGCGTGCGTGCCGATCAGCGCGGCCAGCGGCGCGTAGCGCGCGTCCAGCGAGGCCGCGGCCTCGCGCATCCATTTGCTGCCTTCGCGCACCTGCGGTACCCAGCATTCCATCCATCGCAGGTAATCCCCGGTTTCGAAGGCCCGGCGGCGCAGGCGCCGCACCAGCGGCGTGCGCCAGACGCGCGAGCGGTAGTCGTGCCAGATGGCGGCGAGCTCGGTCAGCAGCGCGGACAGTCCTTCCGGCGCCCGGGCCGGGTCGTGGGGCGGGGCGATGTCTTCGGCGCCGTCGCCCGGCGGGAGCGCCGGAACCGGGGCGGCGCGTGCGGCCGCCCCATCGTCCCGGGGCGCCGCCGCGCGCGCCGGGGGCGCGTCCGCGGCTTCGGCCGTGAAGCACATATAGGCCGCCATGAAGCGCCCGGATTCCGGGATATAGCAGAAGATGCGCTCGCCGGGACGCACGGCGCGGGTTTCGAGGAATTCGGCCAGCATGACCAGGATGGACGCCGCGCCGGTGTTGCCGCGCCATGCCAGGTTGCTGTACCAGCGCTCGCGGGGGATCGCCAGCCTGGCTTTTTCCATGAGGCCTTCCACCACGGGGATGAACTTTTCCGACGAGTAGTGGCACAGGAAGTGGTCGATGCGGGCGGGGTCCAGCCATTGCCCGCGCACCAGCTCGGCGTACTCGTGGATGCCGATGTCGAACAGGTGCGGCAGCAGCCGGATGTCCTGGCGCAGGGACAGGGCGCCGTCGGCCTCGGCAGCCTGCCAGGAGGGGTAGTCGAGGTGCCCGGCGCGGCGGTCGGCGGCAAGGCCCAGCTGCATGCACACCGGATAGTCGCCGGAGAACGAGCGCTGGTGGATCCAGTCCAGCCGCAGCCGCACGCCCTGCGAGGCGCCCGGCAGCGCTTCGCCCTGCGAGCCCAGCAGCAGGGCGCCCGCGCCGTCGGACAGCATCCAGCGCAGGAAATGGGCATCGAAGTCGGCGTCGTAGCCGCGCGCGGCGAAGCGCGAGCGCTTGAACAGGCGCGAGGGCAGTTCGGCGGCCACGGCCAGGGCGCGCGCGTGCGCGCCGGCCTGCACGGCCTGCGCCGCCGCCTGGATCGCGCCCACGCCCGCCGCGCAGATGCCGTGCACCGACAGGGTTTCCATGGGCGCGGCGGCCAGTTCGCCCTGCACCATGTTGGCAAAGCCCGGCATGAGCGCGTCGCCGCCCGACGAACCGGTGGCCAGGTAGGACACCTGCCGCAGGTCGGCTCCGGCGCGCGCCAGGCAGTCGCGCACCGCCCCGGCGGCGAGGGCTGCGTTGGTATGCACCGTATTGCCTTGTGGGTCGATGGCGTAATGACGCGTGCGGATGCCGTTCTCGGCCAGGATGCGGGTCTTGATGCGGCCCGACATGCGGTTCAGCGGCGCGATATACGCGTCCATGGCCTGGTTATCGACGGGAGGTCCCGGCATGAAATAGCCGGCGCTTTGCAGGTAGACGCGCTCGAACGCGATGGGCATGGGGCTTCTCTTTGCGGGAAATGTCAGCGGACGTGCTCGGGCGCCATGCGCGGGCGCGAGCGCAGCCCCGGCACCACGCTGCCCAGCACGAAGACGCGCAGCATGTAGGGCGCCAGACCGCGTTCGTTCAGGCCGGGCGCGACGCGGTCGCGGTAGACGTCGCGGTGCAGGCGGGCCAGCTCGGTCCAGTGCGCGCGGGGGTGCTCGTGGTGCGCGGTGTGCAGGCCGATGTTGAACAGCAGGGGATTGACCCAGCCTTCGAAATTGCGCGCATAGGCCAGCCGCGAGGCCGCGTCCGGCCCGCCGTCGGCGTGGGCATGCTGCAGGTAGTTGGTCGCCAGCAGCCAGTGCAGGCCGTGCAGCTGCGGCAGGATGACGAACAGCAGCGCCTTGGCCGGGTCCAGGGCCAGCAGCCCGGCCCACAGGCCCAGCCACAGGGCGTATTGCGCCATGCAGTAGCGCCATACGCCGGGGCGGCGCCGCCGCATGCGGCCGAGCCATTCCAGGAACAGGGGGAACAGCGCCCGCAGCGCCTGAAAGGGATGGGTCAGATAGCCCGCCAGATGGTTGGTGTCGCCGCCGAAGCGGTAGGTGCGGGCGGCGTCGTGCGGGCCGTGCCGGTAACGGTGGTGGTTGCCGACGTGGGCCGGCCAGAAGACGAAGGTGGGGTGGCCCTGCAGCGCGGTGATCCAGAAGTCGGTGGCGCGGTTGGCCAGGCGCGCGCCCGGACCCCGCCACATGCGCAGATGGGTGTGGTTGTGGTGGATGACGCCGATGCCCAGCGTCAGGAACAGCAGTGCCAGGTAGGCTGGCCACCAGAAACCGTGGCGCCACTGCCAGGCCGCCAGCGCGGGCGCCAGGGCCAGGTAGAGCAGGCTTTGCAGGTCGCGCCGGTGCCGCAGCCGCGGGAGGGCCGGGCGGTCAGGACTGCGCGGCATGGGCGCCTTGCCGGCGGGCCGCCTGCGGCAGGCGTTCGGCGGCGTCGGCCGGCAGCCGGGTGCGGAACAGCCGGTCCATGAAGGTGAACTGGAAGCCGTAGTTGCCGCCGTAGCACGCGTGATGCAGGTGATGGCGGCGGCTGGCGGCGAACCAGTGAGAATACGGCACCCGCGTGAAGAAATCGTAATTGGCATGGCCGACGCAATTGAAGAACAGGCTGAACAGCGGCACCGACAGCAGCGACCAGAAGCTGAAGTCGTGCAGCATCATGGGCAGCAGGATCACGTTGCCCAGCATCAGCGCCTCGACCGGGTGGAAACTGTAGGTGGAGAACGGCGTGGTCACCACCGAGCGGTGGTGCGGCAGGTGGAAGCGCCGCAGCGCGCGGGTATGCAGCAGGCGGTGGTTGATCCAGAAATGCACGTCGTTCCAGGCCACCAGTAACAGGATCTCCAGCGCGATCCGGCCGGCGCCGGCGTCCGGGTACAGGCGGGCCCATCCCAGCTGCAGCAGCCCCCACGGGAACACCATGCCGGTGCCGAACAGCAGGATGGACAGGCCGGACTGGGCGAACTCGCGCCGCAGCTGCCCAGGCGCGAGCGGGCGGGTGTCCAGCGGGCGGCCGATGCCCAGCCGCGGCAGCACGTGGCGGGTCAAGAGCCAGGTGGCGGCCCCGAAGACCAGGTAGATGCCGCCGAAGAACAGCAGGCCGGCAAGCATGACCTGCCAGGCCGAAAGGGCTACGAATGCTTGCGCCATGGAAATGGGAAGGCCGGACGGCGCTCGCGCGCCGGGATATTGTCACGGCGCGATCATAAAGAACCCGGCCGGCATCCGGGGGAAGAGAGTTAACGAAATGAGTCGATCTGTTACTTTTTTGCCTTTCGCGCCGGTGCGGGCCGGGGTGATCCGACCATGCGCAGGCCCGCGGCCAGGAACCTCACCATGTAGCGGATGCCGGCCTCTTCGTCGCAGGGGATGGGCGCGGCGATGCCCTGCAGCGCCTGGGGCGGGCGGCTCATGCGGTCGGTGCCTCCCATGGCATAGATCACCGCGCCGACCATCATGTTGTAGCGCCAGAGCAGCTCGGGCAGCTCCAGGCCGGGCAGTTGCCCGCGCAGCGCCAGGATGAAGCGGCTGCGTACGGGCTCGTAGTACTGCGCCAGGAACTCCGGCTCGCCGGCGGTGATGAAGGCTCGCGCCAGGAAGCGGCTGACCACCACCGAGGCGTGGGGGCCGCAGCCGGGCTCGCGGCGCAGCCATAGCGGCGGGTGGACGAAAGCGTGGACGATTTCCTCCAGCGCCGGCTCGCGCCCCTGCGCGGCGTAGCCGTCCAGCAGGGCGAGCCGCCTGGCGTTCATGGGCACCACGCGGCGCGCGAACATGGCCTCGATCAGGCCTTGTTTGCCCCCGAAGTGGTAGTTGATCGCTGCCAGGTTGACCCGTGCGTCCTCGCTCACCGCCCGCACGGACAGCGATTCCAGGCCCTGTTCGGCGCAGATTTTTTCGGCGCTGTCGAGGATCTGGCAGCGGGTCCGGTCGCCGGGGGTGTTGCGGCGGCGGGAGGAAGGGGCGGGCGCGGTCATGGCCCGAAGTGTAGCCAGAGGCGGACGCTCGCGCCGCCTGGACCGGCGGACGCCCGGCGCGCGCAATGCGGGCGCGGGAAAACCTGGATGCCGCGTCCCGATGCCCGGCACTAAAATATTTTTCATTCAAACGTTTGTTTGAATTATAAGATTCCCGCCTCGAGGAGACACGCCATGCACCGCTACGGATTGCGACCTTCGATTTTGCGCTTTTCCTTCGCCTGCGCCCTCGGGCTCGGCCTGGCGGCGGCCTGTGGACCGGCCGCGGCGCAGGACTATCCGGCGCGCGCGGTGCGCTGGATCGTGCCCTACGGCCCGGGCGGCGGCACCGACATCGTGGCGCGCATCGTGACCAAGAAAATGGCCGAGACCCACGGCCAGTCCTTCGTGGTGGAGAACCGGCCGGGCGGCAACACGATGATCGGCACCCAGGCCGTGGTGAACGCCCAGCCGGACGGCTATACCGCCATGCAGACGGCCGAGCAGATCGCCGCCAACGAGTCGCTCTACAAGGACATCAAGTTCACCGTCGGCAAGGACTTCGAATTCGTGGCGCCGCTGGTGCGCACGCCGCTGGTGCTGCTGGCGCGCAGGGGCCTGCCCGTGACCAGCCCGCAGGAACTGGTGGCCTACATGAAAGAGCAGGACGCCAAGGTCAACTACGGCAGCTGGGGGCAGGGCGGCATGAACCACCTGACCATGGAAGCTTTCGCGGGCCGGCTGGGCGTGCATCCTTTGCACGTGCCGTTCACGGGCGCGGCTGCGGCGGTCAAGGAACTGCTGGCCGGCAACATCGACCTGTACTTCTCGGACTACGGCACCGCCATGCCCTATATCGAAGCGGGCCAGCTCACTCCCGTGCTGGTGTCCACGCGCGAGCGCCTGCCCATGCTGCCGGACCTGCCGACCGCCCAGGAGGCGGGCTTCGAGGGCTTCGACATGTACAGCTTCCAGGGCGTGGTCATGCCCCGCGGCACCCCGCGCGAGCGCGTCGAGCGGATCTCGGCGGAAGTCCGCCAGGCCCTGGAATCGCGCGACGTGCACGACGATCTGATGGCGCGCGGCTTCATCCCGGCCCCGGGCGCGCCCGACGACTTCCGCAGGATGGTGCTGGACAGCCAGAAGGAGTTCGCCGCCATCATCCGCGACCGCAAGATCACGATAGAGTAGCGCCGGGCAGGAAGCCATCCATGAGCGTCATCATTACCCGTGCGATCACCGGCGACGACACATCACCCGTGGACCGCGACGTTGCCTTCGGCGTGCGCGTCCAACCTTCGAAGCCGCCACGACCGGAGAGCAACGATGCCTGATACACACGACGCAAGCCCCGCCGGCGCGGCGGGCTCGCACCTGGTGCGGGTGCAGGACATGCCGTGGGAGCCGACCGATTTTCCCGGCATCCGGATGAAGGTGCTGTATTCCGACCCGCCCACCGGGCGCTCGACCATCATGTTCAAGCTGGAGCCCGGCGCGGTGGTGCCGCCGCACGAGCACACCGCGCTCGAGCAGACCTATGTGCTGGAGGGATCGCTGGAAGATCACGAGGGCGCGGCGCGCACCGGCGAATTCGTCTGGCGTCCGGGCGGCTCGGTGCACACGGCGGTGGCGCCGCGCGGCGCGGTCATCCTGTGCTTCTTCTCCAAGCCGAACCGGTTTTTCGCGGGCACGCCATTCTACGTGTCGTAGGGCCGCGGCTGGGGAGGCGCCGCGCCCATGGCCGGCCGCGGCGCGCGCCGGGCGCAACGCGCCGGAAGCGCGGAATGCCGGAAGCGCGATATTGCCGCTGCCCAAAAATGAGAGTTATTATCATTTGAGCGAGCCTGGTCCGGCGCATTTCCCGCGGGGCGGCTCGGTCCGTATGGGAAATTCCAGCATGAGCACGACCTTCGCCGTCACCCGATGCGCCGGCGCTGCGGCGCCGGACGGCGGGCGCCGCGTGGCCCGCGTCCAGGCCAGCATCGAGTTGAGTGCGGGCACCCTGCTTCCCGAAGGCCCGGCGTGGCAGGAAGAGCCGCTCGAAAAGGGCGCCAAGCTCGTGCTCATCCAGAGCGGCCATCTGCGCTGCTGCGTGCCGGGCCAGCCGGAACAGCGGATGCGGGGGCCGTATCTCTGCCTGATCGCCAGCGACGGCGAATCCGCGACGCGGCAGATGTACGGTTGCGACGAGCCGCTGCGCTACACCATCGTGCGGCTGGGGCCCGAGATGCTCGATCCCGATGGCGGCCTGCTGCCCGCCGGGCTGCGGCCGCGCACCGGCGCGGCGCTGTTGCGCGGCTGCCCGGCCAACCGCGCCCTGCAGGCCCTGGCGGCGCAAATCGCCACCTGCGCCTTCGAAGGCGGGGCGCGCAGCCTGTACCTGGGAGGCAAGGCGCTGGAACTGGCGGCGCTGGGCGCGCAACTGCTCGGCGCCGAGGGCGGCGGCGGGCCGGCCGTGCCCAGGGCGACCGCCGGCGACGTCGAGCGCGTCCATGCCGCGCGCGATATCCTGTACGCCTGCATGCAGGACCCGCCCACCCTGGAAGCGCTGGCCGTACGCGTGGGCACCAATCCCCGCAAGCTCACGGCGGGTTTCCGGCAGGTCTTCGGCACCAGCGTCTTCGCCCTGCTGGCCGAACTGCGCCTCGCCAGGGCCCATGCCATGCTTTGCGACGACGATGCCAGCGTATCGACCGTGGCCTATCGCGTGGGCTACAGTCCGGCGCATTTCGCGGTGGCCTTCCGCAAGCGCTATGGCGTGTCGCCCAGCGAAATGCGGGCTGCCGGCGCGCCGCTGTCCTCCTGAACGCGCAAGCGCTGCCGCCCATCTAACGAAAGAGTCCCGCGATCGAAAGCGGGCGCCCGCCCGGCTGGGATAGATTCCCGAGGACCCCGGAGCGGGGCGCATGCGCGTCCCGCTCCGGGGGTTTCCGGGAGCCCACATGAATCCGTCCGCCGCCGGCGTCAGCAGCCGGTCCCGCCTCCGTCGCCTCCTGTCCGGCCGGCTGGATGCGCCCCTGGCGCGGATGTTGCGCCCATTCCTGCCCGCCCTGGGCCTGGCCGCCGCGCTGCAAGCCGTCGCGGGCCTGGCCGCCCTGGTCCCCTGGATCGCGCTGGCGCAGATCGCCGGGCGCTGGGAGGAGGGCGCCGGGTCGGCCGCCGACGTCGCGGGCTGGGTGGCGGCCGCGGCCGCGGCGGGTTTCGTGTGGCTGCTGGGGCAGACCTGCGCGCTTTACCTGACGCATCGCGCGGACGCCGGCCTCGGCACGCAGGTGCGCCGCCGGCTGGCCGGGCATCTCGGAAGATTGCCCCTCGGCTGGTTCGCGCGCGCGGGCGGCGACGACGTGGCGCGCCATGCCGACCGGGACGTGCGCGCGCTGCACCAGTTGGTGGCGCATGCGCCGGCCGATTTCTCGCGGCTGCTGGCCGTGCCGCTGGCCGCAGCCGCCTGCCTGGCCTGGGTCGATCCGCTTCTGCTGGCCTTCGCACTGCTGCCGCTGCTGGCGGCGGCACTGGGTTTCCGCCGCCTGCGCTCGGCCGCGTACCGGCCGTTGTACGCGCAGCGCGATGCCGCGCTGGAACGGCTGTCGGAAAACTATGCCCAGCTGGCGCAGGCGCCCGTGCTGGCCAGGATGTATCCGGGCGCCGGCATCGAAGCGGCCGCGCGGGCCTCGGCGCGTGGCTTCGAGCGCGCCTTTGCCGTTTGGGCCGGGCGGGTGGGCCGGGTCGGCGCCGCGGTCGAAACGCTGCTCGGGGCGCCCGTCCTCGCCGCCTGGGTCGCGCTGGGCGCATTGGCGGCCGGTCCCGATTCCGCCGCCCGGCTGTGTCTGTTCGTACTGCTGGTGCGAGCCGTTGCGGCGCCCGTGCAGGCCATGGGCCACGGGGCCGACGCCCTGCGCGAGGCCCTGGCGGCCGCCCGGCGCCTGGAGGCCCTGCTGGCCTTGCCGGTCATGGCCGAAGGTCGTGGCGTCAGCCGGCCGGCCGACGGTTCGCTGCGGCTGGAAGGCGTCGCGTTGCGGCTCGGCCCGCAGGCCGGGGTGCGGGACATCGATCTGCATGTGCCGGCCGGCACCGCGGCGGCCATTGTCGGGCCGTCCGGAGCGGGCAAGACGACCCTCTTGATGCTGGCGGCCCGCTTCATGGACCCGGACCGGGGTACGGTCCGGCTGGGCGGCGTGGACGCGCGCGATCTGCCGGACGCCGTCCTGCGCGCCCAGGTGGCGATGGCCTTGCAGCGCGCGGATGCGCTGGACCTGCCGCTGGAGGAAAACATCTCGCTGTTCCGGCCTGCGGCAACGCGCGAGGAGATCCGCGAGGCCGCCAGGCTGGCTTGCCTGGACGCGCGCATCATGGCGCTGCCGCACGGCTACGGCAGCGTGCCCGGGCGCGACGTCGTCCTGTCCGGCGGCGAGCTGCAGCGGCTGGCGCTGGCGCGCGCGCTGCTCTCGGAGGCGCCGCTGCTGCTGCTCGACGAACCTTCCTCCGCCCTGGATCCGCTGACCGAGCGCGCGCTGCGCGGTGCCCTGCACCGTCCCGGCCGCACGCGGGTGATCGTGACCCACGATCTTGCCGGCATCCGGCATGTCGAGCAGATACTGGTGCTGCGCGATGGCGCCATCGTCGAGCGGGGCACGCACGGCGGGCTGCTGGCCGCCGGCGGCCAGTACGCCGGGATGTGGGCCGCCAGGCAGGGGGCGCCGGCGGCTGGCCGGGACGCGCGGGCATGGGCGGCCGGATGACGCCGCATCGGCGAAATGCCCGCCGGCTGTTCCGGGACCCATGGCGCGTCCGCGGCGGGAGGGCAGTCCGGTGCTGACGGACATGCTGGACGGATTGCGGGCGCTGCCGGGGCCGCTGCGGCAGCGGCTGCGCCGGGCCGTATGCTGGGCCGCCGCGGCCGCCTGCCTGGACGGGCTGTGCGGACTGCTCCTGGTTCCGCTGATCGGGGCATGGTTCGCCGGCGAGGCGGCGGAGGCGGCGCGCTGGACCGGTTTGCTGGCGGCCGCAACGCTGTGCCAGGCGTGGGTCGGCTATGCCGCCCTGCGGCGGGGATACCTGGCCGGCGGCATGCTGGCGTCGGGCCTGGCGGGGCAACTGCTGCGCCGTCTGCCCCGTGTCGCATCGCCCCGGGCGCTGCGCGCCATGGATGCCCCGGGCCTGCTGCGCGGGCCGGTGCTGCAGGCCATGGCCCTGCCGGCGCATTTGCTTGCGCCGCTGGCGGGGGCCGTGGTGACGCCGCTGACGGTGATCGCCGGACTGGCTGCCATCCATCCCGGCCTGGCCGGGTATGCCGCCGGCACGGCGGGGCTGCTGGCCGCGCTGCTTCGGTGCGCCGGCCGGCGCACGCAGTCGGCGGAACGGGCGCTGCGGCGCGCGGACCAGGCGCTGGCCCGGCAATTGCGGGCCTATGCCGAGCACCAGCCCTTGTTGCGGCTGGCGGGCCGGGCGGGGCAGGCCGGCGCGGCCCTGGAGCGGGCGATCGAAACGCAGCGCCGGCGCGCGCAGCGGCTGATGCGCCGTTCGCTGCCGGCCGGGCTGGCGTGTTCGGCGGCGGCGCAGGCGGCCTTCGCCGGCTTGCTGGCAGGCGGGGCGCTGGCGGTCCGGGCCCAATGGCTGGACCCGGCCACGCTGGTGGCCGCGCTGGTGCTGATGCTGCGGTTTCTCGAGCCTTTGTCGCAGCTCACCTACCTGGACCAGTCGCTGCGCGGCGCATGGCAGGCGCTGGCCGCGGTTCTGCGGGCCTTGCATGCGCCCGCCATTCCCAGTCCCGGGTCCGGCGAACGGCCGCGGGATGCGGGCGTGGAGGCCGAGGACCTCGAATATGCCCTGCCGTGCGGGGCGGTTCCGGTGGCGGGTATCGGCGTGGAGTGCCCGCCGGGCCGCCTCGTTGCCATCGTGGGGCCCAGCGGGGCGGGCAAGAGCACGCTGCTGGCGCTGTTGCGGCGCATCGTGGATCCCACGCGCGGCAGGGTGCGGCTGGGCGGCGCGGATGCGCGCTGCCTGGACGAGGCCACGCTGGCCGCGCATTGCGACCTGCTGTTCCAGGACTGCCGGCTGTGGCGGGGCAGCCTGGCGTTCAACTTGCGCGCCGGCCGCCCGGGGGCCGAGCCGGAAGCACTCTGGCGGGCCCTCGAAGCGGTGGGCATGGCAGGTGAAGTGCGAGCCATGCCGCAGGGTCTGGAGAGCGAGGTGGGAGAGGGCGGAGGCCTGCTGTCCGGCGGCCAGCGGCAGCGGATAGGCGTGGCGCGCGGCCTGTTGTCGGAGGCGCGGGTCCTCCTGATGGACGAGCCCACGGCGCAGCTGGACGCCCGTGCTGCGGCCAGGGTGCGGGCGAGCCTGGCGGCCGAGCGGGGGCGGCGCACGGTGATCGTCGCGACCCACAGCCCCGCACTGGCCCGCATCGCCGACGAGATATGGGTGCTGGAGCGGGGACGCATGCGCGCCCGGGGGCGGCACGAGGCCCTGCGCGCGGCGGACGCCTGGTATGCCCGGTTCGCGGGGTCCGGCGATCGATAGAGAAAAGCCGGCGATCGAAACCATCGCTGCGGGGTGCAAATGATAATACGACCCATTATTGTCATGGAGCGAATATGAATACCCGCCATCGTCCCTGGCCGCCGGCCGCATGCCTGGGCCTGCTCCTGGCCGCGGCCGTGCCGCCCGCGGGCGCGGCACAGCCCGTGCCGGCAGCCGCCGCTTCCCCGGAGCCGGTGGCCGAGCTGCCAGCCGTGACCGTCACCGGAACCACGGACGCCTCCGCGCCTGCCGCGACGGTGACGCGCCTGCCGCTTGCGCCCCGGGAAATCCCCCAATCGGTGACCGCCATCGGGCGCGAGCAGCTGGACCAGCAGGCGGCGGCGACGCTGGACGACGCCATGCAGCAGGCGCCGGGCGTGGTGGTCCAGCCCTACGTGCTGCTGACCACTGCCTATTATGTGCGCGGCCTGAAGGTCGATTCCTTCGAGTTCGACGGCGTGCCGGTGCCGCTGGGAGGCACCGCCAGCTCGCCGCAAGACCTGTCGGCCTACGAGCGCATCGAACTGCTGCGCGGGTCCAACGGCCTGCTGCACGGATCCGGCAATCCGGCGGCCACGATCAATCTGGTCCGCAAGCGTCCGCAGCGCGAGTTCGCCGCCAGCGGCTCGCTGACGCTGGGCAGCTGGGACCGGCGCGGCGCGCAGGCCGATATCGGCGGGCCGCTGAACGCCTCGGGCAGCGCCCGGGGCCGCCTCGTCGCGGCCTACGAGCACCGCGATTTCTTCTACGACGAGGCCGAGCGCGACACGGGCTCGCTGTATGGCATCACCGAGTTCGATCTCACGCCCGGCACGCTCCTGACGGTCGGCGTGCAGTACCAGTCCGTGCATTCGGTGCCGAACATGGCGGGCGTGCCGATGGCGGCCGACGGTTCCAGCCTGGACCTGCCGCGCTCGACCTATCTCGATACCGACTGGGGCCGCTTCAACTGGGAAACCAAACGGATATTCGGCTCGCTGGAGCAGCGGCTGGGAGGCGGCTGGCGGGCCCGGCTGGGCGCCGAATACCAGGCGATGGACGCGGACATGAAGTACGCGGGCTCGTTCGGGCCCGTGGACCCGGCCACCGGCGACGGCGGCCGGCTAAACGGGGGCGCCTACCGCTTCCGCAACTACGACCGCAGCGTGGACGTGAACGTGCACGGGCCGTTTCAACTGCTGGGCCGCACGCACGAACTGCTTTTCGGCGCCAGCTACGCCAACAGCGCCGCCGACCAGCGCGCCGCCCAGCTGTTGTCCGGCAACGGCATCCCCGTGAACGTCTACCGCTGGGATCCCTCCAGCGTGCCGGAGCCGGCGGTCGGGCCCTATGCCCTGTCGAACGAAACGCACACCGTCCAGAAGGGCATCTACGCTTTGGGAAGATTCAAGCTGCTGGACCCTCTTACGCTGGTGCTGGGCGGGCGCATGAGCTGGTGGGAGCAGCGCGCCATGTCGGCGCGTTTCGACCCCGGCAGTCAGTTCACCCCCTATGGCGGCCTGATCTGGGACATCTCGCCGCAGTGGTCGGCCTACGCCAGCTATGCCGAAGTGTTCCAGCCGCAGACCCGGCTGGCTTTCGACGGCAGCCTGCTCGACCCCGTGAAAGGCAAGACCTACGAGGCCGGCGTCAAGGGGGAACTGGCCGAAGGCAGGCTGGCCGTGTCGGCGGCGGTGTTCCGCACCGACCTGGCCGACAACGTGCAGGTCGATCCCGATCATCCGTGCGCCGGGCCGACCTGCTACTACATCAACGGCGGCAAGGTGCGCAGCCAGGGCTTCGAGCTGACCGCGACCGGGCGCATCACGCCGTTCTGGAGCATTTCGGCCGGCTATACCTTCGATACCACGAAGTACGTGAAGGACTCCACGCAGAGCGGGCAATACACGACCTTCAACCCCAAGCACATCCTGCGCCTTTGGACCAATTACGACCTGCCCTGGCAGGGCCGCCGATGGAGCGTGGGCGGCGGCGTGCAGGTGCAGAGCCGCTACGAGGTCGTGTCCGGCGGCGCGGCGATGCGCCAGGGCGGCTACGCGCTCGCCAACCTGCGGGTAGGCTACCGCATCGATCCGCACTGGACCGCGGCGCTCAATGTCAACAATGTCTTCGACCGCAAGTACTACCAGAGCTTCAGCAGCCCGAACTGGAGCAATCGCTACGGCGATCCGCTGAACGTGGCGCTCACGCTGCGGGGGACCTTCTGATGGCCGCAAGCCGGCTCGCGGCCTCGGCGCTGTGCGTGGCGGCGGCCTTGGCCGGGGCGGTCGAGGCCGCCGTGCTGATCGTGCGCCATTACCCGTCCGGCGACGGGCTGGAGCGCCTGTATGCCGGCATTTTCCTGGGATTCGCGGCGGGCGTGGCGGTGCTGTGCGCATCGCTGTTCGCGCCCGGCGCCGGCCAGGCCTGCCGGCGGGCCTGCCTGTGGCTGCTGGTGCTGACGCCGGCGCTCTGGTGGGGCAGGGCGGGCTGACCGTGCGCAGAGATATCCGCGCCCGCCTGGCGGCGGTGCATGGCAGCGCCGGCGCACTGTTCGGCGCCATGCTGTTCGTCGTGCTGTTCACCGGCGCCTGGAGCGCCGCGCAGCCCGCCATGGCCGGATGGTGGCGCGCGCCGCGGGCGGCCGATGCTGGCGCCGCGCTGCCGCTGGACCGGCTGCTGGCGTTGGCCGCTTCGCGCGGCTTCGATGCCACGCAGGCCCGCATCGCGCTGCCTCGGCCCGGCGATCCGGCGGCGAGGTTCTGCGCCGGCCGGGATTGCAGCTTGGCGCTCGACGCGAGGACGGGTGACCGCATTCCCGCGAGCTCCCCGGCGGATGTACTGGTGACGCTGCACAAGAGCCTGTACGCAGGGTTTCCCGGAAGGATCGCCGTCAGCCTGTTCGGCGTCGTCCTGCTGTTGCTGCTGGCCGGCGGCGTCGCGCTGCACGGCCCGAGCCTGCGGCATGCATTCCGGCTGCGCGGCGGCCGGGGGCGGTACGTCCGCCTGTTCGACCTTCACGGCCTGGTCGGGTTGTGGGCGATACCCTGGCTGGCCCTGTTCGGTGCGACCGGCGCGCTGTCCGGCCTGGGCGCGCTGGGCACGGTCGCGCTCGCGCCGGTGGCTTTCCCGGCGGAGCCGGGGCAGGCGATGGTGCGGCTGATGGGCACGCCCGCCCCGCCCGCCACGGGGCGGCCATGGCTGGCGGCGCCCAGCCTGGACGAGATCCTGCGACGCGATGCCGCGCGCGGCGCGGAGTTCCGGCCGCAGGCCCTGGTGTTGCATCATTGGGGCGACGCGGGCGCCAGCGTCGAAGTCGCAGGCGTGACGCGCGGCCTGCCGAGCACGGCGTTGTTCGAGCGGCATCTGTACCGGGCCTCCGACGGCGCCTGGCTGCGCGACGAGACCGTGCGCGGCCGGGGGCCTTGGCTGCGGGCTTTCGTCGAGGTGCAGCCGCTGCATTTCGCCCAGTACGAATGGCTGCCGGGCGCAGCCGCCTGGCGCGCCGTGCATGTGCTGATGGGGGTGGCGGCCTGCGTGCTGGCCGCTACCGGCCTCTACCTGTGGATACGGCGCCATGGCTCGCAGCGTCCACGCCAGGCCCGGGCGCTGGCCCGGGCCGCCACCGCGGCGTGCGCCGGACTTGTGCTGGCCGCCGGCGTCCTGCTGGCGGCCGGCCAGGCCTGGCCGTCGCCCATGCGGCCGGCCGCATGGGCGTCCGGCGCGTTCTGGGCGGCATGGGTCGCAGCGGTCGCGATGGTGCTGGCCTGCCCTCGGCCGGAGGCGGGGCTGCGCATTCTGCTGGCCGGTGCGGGCATCGCCTGGCTGTCCGGCGCCTTGCTGCATCTATGGCGGGAAGTGGGCGCCGGCATGGGCCATTGGCCCATCGACGCCGCACTCGCGTTGATCGGTGCGGCGCTGCTGCGCCAGGCCTGGATCCTGGCGCGCGCGCCGGCCGGCCGCTCTTCGCGCGGCGTCGCCCTGCCCTGACACGTTTCCGGAGACTATCTTGCGCGATCTGTATCCTCACCGGCGGCTGGTTGCCACGCTGGCGTTGCTTTATCTCTCGCAGGGCGTGCCGATGGGCCTGGCGATGGACGCCTTGCCCACCCTGCTGCGCCGCGACGGCGCGCCGCTGCACGCGCTGGCTTTCCTGCCGCTGGTCGGGCTGCCGTGGGTGGGCAAGTTCCTCTGGGCTCCGCTGGTGGACAACCATGGCGGCCGGCGCCTGGGGCGGCGCCGCAGTTGGATACTGCCCATGCAGGCCATGGTCTGCCTATGCTTACTGGCGCTGGCCGCTACCGGCCTGGGCACGGCAGGCGCCGGCTGGGCGGTGGCGGCCATGGTCGTGGCTTCGTTGTGCAGCGCCACCCAGGATATCGCCTCGGACGGCATGGCGGCCGAACATTTCGAGGGCAGCTTGCTGGCCGGCGTCAACGCGATCCAGGTGGCGGGTGTGATGGTCGGGTTCTTCGTGGGGGGGGCGGGTACGCTGATGCTGGCGGGGCACTTCGGCCAGCGCACGGCATTCGCGCTGCTGGCCGGAATCCCGCTGCTGGGCCTGCTTTGCGCGCTGCGGTTGCCGGCGCACGGCGCAACGCAGATTCGTCCGGAGCGCGGCGCCAGCCTGCTGCGTTTCGCTCGCCGGCCGGGCGCCTTTTCCTTGCTGGTGCTGGCGCTGCTGTCGGCCGTGACGGCCGTATCCGGCTTCGGCCTGTCCCGGCTGTTTCTCAGCGACATGGGCTGGTCCCTGGAAGCCATCGGGCAACTGGGCATGGCCGGCGGCGCGGTCACTATCGTTGCCGGCTGCGGAGGCGGCGCCTGGCTGGCGCGGCGCCTGGGCGTATGGGGAGCGTTCTCGGCGGGAGCGGTCTGCGCGGCGGTGGCGGCGGCATGCTGGGTGGGCCTGTCCGCCCACTGGCTGGCCTTGCGGCCGGGGTGGGTCTGGACCGCGGCGATCCTGGGCTCGCTGGCCACCGGCGTGACCTCGGTCGCGATGCTGACCGCGGGCATGCGCTTCGCCAGCCGGGGAGGGCAGGCCGGCACGGATGTCACGGCAGTACAGAGCACGCGCGACCTGGGTGAAATGCTGGCCTCTTCCATGCTCGTCGCGCTGGCCGCCCGGGCCGGCTATCCGGGCGGATTCGCCGTGGGCGCGACGCTGGCGATCGTGGCGCTGTGCCTGGGGTGGCGCCTGCGGCGCGGGGACGCGGCGGGCTGACCGGGGAGCCGCCAGGCCCCGGCTGCCCGCGCAGGGCGCATGCAGCCGGGGTCGCCGCCCGGTTTGCGAGCCGCCGATGCGGCGGCCCCGCCCCTAGAACCGCATCTGGGCCGAGAACGCGACGCTGCGCGGCGCGCCCAGGTAGTAGCTGTTCATCCAGTAGGCCTTGTCGGTGACGTTGTTGACGGTCAGCCGCAGCGTCAGCGGCCGGCCGGCTACGTCGGCCGCGTAGCGCAGGCCGACGTCGGCGGTGACATAGCCGGGCAGCCGGCTGTCGTTGGCTTCGTCGGCCCATTGCCGGCCGGTGTAGTAAACGCCGCCGGTAAGGCTCAGGCCCGGCACCGCGGCCAGCGCGTATTCCGCGTACAGCTTGGCGACGATCTTGGAGACGTTCTGCGGCACCTTGCCGTCCAGGTCGGATCCCTTCACGCGGGCGTCCAGCCAGGTCAGCCCGCCCACCAGCGTCAGGCGCTCGGTGGCGCGCCCGATGGCGGTCAGCTCCAGTCCGCGGTGGTTCTGCCGGCCGTTCTGGGTGTAGACGTTCGAGGCGTTGGTGTATTCATAGGCCTTTTCCATGTCGAACAGAGCGGCGGTCAGCAGCATGCCGCCGGCCGTGGCCTTCAAGCCGATTTCCTTTTGCTTGCTGACCATGGGGGCCATGTTCTGCCCGTGGTTTTCGGCCTCGTCGGGCGCCAGGCCGCCCTGTTCCAGGCCTTCGATATAGCTGGCGTAGGCGGTCAGCCAGCTCGCCGGCTTGTATACCAGCGACACCGACGGCGAATTGCGGCTGCGGTCGTAGTCGGGCTGGCTGCGCGAGCCGTCCGGGTTCAGGCTGCGGCTGCGGATGGTGCTGTGGCTGACGCCGACGATGGCCGACCACTGTTCGTTGAATTCCACCACGTCGCCGGCGAACAGGTTGTGGTTGGCCACGCGCCCGGCATAGTAGGGACTGCCCGGGCTGCCGGGGAATTCCGGCTCCGGCACGTGCACGGGCCGCGACATGGGGTAGGGGCCGACCCAGCCGGTATTGGGGCTGTATTCGGTCGCCCAGCTCTTGTCCGAATAGCCGTAGTAGCCCAGCGTCAGGGTGTGGGAGACGGGGCCGGTGTCGAAGGCCAGGTCGGCCATTGCGCTGGCCGCTTCGTACACGTCCTTGGTGCGGCCCGAATGTATGCGGATCTGGTAGAGTGCGTCGTCGCCGCGCACGGAGTTCATGGTGTGGTCCTGCACCGGACGGTCGTGGTATTCGCGCATGTAGGCGCCGCGCAGCGTCAGGCGGTCGCCGGCCCGATAGGTCAGGCGGCCGGACAGGCGGGTCTTCTCGAACTCGTCGCGGATCCACGGCTGCGACCACTGCTTGGACGGATCGGGCACGTTGCTGCGCGAGACGCCGGGCCGGAAAGTCCAGTAAGCCGAGGCGCCCTCGGTCTTGTAGTGGTTGTAGCTGGCGTTGAGCTCCAGCAGCAGCCGGTCGGTGATCTGCCAGTCGAAGGCGCCGCTGATCAGCTCGCGGTCGATTTTCTGGTCGTCGATCGCGGTTTCGCCGTCCTGCTTGACCACGTTCAGCCGGTAGCCCATGCGGCCGGCCTCGTCGATGCGTCCGCCGAAATCGCCGTGCACGTAGTATTGGCCGCCGCCGTAGTTGCCCAGGGTGACGCTGGCCAGGCGTTCCTGCGTGGGCCGTTTGTCGACGTAGTTGACCATGCCTCCCGGGGCGGCCGCGCCGTACAGGAAGCCGGACAGGCCGCTGAGTACCTCGATGCGCTCCTTGTCTTCCATGGTCGAGGCATAGGAATAGGGGCGCCGCAGCCCGTCCTGGGCGCTGTCGTAGCTGTTGTAGCCGCGGATGCGTACCATGGGCGCCCAGCCGGTGATCTGCGGCGTGGTGCTCTGGGTGGTGGGATTGATGCGGAAGACGTCGTCGGGCGACTGCGCCTGGATGTTGGCCAGGAGCTCGCGCGGCACGACGGTCACCGAATAGGGTGCGTCCTGCAGGGACATGGGCCCCAGCGCGCCAGGGACGAGATCGTCCGGCTGCGGTAGCCGTCGGCCGCCAGGCCTTCGGCCTGCAGGTCCGGGCCGCCGGCCCCGATCACGGTCACCGGCTCCAGTTGCGTGGCGGAGGCTGGGCGCGACAGCGTGACGTTACGGCCCTCGCGCTGGTAGGCCAGGGTGGTGCCCGCCAGCAGGGCCTTGAGTGCCTGCTCGGGCGTCATGCGACCGTCGATGGCGGGCGCCTGGATGCCGGCGACGGTCTCCGGCGCATAGAAGAACTGCAGCGGGGTCTGCCGGCCGAGCTGGATCAATGCGCTGTCCAAGGGCTGCGCGGCGATGCGGATGGGCAGCGCGGTTTCCTGGGCGAGGGCGGGGCGTGCCGGCGCCAGGACCAGCGTGGCGGGCAGGCCCAGGCAGGCCAGGGCGCAGAATATCGAGCGGGCGGCGTGCCGGCTCGCGGCCGGGCGCGGAATGCGGGGAGTCACGTCGGGTCGTCCTTGCGTAAACGTAGGCTGCGCCGCCGCGGCGGATGCCGCGGCAGGGGGCGGACGCTTTGCCGGCCCTCATGTAAGGACGCCTGGGGCCGGGCCGCTCCTGAACGGGAGAGGCCAGGAAAAAAGAAACAAAATATTTCAACGGCCGGCGGGTTCCGGCCGGGGGCTCAGCGCGGGACAATCTCCGTGCGTCCGTCGCCGCGCGTGCGTACGTCGACCGGGACGATGCGCGGCAGGGCCTGGAGCAGGGCGGCCGGGTCCGCGGCGTCGAAGATGCCCGATACGCGCAGCCGCTCGCCGCCGGCGCCGGCCAGCAGGACGGGGTCCGGCAGGTAGCGGTTGATTTCCTCGACGGCCTGCGCAAGCGGCGTTGCCCGGAAGACGATCTTGCCCTCGCGCCAGGCCGTGGCGGTGGCCACGTCCGCGGCGGGATCGGTGCGCAGTTCGCCGTCGCGCCAGGCCGTGGCGCCGGTCCCGGCGGACAGCCGCGCGGAGCGGCGGCGCCACCAGCCGCCGCTTTCGACTTCCACCGAGCCTTCGGTCACCGTGACGGAAAACCGCCGATCGTCCGTACGGATGTTGAATTGCGTGCCGGTGACGCGCACGCTGCCGGCCGGCATGTCGACCACGAAAGGGGAGGAGAGCGTGCGCCGTACGGAGAACAGGGCTTCGCCGCGCAGCAGGGCCACGCTGCGGCGGTCCGGATAGAAGCGCACGCGCGCCTCCGTGGCAGTGTTCAGCAGCAGCGTGCTGCCGTCGGGCAGCGCGAATTCGCGCCGCTCGCCGATGGCCGTGGCGAAGTCGGCCTCGTAATCCGGCGGCCGCAGCCAACCGGCGGGATCGACGGCCGCCAGCACCGCCGCGGCGCCACAGGCGACACTCAGCCCCCAGGCGAAGCGCCGCCGGTCCGCCCGCGCGGGCCGGCCGGTGCGTCCGTGCCCCAGGCGGCGCAACTGCTCGGCGGGAATGCCGGCCGCCGCGTCCCACAATTGCGCGACGCGGCGGTACTGGCGTTCGTGGGCGGGGTCGGCGCGGCGCCAGGTCTCGCAGGCGGCGCGCTCGGCCTCGCCGGCCTCGCCGGATTGCAGCCGCGCGAACCAGTAGGCCGCCGCATCGCGCGGATCGTCCAGCCGGGAAGGGTCGATGGGATCGGTCATGGATGCCGTGTCATGGGCCGCCGTCGTCCTGCAGCCTGTCCTGCAAGTGGCGCATCGCGCGCATCATATGCCGTTCGACCATGTTGCGCGACACGCCCAGCCGCAGGGCGATCTCGCCGTTGGACAGGCCTTCCAGGCGGCGCAGCTTGAAGGTTTCCTGGCAGTCGGCAGGCAGTTCGGCCAGTGCGGCGAGCATATCCTGAGCCAGTCGCTGCGCGCGCCAGCGTTCCTCCGCGCTTTCGGTGGCCGGATGCAGGTCTTCGGCCAGTTCGTGCAAGGCCACCGTCTGCCGCACCGCCTGCGCTCGGTGCAGGCTGACCGCGCGGTTCGACACGCTGCGCCGCAGATAGGCTGCCGGGTCTTCGACGGCAGCGCAATCGCTTTCCAGATAACGCAGCACCGCGTCATGCGTCGCGTCTTCGGCGTCCTGCCGGTTCTGCGCGCGGCGCGCCCAGGCGCCGATCAGCCTGCCGTACTGGGCAAGCCATCCCGGGGGGATCGAGGCGCGGCGGGACATGGGGCGGTCGGTGCGGGGGGAGCGAGGCGGGGAGGGGGAATTATTGACAATAATTCTCATTACATCAAGGTATCCGCGACGCCGATGGAAATGCCGGCGGCTGCGTGGAGTATCGTGAAAACATCCCGCCGCGGAGCCCGCCATGTACCTGCCCGAGCATTTCCAGGAATCCGATCCCGCCCGTCTGCACGACGCCATGGAGGCCTGGCCCCTGGGCACGCTGGTGACCGCCGGGCCCGGAGGGCTGGACGCCGACCACCTGCCCTTCGAACTGGACCGCGGGCAGGGGCCTCGCGGCACGCTGCGCTGCCACGTGGCGCGCAGCAACCCGGTCTGGCGCGCGGCGCTGGCTAGCGGCATGCCGGCCCTGGTCATTTTCCGCGGCCCGTCGGGCTACGTTTCGCCCAACTGGTATCCGGAGAAGGCGGCGACCCACCGCGCGGTGCCCACCTACAACTATGCGGTGGTGCATGCGCACGGCCGCATCGTCGTGCACGACGACGAGAAATGGGTGCGCGGTGTCGTGGCCCGGCTGACGCGCCGCCACGAGGCCGGCGGCCCGGCGCCCTGGCGCATGACCGATGCGCCGGCCGATTTCATCGACGATCAGCTCGCCCGCATCGTCGGCCTGGAGATCCGGATCGACCGGCTCGAGGGCAAGTGGAAAATGAGCCAGAATCGCCCGCCCGCGGACCGGGTGGGCGTGGCCGAAGGGCTGCGGGCGCAGGGCGACGCCGCTTCGCGCGAGCTGGCCGGCGAGGTGGAGCGGGCCAGCCCGCCGGCCGTCAGGTCCTGAGCCGGTAGCCGGTCTTGAAGATCCAGCGCACCGCCGCCAGGCAGGCGGCCAGGAAGGCCAGCGTCATGCCCAGGCTGACCGGCAGGCTGACGTCGGACACGCCGTAGAAGCTCCAGCGGAAACCGCTGACCAGGTAGACGACCGGGTTGAACAGCGAGACCTTCTGCCAGAAGGGAGGCAGCATGTTGATGGAATAGAAGCTGCCGCCCAGGAAGGTCAGCGGCGTGACGATCATCAGCGGGATGATCTGCAGCTTCTCGAAGCCGTCGGCCCAGATGCCGATGATGAAGCCGAACAGGCTGAAGGTGACGGCGGTCAGCACCAGGAACCCGATCATCCACAGCGGATGCGCGATATGGAAGGGAATGAACAGGCGCGCCGTGGCCAGCATGATCAGGCCCAGCAGGATGGACTTCGAGGCGGCCGCGCCGACGTAGCCAGCGACGATCTCCAGGTAGGAGATGGGCGCCGAGTGGATCTCGTAGATGGTGCCCGAGAAGCGCGGCATGTAGATGCCGAACGAGGCGTTCGCGATGCTCTGGGTGAGCAGCGAGAGCATGATCATGCCCGGGATGATGAAAGCGCCGTAGCTCACGCCGTCGATCTGCACCATGTGCGAGCCGATGGCCGAGCCGAACACCACGAAGTACAGCGAGGTCGAAATCACGGGCGAGGCCACGCTCTGCATCAGCGTGCGCCAGGCACGCGCCATCTCGAACAGGTAGATCGCGCGGACGGCATGCAGGTTCATTGCGGGCTCACCAGGCTGACGAAGATGTCCTCCAGCGAGCTTTCGGAGGTGTTGAGGTCGCGGATCTCGATGCCGGCGGCGTCCAGCCGCCGCAGCAGGTCGACGATGCCGGCGCCGGCGTCCTGGCCGTCGTAGGTGTGGACCAGCTGGTAGCCGTCGTCGGACAGCTCGAGCCGGCAGTCGTCCAGGCCGGCGGGCACGGCCGACAGAGGCTGCTTGAGCGTGATGGCGAGCTGGCGCTTGCCCAGCTTGCGCAGCAGGCTGCGGGTTTCCTCGACCAGCATGAGCTCGCCCTTGCGGATGATGCCGATGCGGTCGGCCATTTCCTGGGCTTCCTCGATGTAGTGGGTGGTGAGGATGATGGTGACGCCGCCCGCGCGCAGCCGGCCGACCATTTCCCACATGCCGCGGCGCAGCTCGACGTCCACGCCGGCGGTGGGCTCGTCCAGGAACAGGATGCTGGGCTCGTGCGACAGCGCCTTGGCGATCATCACGCGCCGCTTCATGCCGCCCGACAGCGTGCGGATGCGGCTGTCTTTCTTGTCCCACAGCGACAGGTCGCGCAGCACCGATTCGATGTGGGCGGGGTCGGCGGGCTTGCCGAACAGGCCGCGGCTGAAGGCGACCGTGTCCCACACGCTTTCGAAGGCGTCGGTGGAGAGCTCCTGCGGCACCAGCCCGATCCTGGCGCGCGCCTGGCGGTAGTCGGCCACAATGTCGTGGCCGTCGGCAAGCACCGTGCCGGTGGTGGCGTTGACCAGGCCGCAGATGATGCCGATCAGCGTGGTCTTGCCCGCGCCGTTGGGGCCCAGCAGGGCGAAGATTTCGCCGCGGCGGATGTCGAGGTCGATGTTCTTGAGCGCCTGGAAGCCGGACGCGTAGGTCTTGGACAGGCCCCGTATGGAAATGACTGGCTGCACGCGGACTCGCGGGGAGGGGGTGACAAGATGGAATTCTACCGCCCTGCGCCGTCCCGCGCGGGAGGCAGCGCCACGCCGAGCCGGTCGGCCCACGGCGCCAGGCCTTCGACGATGGCGTTCGACAGCGGCACGCCCGCTTCCAGGGCGCGGAGCTTGTGTGCCATGGCGCGCTCGCCGGGCAGCCGCACGCGGTCGACGCCCGGGCGCGGCGGGTTCTCGCGGCAGGCGTCGGCCAGCCACTGCATCTGGTGCCGGAAGCCGGCCTGGCCGCCGAAGGCGCCGGGGTCTATCGCCTGCACGAATACCGATACGCAGGTGCCGCTGGGCCGGTCGGCGCGGCCGAAGCCCGACAGGGTGGACAGCGCCTCGACCAGCAGCGCCCAGCTGTAGCCCTTGTGCCCGTGGTCCAGCCCGCCCGCGGGCAGGATGGTGCCGCCCTGGCTCAGCACCACTTCCGGGTCGGTGCTGGCGCGGCCTTCCCTGTCCAGCAGCCAGGGCTGCTCGTAGCGCCTGCCGGCGCGGTGCAGCTGCTTGGTCATGTTCAGGGTGGTGATGGACGCGCTGACGTCCAGCAGGATGGGATCGCCCTCGGTCGGGATACCGGCGGCCAGGGGGTTGGGCGTGAAGACCGCGCGCGTGCCGCCGTAGGGGGCCACGCCGGCCAGCGACGGCATGGAGCTGGCGATCAGCAGCAGGTAGCCGCGTTCGGTCGCGCGTTCCAGGTAGGCCGCCAGCGCGCCGATGTGGTGGCTGTCGGAGATGGCCACTGTCACGGTGCCGTAGGTGGCCACGCGCTCGAGCGCCAGGTCCACCGCCCGGTCCACCAGCCAGGGGCCGGGCAGGCGCCGGCCTTCCCAGGCGACGCAGGCGCCGCGGTCGGACGTCACGCCGGGTTCGCCCTGCGCGCGCATGGCGCCGGAACCGGCGGCATCCAGGTAGAAGGGGGCCAGCGCCAGGCCGTGGGTGGCGTGGCCGAGCAGGTCGGCTTCCACCAGGATGCGGGCGACCGCGCCGGACTTGTCTTCGTCCAGCCCGGCCGCCCGGAACAGGCGGGCGGCGAATTGCCGGAGGTCATCGGCGGCGTAGCGGCGGGCTTCAGTGGTCATGGGTTGTCCTCTGGAAAGGGGCGGCCGGCCGGGCGGTTCGGGCGTGGCCCGCTGCGGCGCCGGCCGGCGTCAGGCGGCGCGCAGCTCGACGCCGGCAGCCCGCAGGCGCTCGTCCAGGGCCTGAGGCGGAGCGGCGTCGGCGATCAGCACGTCGATCTCGTCCAGCCCGCAGATGTGGGCGAAGGAGCGGCCGCCGAACTTGGAATGGTCGGCCAGCAGGATGACGCGCTTGGCCGCGGCGATCATGCGGCGCTTGGCCTGGGCGATCTCCAGCGAGCTTTCGGTGAGCCCGGATTCGGCCACCGAGTGCGCGCCCAGGAACAGCAGGTCGAAATGCACGGTGCCCAGCAGCGCCTCGCAGGGCGGGCCATAGAGCGTGGGGCTGCCGGGGCGCACCATGCCGCCGGAGACGATCACGCTCACGCTTTCCGACGCGCTGAGGATCTGGGCGATGGCCAGGTCGTTGGTGATGGCGGTGATGGGTACGCCGCGCCGGGCGACCGCGCGCGCGGCCTCGGCCACCGTCGAGCCGCTGTCGAACATCACGCTCTGGCCTTCGCGCACCAACCGTGCCGCGGCCGTGCCGATACGCTGCTTGGCGGCGGCGTGGAGCTTGGCGGCAATGCGCGCCGGCGGTTCGTAAGTGGACGATTCCAGCCGGCTGCTGACCACGCCGCCGTGGGTGCGGCGCAGGTTGGGGCTGCGCGCGCTCAGTTCGAGCAGGTCGCGCCGGATGGTGGATTCCGACGAGCCGGTCAGGCGGGTCAGCGTGGCCAGCGATGCGCTGTCGTTTTCGCGCAGGTGTTGCAGGATCAGCGCGTGGCGCTCCGGCGCCAGCAGGGGGCGGCCGGGCCCGTCCGGGGCCGGGCCGGCGGCCGCGGACGGGCGCGCCGCGCCGGCCCGGGACGCGCCGCGCGAGCGGGAAGCCGGCCGGGCCGCCATGCTCAGTCCTCCAGGAAGGGCGAGCCGGCCGCCGCCGGGCCGGCTGTCGGGCGCTCGTCCGCGGTCAGCGTCACGCGCATCAGCGTGGCGCCCGAGAAGGGGAAGGGCGCCCGGTAGGCCCGGCTGACGGGCCGGCCGGCGTCCTGCGCGCAGGACAGGCCGGTGGTCGTGCCGTGGGTGGGCCAGGCCTTGGGGCTGACGGCGCGCGCCGGGCGCAGCCCGGTGCCGGAAAGCATGATGTCCAGGCCGCCGTCGGCGCGGCGGTCGAAAGCGGCCTCGACGCCGACCCGGCCGGCGGGCAGGGGGCCATCCACCGCCAGCTTGACGCTTTCGTCCTGCGAGAAGACGTATTCCAGCAGCAGCCGGCCTTGCTGCGCGTACAGCACGATGCCGCCGAAGTGGCTGCCCCAGGCGAACAGCACGCCCTCGACGGGGCTGCCGTCGGTGGCCAGCTCGGCCTCGATGCGGAAGCTCTTGCCGGTGATGTCCGGCGCCATCAGGCGGTCGATGCGCGCCATGCCGGGCCGGTATTCGTAGCGGGTGCGGGCGCCTTCGCGGATGCGTTCGGCGGCGCGCTCCCATTCGCGGTCGTCCAGCGGCAGCACGCTGTACCGCTTGGCTTCTTCCAGCCACAGGGTGCGCAGGCGTTCCAGCATGTCGGGGCGCTCGGCCGCCAGGTCGCGGGCTTCGGAGAAGTCCTGCTCCAGGTGGTAGAGCTCCCACTTGTCCTCGTCCATGGAGGCGCCCTTGCGGTGGCGGGTCACGGCCTTCCAGCCGTCGTGCCACAGCGCGCGGTCGCCCAGCAACTCGAAGTACTGTGTGCGGCGCCGGGTGGGGGCCGCGGCGTCGTCGAAGCTGTACGCCATGCTGATGCCGTGCAGCGGCTGCTGCGGCACGCCGTTCAGGGTGTCGGGCACGTTGATGCCGAGCAGTTCGTACAGCGTGGGGGCCAGGTCGATCACGTGGTGGAACTGGTTGCGGACTTCGCCGCGCGCGCGCATGCCCTCGGGCCAGCGCACGATCAGCGGGGCGCGCACGCCGCCGCCGTGGGTGTCCTTCTTGTACCACTTGAGCGGGGTGTTGCTGACCTGCGCCCAGCCGGTCGGGTAGTGGTTGTAGGCCTCGGGACCGCCGATCTTGTCCAGGTGGCGCACGGCCTTGGCGGGCTCGTCGAGCTCGTAGACCATGTGCTTGCGCAGGTTGATCGCGCCGGTCGGGCCGCCTTCCGGGCTGGCGCCGTTGTCGGAGATCAGCAGCACGATGGTGTTGTCCAGCGCGCCCAGCGCCTGCAGTTGTTCCATCAGCCGGCCGACCTGGTCGTCCGTGTGGGACATGAAGCCAGCGTAGGCTTCCTGCAGGCGGGTGCTCAGCGCGACCACGTCGTCGTCGGCCTGCACCGCTTCCCAGGGCTTGACGTCGTCGTTGCGCGGCGCGAGCCCGGTGTCGGGCGGCACGATGCCCATGCGCTTCTGCGCCGCCAGCCGGTCGGCGCGCACCGCGTCCCAGCCGCGGTCGTACTTGCCGCGGAAGCGGTCGATGTAGCCGGCCGGGGCCTGGTGCGGCCAATGGCAGGCGCCGAAGGCCAGGTACATGAAGAAGGGCGCGTCGGGCGCCGACGTCTTGTGGTCCCGGATCATGGCGACGCTCTGGTCGACCAGGTCTTCGCTGAGGTGGTAGCCGGGCGGCGGGTTCAGGTGGATGGGGTGGTTGTCGACGTACAGCTCGGGGTAGTACTGGTCGGCCAGCGCGCCGTGAAAGCCGTACCAGCGGTTGAAGCCCTTGCCCAGCGGCCAGTTCGAGAACGGGCCCGCCGCGCCGTATTCCTCGGTGCCGGCCAGGTGCCACTTGCCCACCGCCATGGTGTTGTAGCCGTTCTGGCGCAGGATCTCGGGCAGCGTGCCGGCGCTGGGGTAGATGCGGCCGTCGTAGCCGGGCTGCCCGTTGGCCCATTCCGCGATGATGCCCACGCCCACCGAGTGGGCGTTGCGGCCCGTCAGCAGGCAGGCCCGCGTGGGCGAGCACATGGCGGTCACATGGAAGTTGTTGTAGCGCACGCCATCGGCGGCGAGGCGGTCCATGTGGGGCGTGGGGATTTCCGAGCCGTAGCAGCCCAGGTCGGAAAACCCCACGTCGTCCAGCACGACGACCAGGATGTTGGGGCGCGTGTTCTGCGTCATGAATCTAGCCTGTATGGGCGGGGATCAGGATTTCTCGATGCCGGCCTGGGCCAGCACCGCCGGCCATTTTGCCACTTCGTCGCGCACCAGCTTCTCGAACTCGGCCGGGGAACTGGGGCCGTAGGGCGTGGCGCCGATGCCGACGATCTTGTCCAGGAAGCTTTGCGATTTCATGGCGTCGTTGACCGCGGCGCTGATCGTCTCGACCACGGCGTCCGGGGTCTTGCCGGGCACCAGGATGCCGAACCAGGGAATGACGTCGACCTTGGGGTAGCCGCTTTCGGCCATGGTGGGCACGTCCGGCAGCGAGGCCAGGCGCTTGGCCGCGACGACCGCGAGCGGGCGCAGCTGGCCGGCCTTGATGTAGCTGTCCGACAGCGAGGAGCTCATCATCATGGCGTCCAGGCGGCCCGCCAGGAGGTCGGTGATGGCCGGCGGCTGGCCCTTGTAGGGAATGCCCAGGATGTCCAGCCCGGTTTCTTTCTTGAACAGCTCCATGCCCAGGTGGTTGGACGAGCCGTTACCGGGGTTGGCGTAGGACAGCACGCCGGGCTTGCTCCTGGCCAGGGCGATGAATTCTTCCAGCGTTTTGGCGGGCACGCTGGAAGGCACCACCAGCACGTTGGGGCTGGTGGCCAGCAGCGCCACGGGGCGGAAGTCGGTCAGGGGGTCGTAGCCGGGGTTGGCCCGCAGCGACGGGTTGACGGTGAAGGGCACCGAGGCGGACAGCCAGGTGTAGCCGTCGGCTTCGCTGCGCGCCACGGCCTGGATGCCGATCAGGTGGTCGGCGCCGGCCCGCGATTCCACCACCACGGGGAACTTGAAGGCCGGCGAAACCGTGTCGGCCAGGGCGCGCGAGAGCAGGTCGATGATGCCGCCCGCGGCCACCGGTACGATGATCTTGATCGGCTTCTGGGGCCAGGCGGGGGCGCCTTGCGCCCAGGAGGCGCCGGCGGCGGAAACCGCCGCGAGCCCCGCGAGGGTGCGCAGCGCGGCGCGGCGGCCGTGGTGGGTATCGGTCATGTCGGGATCTCCAGGAAGGGATGAATAGGCGGTCGCTGCGGGGGAACCGTCCTGGGCGGCGGCGGCGCGCGGGCCCGGGGTTCCGTTGTTCTTTGCGGGCCGACAGTATAGTGGATGTTGAAGGAATCTGACTGTTTATGGAAGATCGTCGCCGAATACGGCGGAATCCGGAAGAGGCGGTGAGAGGGTTCGTGGGGACGAAGGGCGAGAGCGCCCCCGGGTTAGTCCCAGCTTTTTCCGGGCGGCTGGCCCGCTACAATAAGACGTTTCAATACAACCTAATACGTTTGGCCCCCATGCCCCGCCCGCGCCGCGCCGCAGCTTCCTGTCCGCTCGATCCCCTCTGCGAGGAACCGCTGTACGTCCAGATCGCCGGACGGCTGGCCGACGATATTTCCAGCGGCCGCCTCGGCCCGGGCATGCGCGTTCCCAGCGAGACCGAGCTCATGGCCGCGCACGGCGTGAGCCGCGTCACGGTGCGCCAGGCCGTCCAGTTGCTGTCGCGCAATGGCCAGGTGGTGGCCCGCCGGGGCAAGGGCACCTTCGTGGCGCGTCCCGCCCTGCAGCAGGACCTTGGCCGGCTGCAGGGTTTCCAGGAAGCCCTGCGCAGCCAGGGTGTGGAGCCGCAGACCCAATTGCTGGAGTTCTCGGCGTCGGCCGGCCGCATCGACCGCTCGCTGCCCGAAGGGCTGGACCTGCCCGTGCGGCTGCTGCGCCGCTACGCGCTGGACGGGCGGCCGTTCGCGGTGGTGGAGGCCTTCCTGCTGGCGCAGGCGGCCGCGGTGGGCGAGCGCCGCGCGCGCGAGCTCACGGTCTACGAGATCCTGCAGCAGTTCCTGGGGCTGCGCATCGCCAAGGCCGACGTGGTCATCCGCTGTGCCCGCAGCACGCCGCGCATCGCGCGCGAACTCGCCCTGGACGCGCGCGACCACATCCTCGTCATGGAGCGCACCTCGCGCACCGGCTCCGGACAGCCCTGCGAATTCATGCGCATCCATATCGCCCCGGACAGCTATGCCTTCCGCCTGGGCCTGCCGGGCCCGCTGGAGATCGCACGCGCCGTGCATCCCGTGGGCAGCGCCCGGCCCGCCTGAATCCCCGGCTGCCCGGCCGCCCGCACGGGCGGGTCGGGCACGCCGGTCAAGACCGATACCAACACCAACCAGGAGGAGAGCACCATGTCGTTTTCATTCCGTCGCCGGCAGGCGATGCTCGCCGCGGCAGGCGCCGGCCTGCTCGCGCTGAACCGGCCGCTGCGCGCGGCCGAGGACTACCCCTCGCGCTCGGTGCGCATGGTCGTGCCGTTTCCCGCGGGCGGGCCGACGGACATCGTCGGCCGGCCGCTGGCCAAGATGCTGGGCGACCGCCTGGGGCAGACCGTGTATATCGACAACCGCGGCGGCGCGGGCGGCTCGATCGGGGCCGACATCGTCGCCAAGTCGCCGCCCGACGGCTACACGATCCTGCTGGGCACGGTCGGCACCAGCGCCATCAACGCCACGCTGTACAAGAACCTGCCCCACGATCCCGTCAAGGACTTCACCCCGCTGGCCGGCATCGCCAGCGCGCCGGTCGCCGTGGTCGCCAATCCGTCGGCCGGCTTCGCGTCGCTGCAGGACCTGGTCGAGCAGGCGCGCGCCAGGCCGGGCGCCATCAACTACGGTTCGGCCGGCAACGGCACTCCCGGCCACCTGGCCGGCGCCATGTTCTGTAAGACCGTGGGCATCGAACTGACCCACGTTCCCTACAAGGGCAGCGCCCCGGCCGTGGTGGATCTGCTGGGCGGACAGATTCCGCTCATGTTCGACCCGGTCCAGTCCATCCTGTCGCACGTGCAGGGCGGCAAGCTGCGCGCGCTGGCCATCACCAGCCTGGACCGCATCAAGGTCCTGCCCGATGTGCCCACCGTGTCGGAATCGGGCTGGAAGAATTTCGAAGCCACCGCGTGGTGGGCCGTGTTCGGCCCCGCGGGGCTGCCCGGTCCCGCCGCGCAGCGGCTGACGCAGGACCTCAACGCCATCGTGGATGCGCCCGAATTCGTGAGCCTGCTCGCGGAGATCGGCGTGCAGCCCCTGAAGAAACCCCTGGCCGAATTCCAGAAGAGCGAATTGCAGAAATGGGGCCTCGCGGTGAAAGACACCGGACTTTCCTTGGAATGAACGTATGCATCTGAATGACGAAGAAACAGCCATGCTGGCCGGCGAGCTGGGCGACGTGCCCCGCACCGCGATCCGTCACCAGATCGCGGTCGGCGATTTTTTCGGCGCCCGCGATTTCGTGCCGGTCACGCAGGCCCACATCATGGCCGACACCGAAAGCCTGGGTCAGGCCGGCGTGCAATGGCTGGAGCAACTGGCCGACGCCAGGACGGGCAGCCGCACCGTGCGCATCCCGACCATCACCGACCCGCGCGGCACGGATTTCGCCAAGCCCGGCGTGGTCGGGCAGGCGGAATGGATGCTGCACTTGGAGCAGCGCGCCATCGACGCGTTCGTGCGCCTGGGCGTGAGCATGACCGATACCTGCATCAACTACCAGACGGTGCTGGCGGCCACGCGCGGCGAGCACGTGGCCTTCGGCGACACCGGGGTGGTGATCTACTCCAATTCCGTCTGTGGCGCGCGCTCCAATTTCGAGGGCGGGCCCTCGGCGCTGTCGGCCGGCCTGACGGGCCGCACGCCGCGCTACGGCTTCCACCTCGACGAGCATCGCCAGGCCACGCTGCGCGTGCGCGTGGACTGGACGCCGCGCACGCTCAACGAATGGGGCGCGCTGGGCGGCGTGGTCGGCAAGTTGGCCGGCAACTACTGGCAGGTGCCGCTGGTCGAAGGCCTGGAAGGCGCGCCGACCTCCGACGAGCTCAAGCATTTCGGCGCGGCCATGGCCAGCTTCGGCTCGGTGGCGCTGTTCCACCTGGCCGGGATCACCCCGGAAGCCTTCCATCCCGCCGACGTCGGCGCCGAGCGGCTGCCCGTGTCGCACCGCGTGGGCGAATCCGACGTGCGCGACCTGATCCGGCACTATGCCGGCGAATCGCGCGTGGACGTGGTGGTGTTTTCGGCGCCCCAGCTCAGCCTGTACGAAATGCGCCAGGTCGCCGAACTGTGCGAAGGGCGGCGCTTCAAGGTGCCGCTGCTGGCGGTCACCAGCCCGCAGGTCAAGCCGGATTCGGACCGCTTCGGCTATACCCGCGCGATCGAGGCGGCCGGCGGCACGGTCATGTCGGGCATGTGCTTCTACCAGTCCTACGCGCGCGAAATCGCCGAGGCCAAGGGCTGGAAGTACCTGGCGACCAACAGCGCCAAGCTGGTGAACATTCTGGGCGGCTACGGCTACGTGCCCAGGCTGGCCTCGATGCAGGAATGCATAGACGCCGCGGAAAAGGGAGAACTCTGATGGCCGAACTGGTATTGCAGGCCCGCCACGCGATGGGACGGAAGGTGACGGGAGAGGCGCTGGTCGCCAGCGACGGGTTCTCGGCGCGCTACGACCTGAACCGCCTGGAAGGCGTGTTCTCCCGCCCCAGCCACAAGCTGGCCGGCCTGTCCTACGTGGACCGCATCCTGGTGCTCGATACCGCCAAGGGCGGCGTCGCCAGCGCGTGGATGCTGCACGAGATGCGCTCGCGCAACATGGTGCCTCTGGCCATCGTCTTCAACACGGTCAACACCATCCTGGTGCAGGGCGCGGCCCTGGGCGACGTGACCATGATGGCCGGTTTCGAGGGCGACGTCACGTCGCTGGTGCCGCACGGCGCCCGTGTCGAAGTCGACCCCGAGGCCCGTACGCTGCGCGTGCTGGACGCATCGGGCGCCCCGGTCCCGGCCGCCGTGCCCCGCCACGGCGAGACGCCGGGGCAGGCCAGGCCGGTGCACGGTCCGCGCCGCCCGTAGGCGGCAAGGCTCGGGCGGCCGGCCTTCCCCTGTGCCGGCCGCCTTCGCGGCAGGCCGTTGCCGGCCGCGTTGCCGACCCGCAGGCTGCTTGCCTGCGGGTTTTTTCTTGGGCGGGCGAGACTAGGGAGCCCCGGCCGCCGCCGGCGCGCCGGCGGGTTCGTCCACCCGCGCCAGCGTCATGCCGCAGGCGCCGCCCAGCGGGCCGCGCACGCGAATGCCGAACTGGTAGCCGGCGGCCCGGATGCTGAAGGTGCTGTGTTCGCAGATGCGCCCCTGCTCGTCGTACGAGACGCGTTCCATGGCCATGACCGGCATCCGGGGCCGCAGGTCGAGCAGCCGGCCGGCGGCGCGGCCGGCCTGGCGCGCGCTGAGGTGGATCCGGGCTTCGTGGATGCGGATGCCGAGCACCCGGTCCAGCAGCACGTAGATGGGATAGCGCGCCGCCTGCGCGCGCGTCAGGGCGCTGGCGCGCGGCGTGAGGTAGGCCTGCACCAGCGCCAGCGGCGTGCCGTGCATGACGTACAGGCGCCTGAGCGACACCAGCGGCCCCGAATCGCCGTCCACGTAGGCCGGGTCGATGCGCGGCGGGCGGGTGGGGGCGAATTCCAGCAGCTCGGTGTCGGGGTATTCGCCCTTGACGAACAGGCCGTCGTAGAGCCCCTGCAGGTTGCCCATTTCGTAGCGCGCCAGCGGGCCGGTCACGAACGTGCCCTTGCCCTGCTGGGCGATCACCAGCCCCTGGCGCAGCAGCTCGGCGATGGCCTTGCGCACGGTCATGCGGCTGACGCCGAAGCGCTGCGCGAGCTCCTGCTCGGAGGGCAGGCGTTCGCCCGGCGGGTAGTCGCCCTCGGCGATCTGCCGGGCGAGCGTTTCCGCGATCTGGACATAGATGAGAACGCTGGTATTGCGCTCGATCGTCATGCGGCTATTCCCGGCGGTTGGGTAGGCGTAGGGGCCCATGCGGGCTTGCGTGGCGCGGGTGTTGCGGGCACCGTGTCGGCCACCGAAATCCGCGCGGCGGGCGGGCCCATTGTACCTATGAGTTACCCCTATACGTCTATAGACGACTATTGACATGCTGCGAGCCGCCAGCGTAGCCTGCCGCTACAGTGACTCCCGCAAGAAGCACCGGCAGCACGGAGACAAGACCGTTCCTCCGGAACGGCGCACGGCATCATCCCATTGCGAATGGCAGGGTCCGGCTGCGCGCCGGGCCAAGGAGGCGTGATGAATCGTACCGACAGTGCCGTCCCGGAGGCCGCGCGCGCGGCTGCGGGCCCGAAGCCCTCGGCAGGCCGGGCCCGGACGGTCGCCTGCAACCTGCTGGCGCTGGGCGTCGTGCTGCTGCTGTGGGAGCTGGGTGCCGAAAAGATGGCCTCGCCGTACTTCCCCGCTCCGCTGGAGATCGCCGCCGCCTTCGAACGCCTGGCCACGCAGGGCGACGTGCTCGGCAATTCGCTCTGGGACCACATGGGCGCCAGCGTCACTCGCCTGCTGGTGGGGTTCGCGCTGGGCGTGGCGCTGGGCGTGCCGCTGGGCCTGCTCATGGGACTGTACCGCGGGGCGTACGCCAATACGCGCATCGTGATCGAACCCTTCCGCTTCATCCCTCCCATTGCCTGGATCCCGCTGGCCATTATTTTCTTCAGCGGCATCGGCCGCTACGCCTTCCTGATCTTTCTGGGCGCCTTTTTCCCTATCTTCACCGCCACCATGGTGGGCGTGGGCCGGGTCGAGCCCATCCACCGCAAGGTCTACCAGGTGTACGGCGCGGGCAAGCTGCAGATCCTGCGGCGCGTGGTCCTGCCCACCGTGCTGCCGGACATCCTGGGCGGCATGCGGGTGGGCTTGGGCACCGCGTGGATGACCATCGTGGCGGCCGAGCTTACCGGCGGCGAATCGGTGGGCCTGGGCCGCATGATGGTGAACTACTCCGAGCTGCTGCGCATCCCCGAGGTGGTGGTGGCCATGCTGCTGATCGGCGCACTGGGTTTCCTGTTCAACGAGATCCTGCTGCTGGCCGAGAAATACCTGTTCCGCTGGCGCTGGCAGGTCGCCCTCTGAGCCCGCGCATTCCATCCCCTTTGCGAGGAGCCGTATGGATACGAAGACGGACGCCATGGTGCGGGTCAGGGAGTCGCACCGCTATGGCGATTTCGCAGTGCACGAGAACATCGAGTTCGAGGTCAGGGAAAACGAATTCGTCTGTGTCTGCGGCCCCAGCGGCTGCGGCAAGTCGACCCTGCTGGACATCCTGGCCGGCCTGCTGCGTCCTACCGAGGGGCAGGCGCTGATCCAGGGCCGGCCCATCGATCCCGCGCGGCAGAACATCTCCTTCGTGTTCCAGGAACCGTCCACGCTGCCGTGGCTCAACGTGCGCGACAACATCGCCGTCGGCCTGCGCGTCAAGAAGCGGCCCGAGCGCGAGGTGAGGCAGATCGTCGACGACATCATCGAAGTGGTCGGCCTGCGCGGCTTCGAGAGGCACTACCCCCACCAGATCTCCGGCGGCATGAAGCAGCGCGTGGCGATCGCCCGCGCCTTCGCCACCGACGCCGACCTGGTGCTCATGGACGAGCCCTTCGTCAGCCTGGACCAGCCCACGCGGGAGCGCATGCAGCACGAGATCCTGGACATCTGGCAGCGGCGCAGGCGCACCATCATCTTCGTCACCCACAACCTGGAAGAGGCCGTTTTCCTGGGCGACCGCGTCATCATCCTGTCGTCCAAGCCGGCCCGGATCCGCGCCGACACCCGCGTGGCGCTGCAACGCCCGCGCGACACGCTCAGCGCCGAATTCACCGCCCTGCGCGCCCAGTGCGCGACGCTGCTCAACGAATTGTCCCGGCAGGCCGGCCATGTCGCGCCCGAGCCTGCGCGGGCCGTGTAGCCGGTCGTTCCAATCACCGTCCTCGAGGAGGCGATCATGAAACTGCGCAACGGTATCCTGTCCCTGGCCGTGGCGGCCGCGGCCATCCTGCCCGGCCTGTCGGGCGCCCAGCCGGCGTCCGCCGGCCGGCCCGTGGAAATCCGGCTGGCCGACCAGATCGGTTCCGAAGTCGACTATGCCGCCCTCTGGGTGGCCGAGCACGAAGGCTACCTGGCCGACGAGAACATCAAGCTGGTCCGCAAGACCTTCGCCAACGGGCCGGAAGGGCTGCTGCATTTCGCCAACGGCGAGATCGACATCTTCATGGGCGGGCTCGCGCCCATCATGCAGGCCGCCGCCCGCGGGCAGGAACTCAAGATCCTGATGTCGATCACCAAGAACAACGCGCCGCTGGTGGGCCGCAAGGAAATCGCCTCCTGGAAGGACCTGGAAGGCAAGACGGTCGGCAGCCCGGGCCTGGGGACGGTGCAGGACGCCATCCTGAGCTATGTCCAGGCGTCCGAGAAGGTGCGCTTCAAGCGTGTCTTCGCCAAGGTCTCCGATTTCGTGGTCATGGCCGGCAAGGGCGAGATCGACGCCTTTATTTCGTGGGAGCCCGCCGCCGCCCTGGCGCTGGCGCAGGACCCCGGCCTGCACTATGTCGCCCAGAATCCGCCTATCCGGAACGCCGAGAGCCTGCTGGTGATTTCCGGGCCCAGGTTCCTGGGCGAGCATCCCGAGGCGGTCACGGGATTCGTCCGCGCGGTGCTGCGCGGCATCGACTACATCGAGAAGAACCCGCCGGAGAAAGTGGCGCAGATCGTCGCCCGCAAGATGAACAACCCCGGCGCCGCCGGCTCCATGCTCAAGGCCATGGATTCGGTCATCGTCACCGAGCCGCGCATCGACATGCCCTCGACGCGCATCATCCTCAAGACCATCGCCGACGCCGGCAAGGTCCCCGCGAAACTGGCCGAGGACCCCGAGGCCTGGATCAACCGCTACATCGATTATTCCTACCTGGAAAAGGCCGAATCGCAGTCGCCTGGGAAGGGCTCCTGATGGATCCCGCAGGCGAAGCCGGCGCGGCCGGCCGACCCGCCGGCGGCCGCCCGCCGGTGGAAGTCATCGATACCACGCTGCGCGATGCCCACCAGTGCCTGTGGGCCACGCGCATGACCACCGCGCACATGCTGCCGGTGGCCGAGCGCATGGACCGGGCGGGATTCGCCCAGATCGACCTGGCCGGCGCCATCCAGTTCGACGTCTGCGTGCGCTACCTGAAGGAAAACCCCTGGGATCGCGTGCGCCTGATGCGCGAACGGGTGCAGCGCACGCCGCTGCGCTCGCTGATCCGCAGCAAGAACCTGATCGCCTTCGAGATGCTGCCCGACGATATCGTCGAGCTATGGGTCGAGCGGCTGGTGGCCAACGGTTTCCGGGTCGTCGGGTCCTTCGACGGCCTGAACGACGTCGACAACATGCTGGCCAGCATCCGGCCAGCCCGCAAGCTGGGCGTGCAGACCTTCGGCGCGCTGTCGTATTCGCTCAGCCCGGTGCACACCGACGGGCTGTACGTGCGCACGGCGCGCAAGCTGGCCGAGAGCGGCGCCGTCGACGCCATCATGCTCAAGGACGCCGGCGGCCTGCTTACCGTGGACCGCATCCGCACCCTGGTGCCGGCGGTGCTCGCGGTCATCGGCGACATTCCGCTGGAGATCCACAGCCATTGCCTGACCGGGCTGGCCCCGCTGGTCTACCTGGAGGCCGTGCGGCTGGGCGCAAGCCAGGTCCACACCTCCGTCGCGCCCCTGGCCAACGGCCCGGCCCAGCCCGCCACCCAGTCCACCGTGCGCAACCTGCGAGCCATGGGCTACGGCCTGGACGTCGACCTGGACCAGGTCGAGGAGATCGGCGCGCACTTCGCCCGCATCGCCGAACAGGAAGGCAAGCCGGTGGGCCAGGGCGCGGTCTACGACGCCTTCCACTACGAGCACCAGATCCCCGGCGGCATGCTGAGCAATTTCCGCTCCCAGCTCGAGCAGGCGGGCCTGAGCCACAAGTTCGACGAGCTGCTGGAAGAATGCGCCAGGGTGAGGCAGGAACTGGGCTACCCCATCATGATCACGCCTACCGCCCAGTTCGTGGGAACCCAGGCCGTGCTCAACGTGGTGCACGGCGAGCGCTACCGCGTCGTGCCCGACGAGATCAAGCGCTACGCCCTGGGCTACTACGGCAAGCTGCTGGCGCCGGTGGATCCGGACGTGCTGGACCGCATCGTCGGCAACGGCTCGGCCAGTATCGCGCGCGAGCCCGGGCCGCCGCCGCCGGCGGTGGCCGCGTTGCGGCGCAAGTATCCCCGGGCCAGCGACGACGAGCGGCTGCTGCGCTACATGTTCCCCGGTACGCTCGTCGACGGCATGCTGGCCGCCGGGCCCATGAACACCGCCTGCCCCGGCGACAAGCCCGTGCTCAGGCTGGTCCGCGAACTGCTCGCCCGCCGCCGGCCCGGCCGCATCCATGTGCGCCGGGGCGGCCTGGAAATCGGCATGGCCTTTTCCCCCGAAGCATCAGGAAACCGCAATGGATGATTCCCTTACCTACCAGGACGTGGACCGGATCCTGGCGTGGATAGACGCCGCGCCCGGGCTCGCCGAATTCTCGCTGCGGCTGGGCGACCTGGACATCAGCCTGAGCCGGGGCGCGGCCGGTTCCGCGCCGGCCGCGCCGGCGCCCGGCCCAGCCGTGCCAATGGCCCCGGCGCCTGTCCCGGGTACGGCTGCGGCTCCGGATGCGGCGGCCCCGTTCCAGCCGGGCGGCTTGGCGATCAAGTCTCCTATGGTGGGAACCTTCTACCGTGCCCCCGAGCCCGGCGCGCCGCCCTTCGTGGAGGTCGGCCAACAGGTCGAATCCGACACCACGGTCTGCATCATCGAGGTCATGAAGCTGATGAATTCCATCCCGGCGGGCGCCGCCGGGGTGGTCCGGCAGATCCTGGTGCCCGACGGCGGCGCGGTGGAATACGGGCAGGTGCTGCTGGTGATAGAGCCCGGCGGCTGACCGGCGCCGCCTTGCCTTTCCGCGGCGGGGGGGGGAAGCGGGCACGCGGCATGCTGAGCCCGGCACAATGCCCGCCGCCGGGATGCGCCTTGCCGAGGCCGCCGTCCATGCCGGGCATGCCCCGTTCAACCCGTTTCAGGAGGGCATTCCCATGGCAGCATCACTGGATTCATTGCGCGTCGCGATTCTCGCGGTGGACGGGTTCGAGCAGTCCGAGCTCGAGCAGCCCAGACAGGCCCTGCAGGAGGCAGGCGCCCGCGCCGAGCTCGTTTCCGCCAAACCCGGCAAGATCCGGGGCATGCGTCACGCCGAGAAGGCCGACGCCTTCGATGTCGATGTCACTTTCGACCAGGCCGATCCTGGCCGCTACGATGCCGTCCTGCTGCCGGGCGGGGTCGTCAATGCCGACGCCATCCGCATGGAGGAAGGCGCCCGCCGCTTCGTGCGCAGCATGCAGGAAGCAGGCAAGCCCGTGGCGGTGATCTGCCACGGCCCGTGGCTGCTGGTGTCGGCCGGCCTGGCCCAGGGCCGCACGCTGACCAGCTGGCCGTCGCTGCAGGACGACTTGCGCAATGCCGGCGCCGCCTGGCAGGACCGAGAAGTGGTGGTCGACGGCAACTGGGTCAGCAGCCGCAAGCCGGACGACATCCCCGCCTTCAACCGGGCATTCATCGCGCTGCTGGCCCAGCGCCGGCAGGCCGGCGGGCAGGGCCGGATGGCAGCTGGATGACAATGGCGAAATTCTGATATAATTTTTGTCTTTACAGCGCCCGTAGCTCAGTTGGATAGAGTACTTGGCTACGAACCAAGGGGTCGTGGGTTCGAATCCTGCCGGGCGCGCCAAGTTTCCGTTGTAAGTCAGTATCTTGAAGCGGCTTGAGGCCTATATCCTCAAGCCGCTTTTTCTTGCTGGGGGGCTTTTGGGGGAAATCCTTCCCTCGGGCGTCTGGTGCCATGCTGCGCACCAGCGCCCGCAGGTCGATGGACTCTGATAGGACTCCCCCCGGTTTCCCGCCCGGCCAGGGAAACGCTGGCCGAAGGCAAGGGCCTGCCGGGTGACGGGGGCGGATGGAAGCCGGCAGGAAAAGCCTTGGCCCGGCATGCAGGATTTGTTATGTTATAACATAACATTCCATGCTTCTTTTCCGAGGCAACGGTCATGAAATTGACCTCCCACCAGCAGCGGGTACTCGACGCCCTGCGCCGGGCACAAGGCCCCTTGAGCGCCTACGCTGTCCTTGACCTGGTGCGGGAAGAGGGCTTCTCCGCGCCGACGCAGGTGTACCGGGCATTGAACCGGCTGATCCGGCATGGGCTGGTCCATCGGCTGGAAACGCTCAACGCCTACGTGCCCTGTACCCGCGAGGGCGGACGCGGCGTCACGGCGTTTGCCATCTGCGACAACTGCGGCCGGATCGACGAGTTGGTGGACGGAACGCTGGCCCGCAGCCTGCAACGGATGACCCGGCGCTGCGCCTTTTCGCCCCGGTCTTCGACCATCGAGATTCACGGTCAATGTTCCTTCTGCGCCGGCTCGGCGAAACCCACATCGGCATAAATCGGCAAGCCCTTCCTTTTTGACACGGCGTTCCACTATGCATACCGACGCATTCTCTTCCGCTCCCCCCCGGCGTCTGCCCGTGACCGTACTGTCCGGTTTTCTCGGCGCCGGCAAGACCACGCTGCTCAATCACATCCTGAACAATCGGGAAGGCCGGCGCGTGGCGGTCATTGTCAACGACATGTCCGAGGTCAACATCGACGCTGCGCTGGTGCGCGAAGGCGGCGCCGAACTGTCCCGCACCGACGAAAGGCTGGTGGAAATGAGCAATGGCTGCATCTGCTGCACGTTGCGCGAGGACTTGCTGGTCGAAGTCGACCGGCTGGCCAAGGAAGGAAAGTTCGATCAGCTCGTCATCGAGTCCACCGGGATATCCGAGCCGCTGCCCGTGGCGGAAACCTTCACCTTCGAGGCCGAGGATGGCAGCAGCCTGAGCGAGGTTGCCCGACTGGATACCATGGTGACGGTAGTCGACGCCTACAACTTTCTGCGCGACTACGGCTCGCGCGACAGCCTGCAGGCACGCGGCGAATCGCTGGGCGAAGAGGACGAGCGCACGGTGGTGGACTTGCTGATCGATCAGGTCGAGTTCTGCGACGTGATCGTGCTCAACAAGGCCGACCTGATCAGCGCCGGGGAGCGCGAACGGCTGATGGCCATTCTGCGCAAGCTCAACCCTCGTGCGAGGGTCGAAGTGTCCGAATTCGGCAAGGTTCCGCTGGACCGCGTGTTGAATACCGGCCTGTTCGACTTCGAGCAGGCCTCCCGGGCGCCTGGCTGGCTTCAGGAACTGCGCGGGCAGCACACCCCGGAAACGGAAGAATACGGCATCCGCAGCTTTGTGTACCGGGCCCGCCGCCCCTTCCATCCCGAGCGTTTCTTTGCCTGTATGCAGGGCGAGTGGCCCGGCGTGGTACGGTCCAAGGGATACTTCTGGCTGGCCAGCCATCCCGAAATGGCCGGGTCCTGGTCGCAGGCCGGCGCCGTGGCGCGCCATGGCGCGGCCGGCTACTGGTGGGCGGCCATGCCGCCGGAGCGCTGGCCGGAAGACCCCGAGTACGTGGCCATGATCCGCAAGAACTGGGTCGATGGCGTGGGCGATGCGCGCCAGGAACTGGTGCTGATCGGCATGGATATGGACGAAACCGCGTTGCGCGCAAGTTTCGACGCCTGTCTGCTGACCAACGAGGAGATGGCCCTGGGTCCGCTGGTGTGGAAGACTTGGCACAACCCCTTTCCAGACTGGCCCTGATGGCGCCGTTTGTTTCGTACGGCAGCGCCTGGCTGCCAAGGGTGCCGACAATGCGATTGCGAACATGAATGTGGAAATGACTGCCGAACCGATCCCCGTGACGCTGCTGACCGGATTTCTCGGCAGCGGCAAGACCACCGTCTTGAACCACCTCGTGCAGCAGCCCGAGCTGGCCGATGCGCTGGTCATCATCAACGAGTTCGGCGAGATGCCGCTGGACCACATGCTGGTGGCCCACAGCACCGAGAACCTGGTGATGGAGATGAGCAGCGGTTGCCTGTGCTGCACCATTCGCAAGGACCTGGTCCAGACGTTGCGCGACATCGTCTGGCGATTCTCGCGCCAGGGGAAACGGCAGTTCCGCCGAGTGGTGATCGAAACCACCGGCCTGGCCGACCCGGCTCCCATCGTCCACACGCTGATGACGCATCCGCAAGTATGCAACCGCTACCGGCTGGATGGCATCGTGACGACGCTGGACCTGGCAACGGGCCAGCATACGCTGGACCACCACCCCGAGGCGGTCCGTCAGGCCGCCATCGCGGACTGCCTGTTGCTCACAAAATCCGACCTGGTGCCGGCCGGCATGCGCGAATCGCTGTGGCGCCGCCTGGACGGCATCAACCCCGCGGCGGCGCGATGGGAAGCCCGCAACGGTGCCATCGAGGCGGCCAAGGTGCTGAACCTCGGGCTGTTCTCGGCCGACGGCAAGTCGCCCGATGTCGGTCGCTGGCTCCGGGAGGAGGCCTACGCGGACGGCGCCGGGCACGGACACGGGCCCGGCGCCCATGCCGGCCACATCCATGCCCGCGGGAACGGCGACGCGCGCCGTACTGCGCATGCCGGGCACGGCCACGATGGCCGCGACGCGCATCATGACCACCATGATGTCAACCGTCACGACGACCACGTCCGGGCGTTCTGCTTCGCCGTGGACGACCCGATTCCGGAAGAGGTCTTCGCCGCCTGGCTGGAAGTCTTGATGGGCTTCGTGGGCTCGGACATCCTGCGGGTCAAGGGCATCCTGAATATTGCCGGCAGCGACCGGCCCGTTGCCATCCACGGCGTCCAGCATATATTCCATCCGCCCGTCGCGCTGCCCGCCTGGCCGGGCGAGGACCGCCGTTCGCGGCTGGTGTTCATTACCCGGGACGTGGGCCGGGAGGTGATCGAAGAGTCTTTCCGGGCATTCAGCCAGGCCTTGCCCAAGGCATGGGAGGCGGCGCGATGAGCCTGGCGATCCAGCTATACAACACTCTGGCGCGTGCCAAGGAAACGTTGCAGCCGCAGCAGCCCGGCCGGGTCACGATGTATGTTTGCGGACCGACCGTCTATAACTATGCCCATCTGGGCAATGCCAGGCCCGCGGTGGTCTTCGATGTGCTGGCGCGGCTGCTGCGCCATGCTTACCCCAGCGTGGCGTATGCACGCAATTTCACCGACGTGGACGACAAGATCCATGCAGCGGCTGTCGCGGCGGGCGTACCGATCGGCGCGATAACGGCGCGCTATATCGACGCCTATCACGAGGACATGCAGGCCCTGGGCGTGTTGCCGCCGGACCTGGAACCCCGGGTGACGGACCATATCCCGGCAATCATCGCGCTGGTCCGGACACTCGTCGCGCGGGGCCATGCCTATGAAGCCGAAGGGCATGTTCTGTTCGATGTGTCGTCCTTTCCGGAATACGGCAGGCTGTCCGGCCGCAAGCCGCAGGACATGCTTGCCGGCGCCAGGGTGGAGGTTGCTCCCTATAAGCGCAATCCCCTGGACTTCGTCCTCTGGAAGCCATCGACGCCCGAGCTGCCGGGCTGGGACAGCCCCTGGGGCCGCGGACGGCCCGGCTGGCACATCGAATGCTCGGCCATGATCGGCCAGCATTTAGGCCAGACCCTGGATATTCATGGCGGCGGCCAGGACCTGATCTTTCCGCACCACGAAAACGAGATCGCCCAGGGAACTTGCGCTCACGGCACACTGTACTGCCGCACCTGGGTACACAACAGCTTCGTTACCGTGGACGGGCAGAAGATGTCCAAGTCGCTGGGCAACGTCCTGCTGGTACGCGATCTGCTGAGGCAGGCCTCCGGCGAGGCCATCCGGCTGGCGCTGCTGTCCACCCATTACCGTCATCCCCTGGACTGGAACGACCGCCGACTGGCGGCGGCCCGCCGCACGCTGCGCCAGCTTTACGCGGCCGTGTCGAAGGTTCCCGAGGTTGAGCCGGCCAGCGGTATCGGTCCCGACGAGGACGTGCTCATGGCCCTGGCCAATGACCTGAACACGCCTGCGGCGCTGGCCCGCCTGCATCGCCTGGCAGGCGAACTGGCGCGTGCCCGGTCCAGCGACGCGCGAAGGCATCTGAAGGCGAGCCTGCTGGCCTCGGGGGCCTTGCTGGGGTTGTTGCAGCCGGATGCCGGCGCGGCGCTGTCTGTATTGCAGGGCAGTCCGGCGGCGACCGAGAGCGTGCACGTCGACCCGGCCTGGGTCGAGCAATTGCTGTCCGATCGTGCCAGGGCCCGCGCCCGCCGCGACTACGCGCAGGCCGATGCGCTGCGGCACCGGCTGGAGGATGCCGGCATTGCCCTCGAGGACAAGCCGGAGGGAACCTCCTGGCGGGTAGCGAGGGGTGACGCGGAGCGCACCGCATGAGGCGGGCCCGCCGTTTTATCCTTCCGGGTCCGGCTGTTTCAAAGCCCGCCTGGGCGGCGCCAGAAACCGGAACGCGTGATGCATCGATTGGTCGCCGCTATCGCGGGAGCCGGTTGCTCCGGCCTCGGCATGGCCTTGGCGCGGCGGAAGGCGCCGCGACGGAAGCAGCGTGCCGGAGACCTGCCCCATGATCCGCAAGAATCCACGCGGCGACCTGCCGCATATCCATCCCAGCGCCTTCGTCGACCCGACCGCCATCCTGTGCGGCAAGGTCGTGGTTGAGGAAAACGTCTTCATCGGCCCCTATGCCGTCATCCGGGCCGACGAGGTCGATGCGCATGGCGAACTGGAACCCATTGTCATCGGCGCGCACTCCAACATCCAGGACGGCGTGGTCATCCACGCCAAGTCCGGTGCGCCGGTGACGATAGGGCAGCGCACGTCGATCGCACACCGGGCCATCGTGCACGGCCCGTGCCGGGTGGGCAATGGCGTCTTCATCGGCTTCAACAGCGTGCTTTTCAACTGTACGGTCGAAGACGGTTGCGTGGTCCGCTACAACGCCGTGGTGGACGGCTGCCACTTGCCGCCCGGGTTCTACGTGCCTTCCACCGAGCGCATCGGCGCGGCCACGGATCTGGGCAGGCTGCCAAGGGCCGGCGCCGACGCCAGCGAATTCTCGGAAGACGTGGCGCGCACCAACAACGGCCTCGTACAGGGCTACAAGGCCATTCAAAACGAACTCTGAAGCGCATGAACCATCCCGTGACCGCTCCCGCCACCCAACCCGTTTCCTCCACCGCGCTCCAGATCCTGAAGGTGCAGGCCGCCGCTACGCTCAAGACCGCGGTGGCCGCCCGCGTGGACGGCGTGCTGCGGGACTTGTCCGACCCGGTTGGGCCGGATGCCCGGGTTCAGGCCGTGCCGGCCGATAGCCCCGACGGCCTGGCCATCATCCGCCATTCCTGCGCCCACCTGGTCGGACATGCCGTCAAGCAGCTCTATCCCACGGCCCGGATGGTGATCGGCCCGGTCATCGAGGACGGCTTTTACTACGATATCGCCTTCGAACGGCCGTTCGCGCAGGAAGACCTGGCGGCGATCGAGGCGCGCATGCGCGAACTGATCGCCAGGCATTACCCCGTCATCAAGCGCAGGGTGGCGCGCGAGGAAGCCATCGGCATCTTCGAGGCGCGTGGCGAGACCTACAAGCTGCGCCTGATCGAGGACATGCCGGGCGAAACGACACTGGGCCTGTATTTCCACGAAGAGTACGTGGACATGTGCCGCGGGCCGCACGTCCCCGATACGCGCTTTCTGAAGCACTTCAAGCTGACCAAGCTGGCGGGGGCCTACTGGCGCGGTGACGTCAAGAACGAGCAATTGCAGCGCATCTACGGCACGGCCTGGGCCAGCCGCGAGCAGCTGGACGCCTACCTGGCCCGCCTGGAAGAAGCCGAAAAACGCGACCACCGCCGCCTGGGCCGGGAACTGGACTTGTTTCACTTTCAGGAAGATGCCCCGGGCGCGGTGTTCTGGCACCCCAAGGGCTGGACGGTGTTTCGTGTCCTGGTCGATTACATGCGCCGGCGCCAGGAGGCCGCCGGCTATGTCGAGGTCAACACCCCCGACGTGATGGACCGCAGCCTGTGGGAACGCTCGGGCCACTGGGCCAATTACCGCGAGCATATGTTCACCACGACTACCGAGGACGAGCGCGTCTTCGCCCTGAAACCGATGAACTGTCCCGGCGGGGTATCGCTGTTCAAGCACGGCCTGCGCAGCTACCGCGAACTGCCCATCCGCATGGCGGAGTTCGGCAAGGTGCATCGCTACGAACCGTCGGGAGCGCTGCACGGCCTGATGCGGGTGCGCCACTTCACCCAGGACGACGCACACATCTTCTGCGCGCCCGGGCAGATGGACGCCGAATGCCGGGACGTGGTGGCGCTGGTGCTGGACATCTACCGTCAGTTCGGCTTCGAGAACGTAGCCATCAAGCTCTCGACCCGGCCCGGGCACCGGATGGGCGACGACGCTACCTGGGACCGCCTGGAGCAGGCCCTGGTGCAGGCGCTCGATGGCCTGGGATTGTCCTATACCGTCAATCCGGGAGAGGGCGCCTTCTACGGCCCCAAGCTCGAGTTCGTGCTGCGCGATGCCATCGGCCGCGATTGGCAATGCGGCACGCTGCAGGTCGACATGAATCTGCCCGAGCGCTTCGACATCGACTACGTGGCCGAGGACGGCCAGCGCCGGCGTCCCGTGATGCTGCACCGGGCGCTGTTCGGGTCGCTGGAACGCTTCATCGGCATTCTGCTGGAGCATCATGCGGGCAGCCTGCCGGCCTGGCTCGCGCCGGTGCAGGCGGTGGTGCTGTCGATTACCGAGGCGCACGCCGGCTATGCGCGGCAGGTGGCCGACACTTTGCGGCGCGCCGGCATCCGGGCCGCCGCCGACGTGCGCAACGAGAAAATCGGCTACAAGATCCGGGAACATACTCTGCAGCGGGTGCCGTACCTGCTCGTGGCCGGCGCCAGGGAGGCCGAAGCCGGGACCGTGGCGCTGCGCGGCCGCGCCGGCGAAGACCTGGGCGCGCCGGCCCTGGCGGATGCCGTCGCCCGGTTGCGGCCCGCCGTGTCGCCGCCCGACCAGCTGGCCCCGGCATGATGGCTGGCACGACTGCCGCGGATCCGGCCAGGGAAGACGCATTGCGTGCCGCCCTCACCGGATTCCAGGAATGGGCCGCTGTCGGAGGGCCCTGCCTATGAAGGAGACGGCAATGCGCGATGACCCGGATACCGGCCACCGGCTGCGCCTTCGCCATGCCGATTTGTGCGTGACGGGCGGCACGGTCCTGACGCCCGGGGGGCGCAAGGCGTGCGATGTCGTCTGCCTGGGCGGTCGCGTCGTGGCATTGGACGCCGCCGGATGGACGGCCGACACGATCATCGACGCAACCGGCCTGCATGTCCTGCCTGGCGTGATCGACAGCCAGGTTCACTTCCGCGAGCCAGGGCTGGTCCACAAGGAAACGTTCGAGGCGGGCACGCGCGGCGCGGTGCTGGGTGGCGTGACGGCCGTTTTCGAGATGCCCAACACGAATCCGCTGACGCTGACCGCCGCCGACCTCCAGGCCAAACTCGACCGGGCCCGAGGCCGGGCCTGGTGCGACTATGCCTTCTACATCGGCGGCTCGGCGGTGAACGCCGAGCGGCTGGGTGACCTCGAACGCCTGCCCGGCTGCGCGGGCGTGAAGGTGTTCATGGGCAGCTCTTTCGGCGACCTGCTGGCCGACGACGAGGACGTGCTGCGCCGTATTGTCCGGCACGGTACGCGCCGTATGGCCGTGCACGCCGAAGACGAGGCACGGCTGCGCGAACGCAAGGCTTTGGCGCAGGCCCGCGGCGACGTGCGGGAGCACCCGGTCTGGCGCGATGTGGCCAGCGCGCTGACGGCCACGCAGCGGATCGTGCGCCTGGCGGGCGAAGCGGGCCGCCGGCTGCACATTCTGCACGTATCCACAGCCGAAGAGATGGCGTTCCTGGCGGGGCACAAGCGCCGCGTCAGCGTGGAGGTCACCCCGCATCACCTGACCCTGGCCGCCCCGGAATGCTACGAGCGCCTGGGCAGCCTCGCCCAGATGAATCCGCCCGTGCGCGAGCCGTGCCACCGGGATGCCCTGTGGCAAGCCGTCCGTGACGGCGTGGTGGATGTGCTGGGCAGCGACCATGCGCCCCATACCTTGCAGGAAAAGGCCCTGCCTTACCCGCAGTCGCCCAGCGGGATGACGGGCGTGCAGACCCTGCTGCCCATCATGCTGGATCATGTCCATGCGGGCCGGTTGACCCTGGAGCGTCTGGTGGACCTGACCAGCGCCGGCCCGGCCCGTATCTTCGGTTTGGCCGGCAAGGGCCGGATCGCCGTGGGCTATGACGCCGACCTGACGCTGGTCGACTTGGGCGCCCGGCGGGAAATCACGAACCGCTGGATCGCCAGCGTGGCAGGCTGGACGCCATATGACGGCTGGCACGTGACGGGATGGCCCATTGCCACGGTAGTGCGTGGGCATGTGGCCATGCAGCACGACACGATGACGGGGCAGGCGATGGGCAACCCTCTCGCTTTCCAGGAAGCCGCGTTTCCGCCAGGCGACGGCGGTTTCCGTTCGTCCACGAGAACCGGGAGGCCATCATGAGCGATGCGGGAGAGCTGAAACGCGCGGGGCTGAAGGCAACGCTGCCCCGTCTACGGATACTGGCCCTTTTCGAAGAGCCGGGCCAACACCATCTTTCCGCCGAAGAGGTATATCGGCTCCTGCTCGAAAGAAACGCCGAGGTCGGCCTGGCCACGGTCTACCGGGTCCTGGCGCAACTGGAACAGGCAGGCCTGCTCAAACATACGCGCTTCGATGCCGGCAGAGCCATTTACGAACTCGACGACGGCCAGCATCACGACCACCTGATCTGTACGGAATGCGGATGGGTGGTGGAATTCCATGACGACATCATGGAGCACCTTCTGCACCGGGCCGCAAGACGGCTGGGCGCCGAACTGCAGGCGCATACGCTTGTCCTCTATGGGCGATGCACGAAGGCCGAGTGCGACCGTCGGCGCGATAAAGGCCTGAAAAAGGCGCCCGCGATGTCCGGCTGATCTATGGCTTCCTGCGCGCAGCGCGATGGCGAAACGTGCGGCTGTCGGTTGGCCGCCCGATCTGACATTGCGATTGGCCGCATTGCCTAGAGTCCGTCCGAGGCCTCGGACTCAAGCCGCTTTTCTTTTTCCCGCGGCCTGCGGCTCCAGGCGGTTTTCGTCCGGCATACCCCATGCGTGCGCCCGCACGATGGCGGCGCTGCGCCGGTGCACGTCCAGCTTGCTGTAGAGCGAGGCAACGTGGTTGCGCACCGTGGTTGGCGACAGGCAGAGGCCATGCGCGATCTCGGAATCGCTCAGGCCCCGGCACATGAGCCCGAGTATCTGGCGCTCGCGGGGCGTCAGTTCTTCCCATCCGGATTCGGCCCGGCCTGCGGGCGAGCCGGGCGGAGAACTGCCCTGAAAGGTATTTCGGCCCCGTTGCGACAATTTCCGCATGGCGGCGGCGAGCGCCGCGATGAGCCTGGACTCGTGGCGGGGGCGCTTGCGGCGCCGCACGGGCAGGGGCGCGCGCGCCGGGGCAAGGGCTGGATCTGGCTGGGGGTGTCCCATGACGGACCTCCTGTTTCTTCACAACCTTTTAGGTTGTTTCCGATCGATCGAAGGGAAACCCAGGCTATGGCGAACGGGCGGAGGAGGCAAGTCAAGAATGGTCAAGCAGGGGGCGGCGGGGCGGCCGGCCCGGCCGCCCGGGAGCGTGTGTCCCGGCGGCGGCCGGGAGGCCGCCCCTGCGTCTCAGAGCGGCTTCGCGTTCACGGCATAGCCGCCGGCTTCGTCGCCGGCCTGCTGCCCGGTCACGAGGCAGACGGCCACCATCAGGGCGAAACCCAGGAGGGAACTGATGCCCAGGGCGATGAATACGTTGTTCTGTATTTCCAGGGTCGTCAGGGCGATGTAGCACCCGGCCCCGCCCAGGGTGGACACCAGGGCGCCGGTACGGTTGGCGCGCTTCCACACATAGCCCAGGGCAATCGGCGCGATCACCCCGCTGATGATGGCGGAAATGCCGAACTGCGTCAGCAGCGCCAGGGAATCTGGCCGCTTGAACGACATGATCATGGACGCCACGCCTATCGCGATCAAGCCTATCCTGGACACCATGAGGGTGCTCTTGTCGATGCGCGCCTCGTTCGCGGGGGACCGTCCGTAGAGCAGCGGCGCGACCAGCGGCTTGAAGAGGTCGTTGCCTATGATCGAGGACATGCCCAGATAGAGGCTGTTGGTGGTCGAGAGAATCGCCGACAGCAGGCCTCCTATCATCAGCGCTATGACGACCGTGGGAAATGCGTGGGCGATGTAGGCGGGGATGGCCGCGTCCGCCGAACCCAGGCCGGGCATCAGCACGCGGGCGGCCATGCCGGCGAATACCGCGAAACAGGAAAGCAGGAACAGGGTGATGCCGGAGGACAGGATGAATGGGCGCAGGTCTTCTTCCTTGCCGATGGATAGTACCTTGTTCATCAGGTGGGGCAGCAGGCCGAAGGTGAACAGCAGCCATTCTATGGAGAGGATGGCCATCCAGCTGTAGAACGGCCCTGTCTTGGCGACCGGCGCGGTCAGGCTGGGATCGATCGCCTCGAGGCGGGCGCCGAGTTCGCCCAGGAAGTTCCAGCCTCCGCCTATGGTCCACGCCAGGGAGGCGAACAGGATGACGCCGGTGACGCACATCAGGATGCCCTGCAGGGCATCCCCTATGTACTGGGCGTAGGCGCCGCCGACGAAAAGATAGGCGATCGTCACGGCCACGCCCAATACGACACCCCAGAAATAGGGCAGGCCCATGATGGTTTCGAATGTAGTGGCCAGGCCGACGTTCTGCCCGACGACATAGTAGATGTTGAACAACGCCAGGAACCCCACGATGACCTGTATCGCCGTACTGCCGTAGCGTATCTTGAGCCAGTGCGGCAATGTCAGGGCGCCGCCGTTCTTCTGCCCGTCGCGCCAGAACCTGCGGGCGAACACAACGAGCCCGCCCCAGGTCAGGACGAAACAGCCGAACGTCCACCAGAGCGTCGGGGCGCCGTAGGTGTAGGCCCATCCCGGGACACCCAGGAACAGGTTGGCGCTGGCATAGGTCGCCCCGAAGCTCACGCCGACGACCCACGGGCGCACCTGTCCGCGCGCGATCGAATAGCCGCGCATGTCTTTGCTGTGCTTGGCCCCCAGTTTTCCGACCCAGAGAATCACCACCAGATAGAGCACGAGGAAGGCGGTGATGGCCCCTATGAGGAACGTCTTGTCATCCATTGCTTGTCTCCAGATATCGTTATGGCGCAGCGGTCCGGAAAACCGCTCCGGAATATGCGGTCCGGCAACGGGAATCCGTGCCGATCAATATGGATCGATAGATCCGGTATGGGTCCGGATAGTCGGGAAAGGGCATGCCGCCCTTTGTTCAATCCGGATGGATATGCCTGGAGATATGCTTTGGATACATGCGGTTCCACACCGCGACGACCAGCCCGCCGAACAGGATCACGCCTGCCCAATACAAGGTGAACATTATGGTTTCCCTCCTTTGACGAACGGATAAAAGCCGCGCCATGCGGGCTGCGCAAACCGCGTTGCCGCATCGTGCGCGCGCAAACGTTTCCTGCTCGAGAGGCCTTGCCGGTCTGCCGCTGATACCGGAACTGACTGAACGAAAAACCGATGCTTTTCTGCGGGCTCCGGGCGTCCCGGAGGGAGGTCGGCTGCTTGCCCGGGCGTCTTCCGGCGCCGGGGGACCGGTCCAGGAAACCGGCCGGCCCGGCTTGCCGCCGCCGTGGCGTCCGGGCGGCCCACGAACCGCGGCGTTTGCCATGGCGCGCCGCGCGCGGGCGCGTGGCGGCCGGCGGGATTCCTTGCCTGGATGCCGTCGCCGGGATGCGTTCGCCGTCCGGCCCGGACCCTGCTTCGCATCAAGGATAGGGGCGCGAATCATCCGGAACAAGCGATATATTATGAAGCGCTCCAACAAATTATTTGATGCGTCCGGGTTGCGGCGGTCGGGCTTTCCGCATGGGTGCGCAGCCGCGTAAAACCAGTTGATCTCGGCCGGGAATGGGAGCATTCTTCGCCGGAAACGCAGCGGTCCGCGCCGGCGTGCAGAAGCGGGCGGGGCCGCACGGGCATGCCGCGGAATAAAGACAGCCGATCCCGCCGAGACGGGCACGGAAAGGAGGCAGACAAGATGTCTTTCCAGCAGATAGAAGCCTTTTACTGGGTAGTGGTGCTGGGCAGTTTCGCGGCGGCGGCCGATCACCTTTGCGTGACGCAGTCGACCATTTCCATGCGCATCAGGGAATTGGAAAAGCACCTGGGGGTCGAGCTCTTCGACCGCTCCAGCCGCGTGGCCCAACCCACCGCCACGGCCCTGGAACTCATGCAATATGCGCGCCGGCTGCTGGGCCTGAATACCGAACTGAAGCAGAAGATCATGTCGGCCCAGGCATTTACCGGCCAGGTCCGCATCGGGGTCGCCGAAATCGTTTCCCTGACCTGGCTGCCGAAGTTCATCGAGGCGGTTTCCTCCACGTTTCCCCGGGTCCGGCTGGAAATCGACCAGATGCTCACCAGCGACCTGATGAGCCACATCCGGAAAGGGGCGTTCGACCTGATCATCGCCCCCGGCAGGGAGCCCGAGCCCGGGCTCAATACCGCTTCGCTCGGCTTCGTGGAGTTTTCATGGATGGCCAGCCCCAGGCTCGGCCTGGGCGGCGCCAAAAGAACCGCCCAGGACATTTCCGAGCAGGCGGTGATCGGCCTGGCACGGCAGTCCTACCACCATGCCACCATAGAGGACTGGTTCCGCAAGGGCCATGCCTACAGCTACTACCAAGTCCGATGTACCAGCATGCTGGTGGCGGCCTCCATGGTGACCAGCGGCGTGGGCTGTGCGTACCTGCCCATCAACTGCTTCAGCCACGAGATAGAGGCCGGCAGGCTGGAGCTGATCGACACGGACATCGACCCCCACGTCGGCGTCATTACCGCCCTGTCCGCCGACGAAATGGACCCCCTGGTATTCCGCATTGCCGGCCTGGCGTTCGAGGCAAGCGACTTTCCCGACAAACGGGTGCTGGAACGCAGATCCGGTGCGTCTTCCTGTATGCGCGCCGGGCCGGGGCTTCCCGACCCGGCGCGCACGCGGGCCTGACGCCCCTGGCCGGCAGGCGGGCGGCCCCGGAAAGCCGTGCGGGCGGTACGGCGATTATGCGAGGGCTTCTTCGACCGCCCGGGGCTGGCGTTCCGCGCGCTGCATGTTCAGCACGATCTGCCGGGCGCGCCGCAGCGCCGCGTCCGAAAGCAGGAACAATTCCGAATAGCCCTCGTCCGGATATTCCATCATCTTCTGCTGCCGTTTCAGCGCCCATTCGTCCTGTTCGACCACGGCGTAGAAGCTGTCGGCGATGGCCTGCGCCGTGGAGCGACCGGGGTCGCTCAGCGGCGTGAGGCCCTTCTTGGTGGAAATCAGGATGCGCCACTGCAGGTTGCTCTTGTCCACCGGGAAATGCAGGTGCAGCAGCGTGTAGCCGCGCTCCGCCTCCGTTCCGAGCTGGCCGGGGGGCGCGATGCGCATGACCACGCGCGTCAGGCCGGGCGTGACCATGGTATGGGTATGCACGCGGTCGATGACGTCGTAGTGGAAATATTCCCGGAAGTAGGGGGGCTGCTTGTAATTCTGCACTTCGCGTATGGTGCGCACGTACTTGAAGCCGTCCGTTTCGCCTTCCTCGATTTTCACCGGGATCTCGCTGTTGGCCCGGTCGCCGATGTTGCCGTCGTGCAAGGGGTAGAAATGGCTGATGTCCAGCAGGTTTTCGATCAGCAGCATGTAGTTGGATGGCGAATCGATGATGTGAGGCAAGGGCAGGGCCTCCAGGTTTTCGTCCACGGCCTCGCGGGTGCGCGGCGGGGGGATGCCCTGACAGGCCGCGGGGTTGCCCGGCCATAGCCAGACGATCGTATCCTGTTCGCAAACCGGCACCACTTGCAGCCGCGCCTGCTTGGGAATGGGGCGGTCGGATTGCGAGGGAATTTCCACGCAGCGGCCGGTGGCGTCGTACTGCAGCCCGTGGTAGGCGCATTCCAGGTTTCCGCTTTCCAGCAGCTTGCTCTGGGACAGCGGAAAGCGCTTGTGGCAGCAGCGGTCGTCGAAGGCGACGACTTCGCCGTCCGCGGTACGCCAGACCACTATCGGCCTGTCGGCGATCTTCAGCCCCTTGAGCTCGCCCGCCTTGAATTCGTCGGAAAACCCGATCGGATACCAGCAATTGCGCACATACTCAAACTCAGCCATGGTTCGACTCCTCTCTGTCGGTGTGTTACGGCCGATGGACCGGCCGGCCATTGCCGTATTTCAGATATCCAGGACCAGGGGGCTTTCCTGCGCCCTTGCGCAGCAGATCATCACGTAGGTATTCCGGTTGGCTTCGTCCAGCACGGAATCGCGGTGTTCCGGCCGCCCGCCCACGTAGCGGGTCATGCAGGTTCCGCAATAGCCTTCCTCGCAGGAAACGTCCACCTGGAATCCATGGCGCCGCAGGACCTGCACGATGGTTTCGTCGGGCTGCACGGTATAACGCTTGCCGGAGCCCGCTATCTGGATCTCGAACGCCTCGTTTTCGCTGGCTTTGGCTGCAGTCCCGCTTTCCGCCGCGGCTGTGAAGCGCTCGAAATGGACCGAGCCCTCCGGCCAGTGCCGGGTGGCCGAGGCCAGATGGTCCATGAACCCCGGGGGGCCGCAATAATAAATATGTTCCCCGGCGCCGGGGCGCTCGAACGTTTGCCGGAAATCGGGCCTGGCGCCTTCCTCGTCCACGTGCAGGGTGGCGCGGCCGCTTTCCAGCAGGGGCCGCAGGCGGTCCAGGAAGGCGGCCCGGCTTCTGGACCTCACGCAGTAATGCAGATGGAAATCGGCATTGCGCCGGATGCATTCCGCCACCATGGACATGATGGGGGTAATGCCTATCCCGCCGGCGGCGAAATGCAGGCGGCCGTTTCCCATCACCAGGGGAAAATGGTTGCGCGGACGGGAGACCAGCAGCCCGTCGCCGGCGAGCAGATGCTCGTGCATATATTTCGAGCCGCCCCGCCCGTTTTTCTCCTTGAGCACGGCGATGACGTAGCGGTGGTTTTCCCGCGGATCGTTGCACAGCGAATACTGGCGGATCAGGCCGCCCGGAATATGTACGTCGATATGCGAGCCGGCCGAAAAACCCGGCAGGCTGTCCGCCGAAAGTTCATAACAGGAAATGTCCTCGGCGATTTCCGTGACGGCATCGACGCGCGTGCGGATGAGCACCTTCTTGTTATCCGGAACCTGCGCGACTGCATGTATCGGTGCGGCCAAAACCATAATGATCCCCGGCGCTTGGATATTGACTAGGGTTTTCGGACCATGCCTGTCGTTGCAGTATAGGAAGCGCCTCCACGGGCAACAAGCAAGTTATTTTCCGGTTTTCATTCAATTATTTTGATGTGCCGGTCTGGCGTTGACGAGGCGGCGCGCGCGGCCGCCATCCCGGGCCAGGCGGGCGCGCACCGGGCGCGATCGCTCGCGGCGCGCCTCTTGCGGCATGTCGAATCGGGAAACGTTTCGAAAGGCCTGCCTCGCCCGTTTGGGTAGATTCCGCAAGGCCGCCGCCTTCGCCGCATGCGCCCTTTACCGCGCATGCGGCGAAGGCGGTATACCCGATGCATATGCGTTTCCGGAGAATGGAATGAAGGCAGGGACGATGGCCGGGAGGTTCCCGGCGGCAGGGGGCGTTGGTGGTCCGGCCCCGCGCCATGCCGTTATCGGAACCGGCGCGGCGCGGCGCCTGCCCGCCAGGCTGGGTGGCGTTTTACTGGCCGTTTTTTTCGTTACGGGATGCTCCATCGGACGGGTCTACCGTCCCGACCCGCCCGCCGCCGACGCGCTGGCCTGCGATCTGCCTGGGCTCGCGCCCGACGATGTCGACCGTTCCAACACCCTGTTCGTGCAGCCGGGCATGGTGCTGGTCTCCCAGAGCTGGGACCGCAGCCCCGCCGTGGAAACCGCCGACCGGCTGGTGAAGGAAGGCTATGCGGCAGCACGGGCCATCGTGCGTGAGCGCGACGTCGAAGTGGTCTACGAACACATGATGGCCGACCCGGGGACCCAGTTCCTGGGCATCCACTACAGCCTGGGCGGCAATGCGCGGCTGCTGGCCGCCACCTTCGCGGCGGCGCGGCGGGCGTCGGCGGCGCGCGGAGAGCAACTGCGCTATCACGCCATCGTGGCCGATCCCTACGAGCTCGACGGCCTGGAAGGCCTGGTTGACCTGCAGGCGCCCGAAGTGGGCCAGCTGGCTTTCCTCTATTCGAAGGAGGGCGCGCTGTTGCGCGGCAGCGTGTCGGCGCTCACGCCCGCCGTGCTGGCATCGCCCAAGGTCAATGTGGTGTACGCCGAGGACGTGCGGACCCATTGGGCGCATTTCACGATATTGCCCAGCTGGCGGCCGGCGGTGAATGCGCGCAGTGCCGCGGAAGGCGAGCGGACGCTGGCGCTGATCCGCCGTCTGGCCGCCATGTCCCTCGCTTCGCGCAGCGGAGATCCGGGGCGGGAGATCCCGCTGGCCTGCCTGAAGGGCTATATGGAATAAAGGTGGTTCCCGCCGGGCGTCCCGGGCCCCGGCGCGGCCGTATTCATCCCGGCGGTCGAGGACGATGGCAATGCCCAGCCTGCTGTGGGTCGTGCTCGGGACATGGGTCCTGCTGCAGGCCGCGAGCGTGTTCTGCGTGTTCATGTACTGGCGCTACGTGCCGGCCGCCGGCGTGCCCGCTCGCGCGGGCCGCGCGCGGGTGATCGTGCCGGTGCGCGGCGCGGGCGCAGGCCTGGCCCGTTTCCTGCGCAGCCTGGACGGGCAGGCCTACCGCGACTGGCAGGCGGTGTTCGTGGTCGAGGACGGCGCGGACCCTGCGTGGCCCGTATTGTCGGCCTATGCCGCGCAGCGCCCGGGGCGGGCACAGGTGGAGGTCGCGGGACTGGCGGCCGACGAGGGCCAGAAGGTGCACAACCTGCGCGCGGGCCTGGCGTGCGTCGCACCGGACGACCGCTACATCGTCTTCGCCGACGCCGACGGCGAACTGCCGCCGCATTTCCTGGGGCGCCTGCTGTTTCCGCTGGAGCGCGGCCGCTGCGACATCGCCACTTCCTACCGCCTGATCCACCCGGCCGACGAGCGCGCCGGCTCGCTGCTGGCGGCGGCGGTCAACCTGCAGGTCGCCACTTTCGCGCGCTACCGGCCATGGAACGTTCCCTGGGGCGGCGGCACCGCCATGACGCAGGCAACCTGCCGGCGCCTGGCCCTGGCGGACAGCTGGCGCGGCGTGCTGTCCGACGACCTGTGGCTGGCCCGGCTGGCGCGCCGGGAAGGGCTGCACATCCGCATGCAGCGCGACGTGCTGGTCGCGTCGCCGGCCCGCATGGGCCTGGCG
>Ga0180222_1000368_pt1 | contig 67729 bp, 66 predicted proteins | sample eDN5th37CKraftOP_FD_151336 | JGI IMG/M metagenome (GOLD analysis project Ga0180222, IMG submission 151336) | Enriched Organic Plus compost microbial communities from Emeryville, California, USA - eDNA 5th pass 37_C Kraft OP (version 2) (version 2) ... | reverse complement strand
ACGGCGAGCCGGGTGCGCTCAAACCGCAGCGCGCCAACCTCAAAGAGGACCTGACGCCCGACGAGCTCACCCTCGAGCTGGCCGAAAAGCTTTTCGCCACACCGCAAGAGGGCCGGGTGCTAGGTGTCGACCCGGCGACCGGACACGAGATCGTGGCCAAGGACGGCCGGTACGGCCCGTACGTCACCGAGGTGCTGCCCGAACCGGAGGGCGGCGACGACGACGGCGGTGCCGGTTCGGCGGCGAAGAAGGGTAAGAAGCCGACGGGCCCCAAGCCGCGCACGGCGTCGCTGCTGCGGTCGATGGACCTGGAGACGGTGACGCTCGACGACGCGCTCAAGCTGCTCTCGCTGCCCCGGGTGGTGGGCGTGGATCCCAACACCGGTGAGGAGATCACCGCGCAGAACGGCCGCTACGGCCCGTACCTCAAGCGCGGCAACGACTCCCGGTCGCTGGCCACCGAAGAGCAGATGTTCGACATCACGCTCGAGGAAGCGCTGAAGATCTACGCCGAGCCGAAACGCCGTGGCGGGCAGCGTGCTTCGGCCCCGCCGCTGCGCGAGCTGGGCAACGACCCGGCGACCGGCAAGCCGATGGTGATCAAGGACGGCCGGTTCGGCCCCTACGTCACCGACGGCGAGACCAACGCCAGCCTGCGCAAGGGCGACGACGTGCTGACCATCACCGACGAGCGCGCCGCCGAGCTGCTGGCCGAGCGGCGTGCCAAGGGGCCGGTCAAGCGCGCCAAGAAGACCGCCGCGAAGAAGACCGCCGCGAAGAAGGCCCCGGCGAAGAAGGCCGCGAAGAAGGCCTAGCCCGACGGGCTGACGTCGCTGGGAACGTGCCCGACGGTGGTGGCCCCGTCCGTGGAGTGGTCGGCTGCCTGAGCTCTACCGGGGTCTTCCGGTGACAGCAGCCGCTTGGGCCGGGCCAGCTGCGTCGGCGCTGTGCGGCCGCGCAGTTCGACGGTCTCGCCGACGTCCCAGCACAGCGCCTCGGAGTCCAGCGCGCCGCTGACCGCGATCGCCGAGGCCAGCACGTGGCCCTCCTCCAGCTTGGCCAGCTCGGTGAGCCGGGCCGCCTCGTTGACCGGATCGCCGATCACGGTGTACTCGAAGCGGGCCTGAGCGCCGATGTGCCCGGCGATCGCCCGCCCGGCGGACACCCCGATGCCGAACTCGGTCTGACCCAGCACCTCGATCAGCTCGTCGTGCAGCTCGCGGGCGGCCGCCAGCGCCGCCCCGCACGCGTCGGGATGCTCGATCGGCGCCCCGAAGATCGCCAGCGCGGCGTCGCCCTGGAACTTGTTGACGAACCCGCCGTGCCGGTTGACCGTGTCGACGACGACGCGGAAGAAGTCGTTGAGCAGGTTGACCACCTCAGCGGCCGGGATCGTCGACGCCAGCCGGGTGGAGCCGACCAGGTCGACGAACAGCACCGCCACATCGCGCTCCTGGCCGCCGAGCTCGGTGCCGCGCTCCAACGCCCGGCGGGCCACGTCCTCGCCGACGTAGCGGCCGAACAGGTCACGCAGCCGCTGCCGCTCGGCCAGATCGCGCACCATGTCGTTGAAGCCGGCCTGCAGCAGGCCCAGCTCGCTGGCGTCGTAGATCTGCATGTGCGCGTTGTAGTTGCCGCGCTGCACCTCACCGAGCGCCCAGCGCAGCTGCCGCAGCGGGTCGGCGATCGACATGGCCACCAGCACGGTGCCGGCCAGCCCGACCACCAGCGCGGTGATCGCCAGGATCAGGATCGGGGTGATCAGCCGGTCGGTGGGGGCGGTGAGCACCTCGAACTTGCTGGCCACCAGCGCCAGCACGATCGCGATGATCGGCACCGCGGTGGACAGCACCCACGTCAGCACCTGACGGGCGATCACCCCGGGCGCCCGGAAGCTCTCCGGCACCCCGCCGCGCAGCGCGGCGACGGCCACGGGACGCAGCACCCGCTCGGACTGCAGATAGCCGATGATCGCCGTGGTGGTGGCGCCCAGGGCGGTGGCCACCGCGATGATCGGCGCCGACTTATGTGCCACCGGCCAGCTGGCCACGATGAACACGATCGAGCCCAGCGCCCAGTTCACGACGTTGATCACCGACCGGTAGAACGGCATCTTCAACGCGCGGGTGCGGGCGACCTCGGTGTCCTCGGGGTCGCGGTCGCCGAGCAGCATCTCGCGGCGCTGCCAGCGCATCACCGGAATCAGCAGCCGCAGGCTCCAGTAGGCCGCGATGGTGAACGACACGAACAGGAAGCCCAGGAACACCACCAGGTTGAAGACCGGCAGATCCTGCAGCTGGATACGGTCCTCGGGCGGCAGGCCGAACCGCAGGAAGCTCAGCACCAGCAGCGCGCCGATGATGTCGGCCTGGACCATGCCGAGGGTGAAGACCGGCCATGGGGTACGCGCCGCCCACCGGACGAATGCGGCGATTCGCCCGATCGGTCTGGTGTCCTCCACAGCCACGTCGTCAACCGTATCGGGCGGCGGCGGCCTGCTGGGGTGGTGTGGGACTGCCGTGTCGGTTCGCAGCACTAATGTTATCTGCGATGTCCGGGGTTTTCGCACGGTTGGTCGGCCAGGAAGCGGTCGAGGCCGAGCTCGTCGCCGCCGCGCGGGCGGCACGGGGTGATTCAGCTCACAACGGCGCCGCCGTCGGGACCATGACACATGCGTGGCTGATCACCGGCCCACCAGGCTCGGGCCGGTCGGTGGCGGCGCTGTGCTTCGCGGCGGCGCTGCAGTGCACCTCGGAGGGCACCCCGGGCTGCGGGGAGTGCCGGGCCTGCACGACGACGATGGCGGGCACGCACGCCGATGTGCGGCGGATCATCCCCGAAGGGTTGTCCATCGGCGTCGACGAGATGCGCACGATCGTGCAGATCGCGTCGCGGCGACCGGGCACCGGCCGCTGGCAGGTCGTGGTGATCGAGGACGCCGACCGGCTGACCGAGGGCGCGGCGAACGCGCTGCTGAAGGTGGTCGAGGAGCCGCCGCCGTCGACGGTGTTCCTGCTGTGCGCGCCGTCGGTGGACCCGGAGGACATCGCGATCACGCTGCGGTCGCGCTGCCGGCATGTGGCACTGGTGGAACCCACGGTCGACGCCATCGCCGACGTGCTGATCAGCGGCGACGGGCTGCCGGAGGACGTGGCGCGGTGGGCTGCCGCGGTCAGCGGCGGGCACGTGGGCCGGGCGCGGCGGCTGGCCACCGACGAGCAGGCCCGGGAGCGCCGCAAGCGGGCGCTGAGCCTGGTGCGCGACGCGGCGACGCCGGCGCGGGCCTACGCGGCCGCCGAGGAGCTGGTGCGGGCGGCCGAGGAGGAGGCCGTCGCGCTGACCGAGGACCGCAACGAGGCCGAGACCGAGGAGCTGCGCACCGCACTGGGGGCGGGTGGCACCGGTAAGGGTGCCGCGGGTGCGCTGCGGGGCGCGGCCGGGGCGCTCAACGCGCTCGAGAAGCGGCAGAAGTCGCGGCGGACCCGGGCGTCGCGGGACTCGCTGGACCGGGCGCTGATCGACCTGGCGACCTACTTCCGCGACGCGCTGCTGGTCGCCTCCGGGGCCGATGACGTGCGGTTGAACCATCCGGACATGCGCGACGAGGTGGCCCGCATCGCCGCGCACGTGGCGCCGGAGCACCTGCTGCGCTGCATCGAGGCGGTGCTGGAGTGCCGCGAGGCGCTGGCGATGAACGTCAAGCCGAAGTTCGCGGTCGACGCGATGGTGGCCACCGTCGGCCAGGCGCTGCGGGACTGACTTGGGTCCGCGGCGGGGCCTGCCGTAGACTCGTCCCGCCCGCGTCGCGAGACAGTGCGGCAGGGCACGCCACCTTAGCTCAGTCGGCAGAGCGGCTCACTCGTAATGAGCAGGTCAGGAGTTCGATTCTCCTAGGTGGCTCTCATCAGGCGTTGTCGTCACCGGGGCTCAGCACCTGCTTGGCGACCTCCAGCGCCGCGTTCGCGGCGGGAAAGCCCGCATACGCGGTGCAGTGGTAGATGACCTCGGCGATCTCGGCGTCGGTCAGGCCGTTGTTGCGGGCGATGCGGAAGTGCGCCGCCAGTTCCCCCTCGGCGCGCAGCGCGATGAGGGCGCCGAGCGTGACGAGGCTGCGCTCTCGGCGGCTGAGCCCGTCGCGGGTCCACAGCCGGCCGAACACGTTGTCGAGGGCCAGCGCGAACATCTCCCCGCCGAAGCCGGGCGCCGGGACCGGCACCTCACCGTCGGGCAGCACGCCGGGCAGCAGTTCACGGAACACCTGAAGACCCTGATCACGCACGTCAGTCATGCCGACAGCGTGGCACAGCGGCCTTTCCCGTGATGACGGCGATCGATCACCGTGATTCGGCAGGCCACCCGGGTGAGGCAGGCAGGGTGGGGAAGTCCGATCTCGGATGCTCACCGTCGATGAGGAACGCGCGGCGGTCCGGCGGGTCGGGAGCCTTGTCAACGCAGGCGGCGACGTCAGCGTGCAGGGTGGGCCACTCGTGGACGAGATCGCCGTCGAAGTAGGCGAAGGAGTTCAGTGCGCCGACGATCCGCCAGTCGCCGAACACGTCGGCGGTGGGGGCGGCCTCGGGGCCCTTCTGCGGCGGTAGCCCGCCACCCGAGCTCAGTTCCGGGGCAAGCATTTTCACCCAGTACGCGAACACTCCCGGCTCATACCCCCTGACCTTGCGGGCCTGGCTGACGAACCGTCCGTCGACGGCTTCCTCTGCCGCGGTGTAGGTGTAGAAGCACAGCACCGACGTCACATCCCGTCCGGACACGTCGACGAACAGGATGTGTGACTTGAGAGTTCCGACGAGCGGCTGCTTCTGCGGGGTGGCCAGGCTGGGCCACAGGCTCCAGGCGCTGAGCTTGCGGCTGTCAGGTTCGTCGGGCGCCACGGCCCGGTCGAATCCGGGGTAGACGTATTGCTGGTCACCCATGAGTTCTGCGAGTTCGATCGACTCCCGGTAGGCACGAACGACCACGGCCGCCCCACTGACCAAGTCGATTCCCGGTTCCGCGGTTCACGTCATCCGCAGGTCGCTGACTTGCCCGCTCCAACGCTGAACCGGCTCCGCATCGGGGGTGGGAGAAGCCTCCCGGGGGGTAGGCGAACACGCGGTGGTGCACAGCAACAGCGCCACGGCCGCAATGGAGTGAAGGATTAGTGGCAGGCGGTGGTTGATCACGGGTTCGGCTTCTTGATGAGATCTTCGTAGTGTTGCGCGATGTCGTCGACCGGATTCGCCGCGGGGCCGACGGTGTATGTCGCCGCGTTGGTGATCGTGGTCTCCCAGGTGCAACCGTCCGTCGGAGTCGAAGAAGGCCGGAAGGCATCGATCTCGGTCACCGCTCGATTATCCCGGCGCTCCGGCCACCCCTACGTCACGAATTCGCGGCGCTACTTCGGTGCGACGAATCCGACCGGACCCGCGGCCACGCACACCGACAGCGCCGCCGTGTTGGCCCGCACCGTGATCGCGTCCCCGGCCCCCGGCAGCCGCACGAACACCCGGTTCAGCCCCGGATGCACCGGCACCTTCACGTCCGGCCCCTCCGACAGCGCCATCGTCATCGACCCGTCGCTGTTGGCCAGATAGTTGATCTCGGCTGTCCAGTCCGCGGGCAGCAGCGGCCCGTCCAGCGGCATCCGCGCCGGCTCGTCCGGCTGCACCAGGTACCCGCAGCCGTCCACCGGGCCCGGCACGATGCTGCGCACCCATGTCACCTTCGCGTCGACCACCCGGCCCGTGTTGTCCAGCATCCGCAGATACGGTGTCGCCGAAGCGAATTCGGGCCGCGGCGACACCAGCGCGAACATGTGGCTGATCCGGTTCTCCGGGCCCACCACCCGCTGCAGGATCATCGGGTCGACCTCCTGGTCGAGCATCGGCGCGTCCGAGGCCTGCGCCGCCGCCCGCAACCCGGCCACCGCGTTGCGCAGATACGGCCGCGCCGGGTCGTCCCGCCAGCTGGTGTAGAACGTCGCGGTCGAATACAGGCTGCTCGCCGCGTACGCGCCGACCGCCGCGACCACCACCACGGTGCGCCGCGGCGACGCGTCCAGCCACCGCGAGTTCTCCCGGTTCGGCGCCGTCAGCCCCACCGCCGCGAGCAGCGTCAACACCACCACCAGATCCGGCAGGTACCGCAGCGTCTGCGCCAACTCCAGCGCGGTGAACTGCGAGGCCCGCATCAGATAGATCGGCACCTGACAGCCCACCGCGTAGCCCAGCGCCACCAGCCACACCGGGCCGAGTCGACGCTTGCGCAGCATCGTCACCGCCACGACGAGCGCCAACGCCACCCAGCCCAGCACCATCACCGTCACCGGGGGCACGCCCCACGGCGACGCCGGCGCCCAGCGCTGCCACACCCACGGCCCGCCGGCCAGCGCGGGCACGATCCCGTGTGTGAAAGACCGGGCCAGCAGGTCCCACGTCATCGCCGGATCCAGCGTCCAGCGCTGCTGATCGACGACGACCACGTACACCACGCCCCACACCGCAGTGACCGCCAGCGCCGGCGCCCACAGCCGAATCCCGCTGCGCCACACCGCAGCCACACAGGCGGGTCCCGACACCCCGGAGACATAGCCCAGCAGCGCCACCACCGCGAACGCCACGAACGGGATCACCGCGGCCTTCTCGAAGAACATCAGGCCGCCCACGTACACCAGCAGGCCGGTCACCGCGTAGCGCTGATTGCCGGTGCGGTGCAACAGGATCGCGTCCCCGCACACCCAGGCCATCGCCGCCAGCATCGGCAGCGAGTTCAATGCCGCCGCCCACCAGGCGAATCCGGGCACCGTCATCGGCGTGAACAACGCGAACGTCAGCGGCACCAGCAGCACCGGCCGCCACCCGAGGATCAGGTGCAGCGTGCGCAGCAGCGCCAGCGACGCCAACGCCTGCAGCACAAGCAGACTCAGCGCGGGCAGCGCCCAGTTCAGCGGCGCCACCCGGGTGATCACCCACGCCACCAGGAACGCCGCAGGCATCACGTGCCCGTCGTGGTCGTCGAACAGATAACCCGGCGACAGCAGGTCCTGGGTGCCCGCGCGGCCGACGAGGATCAGGTCGTCCCAGTAGAAGTAGCCACCGAACGCCAACACCGCCCGGATCGCCAGCTGCACGACGATCAGGGCGACAGCGGTGCGAGCGACCCAGCCGCGCAGCAACTTACCGCGGATACGCATCCCCTGCTTTTTGCCGCGCGATCCACGCCGAGCGCACCATGTCGGTCAGCGAGTGCCGCATCTCCCAGTCCAGGTCGCGCGCCGCCAGCTCGCCGGACGCCACGATCCGGGCCGGGTCGCCGGGCCGGCGCGGGCCGACGACCGGCTCGAAGTCGTAGCCGGTGACCTCGCGGATCGTCCTCATGATCTCGCGCACCGACGTGCCGCTGCCGCTGCCGAGGTTGTACACCGGCTCCAGCGGTTCACCGGCGTCCAGCCGCCGCGCCGCGGCCACGTGGGCCAGCGCCAGATCGGAGACGTGGATGTAGTCGCGCACGCAGGTGCCGTCCGGGGTGGGGTAGTCGTCGCCGTTGATCCGCGGCGTGTCCCCGCGCATCAGCATGTCGAACACCACCGGGAACAGGTTGTGCGGGCTGACGTCGAACAGCTCGTCGGACCCGGAGCCCACCACGTTGAAGTACCGCAGGCTGGTGTGCCGCAGCCCCGAGGCCCGGGCGGCGTCGCGGATCATCCACTCGCCGACCAGCTTGCTCACCCCGTACGGGGACTCGGGGGCCGTCGGCGTTTGCTCGGTGACGAGGTCGACGTCGGGGGTGCCGTAGGTCGCCGCGCTCGACGAGAACACCAGCTTGTCCACCCCGGCGTCGTCCATCGCCTTGAGCAGCGTGACCATCGCCGAGATGTTCTGCTCGTAGGTGTGCAGCGGCCGCTGCACCGACACGCCCGCGTACTTGAAGCCGGCGACGTGGATGACGCCGGTGACGTCGTGCTCGGCCAGCGTGCGGGCGACCAGGCCGGCGTCGAGCAGCGTGCCGCGCACCAACGGCACCGAGCCCGGTACGAAGCGCTCCAGCCCGGTGGACAGGTCGTCGATGATCACCACCGGCATCCCGGCGTCCGCCAGCGCCCGGACCACATGCGACCCGATGTATCCGGCGCCGCCCGTCACCAACCAACTCATGCGGTTCTCCTCGCCCTCGATCGGGGGCCAGCATACGGACCGGTCAGCGCGGCCAGGTGCACGACGATGCCGACCACGGGCCCGCACAGCAACGCGATCACCGTGCGCGTCGACAGCTCCACCGGCAACAACAGCAGCAGCGTCGACACCACGGTCGCCGCGATCCAGCCCAGCGCGTACGCCCGGTGCAGCGCGGCGGCCACCGCCGCCGCCCCGGTCAGCGTCAGCAGTGCCATCACGGTCCCGGCGCCGGTCAGCCAGGCCAGCAAATCCCCGTCAGCGTTGTACTCCGCCCCGAACGCCACCCGCAACAGCCACGGCCCGATCGCCCACGCCGCCGCCACCCCGACCGCGCCCACCGCCGTCACCACCGCCATCGGCAGCGCCAGCGCCCGGATCCGGTGCGCGCGCTGATCCACGAAGTGGGCGATCAGGTTGCCCTGCATCGCGGTCAGCGGCACCAGCAGCGGTGCGCGGGTCAGCGTGACCGCCAGGATGATCACCCCGCCCTGTGCGCCCAGCTCCCCCGCGGTGGCCTGCAGCAGTACCGGGAAACCCATCACCAGGATGGCGCTGGCCCCGGCCGCGGCGATCGAGTGCGACGCCCCGCGCAGGAACGTGCGCGCCTCGACCGGGGTGACGATCGTCGCGGCGTGCCGCGCGGCGGGGGAGACGACGACCATGATCAGCCAGGCCACGGCCCCGACCACCGTGGCCCACAGGTAGCCCGCCAGGCCCCAGCCGATCACGAACGCCGTGGCGGCCACCGCCACCCGCATCGCCGCGTCGGTCACCATCAGCGACCCGTACGCCGTCCACCGGTCCAGCCCGGCCAGCACCCCCAGCAGCGCCGAATGCAGACAGAACCCGGCCAGCCCGGCAGCCAGCAGCAGCACCGACAGCCACCGCGCCTCCACGAAGACCCGCCCCGACCACAGCGGGGCCGTCACCGCGATCGCCGCGGCCGCCGCCAACCCGACCAGCGCCGCCACCTGAAGTGGACGGGTGCGCGGACCCCCGTCGGCCGGACGGCGGTACGCCATCGAGCGCACCTCGCGGGTGGACTCCTGCAGCAGCCCGAACGCCGCCCCGGTCACCAACCCGAACGCCCCCCAGAACACCGCGAACACCGAGAAGCCGGCCGGTTCGAGATCCCGTGCCGCCAGATACATCACCGCGTACCCGCACAGCGCCGACAACGCCGTGGCCACGCCCACCCGCGCGACACTGCCCCGCGCGACCGGCCCGGCCAGTGGCGTCGCGCCGGCGCCGACGGGGTCCAACGGCGTCGCGTCGGTCACGACGGGTCCAGCGGTGGCAGCGCGGTCGAATACAGCCACGCCTCCCACAGCGGCCGCAGCGACTCGTCGGAGTAGTGGGACGCCAGCCCGGTGAAGTCGTCGGTCACCACCGTGGCGTGTCGGTAGCGGTCGGTCCAATTACGCAGCAGCGCAAAGAAGCTCTCGTCGCCGATCTTTCGGCGCAGCACATGCAGGGTGAGCGCACCGCGCTTGTACACCCGGTCGTCGAACATGTCGGCGGGCCCCGGATCGGCGAGCACCAGATCCTGCGGCGCCTGCGCCAACCGCTGGTGGTAGTGCCGCGCCCACTGGTCGGCGCTGCGCCCGCCGGAGTTCTCCGACCACAACCACTCGGCGTAGCAGGCGAAACCCTCGTGCAGCCAGATGTGCCGCCACCGCTGCGCGGTCACGGAGTTGCCGAACCACTGGTGCGCCAGTTCGTGGGCGATCAACCGCTCGCAGCTGCGCTCCCCGTCGCAGTGGTTGGCGCCGAAGATCGAGATCCCTTGTGCCTCAAGGGGGATCTCCAGGTCGTCGTCGGTGACGACGACGGTGTAGCCGCTGGCGATCGGGTACTCGCCGAACAGTTTGACGAACAGCTTCATCATCAGCGGCTGGCGGGCGAAGTCGTATTCGAACTTCTCCCGCAGCCGGTCCGGCAGCACCGCGTGCATCGGCACACCGTTCTTGCTCATCCGGTGCCTGCCGTACATCCCGATCTGCAGCGTCACCAGATACGTCGACGTCGGTTCGGGCAGCTCGTAGACCCACGTCGTCATCCCGGCCCGCGCCCGCCGGGACACCAACTCACCGTTGGCCACCACCCGGTACGGGCTCTCCGCGGTGACCTGGATGCGGTAGCTCGCCTTGGCGGCGGGGTGGTCGTCGCACGGGAACCACGACATCGCCCCGTTGGGCTGGCCCGCGACCAGCGCTCCCTCGGTGAGCTCCTCAAACCCGACGTCACCCCACAGCGACCGGATCGGCCGCGGGGTGCCGCCGTAGCGCACCACGATGGTCATCGCGGCACCGGCGGGCAGCGTGTCGCGCAGCGTGATGTGCAGTTTGTCTCCGGCGGTGCGGAACTGGTGCGGGCGCGCCCCGTTGACGGTCACCTTGGACACCGACAACGCGTCGGACAGATCCAGGGTGAAGCTGCGCAGCGCCGCCAGCGTCACCGCGGTGATGGTCGCGGTGCCGGTCAGCCGGTTGATCGTGACTTTGTACTGCAGCTCGAGCTCGTAGCGCGACACCCGGTACCCGAAATTGCCGACGGCGGGCAGGTAGGGGTCGATGACCGGAGCGGACTTCTTCTTCACCTTGGTCACGCGGCGGGTTCTTCGGTCGACGGGGCCTGGTCACGGCGCCGCTTGCGGCGCGGGGTGGGCCACGGTGCGATCGGGTTGCCCTGCCAGCGCGTCGACGGCGGCACCTCGTCGCCGCGCATCACCAGCGACGCCGGGCCGACGGTGGCGGCCGCCCCGATCCGCGCCGCGGGCAGCGCCACACAGTGCGGACCCAGTGTCGCGCCGTCCTCCAGCACGACGGTGTCCATCCGCATGATGCGGTCGTGGAACAGGTGCGTCTGCACCACGCAGCCCCGGTTGACGGTCGCGCCCCTGCCGAGGGTCACCAGGTCGGCCTCGGGCAGCCAGTACGTCTCGCACCACACGCCGCGGCCGATGCGGGCGCCCAGCGCGCGCAGCCACAGGTTCATCACCGGCGTCCCGGTGGCGGCGCGGGCGAACCACGGTGCGGCGACGGTCTCGACGAAGGTGTCCGACACCTCGTTGCGCCACACGAACGACGACCACAGCGGATGCTCGCCGGGCCGGATCCGGCCCACCACAACCCATTTCGCGATCACCGCGACCAGTCCCGCGGCGGCGCCCGCGGCCAGCAGCACCAGACCGCCCGCGGCCGCCGCCCACCCCCATCCGGTCTCGACGGCCAGCCACTGCAGGGTCAGCAGCACCGCCACCCCGATCGCGAACGTCACGAACAGCGGGGTGATCCGGCACGTCTCGACCAGCCCGCGCAGCAGCTTCAGCCGGCCCGACGGATGGAAGGTGCGCAGCGCGTCGGCAGCGGTCGGCTTGCGGCGCAACCGGACCGGCGGGCTGCCCAGCCACGACGAGCCGCGCTTGGCCTTGTGCGGCGCCGCCGACAGCACCGCGACCAGCCCGTCGTCGGGCACCCGGCGGCCCGGCTGGGTGATCCCGGAGTTGCCGAGGAACGCCCGCTTGCCGATGGTGGCCTTCGCGACGTGGATCCAGCCGCCGCCGAGCTCGTAGGAGGCGACCATGGTGTCGTCGGCCAGAAACGCGCCGTCCTCCACCACGGTGAACTTCGGGGTCAGCAGCGCGGTCGAGATCTCGGTTCCCCGGCCCACTTTCGCGCCGAGCGCGCGCAGCCACCACGGGGTCAGCAGGCTCGCGTAGATCGGGAACAGGTAGGTGCGGGCGGCGTCCATCAGCCGCTCGGTGGCCCAGATCTGCCAGCCGATGCGGCTGCGCACCGGGTGGTAACCCTCGCGCAGGCCCAGCGACAGCGCCCGCACCCCGAGCACCGTCAGCGCCGCGTAGGTGAGCACCGCGACCACCGTCGCCGCCGGTGTCCACAACGTGGCCGGACCGATCGCGTCGACGACTGAGGTGGTGTCGCGCACGCCGTAACCGATCACCGCCAGGCCCGCGGCCAGCGCCACCAGCGGCAGCCCGCCCAGCAGCAGGCTCGACACCCCGTACACCGCGACCCACAGCGGTGCCCGCGGCGGCCGGTGGTCGGGCCACGGGTGGCGCGCCTTGCCGGACTTCGCCGCCGGCGAGCCCTTCCAGTACTGGCGGTTCTTCACCTTGCCCACGACCGCGGAACCCGGTGCGACGTCGGCGTTCTTGCCGACCACCGCACCCGGCAGCAGCGTGGTGCGCGCCCCGATGGTGGAGTCGTTGCCGATGGTGATGGGGCCGACGTGGAACCGGTCGCCGTCGACCCAGTGCCCGCACAGGTCGACCTCGGGTTCCACCGAGCTGCGGTGCCCGAGCGTGAGCATCCCGGTCACCGGCGGCGCCGAGTGCAGGTCCACCCCCTTGCCGACCTTGTTGCCCAGCGCTCGGGCGTAGTACACCAACCACGGTGCGCCTGCGAGGTTTTCGGCGCCGCTGGCCTCGGCCAGCCGTTCGGCCAGCCACACCCGCAGGTGCACCGGACCGCCGCGCGCGTAGGTGCCTGGGCGCAGCCCGCCCAGCAGCATCCGGGCGCACAGCGCGGCGATCCCCATCCGGCCCAGCGGGGTCACGAACAGCACGAAGCCGACGGCCACCAGCCACCAGCTGACCGGTCGGGTCCACGGGATGACCGGTGCGGCAAGGTTGTTCAGCAGAGCAAGCCACACCACCCACTGCATCGCCGACAGCGTCGCCAGCGGCACCGACAGCGCGATTTGGGCGGCCTGTGTCAGCGCCGACGTGGGTTTGACCTCGCGGGTCGCCACCACCGGCGGCGGGTCGAGCTCGTCGAGGAATCCGGCCAGTGAGCCCAACCGCGGATGGTCGTAGAGGTCGCCGACGGTCACTTGCGGATAGCGTTTGCGCAGCGCGGCGACCAGTTGCGCCGCCGACAGCGAACCGCCGCCGAGGGCGAAGAAGTCGGCCTCGGGACCGTCCACCGGGGCGCCGAGCACATCGCGCCACAACCCGGCGAGCCAGCCCATCGTGCCCGGCATGTCGACCGGGTCGTCGCCGGCACCGTCGACCGGCCACGGCAGCGCGTCGCGGTCGACCTTGCCCGACGTGCGGGTGGGCAGCTCGTCGACCAGCACCAGGCGCGGCACCAGCGCCGCGGGCAACGTCTCGGCCAGGGCCTCGCGGGCCTTGGCGAGGTCGAAGGACGGGTCGGCGCTGGCGATGTAGCCGACCAGCAGCGGGGTGCCGCCGGCGGTCCGGCGCACCGCGGCCGCGCCGCCGCTGACGCCGGGCAGGTTGACCAGCGCGGTGTCCACCTCGCCGAGCTCGATGCGCCGCCCGCCGACCTTCACCTGGTCGTCGGCGCGGCCGACGAAGTACAGGCCGTCGCGTTCCAGCCGCACCAGGTCGCCGCTGCGGTAGGCCCGCGACCAGCCCAGCGTCGGCATCGGCGCGTACTTCTCGGCGTCTTTGTCGGGGTCGAGGTAGCGGGCCAGGCCGACACCGCCGATGACCAGCTCACCGACCTCGCCGTAGCCGACCGGCACGCCCGCGCTGTCGACGACCGCCAGATCCCAGCCGGGCAGCGGCAGCCCGATGCTGACCGGGGCGCGGCCGTCGAGCCGCGCTGCGCACGACACCACCGTCGCCTCGGTCGGTCCGTAGGTGTTCCACACCTCGCGGCCGTCGACGGCCAGCCGTTCGGCCAGCTCCGGGGGACAGGCCTCGCCGCCGAAGATCAGCAGCCGCACCGCCTCCAGCGCCTCGGCCGGCCAGAGTGCCGCCAGCGTCGGCACCGTCGAGACCACCGTGATGTCGCGGGAGACCAGCCACGGGCCCAGGTCCATCCCGCTGCGCACCAGCGACCGCGGCGCCGGCACCAGGCACGCGCCGTGCCGCCAGGCCAGCCACATCTCCTCGCACGAGGCGTCGAAGCCCACCGACAACCCGGCCAGCACCCGGTCACCCGGGCCAAGAGGGTTTTCCTGCAGGAACATTCGTGCCTCGGCGTCGACGAACGCGGCCGCGCTGCGGTGGGTGACCGCGACACCCTTCGGGGTGCCGGTGGAGCCGGAGGTGAAGATGATCCACGCGTCGTCGCGGCCGATCGGTGCCGAGGCGCGCCAGCCGCGGGAGGAACCCGGGCCGCGGATCATCCCGGCCTCGGTGATGATCGCGACGACGCCGGCCTCGGTGAACACCAGGTCGGCGCGCTCCTGCGGGTCGTCGGCGTCGACGGGCACGTAGGCGGCGCCGGTGGCCAGGGTGGCCAGGATCGCGACGTAGAGCGCGTAGCTGCCCGACGGCATCCGGATGCCGATGCGGTCACCGCGGCCGATACCGCGGGCGGCCAGCCAGGCCACGCTGTCCTCGATGTCGGTGATCAGCTCGGCGTAGGTGAGCGCGACGGTGCCGTCGTCGATCGCGGGCGCGTCGGGGTACCGGCGGGCGGTCTCGTAGAGGATGTCGATCAGGGTGCGGGGCGGTGGCGCCTGCCCGGACAGCTGGTACTGCGGTGGAAGCTCCGGCGCGGAGCCCTGCTGCTCCGGATAAGCGCGAAACTGCCCAGTCACGGCTACAAAGTTACTCAGCCGGGGCCACCGTGGCCGGTCCGCCGCACCGCCGGCGTGCAGCAGGTTTGAGTCGTCCGGTTTCGGTCATCCGGAGGTACCTGGCAGAATCGCTCGGCGGAGGGGAGTATTCCTTCGCCGCGGCGTCGTCATCACGTCGACCGTCATCGGACGACCGGTGCTGCGGGCCGACACGGCGTTCGGTGGAAGAGACCTCCGGCGTTTTGACGACCGGAGGAAATCTGTGAACGTATCCACCCTGGAATGGGCGATCACGCTCAGCGTGACGATCCTCGTGCTGCTGTTCGACGTCATCGTCATCGGGCGGCGCCCGCACGAACCGACGCGGCGCGAGACCGGCACCTACCTGACGATCTACATCACCCTGGCCATCGCCTTCGGGGTGTGGGTGTGGTTCTTCCACGGCAGCCAGTTCGGGCTGGAGTTCTTCGCCGGCTGGCTCACCGAGTACAGCCTGTCCGTGGACAACCTGTTCATCTTCCTGATCATCATGGCCAGCTTCAACGTGCCGAGGAAGTACCAGCAGGAGGCGCTGCTGGTCGGCATCATCCTGGCCCTGATCTTCCGTGGCATCTTCATCGCGCTGGGCGCGGTGGCGATCAACCAGTTCTCCTGGATCTTCTACGTCTTCGGCGCGTTCCTCGTCTACACCGCGGTCAACCTGATCCGCGACACCGACCACGACGACGACGGCGACAACTTCGTGGTGCGGTTCGCCCGCAGGCGGCTGAGCATGACCGACCGGTGGGACAAGGGCCTGAAGCTGTGGATCAAGGAGGACGGCAAGCGTCTGATGACGCCGATGTTCCTGGTGATCGTCGCGCTGGGCACCACCGACCTGCTGTTCGCTCTCGACTCGATCCCGGCGATCTACGGCCTCACCCGGGAGCCGTACCTGGTGTTCACCGCCAACGTCTTCGCGCTGATGGGGCTGCGGCAGCTGTACTTCCTGCTCGGCGACCTGCTCAAGCGGCTGGTGTACCTGTCGCAGGGCCTGGCCATCATCCTGGCGTTCATCGGTGTGAAGCTGATCCTGCACGCGCTGCACGAGAACGAGCTGCCGTTCATCAACGGCGGCGAGCATGTGCCGGTGCCCGAGGTCTCGACGCTGCTCAGCCTCGGTGTGATTGTCGTCACCCTGCTGATCACCACGGCGGCCAGCTTGTACAAGACCAGGGTGCATGACGTGCGCAAAGCCGGCTCCGAGGATTCGACGGGGACGTTGGATTCGCACTGATCGCAATAATCGACACCCGTCAACGCGGGGTCTAGCGTGCTGGTTGTGCGCGTATTCGTGACCGATGCCCCGGGCGGTGCCTGGGATGAACTGACCGACGGTGGTCCGCGACGCCCGGTCCGGGTGTCCGCGGCGGATCTGCAGGAGGCACGTCGGGTACGCGCGCGGATCCGGTCCCGCGCCGACGTGGCGGTTATCCTCGACGTCACCGTGGCCACCGTGGCCACCGCCGCGGAGTTCCGTTCGGCGACCGATGCGCTGGAACCGGTCGACGGGGTGCGCTACGCGGGCACCGTGGACGGCCTGGCCGGGTTGATCTCCGACCTCAAGCTCGCCGGTGTGGCCGACGGTGTGACCCTGGTGCCCGCCGCGCCGGACCAGGACGTGCACGCGCTCGGCCGCGCCGTGCTCGACAAACTGGCCTCACGCGCCGCCGCCAAGGCCTCCTAACCGGCCACTCAACGCCCCGGCACGCCCCCTCAAGTGCGGGTCATCACACCCAGTTGTCGAAACCGCCCTCCGGCCCGAGCATCCGCTCGAGCCGGGTGCGGTTGATCTTCGCGAGCTCGTTGCGCACGATCTTGCGCTCGGTCTCCAGGTCGTTGTGCAGCCGGTCGGTCATCGTCGCGAGCACCTGTTCGGCGTTGTAGCCGTTGATGAACATGACGAAGCCGAACCCGAAGTGGTCGAGGTAGTCCTTTGACGCGGTGGCCAGCCGCTGCATCATCTCGGGCTGGTCGCACCAGATCGCGCACTGCTCGGCCGCCGACTTCTCGCTGCCCGGCCGCCTGCCCACATCGGGGTAGGCCTGCAGGATCGTGTCGACCGACTCCTCGCTGAGGTCGAACAGCAACTGATCGGCCGCACGGAACAGTGAGTCGTGGTTCGGGAACGGACGCAGTTTGGCCAGATCGGTGGCCAGCAGCACGCTGTAGCAGCACTCGAACACCGCGTGCACGGCCTTGCGCAGGGGCATTGCGTTGAACGCCTCCAGGCCGACCCCCTGATGCATCAACACACCAGGAATGATCGGCGGCCAAGGGCACGCCGACGTTACGCGACGTTACAACGAGGAAAAATCCCCGCCGGTACGGTCAGTGACCTGCGTTTTTGAACCGCTCGATGGACGCCTGCAGCTCGGCCTCGGCCTCCGCGCGGCCCACCCAGTCGGCGGCCTTGACGTACTTGCCCGGCTCGAGGTCCTTGTAGTGCACGAAGAAGTGCTTGATCGCGTCGAGCTCGGCCTGCGGCACGTCGCCGACGTCCTGGATATGATCCCAGCGGTGGTCGCCGGCGGGCACGCACAGCACCTTGTCGTCGCCGCCGGCCTCGTCGGTCATCTTGAACATCGCCACCGGCCGCACCTCCACGATGCAGCCCGGGAACACCGACTCCGGCAGCAGCACCAGCGCGTCCAGCGGATCGCCGTCCTCGCCGAGGGTGTCCTCGAAGAACCCGTAGTCCGTCGGATAGGCCATCGGCGTGTACAGATAGCGGTCCAGCTTGACCTTGCCGGTCTCGTGGTCGACCTCGTACTTGTTGCGCGAACCCTTGGGGATTTCGATCACTACGTCGAATGACACCGGCGTGGCTCCTTGCCCTGTACTCCGATCTGGGGGTCGTCTGTCGACGACGCTGGTCAACCTTAAACGAGCGATACGCTGCTCTACGGGGGCGGTCCAGATGAGCAGGAGATTTATGCGGCCAACGCGGTGGCGCCGGACGACGCATGTGGCGGTCGGCGCGGCGGTATTGCTGCTGGTCGCCGTCGTGGTGGCGGCCGCCGCCCTGTTCACCGGATCCGGCGACGACGTCGCAGTCCCACCGGCACCCGCGCCGGCCACCGCCAACCCCGCCGTCGTCCCGGTGGAGGACGGTGCGCCCAAACCCACCCGCGCCGGGCTGGCCGCGGCGCTGGCCCCGGCGCTGGCCGACCCGGATCTCGGCGACTTCACCGGCCGCGTCAGCGACGCGCTGACCGGCGCCGAGTTGTGGTCGCAAGGCGCCGACGTGCCCATGCAGCCCGCCTCGGTGAACAAGTCGCTGACCGCCGCGGCCGCGCTGCTCACCCTGGACCGCGACGCCCGGCTGACCACCCGGGTGCTGCGCGGCGACCGGCCCGGCCTGATCGTGCTCAAGGGCGGCGGCGACCCCACGCTGTCGGCGGCCCCGCCCGGCGAGGACACCTGGTACCGCGACGCCGCCCGCATCAGCGACCTCGCCGACCAGGTGCGCGCCAGCGGCGTCCCGGTGACCCGCGTCGCCGTCGACGTCAGCGCCTACACCGGGCCGACCATGGCGCCCGGCTGGGATCCGCTGGACATCGACTACGGCGACATCGCGCCGATCGAGCCGGTGATGCTCGACGCCGGCCGCACCCAGCCGGTCAGCTACGACTCGGTGCGCTCGCACACCCCGGCGCTGGACGCCGGCCGGGCGCTGGCCGCCGCCCTGAAGGTGGATCCGGCGACGGTGACCGTGCTGCCCCGCGCCGCCACCGGCGAGGAGATCGCCGCCGTGCAGTCCCCGCCGCTGATGCAGCGGCTGCGCGACATGATGAACTTCTCCGACAACGTGATGGCCGAGACGATCGGCCGCGAGGTGGCCGCCGCGGCCGGTCGCCCGCAGAGCTTCGACGGCGCCGTGCGCGCGGTGCTCGACGCGCTGAAGGACGCCGGCATCGACACCGCCCGCGCCCGGCTGTTCGACTCCAGCGGCCTGTCGGTCGACGACCGGCTCACGGCCAACACCCTCGACAGCCTGGTGCAGGCCGCCGCAGGCAGCGGCCATCCCAGGCTGCGCCCGCTGGTCGACCTGCTGCCGGTCGCCGGCGGCAGCGGCACCCTGTCCAACCGCTACCTCGACCCCGAGCCGCTGCGTCGGGCCGCCGGCTTCCTGCGCGCCAAGACCGGCTCGCTGACCGGCACGAACACGCTGAGCGGCATCGTCACCGACGCCAGCGGGCGGGTGCTGACCTTCGCGTTGATCTCCAACAACGCGGGCCCGACCGGACGCATCGCGCTGGACAACGTCGCCGCGGTGCTGCGCTCGTGTGGGTGCGGCTCATGAGCACACAGTCGTCGCCGACGGTCGGGCGCGCCGTGGACTGGAAGTTCGCGGCGACGGTGGGGGAGAAGCTGGCCCGGCCGGGCCCGGCGGCCACCGCCTACACCCGCAACCAGGCCATCGAACAGCTCGCCGAGGCATCCAAGTCCGCGGAGCTGCCGGTGCGTGAGGTGACCGGGCTGGCCGAGGGCGGCGAGATCCCCGACGCGCGCATCGTGGACCGCCCGCAGTGGATCCGGGCGGCCGCCCGCTCGATGCGGGCGATGACCGGCGGCGACGACGAGCCCCGCGGCGCGATCACCGGCCGGATCACCGGCGCGCAGACCGGTGCGGTGCTGGCGTTCGTCTCCTCGGGCATCCTGGGCCAGTACGACCCGTTCGGCCCCGACGGCGGTGAGCTGCTGCTGGTCTACCCGAACGTGATCGCCGTGGAACGTCAACTTCGGGTGCGGCCCTACGACTTCCGGCTGTGGGTGTGCCTGCACGAGGTCACCCACCGGGTGCAGTTCCGCGCCAACCCGTGGCTGGCCGAGCACATGTCCCGCGCGCTGGCGGTGCTGACCGAGGACAACACCGACGACATCACCGCGGTGGCCTCACGGCTGGCCGACTTCGTCCGCAACCGCTCCAACAGCGCTGCGGCCGAACCGAATTCGACCGGCATGATCGGCCTGCTGCGCGCGGTGCAGTCCGAGCCGCAACGGGAGGCGCTGGACCAGCTGCTGGTGCTCGGGACGCTGCTGGAGGGCCACGCCGACCATGTGATGGACGCCGTCGGCCCTGCGGTGGTGCCGACCGTGGCCACCATCCGCCGCCGGTTCGACGAGCGCCGCAAGCACCGGCAGCCGCCGCTGCAGCGGCTGGCGCGCGCCCTGCTCGGGATCGACGCAAAACTGTTGCAGTACACCCGCGGTAAGGCGTTCGTCGACCACGTCGTCGCCACCGTCGGGATGGAGCGGTTCAACGTGATCTGGACCGGCCCCGAAACGCTGCCGCTGCCAACCGAGATCGACGAACCGCAGCGATGGATCGACCGGGTGCTCTAGCCGCCCTGCGGGCCGCGCTGACCGCGTTCGACCGCGACCACCACGTCGGCGGGCGGTGGTGCGTGGCGCTGTCCGGCGGCCCGGACTCGCTGGCGCTGACCGCGGCGGCCGCCGCGCTGAAACCCACCACCGCGCTGATCGTGGACCACCAGCTGCAGCCCGGCTCGGACGCCGTCGCCGCCACCGCACGCGATCAGGCGCTGACGCTGGGATGCGTTGCGGCACAGGTGCTCACCGTCACCGTCGGGCGCGACGGCGGGCCCGAGGCGGCCGCCCGCAGTGCGCGCTACCAGGCGCTGGAGCGCGCCCGCGACGGCGCGCCGGTGCTGCTGGGACACACCCTCGACGACCAGGCCGAGACGGTGCTGCTCGGGCTGGGCCGCGGCTCGGGGCCGCGGTCCATCGCCGGCATGCGGCCCCACGACCCGCCCTGGTGCCGCCCGCTGCTCGGCGTCCGGCGCGTCGTCACCCTCGCCGCCTGCGAGGAACTCGGCCTCACCCCGTGGCAGGACCCGCACAACAGCGACCGCCGGTTCACCCGGGTCCGGCTGCGCGAGGAGGTGCTGCCGCTGCTCGAGGACGTGCTCGGCGGCGGGGTGGCCGAGGCGCTGGCCCGCACGGCCGCCGCAGTCCGGGTCGACACCGACACCCTCGACGCGCTGGCCGAGCAGTCCCTGACCGGGCTGCGGCGCGACGGCGCGCTCGACACCGCCGGACTGGCGCTGTTACCGGAAGCATTACGGCGCAGGGTGATTCGCCGCTGGCTGCTCGACGCCGGCGCCAGCGGGCTGACCGACAAACAGATCCGCGGGGTGGACGCCCTGGTGACCGCCTGGCGCGGCCAGGGCGGCGTCGCGGTGGGGTCGTCGCTGCGCCGCCAACGGCTGATCGCCGGCCGCCGGGATGGCATGCTGACCCTGCACACCGAACCGGTGCGAGACATGAAAGGCTGTGCCCGTGCCTGAGCAATCCGCCGAACCGTATTCCGATGACATCAAGTCGGTGCTGCTGTCCGCCGAGCAGATCCAGGCCAAGATCGCCGAGCTCGGGGCGCTGATCGGCGAGGAGTACAAGGACACGTACGCCGAGACCGGCGAGGACCTGCTGCTGGTGACCGTGCTCAAGGGCGCGGTGTTCTTCGTCACCGACCTCGCCCGCGCCATCCCGCTGCCCACCCAGATGGAGTTCATGGCGGTCAGCTCCTACGGCTCGTCGACGTCGTCGTCGGGTGTGGTGCGCATCCTCAAGGACCTCGACCGCGACATCAACGGCCGCGACGTGCTGATCGTCGAGGACATCATCGACTCCGGGCTGACCCTGTCGTGGCTGCTGCGCAACCTGGCCACCCGGCACCCGCGCTCGCTGCGGGTGTGCGCGCTGCTGCGCAAGCCCGACGCCGTGCGCGCCGACCTCGAGATCGCCCACGTCGGCTTCGACATCCCCAACGAGTTCGTCGTCGGCTACGGCCTGGACTACGCCGAGCGCTACCGCGACCTGAACTTCATCGGCACCCTGGACCCGAAGGTCTACGAGAAGTCCTGACCCGCCACGCGGAGCGCCCGGCTCGGCGCAAGATGAGGGCATGAGCCAGACAGCCCTGCGCATCTGCCCGCTGTGCGAGGCCACCTGCGGTCTGACGCTGACCATCGACGACGGCCGGGTCACCGGCGCGCGCGGCGACCACGACGACGTCTTCAGCCACGGTTTCATCTGCCCGAAGGGGGCGGCCTTCGCCGAACTCGACAACGACCCCGACCGGCTGACCGCCCCGCTGGTGCGCCGCGACGGCGAGCTGCGCGAGGCGAGCTGGGACGAGGCGTTCGCCGCCGTCGCCGAGGGGCTGGGCCGCGTCATCGCCGAGCACGGCGGCGCGTCGGTCGGCGTCTACCTCGGCAACCCGAACGCCCACACCGTCGCGGGCGGGCTGTACACCCCGGTGGTGGTCAAGGCGCTGGGCACCCGGCAGGTGTACTCGGCCAGCACGCTGGACCAGATGCCCAAACACGTGTCGCTGGGCCTGATGTTCGGCAGCCCCGTCGCGTTCACCGTGCCCGACCTGGACCGCACCGACTACCTCGTCGTCATCGGCGCCAACCCGCTGGTCTCCAACGGCAGCCTGGCCACCGCGGCCGACTTCCCGGGCCGGCTGCGCGCGCTGCGCAAGCGCGGCGGCCGGCTGGTGGTGATCGACCCGGCACGCACCCGCACCGCTCAGCTCGCCGACCGTCACCTGGCCCCGCGGCCCGGCACCGACTCGGCGCTGCTGCTGGCCGTGGTGCACGTGCTGTTCGACGAGGACCTCGTCGACCTCGGCCATCTCGACGGTCAGGTCAACGGTGTCGAGGAGGTGCGGGCGCTGGCCGCCGACTTCGCCCCCGACACCGTCGCCGGGTACTGCGGGGTGGCCGCCGACGACATCCGCACGCTGGCCCGCGAACTGGCCGCCGCACCGTCGGCCGCCGTGTACGGCCGCATCGGCACTTCCACGGTCGAGTTCGGCACGCTGGGCAGCTGGCTCGTCGACGTCGTCAACATCCTCACCGGCAACCTCGACCGGCCCGGCGGCGCGATGTTCCCGTGCTCGCCGATCGCGCCGGCACCCCGCCCGGCCGGACCGGGCCGGGGCTGGTCGATCGGCCGCTGGCACAGCCGGGTGTCCGGGCACCCCGAGGTGCTCTCGGAGTTCCCGGCGGCGGCGCTGGCCGAGGAGCTCGAGACGCCCGGCGACGGTCAGATCAAGGCGATGATCACGATCGCGGGCAACCCGGTGCTGTCGGCGCCCGACGGTGACCGTCTCGACCGGGCGCTGGCGGGCGTGGAGTTCATGCTCAGCATCGACCCGTACCTCAACGAGACCACCCGGCACGCCGACGTGATCCTGCCGCCGCCACCGCCGTCGCGCAGCCCGCACTTCGACGTCGCGCTCAACGCGCTGGCGGTGCGCAACAACGCCCGCTACAGCCCGCCCGCGCTGCCGTGCGACGGCCGACCCGACGAGGTGGAGATCCTGTGCCGGCTCGCGCTGATCCTGTACGGCGTTGGGCCGCAAGGAGATCCGTCGCTGGTCGACGATCAGGTGATCGCGGCGACGCTGGCCAAGGAGGTCGCCGACCCGGCGTCGCCGGTGGCGGGCCGGCCGGTGCAGGAGCTGACCGCGATGCTGATCGACGGGCCCGGCTACGAGCGGCGGCTGGACATGATGCTGCGGCTGGGCGCCTACGGCGACGCGTTCGGCGCCAACCCCGACGGGCTGACCCTGGCGCGGCTCAAGGCCGCCCCGCACGGCATCGACCTGGGGCCGCTGCGGCCGCGGCTGCCCGAGGTGCTGCGCACCCCGTCCGGGCGCGTCGAGCTGGCGCCCCCGCAACTGGTCGCCGACGCCGCCCGGCTGCGCGAGTCGCTCGGCCGGCGCACCGACGGCTTCGTGCTCATCGGGCGGCGGCACCTGCGGTCCAACAACAGCTGGATGCACAACGTGCCCGCGCTGTCCGGCGGCACGAACCGCTGCACGCTGCGCATCCACCCCGACGACGCCGCCGAACTCGGCCTCACCGACACCGCGGTGGTCAAGGGTCCGGGCGGGGAGCTGCTGGCCCCCGTCGAGCTCAGCGCCGACCTGCGCCGCGGGGTGGTGTCGCTGCCGCACGGCTGGGGACACGACCGGCCGGGCACCGGGCAGCGGCTGGCGGCCGGTCAGCCCGGCGTCAACGTCAACCAGCTCAACGACGGCGCCACGCTGGACCCGCTGTCGGGGACAGCGGTGCTCAACGGGATCCCCGTCGACATCGCTCCCGCCGGCTGAGCCGGTTGAGCTAGCTGGTCTCCAGCTCGAAGACCACCGTCACGTTGAACCCGACGGTCTGCTGGCCGGGTTCGATGGGCACCGCGGCCATCTCGGCGGCACCGGCGCGCGGGCTCGGGCTGGTGTACGGCGCCGGCGTGGACGCCGACTCCTCGGTGATCGACACCACCTCGCCGAGGTCCATCTCGGCCAGCAGCGCGTACTGCTCGGCGCGGCTGCGGGCGTCGTTGAACGCGCGCGCCCGCGCCTCGCGGACCAGCTGCGAATCGTCCTCGATCGCGACCGTGACGTTGTTGATCCGGGTGGCGTTGCCGCCGGTCTCGGCGATCGCCCGGAACACCTGCGCCGAGCTGCCCAGGTTGCGCACCTTGATGTCGATGGTGTTGGACGCCCGGTAGCCGGTGATGTTGTCGCCGCCGCCGGGACCGTACTGCGGCTGCACGCTCACCTGCGAGGTCTGGATGTCCTTGCGGTCGACCCCGGCCTCGACCAGCGCGTCGATCACGCTGCGCTGCAACTGGCTGGTCTGGTTCAGCGCGCCCGCCGCGTCGGGGCCCGCGACCTCCATCGCGGCCTCGATCGTCATGGTGTCCGGGGCGCCGAGCACCTCGCCGTGCCCGACGACGGTCACCTGACGCGACGTGGTGTCGTCGTCGGTCGGGGTGCTCGGGGTGGCGTCACATCCGGACAGGACAGCGGTCAGCCCCAGCGCGACGGCGGCCAGGACACGGGTGGGCGCTTTGGCCCGCGCTGCGATCGGCATGGCAGGCACCATACCGTTTTCGCGAACCGTTACGGCACAGCCGGAAGCCGCCGCAGGAAGTCGATCAGCGCGGCGTTGACCGCGTCGGGCCGCTCCTGCGGAAGCCAGTGTCCGGCACCGTCGATCAGGATCTCGCGGTACTCGCCGGTGACCACCTCGCGGGCCCGGTGCCGCGGGGTGTACGCCAGCGTGGGGTCGTCGGCGCCGCCGAGGAACAGCGACGGCTCCGTGATCGTCGCCGCCGGGGTGTCGGCCAGCAGCTCCCAGTTGCGGTCGAAACAGCGGTACCAGTTCAGCGCCGGCGTGAACCCGGTGCGGGTGAACTCGGCGACGTAGACGTCGAACTCGTCGGGCCGCAGCCAGCCGGGCAGTCCCGCGGGCTCCGGGATCCGGTCCAGGAAGCCCTGCGGCCCGCCGGCCGTCATCCGCGCGTCGGTCAGCGAGCCGCCCGAGGCCGCGGCCAGCATCTTGCGCATGGTGGTCGCCGGGTCGCGGTTGAGTTCGGCGTCGGCGGGGCCCGGCTGCTGGAAGTACAGGATGTAGAAGAACCGCTCGCCGAAGATCCGGCGGAACGCCTGCGTCGTCGGCACCCGCGGCCGCGGGGTCGGCGGGGTGCTGATCCCGACCACCCCGGCGAACCGGTCCGGGTACAGCAGCGGCGCACCCCAGGCCACCACGCCGCCGAAATCGTGGCCCACGATGACCGCCCGCTGCGCGCCTGCGTCGTCGAGCAGGCCGACCACGTCGGCGCTGAGCTGGGCCACGTCGTAGGCCTCGACCGGCTCCGGCGCGTCGGAGCCGCCGTAGCCGCGCTGGTCGGGCGCCAGCACGTGGAAGCCGGCCGCGGCCAGCGCCGGGATCTGGTGGCGCCACGAGTACGCCAGTTCGGGGAACCCGTGCGCGAGCACCACCAGCGGATCGCCCCGCCGGCCGGCCTCGAGCACCCGCAGGCGCACGCCGTTGGTGCGCACCATCCGTTCGGTCACGGTCACGGTTCCATCGTCGGTGACGACGTCGGGCAAGCTGGTAGAAACCGTGGGGAACTTCGGTTCGTTGGTCTAGCGGTAGCCTGAACTATTCGAGCTGCTCACATTGGAGGGACCGACCGCTGGCGGTCGAACGACGACGGATAGTTGATGAATCGGAAAAATGTCATCCGCACGCTGACCGTGATCGCGGTCGTGCTGTTGCTGGGATGGTCGTTCTACTACTTCAGTGACGACACGCGGGGGTACAAGCCGGTCGACACGTCGGTTGCGATCGCGCAGATCAAGAGCGACAACGTCAAGAGCGCCCAGATCGACGACCGTGAACAGCAGCTGCGACTGGACCTGAAGAGCGGCAACGGCGAGACCGAGGACCGCGACAAGATCATCACCAAGTACCCCACCGGGTACGGGGCGACGCTGTTCGACGAGCTGCAGGCCAAGGGGGCGACGACGAACACCGTCGTCAACCAGGGCAGCATGCTCGGCTCGCTGCTGATCTACATGCTGCCGCTGTTGCTGCTCGTCGCGCTGTTCGTGATGTTCTCGCGGATGCAGACCGGCGGCCGGATGGGCTTCGGCTTCGGCAAGTCCCGGGCCAAGATGCTGTCCAAGGACATGCCCAAGACGACGTTCGCCGACGTGGCGGGTGTCGACGAGGCGGTCGAAGAGCTCTACGAGATCAAGGACTTCCTGCAGAACCCGGCCCGCTATCAGGCGCTGGGCGCCAAGATCCCCAAGGGTGTGCTGCTGTACGGCCCGCCCGGCACCGGTAAGACGCTGCTGGCCCGCGCCGTCGCCGGCGAGGCCGGGGTGCCGTTCTTCACGATCTCCGGCTCGGACTTCGTGGAGATGTTTGTCGGCGTCGGCGCCTCCCGGGTGCGCGACCTGTTCGAGCAGGCCAAACAGAACGCCCCGTGCATCATCTTCGTCGACGAGATCGACGCGGTCGGCCGTCAGCGCGGCGCCGGCCTGGGCGGCGGCCACGACGAACGCGAGCAGACGCTGAACCAGCTGCTCGTCGAGATGGACGGGTTCGGCGACCGCCAGGGCGTCATCCTGATCGCCGCCACCAACCGGCCCGACATCCTGGACCCGGCGCTGCTGCGGCCGGGCCGCTTCGACCGCCAGATCCCGGTGTCCAACCCCGACCTGGCCGGCCGGCGCGCGGTGCTCAAGGTGCACTCGCAGGGCAAGCCGATCGCCCCCGACGCCGACCTGGACGGGCTGGCCAAGCGCACCGTCGGCATGTCCGGCGCCGACCTGGCCAACGTGATCAACGAGGCCGCGCTGCTGACCGCCCGCGAGAACGGCACCGTCATCACCGGCGCCGCGCTGGAGGAGGCCGTCGACCGGGTCGTCGGCGGGCCGCGCCGCAAGAGCCGGCTCATCAGCGAGCAGGAGAAGAAGATCACCGCCTACCACGAGGGTGGCCACACCCTCGCCGCGTGGGCGATGCCCGACATCGAGCCGATCTACAAGGTGACGATCCTGGCGCGCGGCCGCACCGGCGGTCACGCCGTGGCGGTGCCGGAGGACGACAAGGGTCTGATGACCCGCTCGGAGATGATCGCCCGGCTGGTGTTCGCGATGGGCGGCCGCGCCGCCGAGGAGCTGGTGTTCCGCGAGCCGACCACCGGCGCGGTGTCCGACATCGAGCAGGCCACCAAGATCGCCCGCGCGATGGTCACCGAGTACGGCATGAGCAGCAAGCTGGGCGCGGTGCGGTACGGCACCGAGCACGGCGACCCGTTCCTCGGCCGCACCATGGGCACCCAGGCCGACTACAGCCACGAAGTGGCCCGTGAGATCGACGAGGAGGTGCGCAAGCTCATCGAGGCCGCGCACACCGAGGCCTGGGAGATCCTCACCGAGTACCGCGACGTGCTCGACGTGCTGGCCGGTCAGCTGCTGGAGAAGGAGACGCTGCACCGCGCCGAGCTGGAGGCCATCTTCAAGGACGTCAAGAAGCGGCCGCGGCTGACGATGTTCGACGACTTCGGTGGCCGGGTGCCGTCGGACAAGCCGCCGATCAAGACGCCGGGCGAGCTGGCGATGGAACGCGGTGAGCCGTGGCCCAAGCCGGTGCCCGAGCCCGCCTTCAAGGCGGCGATCGCCGCCGCGACCAAGGCGGCCGCCGAGGCCAACCAGGCCAACCCGAACGGCGCCAACGGCAACGGTGTCCAGGCCGGTGTCCCGGCCGGTGCGCCTGCGCCGACGCCGACGCAGCCCGACTACGGCGCCCCGGCAGGCTGGCACGCGCCGGGCTGGCCGCCGCAGCAGCAGGGCTACTGGTACCCGCCGCCGCAGCAGGGATGGCAGCAGCCCCAGCCGTATCCGCCCTATCAGCCCTACCCGCAGCAGGGAGCACAGCAACCCGGTGCTCCGAGTCCCAACGAGGATCAGGGTCAGGACCAGAACCGACGCTGACAGGTCGGTACGCGTACAGGAGGCTCCATTGGCGCAGTCGCAGCGCAACTCTGTCACCTTCCACCCGGCGAAGTTCGATCAAGCGCGCGCTGAGGCCGCGGTCCGGGAGCTGTTGATCGCGGTCGGTGAGGACCCCGACCGGCACGGGCTGGAGGACACCCCGGCGCGGGTTGCGCGGGCCTACCAGGAGCTGTTCGCGGGCCTGTACACCGATCCGGATTCGGTGCTGGACACCACCTTTGACGAACAGCACGACGAGCTGGTGCTGGTCAAGCAGATCCCGATGTACTCGACGTGCGAGCACCACCTGGTGTCGTTCCACGGGGTCGCGCACGTGGCCTACATCCCCGGCCAGGACGGCCGGGTCACCGGTCTGTCGAAGATCGCCCGGCTGGTCGACCTGTACGCCAAGCGGCCGCAGGTGCAGGAGCGGCTGACCGGCCAGATCGCCGACGCGATGATGCGCAAGCTCGACCCGCGCGGGGTGATCGTGGTGATCGAGGCCGAGCACCTGTGCATGGCGATGCGCGGGGTGCGCAAACCGGGCGCGATCACCACCACCTCGGCGGTGCGCGGTCAGTTCAAGGTCGACGCGACCTCCCGGGCCGAGGCGCTGGAACTCATCCTGCGCAAGTGAATTCAGCCAGACCGATGGTGACGTCGACGCGTGTGATGGGGGTCGTCAACGTCACCTCCGATTCGTTCTCCGACGGTGGACGCTTCCTGGACCGTGACCGCGCGGTCGAGCACGGGCTGCGGCTGGTCGCCGAGGGCGCGGCGATCATCGACGTCGGCGGGGAGTCCACCCGGCCCGGCGCCACCCGCGTCGACGCGGAGACCGAGAAGTCGCGGGTGCTGCCGGTCATCCGGGACCTGGCCGCCCACGGCGTGACGATCAGCATCGACACCATGCACGCCGAGGTCGCCGCGGCCGCGCTGGAGAACGGCGCGCACATCGTCAACGACGTGTCCGGCGGCCGCGCCGACGCGGGCATGGCACCGCTGCTCGCGGACGCGAAAGTGCCGTGGATCCTCATGCATTGGCGGTCGGTGGACGCCGACCACCCGCACGAGGTGCCGCCCTACGGCGACGTCGTCGCCGAGGTGCGCACCGAACTGCTGCACAGCGCGGACGCCGCGGTGGCCGCCGGGGTCGACCCGGCCAACCTGATCATCGACCCGGGGCTGGGTTTCGCCAAGACCGCCGCGCACAACTGGGCGTTGCTGCACGCGCTGCCGGAGTTCATCGCCACCGGATTCCCGGTGCTGGTCGGTGCGTCGCGCAAACGGTTCCTGGGCGCGCTGCTGGCCGACGCCGACGGCACCCCGCGCCCGCCGGACGGCCGGGAGACCGCGACCGCGGTGATCTCGGCGCTGTCGGCGCGGCACGGCGCCTGGGGGGTGCGGGTGCACGACGTGCGCGCCTCCGTCGACGCGATCAAAGTGGTGGAGGCCTGGGACGGTGCGTGACCGGATCGAGTTGCGCGGCTTACGGGTTCGCGGACACCACGGTGTGTTCGAGCACGAGCGCCGCGACGGGCAGGACTTCGTCGTCGACATCACGGTGTGGCTGGACCTGGCGCCCGCGGCCGCCAGCGACGACCTCGCCGACACACTGGACTACGGCCAGCTGGCGCAGCAGGCCGCCGACATCGTGGCCGGACCGCCGCGCAACCTCATCGAGACCGTCGCCGGTGAGATCGCCGATGCGGTGATGACCGACGCGCGGGTGTCGGCGGTGGAGGTCGTCGTGCACAAGCCGTCGGCGCCGATCCCGTTGACGTTCACCGACGTCGCGGTCGTCGCCACCCGGTCGCGAGGTGACGGATGAGCGAGGTCGTGCTGTCCATCGGGTCCAACCTCGGCGACCGGCTGGCGCTGCTGCGCTCGGTGGTCGACGGGCTGGGTGCCGCGGTGCGGGCGGTCTCCGGGGTGTACGAGACCGCGCCGTGGGGCGGTGTCGAGCAGGACCCGTTCCTCAACGCCGTGGTGGTGGCCGACGACCCCGGTGCCGACGCCGCGGCGTGGCTGCGCCGGGCCCACGACTTCGAGCGGGCCGCCGAGCGGGTGCGCGACGTGCGCTGGGGTCCGCGCACCCTCGACGTCGACCTGGTCTGCTGCCGCGCCGACGGGCGTGAGGTGCTGTCCACCGAGCCGGAGCTGACGCTGCCGCATCCGCGGGCGCACGAGCGGGCGTTCGTGCTGGTGCCGTGGCTGGAGGTGGAACCGGACGCCGCGCTGACCGTCGACGGGCGGGTCCGCCGCGCCGACGAGCTGCTGGCCGCGCTGGCGCCCGCCGAACGCGACGACGTCCACCGCACGGACCTGGTGCTGCGCTGATGGGGCCGACCCGGATCCGCGACCTCGTGGGCGCGACCGTGCTCACCGGTATCGCCGCCTATCTGCTGGTGCACGTGCTGTACCGCTGGTTCCCGCCGATCACGCTGTGGTCCGGGGTGTCGCTGCTGGGCGTCGCGATCGCCGAGGCCGGCTGGGGCTACTACATCCGGATGAAGATCAACGACGGCGAGATCGGGGTGGGCCGGGGTTGGCTGGACCCGCTCGCGGTGGCGCGGTCGGTGGTCGTCGCCAAGGCCTCCGCGTGGGTCGGTGCGCTGGTCCTGGGGTGGTGGTTGGGTGTGGTCTGCTACGTGCTGCCGCGCCGGTCGACTTTGCGGGTGGCCGCCGAGGACACCGCGGGTTCGCTCGTGGCGGCGGGCTGCGCGCTGGCGCTGATCGTGGCCGCGCTGTGGCTGCAGCATTGCTGCAAGTCGCCCGGCGAACCGCCGGAGAACGCCAACGGGGCAACGGAATAGAGATTTTCGGGGCCCGCGTGTGGAATCGCCGGAGCGCCCGACACGCGGAGTGACCTGTGCCGGGTACAGTCGCCCACATGACCGATCCGACCCGCAGCGCCCGCCAGCGGCGCGGCGGCCGGCGGCCGGGCTGGATGCTGCTGACCGCGTTGCTGGTGCTGGCCATCGCGGCCAGCTGTGCGCTGGTGTTCACCAACCGGGTCGAACTGCTCAAACTCGCCGTCATCCTCGCGCTGTGGGCGGCCGTCGTCGGCGCGTTCGTGTCGGTGATTTACCGCCGCCAGGCCGACGCCGACGCCGCCAAGGTGCGCGACCTCAAGCTGGTGTACGACCTGCAGTTGGATCGGGAGATCGCCGCGCGCCGCGAGTACGAGCTGTCGCTGGAGTCGCAGCTGCGCCGGGAGCTGACCGCGGAGGTGCGCGCCCAGGCCGCCGACGAGGTGGCCGCGCTGCGCGCCGAGCTGGCGGCGCTGCGCACCAACCTGGAGATCCTGTTCGACGCCGACCTGTCGCACCGCCCGGCGCTGGAGACCGAACGCACCACGGTGCGCGCCTACAGCGACTGGGCCCGCGACTCGGAGACGACGGGCCGCGTCACCAGCAGCCGCATCGACGACTTCACGCCCGATATCGAGTTCACCCCGAAGGTCACCGACGACCGGACCGAGGAGAGCCCGATCATCGACGTGCCCGCCGAACCCACTCCGCCGGAGCCGGAGTGGACACCGCCGACCGCCGAGCCGGTTGGCGCGCACCGCCGGGCGGCCGAGGCGCAGCCCGAGCCACGCAGGCATGCCGCCGAGGACCACTCGCCCTGGCAGCCGCCGGTGCAGCAGCCACCCGTACAACAGCCACCCGTACAACAGCCACCCGTACAACAGCCACCCGTACAACAGCCACCCGTACAACCACAGCAGGCACCACCGCCGCCACCGCCCCCGCCGCCGACACCACCACCGCCCGCGCCTACACCGACGCCCACGCCGACGCCCCCACCTCCGCCGCCGCAGCCGGAGCCGGTGGTCAGCACCCCCGAACCCGCCCCGACCGGTTGGCGGCCCGCCCCCGCGGAGGGACAGTGGCTGCCGCCGGGCACCCCGGGCAGCAACTGGACGGCCCCGGCCGCGCCCGAGCGGGCGGCGGACGAGTACGTCGGCAGACGCCGGGCACCCGAACCGGAGACCATCGAACCGCCGCGCCGCGGCAGGCATTACGCCGACACCGACGAGCCGACCCCGGCCCCGACCCCGACACCGGCGCCGACACCCCGGCACGCCGGGCCGGAATCCGGCGGCGGCCGGCGCCGCCGCGCCGACGACACCGACACCGCGGGGCAGTCGGTCGCCGAACTGCTGGCCCGGCTGCAGGCCAATCCCACGCCGGGAGGCCGTCGTCGACGCCGTGAGGAGTGAGCTAGTCTCGTAGCGACCGTCCGGTACCCGCACCGCAGGACCGGAACGAACAGATCTGACTTCAGCGAGGTCGTTTTTCGCATGGGAACCCCCGACGGATTTCGGCCTGCGCGGCTCACGGTGGGCATCATCTCCGCAGGTCGTGTGGGTTCCGCGCTGGGTGTGGCGCTGGAGCGTGCCGAGCACGTGGTAGTGGCCTGCAGCGCGATCTCCCGCGCCTCGCGCGACCGCGCGCACCGCAGGCTGCCCGACACCGCGGTGCTGCCCGCCGACGAGGTGGCCGGCCGCGCCGAACTGCTGATCCTGGCGGTGCCCGATGCGGTGCTCGCCGACGTGGTGTCCGGGCTGGCCGCCACCAACGCCGTCCGGCCCGGCACGATCGTCGTGCACACCTCCGGCGCCAACGGCGTCGGCATCCTCGCGCCGCTGACCGCGCAGGGCTGCATCCCGCTGGCCATCCACCCGGCGATGACGTTCACCGGCTCCGACGAGGACATCGAGCGGCTGCCCGACACCTGTTTCGGCATCACCGCCGCCGACGAGGTCGGCTACGCGATCGGCCAGTCGCTGGTGCTGGAGATCGGCGGGGAGCCGTTCCGGGTCCGCGAGGACGCCCGCACGCTGTACCACTCGGCGCTGGCGCACGCCAGCAACCACCTGGTGACCGTGGTCCTCGACGCCGTCGAGGCGCTGCGCGCGGCGATGTCGGGTCAGGAACTGCTCGGCCAGGAACTCGTCCTCGACGCGCCGGGCGGTATCGCCGAACGGGTGATCGCACCGCTGGCCCGCGCGTCGCTGGAGAACGCCCTGCAGCGCGGGCAGGCCGCGCTGACCGGACCGGTCGCCCGAGGTGACGCCGCCGCGGTCGCCGCGCATCTGGAGGCCCTGACAGAGGTGAATCCCGAATTGGCACAGGCATATCGGGCGAACTCGCTGCGCACGGCGCAGCGTGCGCACGCCCCCGACGACGTGTTCGCAGTCCTGGAGAATCGATGACCACTACGCGCACCCCGCAGTTCACCGCGGGCCAACTCAACGTCTACTCACGTCCCGTCGACGTCACCACGGTCACCCGGGCGCTGCGCCGCACCGGCCGCCGGGTGATGCTGGTGCCGACGATGGGCGCACTGCATGAGGGGCACCTGAGCCTGATCCGCGCCGCCAAGCTCGTGCAGGGCGCGGTCGTGGTGGTGTCGATCTTCGTCAACCCGCTGCAGTTCGGCCCGAACGAGGACCTCGACGCCTACCCGCGCACGCTGGAGGAGGACCTGGAGAAGCTGCGCGCGGCCGGGGTCGAGATCGCGTTCACCCCGACCGCCCGCGACATGTACCCCGAGGGCCCGCGCACCTCGGTGGTGCCCGGCCCGCTGGGCTCCGAACTCGAAGGAGCGGTTCGCCCAACCCATTTCGCGGGTGTGCTGACCGTGGTGCTGAAGCTGTTCAACATTGTGCAGCCGGACCGCGCGTTCTTCGGCGAGAAGGACTACCAGCAGCTGACGCTGATCCGGCAGATGGTCGCCGACCTCAACGTCGACGTGCAGATCGTCGGGGTGCCGACCGTGCGGGAGTCCGACGGGCTGGCGCTGTCGTCGCGCAACCGGTACCTGGGCCCCGAGGAACGGGAGCACGCCAGCGCGCTGTCGGCCGCCCTGCTGGCCGGCATGTACGCGGCGGGGGAGGGCGCGACGGCCGCCGTGGACGCCGCCCGCGCGGTGCTCGACGAGGTGCCGGCGATCGAGGTGGACTACGTCGAGGTCCGCGACCCGATGCTCGGCCCGGCACCGGAGACCGGCGCGGCGCGGATGCTGATCGCCGGCCGACTGGGCGGCACCCGGCTGCTGGACAACATCGCCATCGACATCGGGGTGCCCTCCGGGCCGGGGCCCGACGTTGCGTACGACGAACACGAACTCCCCTGGAGGAACTGATGTTGCGGACAATGCTGAAGTCCAAGATCCATCGGGCGACGGTCACCCAGGCGGACCTGCACTACGTCGGCTCGGTCACCATCGACGCCGACCTGATGGACGCCGCGGACCTGCTCGAGGGGGAGCAGGTGACGATCGTCGACATCGACAACGGCGCCCGGCTGGTCACCTACGCGATCACCGGTGAGCGCGGCAGCGGCGTCATCGGAATCAACGGCGCCGCAGCCCATCTCATCCATCCCGGGGATCTGGTCATCCTGATCGCCTACGGCACCATGGACGACGCCGAGGCGCGCGAGTACCAGCCGCGCATCGTGTTCGTCGACGCCGACAACAAGCCGATCGACCTCGGTTCCGACCCCGCGTTCGTCCCCGCGGACGCCGCCGACCTGATGTCCCCGCGGTGACGTCTGATGCTGCTGGCAATCGACGTCCGTAACACCCACACCGTGGTGGGCCTGATCTCCGGATCGGGCGACCACGCGAAAGTGGTGCAGCACTGGCGGATTCGCACCGAACCCGAGGTTACCGCCGACGAGTTGGCGCTGACCATCGACGGCCTGATCGGTGACGACGCCGAACGTCTCACCGGCGCGGTCGGGTTGTCGACGGTGCCGTCGGTGATGCACGAGGTCCGGGTCATGCTCGAGCAGTACTGGCCGTCGGTGCCGCACGTGCTGATCGAGCCCGGTGTGCGCACCGGAATCCCGCTGCTGGTCGACAACCCGAAGGAGGTCGGGGCCGACCGCATCGTCAACTGTCTTGCCGCGTACCACAAGTACGGCCGGGCCTCGATCGTCGTGGACTTCGGCTCCTCGATCTGTGTGGACGTGGTCTCGGCGAAGGGCGAGTTCCTCGGCGGCGCGATCGCGCCGGGTGTGCAGGTGTCTTCGGACGCGGCGGCCGCCCGCTCGGCGGCGCTGCGCCGCGTCGAGCTGACCAGGCCGCGGTCGGTGATCGGCAAGAACACCGTCGAGTGCATGCAGGCCGGCGCGGTGTTCGGGTTCGCCGGGCTGGTCGACGGTCTGGTCAACCGCATCCGCGAGGACGTCGACGGATTCGCCGGCGACGACGTGGCCGTGGTCGCCACCGGGCACACCGCGCCGCTGGTGCTGCCGGACGTGCACACCGTGCACGACTACGACAAGTACCTCACCCTCAACGGGCTGCGGCTGGTGTTCGAACGCAACCGCGACAACCAGCGGGGCCGGCTGAAACAGGCCCGGGCCTAGAAGAACGTCCGGATCAGGTCGACGACGCGGCCCGACTCGTCGAGCAGCGGGATCATCGGCCACTTGTCGAACACCGTGCAGGGGTGCGAGATGCCGAACCGCACCCAGTCGCCGACCGTGACCCGGTCCCCGTCACCCAGCCGCAGATAGGCGTGCTGGTCGTTGAGCTTGGTCACCCGGCTGCCCGGGAGCCGGTACGGCACGGGCAGGTCCTGGTCGAACGACACGTCGCGGCGGCCCATCGTCAGCAGCGCCAGCCCCGGCTCCGGCTGCGACATCACCTGCGCCCACACGGTCAGCGCGGGCCGCAGCGTCGCGCGCAGCGGCGAGGTCCGCCGGTAGAGCCCGTCGTCGTGGGTCAGATAGCAGCCGCTGCGCAGGATGGTGCGCCACTCGCCGGCCAGTTCCTCGGCGACCAGGTCGAAGTAGGTGCTGCCGCCTGCGGTCACCACGGCCCGGTCCGCCTCCACCAGCGGTGCCACCCGTCGTGCGGCGTCGCGCATCCGGCGCAGGTACCCGTGCACCTGCGCCACCCGGTCGGGTCCGATGTCGTGGCCGCGCGACGCCTCGTACCCGGCCACCCCGACCAGCCGCAGCCGCGGCGAGGCCGCCGCCGCGCGGGCCACCTCGTCGACGGTGTCCAGCTCGCGGCATCCGGTGCGGCCGCCCGGCTCGCCGATCTCGACGCACACGTCCAGCGGGCGCTGTTCCCCCGACCCGGCCCCCGACAGCGCCGAGGTCATCCGCTGCACCCCGGCCACCGAGTCCACCCAGCACGTCACCGTGAAGTCCGGGTCGGCGTCGAGTTCGGCGGCGAGCCACCGCAACCCGGCCTCGTCGACCACCTCGTTGGCGATGATCACGTCGCGCACCCCGAACGCCCGGAACACCCGCACCTGGCTCACGGTGGCGACGGTGACCGCGCACGCCCCCGCCTCGAACTGGCGGGCCAGCAGCTGCGGCGACATGTGCGTCTTACCGTGCGGCGCCAGCTCCACGGCGTGCTCGGCGCACCACGACGCCATCGTCGCGAGGTTGTGCGCCAGCGCGGATTCGTCCAGCACGCACACCGGGCCGGTTGCGCCGTCGGCGAACAGATCGGGGCGCCGCCCCCGGATCTCGGCGACCGTGGCGCCCCACCAGGAGGCGGGCAGACCCTTGTATCTCCAGTCGATCCGCTCGTCGCCGAGGGCGGTCACCGCCGCTGCGCTGAAAGGGGCCGTCATGCGTTCATTTAAGCTGGCAAGACGTGACTGAACCTGACGCACGTCCCAGCGCCGCTGCGGCGACATCCGAGCCCGACATTCCGGAGCAGTACCGGATTCGGCAGGCCAAGCGCGCGCGGCTGCTCGCCGAGGGGCGTGATCCCTATCCGGTCGAGGTGCCGCGCACGCACACCCTGGCCGAGATCCGTCAGGCCTACCCCGACCTGGCGCCCGACACCGCGACCGGCGACATGGTCGGCGTCGCCGGCCGGGTCATGTTCGCCCGCAACTCCGGCAAGCTCTGCTTCGCGACGCTGCAGGAGGGGGACGGCACCCAGCTGCAGGCGATGATCAGCCTCGCCAAGGTCGGCCAGGAAGCACTGGACAAGTGGAAGGCCGACGTCGACCTCGGCGACATCGTGTTCGTGCACGGTGAGGTGATCAGTTCCAAGCGCGGCGAATTGTCTGTGCTTGCCGATTCTTGGCAAATGGCGTCGAAGGCACTGCGGCCGCTGCCGGTGGCGCATAAGGAGATGAGTGAAGAGGCCCGCGTGCGGCAGCGCTACGTGGACCTCATCGTGCGCCCGGAGGCCAGGTCGATCGCCAGGACCCGGGTGGCGGTGGTGCGGGCGGTGCGCAACGCGCTGGAGCGCCGCGGCTTCCTCGAGGTCGAGACGCCGATGCTGCAGACGCTGCCGGGTGGCGCCGCGGCCCGGCCTTTCGTCACCCATTCGAATGCCCTCGACGCCGACCTCTATCTGCGGATCGCGCCGGAACTGTTCCTCAAGCGCTGTCTGGTCGGTGGTTTCGAGAAGGTCTTCGAGCTCAATCGCAACTTCCGAAACGAAGGCGCCGATTCCACACATTCGCCGGAATTTGCGATGTTGGAGACATATCAGGCTTACGGCACCTACGATGATTCCGCCATAGTTACGCGTGAGCTTATTCAAGAGGTCGCCGACGAGGCGCTCGGAACGCGTCAGGTGCCATTGCCGGATGGCAGCGTGTACGACCTCGACGGCGAATGGCAGTCCATTTCTATGTATCCCTCGCTTTCCGAGGCGCTGGGCGAGGAGATCACCCCGGAAACTCCGGCCGACGAGTTGTGGGCGATCGCCGATCGGCTTGAGCTGGAGATTCCCCGCGACCGGGGTTACGGCCACGGCAAACTTATCGAGGAACTGTGGGAGCACCTGGTCGGCGAGAAGCTGTGGGCACCCACCTTCGTCCGCGACTTCCCGGTCGAGACCACGCCGCTGACCCGCGAACACCGCAGTATCAAGGGTGTCACCGAGAAATGGGACCTCTACGTGCGGCGCTTCGAGCTCGCGACCGGCTATTCGGAGCTGATCGACCCGGTCATCCAGCGTCAACGGTTCGAGGCGCAGGCCCGCGCCGCCGCCGCCGGCGACGACGAGGCGATGCGTCTCGACGAGGATTTCCTGGCCGCCCTGGAGTATGCGATGCCGCCCACCACCGGCACCGGAATGGGTATCGACCGGTTGTTGATGGCGCTGACCGGGCTGTCGATTCGTGAGACGGTTTTGTTCCCCATCGTGAAACGGCATACCTAAACAGTCCCGTTTTTAACGGCCTAAACGTCCTAGCTAAACGCCTGAGCTAAACACCACACCTAAACGGCACTGTTGTGCGGCGCCACAACTGAAAGTTGTGTGAATACGATCTTGTTGAATGGTGTCCGTTTTTATGGCACATTGTGTGCGGGGGTTCGAGGCTTAACTCTGAACTAAGAAGCTCGTGCAGAAGGGCGTGTGAGCTAATGGCGAAGAAAGTTACTGTGACGCTGGTCGATGATTTCGACGGCGAAGGGCCGGCTGACGAGACGGTCGAATTCGGGCTCGACGGTGTGACGTACGAGATCGACCTTTCCGCCAAGAATGCCGCCAAGCTGCGCAATGATTTGAAACAGTGGGTCGAGGCAGGTCGCCGGGTCGGCGGCCGTCGCCGCGGCCGGTCCGCCGGGTCGAGCCGCGGGCGCGCGGCGATCGACCGTGAGCAGAGCGCCGCGATCCGCGAGTGGGCGCGCCGCAACGGCCACAACGTGTCGACCCGCGGCCGGATTCCGGCCGACGTCATCGACGCGTTCCACGCCGCGACATAACCGCTGATCGCAACGCTCGGCAACATTTGCTGACGTTGCTGGAACGCGTTCGCTAGCCGCGAACCTGCCGCGGCTCGAATACGGAAACGAATCCCTGCGCTGGCACGTTGCACAGCAGTAGCGTCGGCAACTCAGCCGATATGCGAATGATGTGCGGACGATGTTCCGGTGTCGGCGCAGCCAGCGACCGGCAGGCGGGGCGTCGGGGAGCGCCGCCCATTAGAGTGGACGGCAGGTGGAGTGCGTTGCTCGAACATCTGGGGGGCGCGCGACACCGACCTATTGATGGAGAGCAGGTAACCACCGATGTTTGAGAGATTCACCGACCGTGCCCGCAGGGTCGTCGTCCTGGCTCAAGAAGAAGCCCGGATGCTCAACCACAACTACATCGGCACCGAGCACATCCTGTTGGGACTTATTCACGAGGGTGAGGGCGTAGCGGCCAAGTCGCTGGAGTCGCTGGGCATCTCGCTGGAGGGCGTGCGCAGCCAGGTCGAGGAGATCATCGGCCAGGGCCAGCAGGCGCCGTCCGGGCACATCCCGTTCACCCCGCGCGCCAAGAAGGTGCTGGAGCTGAGCCTGCGCGAGGCCCTGCAGCTCGGCCACAACTACATCGGTACCGAGCACATCCTGCTCGGCCTGATCCGCGAGGGTGAGGGCGTCGCGGCCCAGGTCCTGGTGAAGTTGGGCGCTGAGCTGACCCGGGTGCGCCAGCAGGTCATCCAGCTGCTGAGCGGCTACCAGGGCAAGGAGACGGCGGAGGCCGGCACCGGCGGACGCGGCGGCGAGGCGGGCAACCCGTCGACGTCGCTGGTGCTCGACCAGTTCGGCCGCAACCTCACCGCCGCCGCGATGGAGGGCAAGCTCGACCCGGTCATCGGCCGCGAGAAGGAAATCGAGCGGGTGATGCAGGTGCTGAGCCGGCGCACCAAGAACAACCCGGTGCTGATCGGCGAGCCCGGCGTCGGCAAGACCGCCGTCGTCGAGGGGCTGGCGCAGGCCATCGTGCACGGCGACGTGCCCGAGACGCTCAAGGACAAGCAGCTCTACACGCTGGACCTGGGCTCACTGGTGGCAGGCAGCCGCTACCGCGGTGACTTCGAGGAACGCCTGAAGAAGGTGCTCAAGGAGATCAACACCCGCGGCGACATCATCCTGTTCATCGACGAGCTGCACACGCTGGTCGGTGCGGGCGCCGCCGAGGGCGCGATCGACGCCGCGAGCATCCTCAAGCCCAAGCTGGCCCGTGGCGAGCTGCAGACCATCGGCGCCACCACGCTCGACGAGTACCGCAAGTACATCGAGAAGGACGCCGCCCTGGAGCGCCGCTTCCAGCCGGTGCAGGTGGGTGAGCCGACGGTCGAGCACACCATCGAGATCCTCAAGGGTCTGCGCGACCGCTACGAGGCCCACCACCGGGTGTCGATCACCGATTCGGCGCTGGTGGCCGCGGCCACCCTGGCCGACCGGTACATCAACGACCGGTTCCTGCCGGACAAGGCGATCGACCTGATCGACGAGGCCGGTGCCCGGATGCGCATCCGCCGGATGACCGCGCCGCCGGACCTGCGCGAGTTCGACGAGAAGATCGCCGACGCGCGCCGGGAGAAGGAGTCCGCGATCGACGCGCAGGACTTCGAGAAGGCCGCGGCCCTGCGGGACAAGGAGAAGCAGCTTGTCGCGCAGCGCGCCGAGCGGGAGAAGCAGTGGCGTTCGGGTGACCTCGACGTGGTCGCCGAGGTCGACGACGAGCAGATCGCCGAGGTGCTGGGCAACTGGACCGGCATCCCGGTGTTCAAGCTGACCGAGGCCGAGACCACGCGCCTGCTGCGCATGGAGGAGGAGCTGCACAAGCGGATCATCGGGCAAGAGGATGCGGTCCGTGCGGTGTCCAAGGCGATCCGCCGCACCCGCGCCGGCCTGAAGGATCCGAAGCGTCCGTCGGGCTCGTTCATCTTCGCCGGCCCGTCCGGTGTCGGTAAGACCGAATTGTCCAAGGCGCTGGCGAACTTCCTGTTCGGCGACGACGACGCGCTCATCCAGATCGACATGGGCGAGTTCCACGACCGCTTCACCGCCTCGCGGCTGTTCGGTGCCCCTCCGGGCTACGTCGGCTACGAGGAGGGCGGCCAGCTCACCGAGAAGGTGCGCCGCAAGCCGTTCAGCGTGGTGCTGTTCGACGAGATCGAGAAGGCCCACCAGGAGATCTACAACAGCCTCCTGCAGGTCCTCGAAGACGGCCGCCTCACCGACGGTCAGGGTCGCACGGTCGACTTCAAGAACACCGTGCTGATCTTCACCTCGAACCTCGGTACCAGCGACATCAGCAAGGCGGTCGGCCTGGGCTTCAGCCAGGGCGGCGGCGAGAACAACTACGAGCGGATGAAGCAGAAGGTTCACGACGAACTCAAGAAGCACTTCCGTCCGGAGTTCCTCAACCGCATCGACGACATCATCGTCTTCCACCAGCTGACTCAGGACGAGATCATCCAGATGGTGGACCTGATGGTGAACCGCGTCGCCACCCAGCTGAAGGCCAAGGACATGGACCTGAAGCTGACGGACAAGGCCAAGGCGCTGCTGGCCAAGCGCGGGTTCGACCCCGTGCTCGGCGCGCGGCCGCTGCGTCGCACGATCCAGCGCGAGATCGAGGACCAGCTGTCGGAGAAGATCCTCTTCGAGGAGATCGGCCCCGGCCAGCTCGTCACGGTCGACGTGGAGAACTGGGACGGCGAAGGCCAGGGCGAGGACGCCAAGTTCACCTTCAAGGGCACCAAGAAGCCCGCGAAGGTGGAGGAGGCCGACCTGGCTCAGGCCGGCACCACCAGCGCCGAGTAACCGGATACGACGACAGGCGGGCGGTCCCTTCGGGGGCCGCCCGCTTTCGTGTCCGCCCGGTATCTGCGGTACCTGACGCACCGGCGGGACCCATTGCTTAGGATGAGCGGGTAATCGGCGGGCGAAGGAATCTGGTGAGAATCCAGAACGGTCGCGCCACTGTGTCAAGTCAGACCCGACGTCCGTCGCCGTTTCTCGACCTGGGACGCGTAATCCCGGAAAGGACACCGACATGACCTCACCCGAGGCCGGTAAGAGCGCCGTACGCGCACTGGACTTCTCCGCCGCCAAGGCCGTGGCCTGGCTGACGTTCACCGCGTTCTTCGCGCTGCTCGCGCTCTACTTCGTCGGCCTGGACCAGGGTGCGACGTCGGTGTTCGGCAACAGCACCGTCGTGCACGAGTTCGTCCACGACGCCCGGCATCTGCTCGGCTTCCCCTGCCACTGAGCGGGTAGCCATGGAGAAACATCTCATCGGGCGCGGTCTTCTGGCCGGCGCCCTGGCCGGGCTGCTCTCATTCGTCTTCGCCCGCATCTTCCTCGAGCCCGTCATCGAGCGGGCCATCGGCTACGAGGAGGGGGTCGGCGCCGCCCATGAGGCGCTCGACGGTCACACCCACGGCCACCATCACGACGGTGTCGAGGGATTCACCCGCGGGGTGCAGGCCAACATCGGCATGGGGTTCGGGGTGCTGATCTTCAGCGTCGCGATCGCCGCGCTGTTCGCGGTGGTGTTCGCGGTGACCTACGGCCGCGTCGGCGACATCTCGGCGCGGCTGCTGTCGGTGTACATCGCCGGCGGGATGCTGTTGAGCCTCTACATCGTTCCGTCGCTGAAGTACCCGGCCAACCCGCCTGCGGTCAGCTTCGACGAGACGATCCGCCAGCGCACGCTGCTGTACCTGCTGATGGTGGTGGCCTCGGCGGCGCTGCTGGTCGGCGCGGTGTACCTGGGCCGGCGGCTGGTGCAGCGGCTGGGCGCGTGGAACGCGACGCTGGCCGCGGCCGGCTCCTACGTGCTGGCTGTCGCCGTCCTGATGCTGGTGCTGCCCGGCATCCACGAGACCCCCGGCCCGCTGCGTGACGCCACCGGCGCCATCGTCTACGAGGGCTTCCCGGCCGACGACCTGTACGAGTTCCGGTTGTTCTCGCTGGGCACCCAGATCGTCATGTACACCACGATCGCGTTGGTGTTCGGTGCGCTGGCGGCGCGGCTGCTGGAGGGCGGACGCCGGGAGAACGCGCTGACCCGGTGAGCGAGGTCGTCCGGCTGACACTCGTGTCGCACGCCATGACCGACGCGATGTCGGCCGGACGGTTTCCCACCGACGAACCGCTCAACGCGCTCGGACACCGGCAGGCCGACGCCGCGATTGAGCTGGGCCCCGTCGACGCCGCGTTCACCGGCCCGGAGAAACGCACCCGCCAGACCGCCGAGCTGCTCGGCCTGGCCGCCGAGGTCGACGGCCGGCTGGCCGATCTGGACTGCGGCCGCTGGCGCGGGGACGTGCTGGGCGGGGTGCGGCCCGCCGATCTGGCCGTGTGGCTGACCGATCCGGCGCGCGCCCCGCACGGCGGCGAGTCGGTGGTCGACCTGATCGAGCGGGTCCGCGGCTGGCTGGACTCGGTGACCGCGCGGCGCGGCAGGCTGGTCGCGGTGACGCACCCGGCGGTGGTACGCGCGGCACTGCTGGTGGTGCTCGACGCGCCGCCGAAGTCGTTCTGGCGCATCGACATCGAGCCGGTCAGCCGCACGGTGCTGCACTACCGTGGGCACGCCTGGACGCTGCGTTCCAGCGGTCAGTGATCGGGGATCAACGCGAACGCCTGCTCGGCGATCGACAGCAGCCAGGTCGCCGCGGTCCGGCTGCGGAACGTCGGCCAGTTCAGCTGGAAGCTGACCACCCACGGCTGGCCGGTGTCGTCGACGGCGTACCAGCTGAACGACAGGTCGCCGGGCAGGTTGCCGCCCTTGGCGCCGATATAGGGCCACTTCGCCCGGTCCAGGTCGATTCCCGGTATCGCGGAGAGGATTTCGCGCACCGGTGCGGCGGGGCCGACCGCGGCCCGCTGCAGTGCCGCGTGGACACGGCAGATGTCGGCGGCGCTGCCGTACCACTCCGCGCCGTACGTGGACGCGGGGGTGTGGGTGCGTTCCGGATCCGGTTCGTACGGATGCGAACTCGCCTGCCTGAGCAGCCGGGCGCGGTCCTGCGGGCCGCCCTTCTCGACCGCCTCCCGCCACTGCTCACGCAGATCGGGCTGGCCCCAGCCGACCGCGAACAGGGCGTGCATGGTCGGGAACGGGATCATGCTGGCCGGGTCGTGGTGGCCGGCGTCGGCCAGCGCCTTCTCCACGGCCGCCGGACCCATTCGGTTGATGAGCAGGTCGGTGGTCATGTTGTCGCTTGCCGAGATCATCTCCTGGGCAGCGGTTTTCACCGTGATCATGGCGCCGACAGGCAGCTTGTCCAGGTTCGCCGAGCCGAGCGCCTTGGCCTCCCTGGTGATCGTCAGGTGCTCGTCCCAGCTCAGCGTGCCCGCCTCGACGGCCTCGGCCACCGCCAGCAGCACGTAGAGCTTGAAGATCGATGCCAGCGGCAGCGGCAGGTCGGTGTTGGCGCCGGCGACGACGTCGCAGCGCGAGTTGTCGCGAGCCACCCTCGATACCTGATATGAGTAGCGCGCACCGGATTTCGCCAGTTCGGGTTCGATGTCTGACCACTGGCTGATGGTCGGCGGCCGCAGCGAGACGTCGAACTCGTCGACCAGTGCGGCGTCGGTGGGATCGACCCGCAGCGAGATCTCCTGGGCCACGTTGTAAGACGTGAGCACGCCGAGTGTGGCTGTCCCGGCACCGATTTCGACGTCGGTGACGGTGAACGGGCGGTCCCACCAGATCGAGTCGAGGATCGCGGTGACCTCGTCGACCTTCTTCGGGACGGCGAGGGTGCTGACGCTCTGGGTGCCGATCGGCCAGTCGGAGTTGAGCATGTCCATCGTCTGCTTGGCCCGCACGCCCTGCGGCGTGTTGAGCGCGATGGGCACGCCGTAGGCCTCGTCGGTCGGCGCGGCGGTTTCGGCGGTCGGGGAGCACCCGGCCACCGCGATGACGCACGCGGCCGTCAGGGCGACGGCGCGGATACGCCTGGGACTACTTGTCAGCACCCGAGACGTCGAGGACGACCTCGAACTCCAGCAGCGACGCGCCGGTGGCGACGGGGTTGCGCTGCTCACCCTTGTGAGCCTCGATCGCCGGGCCGGTCGCCCAGGCCTGGAACGCCTCCTCGGACTCCCACTTGGTGACGACGAAGTACCGGTTCTCGCCCTTGACGGGACGCAGCAGCTGGAAGCCCAGGAAGCCCGGCTGGTTGTCGACGGCGTGCGCACGGTTGGCGAACCGCTTCTCCAGCTCCGGGCCCGCGTTCGGCGGAACCTCGATTGCGTTGATCTTCACCACGGGAGTCTGGTCAGCCATGCCGATCAGGCTACCGAACCGCCGATCGGCATGATGTTCGCATGGACGCGCAGCTGACCCATCGCGGCGGCGCGGGTCGTCCGCTGGTGCTGGTGCACGGGCTGATGGGGCGCGGCAGCACCTGGTCGCGTCAGCTGCCGTGGCTGACCCGGCTGGGCAGCGTCTACACCTACGACGCGCCGTGGCACCGGGGCCGCGAGGTCGCCGACCCGCATCCGATCAGCACCGAGCGGATGGTCGCCGACCTCGGCGACGCGGTGGCCGCGATCGGCGAGCCCGCGGTGCTGATCGGGCACTCGATGGGCGGTCTGCACTCGTGGTGTCTGGCGGCGGGCCGCCCGGAGCTGGTGAGCGCGCTCGTCGTCGAGGACATGGCCCCGGATTTCCGCGGCCGCACCACCGGGCCGTGGGAGCCGTGGGTGCACGCGCTGCCGGTGGAGTACACCGCGGCGCAACAGGTCTACGACGAGTTCGGGCCGGTGGCCGGGCAGTACTTCCTGGAGGCGTTCGACCGCACCGCGACCGGCTGGCGGCTGCACGGGCAGCCGCGGGCGTGGATCGAGATCGCCGCCGAGTGGGGCCGGCGCGACTACTGGGCCCAGTGGCGGGCGGTGCGGGTGCCGGCGCTGCTGCTGGAGGCGGGCAACTCCGTGACACCGCCCGGCCAGATGCGTGAGATGGCCGAGACCGGCCACCGGGTCACCTATGTGCACGTGCCCGGCGCCGGTCATCTGATCCACGACGACGCGCCGGAGGAATACCGCCGCGCCGTCGAGGCGTTCTTAACGTCGCTCCCCGAGCACGCCTGACGACGGCCACACCGGGTGCTTCTCGAAGCGCGTCCGGATGGCGTCGAGGTCGTGCTGCATGCGCTGCATGTCGCGGTCGTCCTCGAACAGTCGGCCGGCCATCGGTGCGGCCCAGCGGAACTGGCCGCGGTGCAGGCGCAGGGAGCCCGAGCGGTGGGCGGCCCACACGATGAGGGCGATCACCGCGAACGGAGCCGTCAGTGCGGTGAGGATGAGTGCCGTGGTCATGGCAGTAATGCTTCACCGATAAAAATCCCGCCAACAGTGGCAGGAAAGACACGATAGGATAAAATGCTGCCATGTCTCTGAAGACCGTATCGACGCTGGTCCTCGACGGGATGGCGGTGTTCGAGTTCGGCGTCGTCTGCGAGGTCTTCGGGATCGACCGCTCCGCCGACGGCGTGCCGAACTTCGACTTCAAGGTCTGCGGCCCGCGGCCCGGCGAACCGCTGCGCACCTCGGTCGGCGCCACGCTGACGCCCGACCACGGCCTCGACGACCTGGCCGGGGCGGATCTGGTGGCCATCCCCGCCAACGGCATGGGGCCCTACCCGCCGGAGGTGCTGGAGGCGGTGCGCGCCGCCGCCGACGCGGGCTCGATCATCCTGACCGTCTGCTCGGGTGCGTTCCTGGCCGGCGCGGCCGGCCTGCTCGACGGGCGGCCCTGCACCACGCACTGGATGCACGCCGACGAACTGCAGCGCCGCTTCCCGACCGCCAAGGTCGACCGCAACGTGCTCTACGTCGACGACGGCAACCTGGTCACCAGCGCGGGCACCGCGGCCGGTGTCGACGCGTGCCTACACCTGGTGCGCCGGGAGCTGGGCAGCGAGGTGACCAACAAGATCGCCCGCCGGATGGTGGTGCCGCCGCACCGCGACGGAGGTCAGCGCCAGTACATCGACCAACCTGTCCCGGTGCGTTGCTCGGATCGCTTTGCCCCGCACCTGGATTGGATCCTGGCCAACCTGGACAAACCACACACCGTGGCGTCGCTGGCGGCGCGTGCGCACATGTCGGCGCGCACGTTCGCGCGCCGGTTCGTCGAGGAGACCGGACGCACCCCGATGCAGTGGGTGACCGATCAGCGGGTGCTGTACGCGCGCACGCTGCTCGAGGAGACCGACCTCGACATCGACCGCATCGCCGAGCGCAGCGGGTTCGGCACCGCGACCCTGCTGCGCCACCACTTCCGCCGCATCATCGGCGTCACCCCGTCCGACTACCGCCGCCGGTTCGCCTGCGGCGCACGACCCGGATTCGAGCAGTCCGGCGACGAGACGGAGATGGTCAGCGCCTAGGCGCGGTCAGCCCTCGCCGGCGAGCGCGAACCGGCCGTCGTCGGTCTGCTCCACCAGCCCGTCGACCAGCAGCGAGTCCAGCGCGCGGTCCCGCTGCGCGGTGTCGGTCAGCCACACCACGTCCAGTTCCGCCTTGGTGACCGGGGAATCGCTGGCGCGCAACACATCCAGCAGCCGGCCGCGCACCTGGCGGTCGGTGCCCGCGTAGCGCTGCACCCGCTTGGCGGGCCCGGTGGACGCCGGGAACCCGAGTGAACGCCACGCGCAGGTGCTCAGCGGGCACAGCCCGCAGCGCGGTGAGCGTGCGGTGCACACGACGGCGCCGAGCTCCATGAGTGCGATGGAGAACTCCGGGGCGGTCTCGTCGTCGGGCAGCAGCGCCTCGACGTCGGCGAGGTCACGCGCGGAGGCCGAGGGGGCGGCGTCGGCGCGGCCGTGCACCACCCGCGCGACCACCCGGCGCACGTTGGTGTCGACGACGGGCACCCGCCTGCCGTAGGCGAAGCAGGCAACCGCGCGTGCGGTGTACTGGCCGACGCCGGGCAGGCTCAGCAGGGTGTCCACGTCGGACGGCACCACGTCGTCGTGTTCGGTGGCGATCACCGTCGCGCACTCGTGCAGCCGTTTCGCGCGGCGCGGGTAGCCCAGCTTGCCCCACGCCCTCAGCACGTCGGCCGGGCTGGCGGCCGCGGTCGCCGACGGGGTCGGCCAGCGCTCGACCCACGCCAGCCAGACCGGTTCGACGCGCGCCACCGGCGTCTGCTGCAGCATGAACTCGCTGACCAGGATCTGCCACGGCGTCACACCCGGGCGCCGCCACGGCAGATCTCGTTGTTCCCGGCGGTACCAGTCGACCAGCTGGGGCACAATGTCGGTCATGCCTAACACCAGCCCTGTGACCGCTTGGAAAGCACTCAAAGAGGGTAACGAGCGGTTCGTCGCTGGTAAGCCCGTGCATCCGAGCCAGGGAATCGAGCACCGCGCCACCCTGACCGCCGCACAGCGACCCACCGCGGTGGTGTTCGGCTGCGGTGACAGCCGGGTGGCCGCCGAGCTCATCTTCGACCAGGGGCTCGGCGACATGTTCGTCGTCCGCACCGCCGGCCACGTCATCGACTCGGCCGTGCTCGGCTCGATCGAGTACGCGGTCACCGTGCTCAACGTGCCGCTGATCGTGGTGCTCGGCCACGACAGCTGCGGCGCGGTCAAGGCCACGCTGTCGGCGCTGGACGACGGGGTGGTGCCCAACGGCTACGTGCGCGACATCGTCGAGCGTGTGATGCCGTCGATCCTGCTGGGCCGCCGCGACGGGATGACCCGCGTCGACGAGTTCGAGGCCCGCCACGTCATCGAGACCGGCGCGCAGCTGCTGTCGCGGTCGACGGCGGTCGCCGAGAAGGTCGCCGCGGGCGGGCTGGCGATCGTCGGGGTGACCTATCACCTCAGCGACGGGCGGGTGGTTTTGCGCGATCACCTGGGTGATATCGGCGAAGGCTGACGCGACACGCCGGGCCACCTCGCCCGATTGCGCGTGACCTGGGATTACCGTGGCGGTGTGCTCGATCTGGAACCGCGTGGCCCGCTCCCGACGCAGATTTACTGGCGTCGTCGGGCGTTAGCGCTGGGCATCGCGGTCCTGGTGGTCGGCCTGATCGCGACCATCGTGCTGGTCGTGGTGAAGAACACCGGCGGTTCCGATGAGGCCGCCAACACCGCCGCGGAGGCGCCGTCCTCGGCCGCCGAGGCGCCCCCGGCCCAGCAGGCCGGCGAGGACCCCGCCGCCAAGACGCCGGTGCAGGTGCCGTCGCAGGACGCTCCGCCCCCGACTCCGACCCCGACCGCCGCCGTCGTGCCGCCGCCGATCCTGCAGGAGGGCGACGACTGCCCCGACTCGACGCTGGCGGTCAAGGGCATCACCAACCAGCCCCAGTACGTCGTCGGTGACCAGCCGAAGTTCACCATGGTCGTCACCAACATCGGCCTGGTCGCGTGCAAGCGCGACGTGGGCGCCGCCGTGCTGGCCGCCTACGTGTACTCGCTGGACAACCAGCGGCTGTGGTCCAACCTGGACTGCGCGCCCTCGAACGAGACCCTGGTCAAGACCTTCCAGCCCGGCGAGCAGGTGACTACCGAGGTCACCTGGACCGGTATGGGTTCGGCACCCGGTTGCCCCTTGCCGCGCCAACCCATCGGGCCGGGCACCTACAACCTCGTCGTGCAGCTGGGCAATCTGAGATCGGCGGCGGTGCCGTTCATCCTCGCCGCACCCGATCAGGCCCCGCCGCCCGTCGAGGGCGCACCCCCGCCGCCGGCGGGATAACTCAGGCGAGACGATCGGCGATCGTCGACTCGGCCAGCTGCGACAGCCCCTCTCGGATGTGCCGGGCCCACATCGAGCCGATGCCCTCCACCGACTGCAGATCGCCTGCGCTGGCGGCCAGGATGTCCTGCAGTGAGCCGAAGTTGCGCACCAGCAGGTCGACGTGGGCGAACTGCAGCCGCGGGATGCCTGCCATCGCGCGGTAGCCGCGCGAGCTGAGCGCCGAGTCCTGCGCCTCGATGGTCGACGGGTAGCCGAAGACCCGTGCCAGCGTGGTGAAGTCGAGCAGCTCGTTGTCCGACAGCGAGTCCAGCTCCTCCAGCGTCGCCGTCACCTGCTCGGTGGTCGGCGGGTCGGGGTTGGCGTGGTAGTCGCGCACGATCAGCTCGCGGGCGGTGTCGTTGTCGCCGACCAGCTCCTCGAGCTGCAGCTTGAGCTGGCGGCCGTCGGTGCCGAGCTCGACGACGTCGGACTCGATCTCCAGGCTGATGCGGCGCACCATCTCCAGCCGCTGCACGACGGTCATCACGTCGCGCAGCGTCACGAAGTCCTCGATCTCGGCCGTCGACAGCTGCCTGCTGACCTCGTCGAGGCGGGACTTGTACCGCTCCAGGGTGTCGATGGTCTGGTTGGCGCGCGACAGGATCGTCGCCGAATCCGGGATGACGTGCCGCTCCCCGGCCACGTACACCGTCACGATGCTCATCGAGTGGCTCACCGAGATCACCGGGTAGCCGGTCTGGATGGCGGCGCGTTCGGCGGAGCGGTGCCGGGTCCCGGACTCCTCGGTGGGGATCGACGGGTCGGGCACCAGCTGGACGTTGGCGCGCAGGATCCGGCTGCCGTCGGTGGACAGCACCACCGCGCCGTCCATCTTGGACAGCTCACGCAGCCGGGTGGGGGCGTAGCGGACGTCGAGCTCGAAGCCGCCGTCGCAGATGGCCTCGACGCTCTCGTCGTAGCCGATGACGATCAGCGCGCCGGTACGGCCGCGCAGGATGCGTTCCAGGCCGTCCCGCAGCGGGGTGCCCGGGGCCAGCCGCGCGATGGTCTCGCGCATGGTCGGCCGGGCCAGCGGCACGACGGTGCGGCCGGCTCTGGCGCCCTTGACGGCCATCGCGTCCTCCTGGGGATCGCCGGAAAACCAGAATTATCGCTGCTGATCTTTGCCGATGTCGCGCAGCAGCCGCAATGCCGACCGGATGTTGTCGACGGTGAACGCCCGCAGTCCCGAGGGCACCGACGTCACGCCCGGCGGCACCACCGCGACGGTGAAACCGAGCCGCGCCGCCTCTGCGAGCCGGCGGTCCATTCCGGTGACCCGGCGCAGGTCGCCGGCCAGCCCGACCTCGCCGATCGCGACGATGCCCGCAGGCACCGGCAGGTTCATCTGCGAGGACGCGATCGCGAACGCGACCGCCAGGTCGGCCGACGGGTCGGTCATCCGCATCCCGCCGACGGTGGACAGGTAGATGTCGTGTGAGGACACCGTCAGCCCGGCGTGCCGGTCGAGCACCGCGGTGATCATCGCCGCGCGCGAGGAGTCGATACCGCTGACCGCGCGCCGCGGGGTGCCGTTGGCCGGTGCCCCGATCAGCGCCTGCACCTCGCCGATCAGCGGGCGCTTCCCGTCGAGCGTGACGGTGATCGCGGTGCCCGGAACCGGCACCGGACGCTCGTCGCGGAACAGCCCCGATGGATCGGCGACCCCCTCGATTCCGTTGTCGTGCAACAGGAAACAGCCGACCTCGTCGGCGGCTCCGAAGCGGTTCTTGACGCCGCGGACCATCCGCAGCGACGACGTGCGGTCGCCCTCGAAGTGCAGCACGACGTCGACGAGGTGCTCCAGTGAGCGGGGCCCGGCGATCGCGCCGTCCTTGGTGACGTGGCCGACGAGGATCATCGCGACACCCGGTGCCGGGCTGGACTTCGCGTACGACGTCAGCGCGGTGGTGACGGCGCGCACCTGGGTGACGCCGCCGGTGACCCCGTCGGCGTCGGCGCACGACATGGTCTGCACCGAGTCGACGACCACCAGGCTGGGTTTGACGGCGTCGATGTGGCCGATCGCGGTGGCCAGGTCGGATTCGGCGGCCAGATACATCTCGTCGTGGGTGCAGCCGGTGCGCACGGCGCGCATCCTGATCTGGCCCGCGGATTCCTCACCGGACAGGTACAGCGCGCGCTTGCCCGCCAGCGCCCAGCGGTGCGCGACCTCCAGCAGCAGGGTTGACTTGCCGACGCCGGGATCGCCGGCCAGCAGCGTCACCGAGCCGGGCACCACGCCGCCGCCGAGCACCCGGTCCAGTTCGGTCAGGCCGGTCTGGAAGTGCCGGGTGAAACCGGGCTTGATCGAGGTGATCGGTACCGCGGGCGACGTCGGGACGACCCCGCGGCGCGCGGCCGCGCCACCGGCCGTGCCGACCACCGCGACCTCGTCGACGGTGCCCCAGGTGCCGCACTCGGGGCAGCGGCCCACCCATTTGAGCAGGACGTGCTGGCATTCCGAGCAGCGGTACTGCGTGCGGGTTCTGGTGCCGGCTTTAGCCACGAGGTGACGGTAGCCGCCGGTACCGACAGAGACGGCCCGGAAGGCGGCTCAGTGCAGGCCGTGTCGCGCTCAGTGACCGCCGCCGTGGCCGACCACGTCGGGCTCGCGGCGCGGCAGCTCGCCGGCGGAGATCGGCACCGCGACGGTGGCCTCGCCGGCCTGCTCGAACGTGAACGTGAAGTTATAGGTCAGACCGTTGGTGATCGGCTTGGTCAGCTCGACGGTCGCCTCGGCGGCCTCGGCCGTCTCAACGCTCTCCAGCGGGGTGATCTGGCCGTCCGGCGCACCGACGGTCAGCACGCCGCCGGCGGGCAGCTCGGTGTCCCCGGTGAGGGTCACGGTGCCGACGTCGGAGGTGATGGCCAGCAGCTTGTCGTTGACGTCGGGCGAGTCGTTGGAGGCCTGGAACAGCAGTTCCACCTCGGTGCCCGGCTGGACGTAGTCGCTGACCTGGGTGGCCCGCAGGTGCACATTGCGCAGCGCAACGGTGCCGATGTTGGCGGATGTGCCGTTGACCGCGGGCTCCTGGGTTGCCGTCTGGGACACCTGCCCGGCGCCGCAGCCAACCAGCGCGAGCGCGGCGGCCAGCCCACAGGCGGCCAGTTTGAAGCGAACCACTCGTGCCTCCTGCTCGACCGAATGACGCGACCGGTACCCGGCCGCGGGTTTCGACTATGCAGAGTAGTAGGTGGCTGTTGGCGGCGGTAGCTGAGGTCCGCCGAACGTCTTCCCAGCGTCTCCCGAGTGCCTCCCGGACGGCTTCCCGTGGGCGCCGGACCGGCGCCGACGGCGTGATCCACGGCACTCGGAGGCCGCCTCCCGATCGTGCTCACCAAGCACGGATTCGCCTCTGTGTCAACCCCCTTCGCGCGCCGGAGGTGCCCCTGACCTGCACGGTTGGTGCACCCTCGGCTGGGCACCGTGCTAGCATTGACGTGTGAAAGGGGCTCGAAACTGATGATTTTTAAGGTCGGAGACACCGTTGTTTATCCCCACCACGGTGCTGCGTTAATCGAGGCGATCGAAACCCGGACCATCAAGGGCGAGCAGAAGGAATACCTCGTTCTGAAGGTCGCTCAGGGGGACCTCACGGTTCGAGTGCCCGCGGAGAACGCAGAATACGTCGGGGTTCGCGACGTCGTCGGACAGGAGGGCCTGGACAAGGTTTTCCAGGTGCTCCGCGCCCCCCATACCGAGGAGCCGACCAACTGGTCGCGGCGGTACAAGGCCAATCTCGAGAAGCTCGCTTCCGGTGACGTGAACAAGGTCGCCGAGGTGGTTCGTGACCTCTGGCGGCGCGATCAGGAGCGCGGTCTGTCCGCCGGTGAGAAGCGGATGCTCGCCAAGGCGCGTCAGATCCTCGTGGGTGAGCTCGCGCTCGCCGAGAACACCGACGACGAGAAGGCTGCGACCATTCTCGACGAGGCTCTCGCTGCCGCGTCCTGACGCGTGACGAGCCTGCCCAGGGTCGGGCTCGGCACCGACGTACACCCCATTGAGGCCGGTCGGCCGTGCTGGCTGCTGTGCCTGTTGTTCGAAGACGCCGACGGCTGCGCCGGCCACTCCGACGGTGATGTGGCCGCGCACGCCCTCTGCGACGCCCTGCTGTCCGCGGCCGGTCTCGGCGACCTCGGTGAGGTCTTCGGGACCGACCGCGACGAGTGGCGCGACGCCAGGGGCGCCGACATGCTGCGTCACGTCCGCGGTCTGCTCGCCGAGCATGGCCTGCGCGTCGCCAACGCGGCCGTGCAGGTGATCGGCAACCGGCCCAAGATCGGACCCCGGCGGGCCGAGGCCCAGCAGCTGCTGTCCGGGCTGCTGGACGCTCCGGTGTCGGTGTCGGCGACCACCACCGACGGGCTCGGGCTCACCGGGCGCGGCGAAGGTCTGGCCGCCATAGCGACCGCGCTGGTGGTCGCCGTCGAATAGGCCGGTAAGCTGGCCCGTCGTGGATGGATGGCCCACATGACCGATCTGCGGCTCTACGACACCATGACCGGTGCCGTACGTGACTTCGTTCCCGTACGCCCCGGCCACGTGTCGATCTACCTGTGCGGGGCCACCGTGCAAGGTCTGCCCCACATCGGACACGTACGCAGCGGCGTCGCCTTCGACGTGCTGCGGCGGTGGCTGCTGGCCAAGGGATACGACGTCGCGTTCATCCGCAACGTCACCGACATCGACGACAAGATCCTCAACAAGGCCGCCGACGCCGGCCGGCCGTGGTGGGAGTGGGCCGCCACCTACGAGCGCGCCTTCACCGCCGCCTACGACGCGCTGGGCGTGCTGCCGCCGTCGGCGGAGCCCCGCGCCACCGGCCACATCACCCAGATGGTCGAACTCATCGAGTGCCTGATCGAGCGCGGCCACGCCTACACCGGCGACGGCGACGTCTACTTCGACGTGCAGAGCATGCTGCCCGAGCCCGGCTACGGGAAGCTGTCCGGCCACAAGATCGACGACGTGCACCAGGGTGAGGGCGTCGCGACCGGCAAGCGCGACCAGCGCGACTTCACGCTGTGGAAGGGCGCCAAGCCCGGTGAGCCGTCGTGGCCGACGCCGTGGGGCCGCGGCAGGCCGGGCTGGCACACCGAGTGCGTCGCGATGTGCCAGACCTACCTGGGCACCGAGTTCGACATCCACGCCGGCGGCATGGATCTGATCTTCCCGCACCACGAGAACGAGATCGCCCAGGCCGAGGCGGCGGGCAACAAGTTCGCCCGGTACTGGCTGCACAACGGCTGGGTGACCATGGGCGGCGAGAAGATGAGCAAGTCGCTGGGCAACGTGCTCGCGATTCCCGCTGTGCTGGAACGGGTTCGGGCTCCCGAACTGCGCTACTACCTGGGCAGCGCGCACTACCGGTCGATGCTGGAGTTCACCGAGACCGCGCTGCAGGACGCGGCCAAGGCCTACACCGGCATCGAGGAGTTCCTGCACCGGGTGCGCAACCGGGTCGGCGCGGTGACGGTCGGCGAGTGGACGCCGAAGTTCGCCGCCGCCCTCGACGACGACCTGTCGGTGCCGATGGCGCTGGCCGAGGTGCACGCCACCCGCGCCGAGGGCAACCGCGCGCTGGACTCCGGCGACCACGAGACCGCGCTGGAGAAGGCGCGCTCGATCCGCGCGATGATGGGCATCCTGGGCGCCGATCCGCTCGACGAGCGCTGGGAGTCCAAGGATGAGACGTCGGCGGCGCTGCACGCGGTCGACGTGCTGGTCCGCGCCGAGATCCAGCGGCGCGAGGAGGCCAGGGCCCGGCGGGACTGGGCGGAGGCCGACGCGATCCGCGACCGGCTCAAGGCGGCGGGTATCGAGGTGACCGACACCGCCGACGGGCCGCAGTGGTCGCTGATCGGAGACTGACGATGGCGGGTAACAGCAAGCGTCGCGGCGCGGTCCGCAAGCCCGGCACCAAGAAGGGACCGGTGGTCGGTTCCGGCGGCCAGCGCAGGCGCGGCCTGGAGGGCCGCGGGGCGACGCCGCCCGCGCACATGCGGCCGGGTCATCCGGCGGCCAGGCGCGCCGCCAAGGCGCAGGCCCGCAAGCAGGGCCAGAAGAAGACCGACGACACCGAGATGGTGCTCGGCCGCAACCCGGTGGTGGAGTGCCTGCGCGCCGGGGTGCCCGCGACGGCGCTGTACGTGGCGCTGGGGGCCGAGGCCGACGAGCGGTTGACCGAGTCGGTGCAGCTGGCCGCCGATGCGGGCATCTCGATCCTGGAGGTGCAGCGACACGAGCTGGACCGGCTGTCGGCCAACGGGCTTCATCAGGGCGTGGCGCTTCAAGTGCCGCCGTACGACTACGCGCATCCCGACGACCTGCTGTCGGCGGCGACGGCCGACGGCTCGCCGCCGCTGCTGGTCGCGCTGGACAACATCTCCGACCCGCGCAACCTGGGCGCCATCGTGCGGTCGGTGGCCGCGTTCGGCGGTCACGGGGTGCTGATCCCGCAGCGCCGTTCGGCGTCGGTGACCGCGGTCGCGTGGCGCACCAGCGCCGGCGCCGCGGCCCGGCTTCCGGTCGCGCGTGCGACGAATCTGACTCGGGCACTGAAGAGTTGGGCCGATGCCGGTCTGCAGATCGTCGGCCTGGACGCGGGCGGAGACACCACCGTCGACGAGCTCGACGGCACCGGACCGATCGTCGTGGTGGTCGGCTCGGAGGGTAAGGGCCTGTCGCGGCTGGTCCGCGAGACCTGCGACGCGGTGGTGTCGATCCCGATGGCCGGACCGACGGAGTCGCTCAACGCATCGGTGGCCGCGGGTGTGGTGCTCGCCGAGATCGCCCGCCAGCGCCGCAGCCGGTAGTCACGCCCCGAACAGCCGCACGGTCACCCACAACCCGAGCACCGACAGCACCAGCGTCGCGGGCACCGTGCACAGCCCGATCCGGCTGAACTCCAGCGGACGTGCGGTCAGATCCGCGCGAACCACGCTGCGCCACAACAGGTTCGCCAGCGAGCCGACGTAGGTGAGGTTGGGCCCGATGTTCACCCCGATCAGCACGGCCAGCACCGCGGCCGGTCCGGACGCGGCGACCAGCGGCAGCAGCACGAGCACCGCGGGCAGGTTGTTCACCAGGTTCGACAGCACCGCCGCCACCGCCGCGATCCCCAGCAGCGCGGGCAGGCCGTCGCCGGCGGGCAGCACGTTGCGCATGATCCCGTCGAATCCGTTGACCATCACCGCGTTCACCACCACGCCCAGGCACAGCACGAACACCAGGAACGGGACGTCCACCGCCTGCACGAGATGGCGCACACTGGTTCGCCGGTCCACGAAAGCCTTGGCGCCGAGCACGATCACTCCGCCGAGCGCGGCCCAGGCCGGAGACAGCCCGAGCGCCGAGGTGACCACGAACCCGACCAGCGTCACGGCCAGCACCACGAGCGCGAACACCGGCACGTCGACCTTCGCGTGCGACTCGGTGGTCGGCGCCACGGCGAGTTCGGCGCGGAAAACCCAGCGCAGCACCACGAACTCGACCGCGATGGCCACCAGCCACGGCACCGACATCAGCGCGGTGAAGTGCAGGAACGAGATCCCCGCGGTGGTGAACGCCAGCAGGTTGGTCAGGTTCGACACCGGAAGCAGCAGCGAGGCGCTGTTGGCCAGATGCGCGGTCGCGTACGCGTGCGGGGCGGCGGGCACGTGCAGCAGCCGGGCCATCGCCACCACCACCGGGGTCAGCAGCACCACGGTCGCGTCCAGGCTCAGGATCGCGGTGGTCAGCGCGGCGATCGCGAAAACCGCTGTCAGCAGCCGACTCTGGCTGCCCCGGGCGCGGCGGGCCATCACCGCCCCCGCGGCGCGGAACACGCCCTCGTCGGCGTACAGCCGCGCCAGCACCAGCACCGCGGCCAGAAAGCCGAGCACCGGTGCCAGCCGCAGCATCTCGTCGGCGGCCTCACGCACCGAGATCACGTCGAGCCCGATCAGCAGCGCGGCGGCGGGCACCGCGACCACGGCCTCCGGCCAGCGGTGCGGCCGCACGACCGCGAACACCAGGATGACCGCCAGCGCGGCCAGCGCCAGCGTCAGCGCCACGGGTCGCTGGGCTGCCAGAGGGTGGGCAGATGCAGGGCGACACCGTCGTCGCCGGCCAGCCGCGTCAGCACCCGCATCGAGACGTCGAGGTCGTCGGCGGCGTACGGCAGCGCCCGCAGCGGCCGGTGCAGCGGGCGGAAGAAGTCGTCCCAGTGGATCAGCACGACGCGGCGCGCGCCGACGGTGCGCACGGTCTGGTCCCAGTACTCGACGAGGTAGCGCTCCGGCTGCAGCCCGAGTTGGCCCACCCCGAGGTACACCACGTCGGCGCGCTGCCCGGCCAGCGCGCCGGGGATGTAGCCGGCGCTGCCGACGATCAGCAGCCGCCGGTCCGAGGGCCGGTGGTGCACCAGCGTCGACCACGCCTCACCGCAGCGGTAGGCCGACGCGCGCACCGGCGGTACCACCGGCGCGGTGATCGGGCCGGGAAAGCGGTCGGGCGGGCAGTGGTGGCCCTCGATCAGCGTCACCGTGTACGGGCCGAGTTCGACCGGGGTGCCGGGGACGGCGACGACCGTCCGGTCGCCGGGCAGGCCGTGGCCGCGGCCCACCTGGGCGGCCGAGGATCCGCCGACCAGCCGGGCGCCGGTCCGCTCGACCACCACCGCGCTGTCCATCGCGTGGTCGTAGTGGGTGTGCACCGGCAGCACCGCCTCGAGCCGGTCGACGCGCAGACGGGCCAGACAGCCCTCGATCCGGGGCCGCGACGGGGTCAGCCGCCGCAACCCCACCGCGGCCAGCGACGGCCGGGTGAAGAAGCCGTCGGTCATCAGCGCCGAGGTGCCGTCGTCGATGAGCAGCGTGGTCACCCCAGCCCACGTCACCGACACCGGGGTGGCCTCGGTGGCCGGCGGCGCGTCGAGGTAGCCCGCGTAGTCCGCGAGGTCGGGCCTGCCCAGCTTCAGACGCATGCGCCAACTCTAGGTGCGGCAGCCGGCGTTCAGCTGGTGTGGCAGGATCGGGCGCGATAGGCGACGGTGACCCGAGGAAGCCGGTGAGATTCCGGAGCGGTCCCGCCACTGTGATCGGCACGTCCGAGAGCCAGACACTCGACTCGTCGCCTCCTCACGACAACTGGGGCGGATCTCCCCGGCGAGGGTGGCGCACGGTGTGCCGTCGGCATACCGTGCGGTTCGCTTTCCGCGCGTCCGTCCCCTGGACAGGAGGGCATCGGATGCGCCGCTGGCTGGCACTGCTTGCCGCCGTCCTGGTCGCCGGTTGCGCGACGTCGCACACGGATACGACGAAATCCGGTGCCGCGGAGGGATTTCCGGTGACGGTGGACAACTGCGGATTCACCACGGTCTACGACGGCCCACCGCGGCGCGCGGTCGCCGTGAACCAGCACGCGGTCGAGACGATGCTGGCGCTGGGGCTGCAGGACGTCATGGTGGGCACCGCGTTCCTCGACGACGCGATCCTGCCCGAGTACCGCGACGCCTACGAGGCGGTTCCGGTTCTCGCCGAGGAGTACCCGTCCTATGAGGTGCTGCTCTCGGTTGAACCCGACTTCGTCTACGGCGGGTGGCCCAGCGCGTTCGACGACGGCGAGGGCCGCGGCCGGCAGCGGTTGTCGGACGCCGGCATCGCCACCCACCTCAACGCAGAGGGCTGCGCGACGGAACCGGTCACGATCGACACCGTCGACGCCGAAATCCGGGATATCGGACGCATCTTCGGGGTCGGTGAGCGTGCCGAGCAACTGGTCGCGGGTCAGCGCGCCGCCGTGCAGGGCGTCCGGGACCGGCTCGATGAGGTGACGCCGCTCGCCGTCGCCGTCTATGACAGCGGGGAGACCAGCGTGTTCACCTCGGGCGGGCTGGGCATCGGTGACGCGATCATCGAGGCCGCAGGCGGGGAGAACCTGTTCGCGGACGTGCCGAAGGTGTGGGCCGACGTGTCGTTCGAACAGTTCGCCGAACGGGAACCGGATGTCGTTCTCATCTACGACTACGGCGACCAGTCGGTGGCCGATAAGAAGCGGTTCCTGCTCGAGCACCCGGTGCTGCGGCAGGTGCCCGCCGTCCAGGAGCAGCGGTTCGCGGTGCTGCCCCTGTCGTCGATCACCGCCGGTGTGCGGGTCGGACAGGCGGTCGAATCGCTGGCCCGGCAACTGCATCCGGACCGGTTCTGATGGTGCGTTACCCCGTTGTCCTGACGCTGCTGGCGGTGCTGCTGGTGGCGACGGCGACGACGGGTGTGGCGGTGGGCTCGGTGGCGGTTCCGGCCGCGGAGGTGTGGCAGATCCTGCTGCATCGGGTGCTGCCGAGGGCATTCGACCAGACCTGGTCGCCGGCCCGGGCCGCCATCGTGCTCGACGCGCGGCTGCCCCGGGTGCTGCTCGCGGCGCTGGTCGGTGCGGGCCTGGCCGTGTGCGGGATGGTGCTGCAGGCGGTGGTGCGCAACCCGTTGGCGGACCCGATGCTGCTCGGGGTGTCCTCGGGAGCCTCGGTGGGGGCGGTGCTGGTGCTGGTCGCCGGGGTCGGCGCCGGTCTGGTCGCCATGCCGCTGGCGGCGTTTCTCGGTGCGCTGGGCGCACTGGTCGCGGTCTACCTGCTGGCGCGCACCGGCGGGCGGATGACCACGATCCGGCTGATCCTCGCGGGTGTCGCGGTAGCCGAGGTGCTGTCGGCCGTCGCCAGCCTGTTGATCGTCACCTCCGATGACCCGCACAAGGCGCAGTCCGCGGTGCGCTGGCTGCTCGGTGGGCTGGGCGGGGCGACCTGGTCGACGCTGTGGGTGCCGACGCTCGTCGTGCTGGTCGGAGTCGGAGTGCTGCTCGCGGTCACCCGTTCCCTGAACCTGCTGTACAGCGGGGAGGAGGCCGCCACCACCCTCGGCCTGGACGTGCACCGGTTCCGCGCCGCGATGTTCGTCGTCGTCGCCCTCATGGTCGGTGCGATGGTCGCGGTGACCGGGGCGATCGGGTTCGTGGGGCTGATCATGCCGCATGTGGTGCGCATGCTGGTCGGCGCCGACCACCGCCGGGCGTTGCCTGCCGCCGCACTACTGGGTGCGTCGTTCCTGATCGCCTGCGACATCGCGGCCCGCACCGTGGCGGCACCGGAGGAGCTGCCGGTGGGCATCCTCACCGCACTGGTCGGTGGGCCGTACTTCCTGTGGTTGATGAGGCGCAGGGCACCGGCATGAGCACGACGGTCGAGTTCGCCGCGGTCACCGTGCGGGTGGGACGCCGGGAGCTGGTGAGAGACGTCTCGCTACGGATCGAGCCCGGTGAGATGGTGGGCATCGTGGGGCCCAACGGTGCGGGTAAGACCACGCTGCTGCGCACGCTTTACCGCGCGCAACGGCCGACGTCGGGCCGGGTGCTGGTCGGCGGCGACGACGTCTGGGTGCTGCCGGGCAGGCAGGCGGCGCGACGGCTGGCCGCGGTGCTGCAGGACAGCACGGGTGACTTCGAGCTGACCGTGTACGACGTCGTCGCGATGGGGCGCACCCCGTACAAGCGGGCCTTCGAGGGCGACAACGCCGACGACCGCAGGATCGTCATGGACGCGCTGACCGCGGTCGACATGGCCGCACTCGCCGGCGAACCGTACAACCGGCTCTCCGGCGGGCAGAAGCAGCGCGTGATGATCGCGCGGGCGCTGGCCCAGCAGACCGGTGTGATCGTGCTCGATGAACCCACCAATCACCTGGATCTGCGACACCAGCACGAGGCCCTACACCTGTTGCGGCGCACCGGCGCCACCGTTGTCGCGGTGTTGCACGACCTGAATCTGGCTGCCGCGTACTGCGACCGGATCTGTGTGATGGACGCCGGCGCTGTCGTGGCGGTCGGCGAACCCGCAGAGGTGTTGACTGAACGGCTCATTGCGGAGGTCTACCAGGTGAGCGCACGCGTGATCGTCGACGACCGGGTTCGGGTGGACGTCATACCGGGGGTGCTGCGATGAGGATCGCCGACCAGCTCGCCGACGTCGGGCGGCTCGGCGGTTTCTTCGCCATCGGCCTCGGCCCGGGTTTCGACGGCTGGCGTCCGGTATCTGACTGCTACGCAGACGGTTTCGCGGATCTGATCGAGCGCACCGCGGCGCGCAACGGCGACCGCCGGGTGTCGGCGTCGCTGGTGCAGATGGGGCATGCGACGCGGTTGTGGTCACCTGCGCTGGCCTGCGCCGTGATCCACGGTGTGGCACCGGATTTCGCGGATCTGCGGCGGGCGCCGGACACCGCCGACCTGGCCGTTCCGGAGCCCACGGGCACGCCGCTGTCCTCGGACCGTGCGCAGACCCTCTACCGGGTGGTGGTGGAGCGGCACCTGGAGCCGCTGGCGGCCGCGCTGCCGGTGAGGCTGGCGTCCGGACTGCTCTACGGCAACATCACCTCGGCGATGGTCGGGGCGGCCCGCGCGCTGTACATGATCCGGCCGTCACTGCGCGACGACGCGACCCGGCTGGCCCGCGAACTGTTGGCCACCGGACGCCTGGCGGGCACCGGAACGGTGTCGGGCAACCTGGCATTTCGTCGCCGCAGCTGCTGTCTGTACTACCGCATCGCCGACGGCGCCAAGTGCGGTGACTGCGCCCTGCGTTAGACGAACGGCCGCAGCTGCACACCCTCGCCGGTCAACCGGTCCCGCACCGCCTTCGCGATCTGCACCGCACCCGGCGAATCGCCGTGCACACAAATGGATTTCACCAACACGGTGATGGTGGACCCGTCGACCGCGTCGACACGGCCGTGATGGACCATCGAGCTGACCCGGTCGGCGATCACGTCGGTGTCGTGCAGCACGGCGTTGCGCTGCCCGCGCGGCACCAGCTGCCCGTCCGGGCGGTAGGAGCGGTCGGCGAACGCCTCGGGCACCGTCGTCAGCCCAAGGGCCTCGGCCTCCCGGAAGAACGCCGACGCGGCCAGCCCGAGCACCGGCAGCGACGGGTCGACGGCGTGCACGGCCTCGGCGACCGCCCTGGCCTGCACCCGGTGGTTGACGATCGCGTTGTACAGCGCGCCATGGGGTTTGACGTAGCTGACGGTGGTCCCGGCGACCTGTGCGATGGCCTGCAACGCACCGATCTGGTAGATCACGTCGGCCCGCAGGTCCTCGGGCTCGGCGTCCAGGAAGCGCCTGCCGAAGCCGGCCAGATCGCGGTAGCTCACCTGGGCGCCGACGCGTACCCCGCGTTCGGCGGCGGCGCGGCAGGTGCGCAGCAACATCGCCGGGTCGCCGGCGTGGAACCCGCACGCCACGTTGGCGCTGGTGATGATGTCGAGCATGGCCTCGTCGTCGCCGAGGCGCCACACCCCGAAGCCCTCGCCGAGGTCGGCGTTGAGGTCGACGGTGGTCACGTCGGCAGCTCCGCCGGTGCGGGCCAGGTGTTCTCGCTGACGAAGCCGCTCAGCGGCCGTCCCGTCGTCCACTCGTCGATCTCGAGCTGCGGGCGGTCCGGGAACTCCGGCACCGGTCCCAGGCACAGCACCGCGACGGGTTCGGCGTCGGCGGGCATGCCGAGAAGCTGGGCGAGCCTGCGCGGTTCGAAGATCGACACCCAGCCCATGCCGTAGCCCTCGGCGCGGGCGGCCAGCCACATGTTCTGGATCGCGCACGACACCGACGCCAGGTCCATCTGCGGCAGCGTCCGCCTGCCGAACACGTGCCGGTCGCGGCCCTCGCCCAACGCGACCACCAGGAGTTCGGCGCACTCGAGGACGCCCTCGACCTTCAGTGCCAGGAACTCCTCGGCGCGCGGTCCGAGCGCCTCGGCGGTGCGGTGGCGCTCCTCGTCGACGAGGCGGTGGATGTCGCGGCGCAGCCGGTCGTCGGTGATGCGGATGAACCGCCACGGCTGCATCAGCCCGACGCTGGGGGCGGCGTGCGCGGCGGCCAGGATCCGCGCCAGCGCGTCCTCGGGCATCGTGGCGCCGGGGAGGAAGCGGCGCATGTCGCGGCGTTCGGCGATGGCGCGGTAGACGGCCCGGCGCTCGGCCTCGCTGAACGCATGCTCGCTCACGCGCCCAGCTTAAGCGGCGCGAAGCGGGCGTTCCCGAAATAGGCTGCTGCTGTGCCGAGCCCGATCCGTGCGGTGGTCGTCGAGACCACCGACCCGGGACCGCTGACGCGGTTCTGGTCGCAGCTGACCGGGCTGCCGGTCACCCGCGAGCATCCGGACTACGCGTCGCTGCGGCAGCCGGCCGGGTTCTTCGTGGAGTTCGTGCGGGTCGGCGAACCGAAGACCGTCCCCAACCGGGTGCATCTGGCGCTGCGGGACCCGCCGAGGAGTACCGATCCGGAAGGCAACGAGATCGTGGCCGGCTGACCCGATGTGCGGGCTTTAATGAAAACGGTTATCGTTACCGCCATGCCTTCCCTCCGCCTCGCCTTCGCCTGCCTTGCCGCGCCGCTCGTCCTCGCCGGCTGCTCGCAGACCGCCGACCAGGCCGCGCCCGCCGGCGACTGCCCGGTGGCCCCGGTCGACGTCGTCGTCAGCGTCGACCAGTGGGGCGACCTGGTCTCCCAGCTCGGCGGGGAATGCGCCCAGGTCACCACGGTGCTGGCCAGCTCGTCGGTGGACCCGCACGAGTACGAGCCGACGCCGTCGGACGCCGCCGGGTTCGAGGGCGCCGCGCTGGTGGTGCTCAACGGCGGCCACTACGACGAGTGGGCCGCCAAACTGGCCGCCAGCACTGCCCCGGACGCACCCGTCGTCGACGCGACCGCCGTCAGCGGTACGCAGAACCCGCACGCCTGGTACAACCCCGCCGCGGTGACCGCCGTTGCCGACGCGGTCACCGGCCGACTGCGCACGCTGGCCCCCGACGCCGCGGACTACTTCGACCAGCGCCGGGCCGCGCTGACCGAGGCGTTGGCGCCCTACGATGAGCTCATCGAGACCATCCGCGCCGGCGCCGCCGGCAAGACCTACGCGGCCACCGAGACCGTGTTCGACGACATGGCCGCGGCGGTCGGGCTGACCAACCGCACACCGCAGGGCTACCAGAACGCGTCGGCCAACGAGTCCGAACCCTCGCCCGCCGACCTTGACGCGTTCCTGCGGCTGCTCGGCGACCGCGGCGTCGACGTGCTGATCTACAACGTGCAGACCGAAGGGTCGGTGCCGCAACAGATCCGGACGGCCGCCGAACAGGCCGGGGTGCCGGTCGTCGAGGTCACCGAGACCGTGCCGCCGGACACCGACTCGTTCGAGACCTGGCAGGTGAACCAGTTGACCGCTCTGGCCGAGGCACTCGGTGTCCGAAACTGACGTTCCCGCACTGTCTTTCGAGGACGTCGCGGCGGCCCGCGGCGGCAGGCTGATCTGGTCGGAGGCGACGTTCACGGTGCCGGCGGGCGGCATCGTCGCGGTCATCGGCTCCAACGGCGCGGGCAAGACCACGCTGCTGCAGATCATGCTGGGGCTGATCCCGCCGGCCGCCGGCCACGTCAAGGTGTTCGGCGAGCCGCCCGGCGCGCTGAACAAGGCCATCGGCTACGTGCCGCAGAACTACGCCGCCGGGGTCGGCGAGGCGGTCCGCGCCCGCGACGCGGTGATGCTCGGGCTGACCGGACACCGCTGGGGGTTCGGCAGGCCCAGCCGCCAGGACAACGAACGCGTCGACGCCGCACTGGCCGCGGTGGACGCCACCGGTTTCGCCAACAAGCGGCTGTCACAGCTGTCGGGCGGGCAGCGTCAGCGGGTGGCGCTGGCCGAGGCGCTGGTGGCGCGGCCGCGGATGCTGATCCTCGACGAGCCGCTGGCCGCGCTCGACATCCGCAGCCAGCGCGAGATCGTCGACGTGCTCGAGCGGGTCAACTCCAAGTTCGGGGTGACGATCTTCGTCGTCGCCCACGACCTCAACCCGCTGCTGGGCGTGCTGACCAGCGCCATCTACCTGCTCGACGGGCACGCGCACTTCGACACGCTCGACGGCGTCGTCGACGAGGAACTGCTCAGCCATCTCTACGGCACCCGGGTCGAGGTCGTGCACACCCCGCAGGGCGACCTGTACATGCGGAGGACCTGATGCGCACCACGATCGTCGCCCTGGGCTACCAGGAGAACTGGTTCTCGATCCTCACCTCGGCGTTCATGCGCAACGCGCTGATCGGCGGCACCATCGTCGCGCTGGCCGCCGGGCTGATCGGCTACTTCGTCATCGTGCGCAACACGGCGTTCGCCGCGCACGCGCTGGCCCACATCGGCCTGCCGGGCGCCACGGGCGCGGTGCTGGTCGGGGTGCCGGTCGGCCTCGGCCTCGGAGTGTTCTGCATCGGCGGCGCGCTGGTGATCGGGGCGCTCGGGCGCCGCGCCGCCGACCGTGAGGTCGCCACCGGCACCGTGCTGGCGATGGCGACGGCGCTGGGCCTGCTGTTCAACTCGATGGCCACCAAGAGCTCCAGCACCATGACCAACGTGCTGTTCGGCAACCTGCTGGCGATCACCACCCAGCAGATCGTGACGTTCTCGGTGCTGCTGGTGGTGCTGGCCGTCGCGATCGGGTTCATCTACCGGCCGCTGCTGTTCAGCTCGGTCAACGCGCAGGTGGCCGACGCGAAGGGGGTGCCGGTGCGGGCGTTGTCGGTGGCGTTCATGGCGCTGCTCGGGCTGGCGGTGACGATGGCCGTGCAGGCCGTCGGCACGTTGCTGCTGTTCGCGCTGGTGGTCACGCCGGCCGCGGCGGCGATCATGCTGACCCCGCGCCCGGCCGCCGCGATCGGGTTGTCGACGGTGTTCAGCCTGGCGTCGGTGTGGCTGGGGCTGGGGTTGTCGGCGATGTTCAACACCCCGCCGAGCTTCGTGATCGTCACGGTGGCCTGCGGGCTGTGGGCGGTGGTGTACGCCGCCGAGCGGGGCCTGCGCCGAACCGCCGATCGGGTGCTCATCACCTGATCACACCGCCGCGTAGGCTACGCTGCGGGAGCATGCCCAGGAGTCCGAACCCGAGACGGCGGGCGACCCTGGCCTCACTCGCGGCCGAACTCAAGGTTTCGCGCACCACCATCTCCAACGCCTACAACCGGCCCGACCAGTTGTCCGCGGATCTGCGGGAACGGGTGCTGGAGACCGCCAAGCGGCTGGGCTATCCGGGACCGGATCCGGTGGCGCGGTCGCTGCGCACCCGCAAGGCCGGTGCGGTCGGCCTGGTGATGACCGAACCGCTCAACTACTCGTTCAGCGACCCGGCGGCACTGGACTTCGTCGGCGGGCTGGCCGAGGCGTGTGAGGAGGCCGGTCAGGGGCTGCTGCTGGTGGCGGTCGGCCCGAAACGCAGCATCAGCGACGGCACCGCCGCGGTGCTGTCCGCAGGCGTCGACGGGTTCGTGGTGTACTCCGCCTCCGACGACGACCCCTACCTGTCGGTGATCCAGGAACGCCACCTGCCGATCGTCGTGGTGGATCAGCCCAAGGACATCCCCGGGGCGTCGCGGGTCTGCATCGACGACCGTGCGGCGATGCGCAAGTTGGCCGAACACGTTCTGGGACTCGGGCACACCGAGATCGCGCTGTTGACGATGCGGCTGGGCCGCGAGCATCCGTCCAGCGGCACCGGCCCGACGGTCGCCGATCCGGAGCGGTTGAAGTCGCCGCACTTCCACGTCCAGCGGGAGCGCATCGCCGGGGTGGTCGACGCGATGACGGCGGCCGGGCTGGATCCGGCGTCGCTGACGGTGGTGGAGAGCTACGAGCACCTGCCCACGTCGGGCGGGGCCGCCGCGGAGGTGGCGCTGGCCACCAACCCGCGGCTGACCGCGCTGATGTGCACGGCCGACGTGCTGGCGTTGTCGGCGATGGACCACCTGCGGGCGCGGGGCATCTACGTGCCCGGGCAGATGACGGTCACCGGATTCGACGGGGTGCCGGAGGCGCTGCGCCGTGGCCTGACCACGGTCGTGCAGTCCAGCGCCGAGAAGGGCCGTCGCGCAGGGCGTCTGCTGCACAATCCGCCCCGCTCGGGGCTGCCGGTGGTCGACGTGCTGGAGACCGAGGTGGTGCGCGGGCGCACCGCGGGTCCGCCCGCCTGACTACAGACCGGTCAGCGGCGGCGTGGACCGCCACAGGTCGAGCACCGGTGCGAGCGCGTCGACGAGCATCGGCAGCTGGGGTGCCATCGCCAGCGCCGCCACCGCGCCCAGCCGGCCCGCCGCCTCG
>Ga0180222_1000367_pt1 | contig 67888 bp, 66 predicted proteins | sample eDN5th37CKraftOP_FD_151336 | JGI IMG/M metagenome (GOLD analysis project Ga0180222, IMG submission 151336) | Enriched Organic Plus compost microbial communities from Emeryville, California, USA - eDNA 5th pass 37_C Kraft OP (version 2) (version 2) ... | reverse complement strand
TGCCGGCCATTCGCGATCCCGCTGCCGCCCCTCGATCCGGTCGTAAAATGCTTCGGTGTCGCGGAAATCGGCATCTACCAGGCAGGAGAAGATCATTCGTCCAAGGAAGGCGAGTTGAAAGGCCGCACGCTCCCTATCGAGAGCCAGGGGCGGCATGAGGCCCGAGGCGTCCGGCGCAAGCTCGTCACGCCATTGCGCGTCGAGCGGATCGAGCGTCTTCTTCAGCCGCTCGGAAAGCGAGCCGCCTGCGCCGATGCGATCAGGTAACCCCGCGTGATGGCCGGCGATCGCATAGGCGATGATTTCGGCCATGATGCGGTCGCGCGGATCGGTTGCAAGCTCGCGGACGACGACCGCTCCGGCGGTGGAATGGTCAACCGGCTCGCCGCCCGATAGCCGCGCCTGAAAGGGAAGGGTGTACTTTCCGAGATCGTGCAGAAGTCCGGCAAGCCCTGCCGCGTTTCCGGCACCGAACACGCCGCCGAAGCGCTGAGCAAGGCGCGCAACACCTTCAAGGTGTTCGCTCAATGGTTGCCATTGCGATGGCGGGTTCTCGCCCGCCGAATGCGCGTAAAACAACGTCCATCTCCCCGCCGATGCAACCTTGGATTCAGGATGGTTGTATGTCAAGGTTCTCGCATGAGGCACGGGTTGGGCTGATAAACGCGTGCGGGCGACCGCTGGCCACCACGTGGCCTGCCTTTTTGCCGACCGGGCCGCAGTGCGTCCTTCTCACCCACTCAAGATCTGCCGAGGACCTGATGCGCATCACTGCTGTCGAACCTATCCTCCTGCGCGGCGAGGAAGGTTACGCCTCGCCAGCCAGCGGCGCGGAAGCCACGGACAATGACGACCGGCAGTTGCTGGTGCGCATGGCAACCGACGAGGGGGGCTGGGCGGACGTGGAGACCCTGGCGCCGGGCGCCGTCGCCATCATCGCCGGGCAGGGCATGGACGCTCGGCTTCCACACCCTCTCACAGATCCTCGTCGGCAAAGATCCGCTCGACGTCGAGCGCCTGTAGGATAAGCTCTATGTCGGCAGCGCTTATTACGGCCGCCGCGCATCGCCATGCACTGCATTTCCGCGATCGACAATTGCCTGTGGTCGACAAGGACGCAGGCATCCGTCCTGCCGCTGGCGCAGCTTTTGGGCGCACGCCGCCGCGACAAGGTCATGGCCTATACCTCGACGCTCTTCCGCTCGACGCCCGAAGGCATGGCCGAGGCAGCGCAAGGCTATATCGAAAAGGGCTTTCGTGCCGTAAAATTCGGCTGGCGCGTGTTCGGGCAAGACCCCGCGCGACCGCGAGCTTGTCGCCGCGGCACGAGAAACGCGGGCGGCGTGGTGGCGCGCTTTGCGCTCGGCACCAGGCTTCCACCTGTTCGACGATCCCGAGCAGGGGCGGCTGATCGAGCAAACCGCCCGTTGGTTCGGCACGCCGACGGTGATCGTCTACCAGAACGAGAGGCCCGGCCTGCTGCCGAGCGAGCGGAGCGGCTCGGCAGGATCACGATCGGTGCTGAGCTCGGCTGGAGCATCCGTGCAGCCGGACGGGGTGCGCTATGACCGGCATGGTATGCTCGCAGCGACGATCCATACGGGGCAGCTGCGCGGCGAGATCACGCCCATCGACCATCACCGCGACAACACGCAGGTGAAGGCGGCCATGGTTGACCGCGCCTGCTTCACGCCTTCTCCTCTCCCGTCTCCGGCCATTACGAGCCGCTCATGCCCTGCGGCGAGCGGGTGAAGGAAGGCACGGTCGTCGGGCTCGAACACATCGATGCGGAGGCCTGGCCGGCACGGGCGGGGGTGGATGGCGTCGTGATCGCGCAGGCCTGGGGCGCAAGGATAAGGCAAAGTCAGCACGTGGTGGTGACCGGCCGCATCCCGCCTTGGCTGGAGTAGCGCAACAAGGGATGTAAGCAGTAGGCGAGAAGAAGCAGGCAAGCTGTGCAGTAGCGAATGTCGGCCGCCAGGATTCCTACAGCCTCACTTGCGACGGGCTGGGCTTTCACTGATCGAGAACGATACGATTCCCGCCTTGGGTGCCAGCGCTAGGCGCTCCTGGTCAGATCCACCGGCGACTACGTGCCCAAGGGTTGAGCCATTGATATCGCCCTCGCGATTGGCTCTGCTCTGAATCCCGGTGTGTTGTCGGCAGGCAGAAAAATCGGGACTCGCCCAACATTTGAAGACGACCGCACACTCCTCGATCGCATGCATCTCGACAAGGAGATCTCACAAGCAAATCGTCGCTGTCTATGAGGAATCGTGAGTGCGGTAACCCGACCTGTTCTAGAATGCAGCTCGAGGCGCCATCCGGGACAATGGCTCTGCGGTTCTTTTCTTTACTGCCGCGCTCGAAGTTCGGATCAAAAGCGGTTTTGCAGATGCTCGTAGACCGATGCGAGATGTTGGCGCATCGCCTGTTCTGCGGCAAAGGGATCGCGGTCGGCAATCGCTTCGAACACTTTCTGATGCTGGTGGGAGACCTGCGAGCGGCGCGAATGGGAAAAGGTGCTTTGCCTGACCGCCCGCCATCCTGAATTCTTCAACACGGCCGCTACGGATTCGAACATGGCCAGGAACAGGCTGTTATTGGCTCCTTCGGCCACGGCGCGATGAAAGGCGATATCCGAAATCTCGAAGGCCTCCGGCGTTTCCGCTTGGGAGGCGTGGACGGCAGCCTGGCTGATGCGGTCGACCTGTTCGCGCGTGGCGCGCAGCGCGCAAAGGCGGCCCAGGATCGGCTCCAGCTCCATGCGCACCTCGAGCAGTTCCGCCGGCGTCGTATGGATGCCCGTGCGCAAAAGCTGGGCGGGCTCGCGCGGGCGCTGGGCTGAGACGAAAGTGCCCTGGCCCTGCCGCCGCCAGATGATCCCCTCCGCCTCCAGCAGCGCGAGGGCCTCGCGCAGCGCGCGCCGGCCGACCCCCATACGGTCCGCAAGCTCGCGCTCGGGCAGAAGCCGGCCGTCTTTGGCGATCCCGCCATCCTCCAGCGCGGAGCGCAGGCGCTCCGCAAGCGGCAGCTGCGTCTCTGTCATCTCACCACCCATCAGTGCGTTCGCCTAGCTGTTGAACCAATTGGAACCATTTTGTCACCAAATGTCTATATCCCTTGCAATGTAAGTGGTGAAGCATGAACCAATTCAGAGCTTTTTTGAGTAGTGGTTCATTTTTAACTTGACCACGGATTATCAACTGCCGCTAGATAGCCGGGCAAACTGGATTGTTGAGCCAATTTTGATTGGTTTGGTGCGGCCTGCGCGAATGTGCGCATAGGAGGGGGACGTAAGATGCGGAAGATGTCCGTAGTTGCCTTTGCAATGACGACCGCGGTGATGACGGGAAGTGCATTCGCGCAAACCGAACTCCGGATCGGCATGCGAGACGATCCTGGCTCGCTCGATCCTGCCACAAATGCCACCTTCGTGGGTCGTGTTTCGCTCCAGTCCATCTGCGACAAGCTGGTCGATATCGACGCCGATGGCAATCTGCAGCCCATGCTGGCGGAAAGCTGGCAATGGTCAGAGGACGGCAAGGAGGTGACCTTGTCTCTGCGCCAGGGCGTTGTATTCCACGACGGCACGCCTTTCGACGCGGAAGCAGTGAAGTTTAACCTCGAACGCTATCTGACGCTTGAAGGATCGCGCCGCCGCGCGGAGATTTCCGCTATCGACAAGGTCGATGTCCTGGATGACCACACGGTCAAACTCACGTTGGAAGCGCCCTCCGTTTCATTGCTGACGCAGTTCACCGACCGGGCCGGAATGATGATCAGTCCCACGGCCTATGGCGCGACCACGCCGGAAGAATTCGCCAACAAGCCAGTCTGCGCCGGCCCGTATACTCTTGCGGAATATCGCCCGCAGCAACAGGTCGTGCTTGAAAAATTCCCGCAGCATTGGCGCGCCGACCAGTACAGCTTCGACAAGGTGATCTATTCGGCCATTCCAGACAGCAATGTGCGCCTTCTCAATTTGCGCTCTGGCGAGTTGGACCTTGCAGAGAATGTGGCCCCCAACGACATCCCCTCGCTTGAAGGCGACAGCAATTTCAAGGTCGCCGTGGGCGATCAGCCGGCCTTCGAGATGATCCAGTTCAATCTGAAAGGGCCGGGCGCAAATCCGGATGTCGCCAACAATGTCGCCGTGCGCGAGGCTTTCTCGTTGGGCATCGATCGCGAGGCCATCAACCAGGTGGTGTTCGGCGGCCGCTATACCACCGGCAACCAGCCCTTTCCGCCCTCAAGCATGTGGTACAATCCGGAGTTTCCCGTGCCGGCCCGCGATGTCGAAGCTGCCAAGGCCAAGCTTGCCGAAGCAGGCCTCGACAAGGTGGACATCGATCTGATGATCTCCACCTCGCCGGAGCGGCAGGCGGTCGCCGAGATGATGCAGGCCATGCTCTCGGAAGTTGGCATTAACCTGAACATCCAGCCGACCGAATTCGTCTCCATGCGCCAGAGGGCTTCTTCGGGCGATTTCCAGGCCTATGTCATCGGCAGTTCCGGTCGCGTCGACCCGGACCTCAACATCTCACTCACATTCGAATGCGGGACTGCCAACAACGTAGGCGGCTACTGCAGCGAGGAGTTGGATTCTCTCCTGGCGAAGGGGCGTGCGACCGCCGACCTCGAAGCGCGCAAACCGATCTACGCGGACGCGATCAAAGTCATCATGAAGGACATGCCGGGGATCTATCTCTACAACCAGCGTGCCGCTTATGCGATGACGTCCAAGCTGGAAGGCTTCCAGCCCTTCCCTGACGGCATCATCCGGCTGGAAGGCGTCAAGCTGGCGGAGTAATCCGGTCGCAACCCCGCCGGCGCGGCTTGCTACCGCGCCGCCGCCCTCGCAGTGCCTCACGACGACGCTATGACAGACACCACGCAAAATCTGCTCGAGGTGAATGAGCTGCGCGTAACCTTCGGTGCAGGCGATGAGGCCGTCACCGTCGTCGACGGCGTGAGTTTTGCGGTGCGCGCAGGCCGGACCCTAGGGATTGTGGGAGAATCCGGAAGTGGCAAAAGCGTCACCTCCCTCGCGATCATGGGCCTGTTGGCCAAGCAGGCCACGCGTGTGAGTGGCACCGTGGCCTTCGAGGGCAAGGACCTTCTGCGCCAAGGCGAAGCGACGCTCCGCGATCTGCGGGGAAACCGGCTGGCGATGATCTTCCAGGAGCCGATGACGTCGCTCAACCCGGCCTACCGCATCGGTGACCAGATCACCGAGGCGCTGATGCGTCATCGCAGGATAACGAGGGCGGAGGCGAAGGCGAGGGCCATCGAGATGCTGCGGCGCGTCCGCATTCCTTCTCCCGAGCAGCGCTTCAACGAGTTCCCCCATCGACTCTCCGGCGGCATGCGCCAGCGCGTCATGATCGCCATGGCGCTTGCCTGCGATCCGAAACTCCTGATAGCGGACGAGCCCACGACGGCGCTCGATGTCACGATCCAGGCGCAGATCCTTTACCTGATGCGCCAGCTTCGCGAGGAGACCGGCGCGGCCATCGTGCTCATCACCCACGATCTCGGCGTCGTTGCCGAGGTGTGCGATGACGTGGCGGTCATGTATGCCGGTCAGGTCGTCGAGCGTGCGCCGGCTGCAGACCTGTTCGCCTTTCCGCAGCACCCCTATACGGTTGGCCTCCTGGGCTCTCTCCCCCGGTTCGAGGAGAGCACGGATCGCCTTCCGGTGATTGCCGGAACCGTCCCGAACCCGCGCGCACTGCCCACGGGTTGCCGTTTCCAGGACCGCTGCCCTTTCAGGATCGAGCGTTGCGCCGAGCCGCCGCCTCTCCTTGAACTCTCGCCAACCCGGAGTTCCAGATGCTGGCGCGCGCCGCTTGAGGAACTGGCTTCATGACGGAACCGGTCCTCACGGTCGAAAACGCGTCCAAGGTGTTCGTTGCCAAGCGGGATGTGCTGGGTCGTCCCACGCGCACTGTCAATGCGGTAGATACCGTGAGCCTTTCACTTATGAGAGGGGAGACGCTTGCGCTTGTGGGCGAGTCCGGCTGCGGCAAGTCCACCCTGGGCCGCCTCATGACACGCCTCATCGAGCCCACCTCTGGTACCATCTTGCTCGACGGCGAGGACATTACGACCGCCAACGACCGGGCGCTGCAGAAAATCCGCCGCAAGATTCAGATGGTCTTCCAGGATCCGTTCGCAGCGCTGAACCCGCGCATGACCGTGGGGCAGATGGTGGCCGAGCCGCTGATGCTGCATGACATCGTGCCGGCCTCCGAGCGGAAGGCGCGCGTGGTATCGCTTCTGGAAGCGGTGGGCCTCGGGGCGCAGCACGCGGACCGCTACCCCCACGAGTTTTCCGGCGGCCAGCGCCAGCGCGTCGTGATCGCCCGCGCGCTTGCCGCCGATCCGATGGTGCTCGTTTGCGACGAGCCGGTATCGGCGCTCGACGTCTCGATCCGCTCCCAGATCCTCAATCTTCTGGCGGAGCTGCAGGAGCGTCTCGGGCTGTCCTACATCTTCATTTCCCATGATCTTGGCGTGGTGAAGCACATAGCCGACCGGGTGGCGGTTATGTATCTCGGCCGGATCGTCGAGATCGGCAGGACGGAGGACGTCTTCTCCGCCCCACGCCAACCTTATACGCGCGCGTTGATCTCGGCCATTCCCTTGCCCAGCCCCAATGCCGCAAGAGCGCACGAGCCGATCGAAGGAGACATGCCGAACCCGCTCGATCCCCCGTCCGGCTGCCATTTCCACACGCGCTGCCCCTACATGCAGGATATCTGCCGCACCAAACGGCCGGAACTGCTGCCCAGCGATGCCGGGCATCCATCCGCATGCCATTTCCGCGACGAGCTTCCCTCCGCCGCGGACATTCTGCCCAAGCCCGTCGCCGTGGATCCGCGCCTGGAGAAACTCTTCGCGGCCTTCGGAACCTCCGGTGTCGAGGAGGCCCACCCATGACCCGTCTCATCGCGCGCCGCCTCATCGAGCTCATCCCGACGCTGTTGATCCTCTCGGTGATCATCTTCTTGCTGCAGCGCCTCCTGCCGGGCGATCCGGCGATCGCGCTTGCCGGCGACGACAACGATCCCGAACTGCTCGAACAGATCAGGAAACAGTATAATCTCGACCAGCCCTTGCCGATCCAGTATCTGAGTTGGATCGGCGGCGTACTTCACGGCGATCTCGGCAATTCGATGCGGCTCGGCCGCCCCGTGCTGGATCTGATCCTGGACCGCCTGCCGGTCACCCTCCAGCTCGCCGTGATGGCCATGCTTTTCGCCCTGGTGGTGGGGCTCACCGCCGGCATCATCTCCGCCATCAAGCAGGGGACGATCTGGGATTACCTGGCCAACATCGTCGCGCTTGCAGGCATCTCACTGCCCAATTTCTGGATGGGCATCATGATGATCCTCTTCTTCTCCGTCATGCTGGGCTGGCTCCCCGCATCCGGCTATGTGAGTCCGGCCGAGGACCTGCAACGAAGTCTCCTTAGCCTGCTGATGCCCGCCATCGTGCTTGGCAGCGGCATCGCCGGGGTCATCATGCGCCACACCCGCAGCGCCATGCTGCAGGCACTGGAAAGCGATTATGTGCGCACTGCCCGCGCGAAGGGGTTGTTCGAATCGCGCGTTGTCATCCGTCACGCCATGCGCAACGCCCTTACTCCCGTCATTACGCTCGGCGCGTTGGAGTTCGGCGGCCTCCTCGGCGGAGCGGTGCTGACGGAACAGATCTTCAACATCCCGGGCTTCGGCAAGCTGATCGTAGATGCCGTCTACAACCGCGACTATGCGGTGGTGCAGGGCGTCGTGCTGGTGACGGCCATCGTCTATGTGGGGATGAGCCTGCTTGCGGATATCGGCTATGTGCTCGCCAACCCAAGGCTGAGGGAGTAGCCCATGGCAATCGCCTCGACTGCCCCGGCAGTGCCCCATGAAGGCCAGTTCGCCCGCTTCTGGAAGCGGTTGCGCCGGCGCAAGGCCGCACTCGCCGGGCTGGTCTTCATCGTCATCGTAATCCTGGCAGCGATCTTTGCCCCGGTGATCGCCCAGTTTGATCCGCTCTCTCAGGACTACACCGCGATCCGTCAGCCTCCCACCGCGCTGCACTGGTTCGGCACGGATGAGCTCGGCCGCGATATCTTCGCCCGCATCGTCTTCGGCGCGCGGGCGTCCATGCTTGCCGGCGTCATCTCGCTCAGCATCGCGCTCGCGATCGGCGTGCCCTTCGGCCTGGCCGCCGGCTATCTGGGCGGCTGGATCGATCTCTCGATCAGCCGCGTGGTCGACGCGATGCTCGCCATCCCCTTCTTGATCCTCGCCATCGCGCTTGCCGCCTTCCTCGGCCCGAGCCTGACAAACTCGATGATCGCCATCGGCGTCACGGCCGCGCCGCTCTTCGTACGCCTCACGCGCGGCCAGGTCCTAAGCGTGAAGGCGGAGGACTATGTTGCGGCCGCCCGTTCCCTTGGAAACCCGCACTGGCGTGTCGCCTTCCGCCATATACTGCCCAATGTGCTGCCGGCGCTCATTGTCCAAGCGACGCTGGCGCTTGCCGCCGCGATCACTTCCGAGGCCAGCCTTTCCTTCCTGGGTCTCGGCCAGCAGCCGCCCGCGCCCTCATGGGGCTCCATGCTTAACACTGCGCAGCGCTCGCTCTCCAACGCACCATGGATCGCGGTCTGGCCGGGCATGATGATCTTCCTCACGGTTCTTAGTTTCAACCTTTTGGGCGACGGGATGCGCGACGCTCTCGACCCGCGCAGCCGCTAATCTAACAACGGAAAGTCTGAGCCATGCGAATTCTTGTCGTCGGAGCCGGCATTCTCGGTGCCAGTGTCGCCTACCATCTCTCGCTTGAGAAGGGCGTTGATGTCGAGGTGGTTGACCAGGAGCATCAGGGCAAGGCGACGCTCGCCGGCGCCGGCATCGTCTGCCCCTGGGCCACTAAGGTCGAGGAGCCGGCCTTCTACCGCTTCTACGCCGCCGGTGGCGCCTATTACCGCAAGCTGGTCGCGAACCTCGCCGAGAATGGCGAGACGGATTTCGGTTATCGCCAGGTGGGAGCCCTCGTCCTGGTGGAGAACGAGACCGAGCTCGCCCAGGTCGAGAAGCGCGTGCTCACGCGCGTCGCCTCCGTCCCTGAGGCAGGCAAGGTCTCCCGGCTTTCCGGCAAGGATGCGCAGGCGCTCTTCCCACCTCTGCGCAATGATTTCCTCGCGCTCCACATCGAAGGGGGCGCCCGCGTCGAGGCCCGCGCCATCGCCGCGGCGATGATGCGCGTAGCAGTCAAGAACGGCGCCAAGGCCCGCAAGGGGCATGTGGAGCTGGCGCTTGCTAACGGAAAGCCGGCCGCCACGCTGAATGGCGAAAAGCTTGAGGCCGACCTTGTCGTCGTCGCCGCAGGCGCCTGGGCGAGCGACATCCTCTCTTCCCTCGGCGTATCCATCGCCGTCGCGCCGCAGAAGGGACAGATCATCCATCTTCGCGTGCCGCAGGAAACGCAGGACTGGCCAGTCCTGCTGCCGCAGGCGAGCCACTACATGCTCGCCTTCGACGACAATCGCGTAGTCGTCGGCGCAACGCGCGAGACTGGCTCCGGCTTCGACTACCGGGTGACGGCTGGCGGGCAGGCCGAAGTGCTGAATTTCGGCCTCGATCTCGCACCTGGCCTTGCCAACGCCACGCTGATCGAGACGCGCGTAGGCTTCCGTCCGGCCACCGAGGGTGTGAAGCCGCTGCTTGGCCGGATTCCTGGCATGGAGGGAATGCTGATCGGCAACGGCCTTGGCGCCGGCGGTCTCACCATGGGGCCGCTCGCCGGCCGCCTGCTCGCGCAGACCGCACTCGGCGAGCCGACCGATCTTGATCTCGCTGACTATCCCGTCCTCGTCTGAAAGCAGGTCCGTCATGTTCGCCCCCTATCGCTCCCGCATCGTCGGTACCCGCCACATGGCCGCCGCGGGCCATTATCTTGCGGCCCAGACCGCTCTCCAGGTGCTCGAAGCCGGCGGCAATGCGATCGACGCGGGCGTCGCCGGCGGCATCACGCTCGGCGTGGTGCAGAGCGAATATGTTGGGTTCGGCGGCGTAGCGCCTATCATGATCTATTCAGCCAGGACGGACGAGGTCGTCTCGATCAGCGGTTTGGGGGTCTGGCCTAAGCGCACGGATCTCAGTGTCTTCCATCGGAACCACGCTGGACGCATCCCGCAGGGGCTCCTGCGCACCATCACCCCCGCCGCACCGGACGCCTGGATCACAGCGCTCGAGCTTTATGGAACCATGTCCTATGGCGAATGCGCGGCCCAGGCGCTGCGCTTCGCGCGCGAGGGCTTTCCCATGCCCGCCCTCATGGCAGCGATCATCGCCGATTATGAGGACGATTACCGGAAGTGGTCGCAGAACGCGGAAATCTACCTGCCTGGCGGGAAGCTGCCACAAGCCGGCGACATCTTCGTCCAGACGGACTTGGCGAACACCATCGCCTATATGATCGATGAGGAGCGCGCTGCTTCCGCCAAGGGCGGGCGCGAGGCAGGCCTCAAAGCCGCGCGCGACGCCTTTTACAAGGGCGATATCGCCAACGCCATCGCCTCCTATCACCGCGAGCACGGCGGCTGGATGCGCGAGGACGATCTTGCCGAATTCCGCGTCGAGGTCGAACGCGCGATGTCTGTCACCTATGGCGGGGCGGAGATCTTCACCTGTGGCCCCTGGTGCCAGGGCCCGGTGCTCGGCCAAGCCATGGCCACGCTCGACGGCGTCGATCTTAAAAGCCTTGGGCACAACAGCCCCGCCTATATCCACCACCTGGTCGAAGTCCTCAAGCTCGCCTATGCGGACCGCCACGCGCTCTATGGCGACCCGAATTTTGTCCATGTGCCGATGAAAGAGCTATTCAGCGCCGAATATGCACAGGCCCGTCGCAAGCTGGTCGATCCGGCTCGCGCCCATCCGGGAATGCCAGACCCCGGCCTTCCCACCAACTGGGGCCGGAACCCAACGCCTCTCCCCGATACGGCGAAGGATCCCGGCCAGCTCGACACTTCCTATGTCTGCGCCGTCGACAAGGAGGGGAACGCGTTCTCCGCCACGCCGAGCGATGGGTCGGTCGGTGCGCCGATTATCCCGGGTCTCGGCTTCGTGCCCTCGGCACGCGGCGTCCAGTCCTTTACCGATCCCAATGCCCCTGCCGTCCTCGGCCCCGGCCGTCGGCCGCGCCTCACACCGAGCCCCGCCTTCGCGCGCAAGAAGGGCAAATGGATCATGCCCTTGGGCTCGCCTGGCAACGACGTCCAGCCGCAGGCGATGCTGCAGGTTTTCCTCAACATCCATGTCTTCGGCATGTCCCCGCAGGACGCCATAGACGCTCCGCGTTTCGCGACTTTCAGCTATCCGCGTTCCTCTGCGCCGCATCCCTTCGATCCGGGCCTTCTCAAGCTCGAGCGCCGCATTCCAGAAGAGACGCGCGAAGCTCTGCGCACCCTTGGCCACGATGCTCGGGACTGGCCCGAGTGGGATTACGCCGCAGGCGGGGTTTGCACGATCGTCAAGAATGAAAAATCGGGAGTGCTGGAGGGAGGCTCCGATCCGCGTCGCCCGACCGCGGTGGCAGGCTGGTAAACAAAATGACACAAATGTTCCTAGACGTTGCACCTGGCTCGGTGGCCAGGAGCCGTGAGCCCCGCAGGCGTGGCGTTTCATCTCTTTCAGGGGCGACCGTGGAATGGACAGTGCCGGCACAGATCGCGCCAGGCAAGCCGAGCTAACGCATCCGGTCTGGTGCGAACACCCATAAGTTGAACACTTATGTGGCGGACCGCCATCGCATGGATGGGGCGGCGCTCTCGTTTTTCAACCAAGGATAGGAAAACAAAATGGTCGAACGAATCAAGAAAGGAAAGACGCTCCACGGCATAGTGGTGCATGGGGGCGTCGCCTACACGGCGGGCATCGGGGCGGACGATATCGGGCAGGATATGGAAGGGCAAACGCGCCAGATCTGCGCCAAAATCGATGCGCTCCTGGCCAGTGCGGGGTCGGACAAGTCAAAACTTCTGCGCGCAGAGATATTCATCACAGATATGGCTCGGAAACCGGATATGGACCGCGCGTGGCTTGCTTGGCTCGACGAAAGTGACCTTCCTGCTCGAGCGACGATCGGCGTCGCCGATTTAGGCGATCCGCAGCGCCTGATCGAGGTGATTGTGACGGCAGCATGCTAGCGGCGCTAACAAAGAATATTCCTGTTTCTGTTCGGGACAACTGAGGCGGATCGGCATTGGCACCTGGTGACGGGTAGGTCCCGTCACCAGGCGGCCCAAGTTGCTGTCGCCGTGCTGTTTCAATCTTTAGGGCCAAGCTTCAGCAATCGGCCATCGACGCTTTCCGGGACTGGCGTCCTCGGCGGGAAGCCAGAGGATCGTAGGTAATGCTCACAAGCTTCTGCCTCGGGGAATGCCGCCGTAAATATGTTGATGCGAGACTTGCCACCGCGCCGATGTTTATCGGCACTGTGATAGTATTCGAGTACTGGGGCCTATGCCTGGCCCGTGATGAATAGCCTTGGCCCCGGGGCTGGTTGACGGTTTGTTTCAGCTTTGGCGTACCATGCGCTAAATTGTCTTCCGGAACGGCCGAATGCCGCAAGGTTTCCCATGGCAGGTCGAGCTTTTCCTTTCGAGTAAACGCCAGAGAGACAGGCCCTCGGTTAGAAGACCGAGACGCGTCGTTGCCGTTTTTGGAGCAGTACCTACACCACCGGCGGTGAGCAGCAGCACAGCCATACTACGGTACTTTTAGCGCAAGCGACACTGCCATGAGAGAATGGCACTTGGGGGATGGACCGCTTTCTGCAGCCGCCTGAGCGCATCAGACGGCGCGGAGAGCACGCTGGTTGAGCAATCAGGTCGGCGTTGAACGATCTGGAGCAACCTCTCGTCGCTCAAGCGCCGTGCGCTTAGGACCGGAGCGTTTGCAGCAGGTAAGTCTCTCCAAATTCGATTGTTGACACGACCTTGTCATAATGAGCTATATTCGCTCACGGGAATTTTGTTTCGCTGTGTCGAAAATATTCCGTGGGAGAGGCAGCGGGCGCTTATCGCCAGCTGAATTGGAGGAGAGATATGGATATCGAACGCTTTTCGGGCGGCGTTGATCGCCGTTCTGTGCTGACCGGCATCGCATCGGCCCTCGTTGGCGCGGTTGCAATGCCGGCCTTCGCGCAAACAGCACCGGAAATCCGGCGGCTCGAAGTGATCATCCCGCTATCTGCCGGCGGGGGCAGCGATATTATGGTTCGGCAGTTGATGGAGCATGTCCGGCCGCTTCTTTCCTCGCAGATAGCCATTTCGAATGTTCCTGGTGATGGATCGCTGCTTGGCCTCAGCCGCTTGGCGCGCGCAAGTCCTGATGAGGCAGTCATCGGCGTGCACAATCCGCCGAATACCGTGCTCTCCCAGCTTGCGCGCGGTGCGTCGGCTCCCGTCGACATTCGTACCCTTACGCCCATTGCCGGCTTTGGCCGCACCTTCACCGTTCTCGCGACCTCGACACAATCCGGAATAGAAACCTACCAGCAGCTGCAGCAGGCCTATGAGAGCGGCGCTCAGCGTCTTCTCGGTGGGACAGACCGGGCAGGATCATCGGAACTCACTGCAGAGCTTCTTCGAAGTCAGGCGGATCTGAAGTTTGAAGAATACGTAGCCTACGACGGTAGCGGTGCCGGCAACGCAGCGATCGCCAGGAACGAGGTGCCGGCAGGTCTCGCATCATACGAGGCGGTGATCGACGGTATGGCGTCAGGCACGCTGCGTCCGCTGCTGGTGCTGGGCAATGTCGAGCGTGTGGCTGACATGCCTGATGCCCCGACCGTCGCCGAACTCGGCTATCCGTCCATGGCTGAAGTGGCGGCGCCCATCCGCGTCATTGTGGGGCCGCCGAACATGGAGCAGTCTCTCCGTGATTATCTTGTCGGCCTTTTCCGCGACGTCGTTACCAATGCCGATGTGGTTAAGAAGATGGCCGAGGCGGGAATCAAGCTCGAGTACATGTCGCCGGAGGCGGTTGGACAGTCGATCAACGGTGCGTTCGAGAAGCTGGAGTCACTGCCGGTGCTCCAGCAAATGCTGGCTCGCAAATAATCAGCCACATGAAAGAAAAGACCTTAACAAGGGTCGTTGCCGATTATGTTGCCGGGAGCAGCTATGAGCAGCTTCCGGTCGATGTGGTCGACAGGACCAAGCTCATCATCTTTGATGAGATCGCTTGTGCCATACTCGGGCGCAAACTTATTGCTGGTGAACTGATCGCAAAATTTGTCGGCGCAATGGGCGGAGTCGGGGAGGCAACCATGCTGGGTTGCCGACAGCGCGTGCCCGCTGCGATGGCTGCTCTGGCCAACGGAACGGCAGGTCACGCCGACGAGTTTGACGGGGCCCACGTGACCGACGGACATCCGGGCGCCGTAATTGTCCACGCGACCCTGGCCGTTGGCGAAACCAGGCGCGTGACCGGACGTGAGTATCTCCACGCCGTGTCGGTCGGGTATGATGTCGGGACTCGACTGGTCGCTTCCGTGGGCGGTGCATTCACGTTGCGGCAGGCACATCATATCCACTCGGATCACCTCCACAGCTTTGGAGCGGCGATGGCGTGCGGTCGCCTGCTCAGATTGGACGCGGACGGGCTTCGACACGCCGCGGCGCTGGCAGCAGGTCACGCGGGTGGCCTGGCAGTAGTGTTCGAAGAACGCCGTCATATGAGTAAAGCTTTGTCCACGGGGCAGGCCGCTTTTGGCGGCGCCTCTGCTGCGCTCCTGGCCGCTTCAGGATTCGAGGGCCACGACGACGTCTTTGATTCCAAGCATGGTCCGCTTGGCTTGGCGCCCGAGGGCAAAGCAGAGCTTTTGACCAAAGAGCTTGGAAGCGACCATGCGGTCATGGGAGCCAACTTCAAGTTCTATTCAGCCGGCTATCCGATCCACGCGCCGGTAGAAGCGGCACTGACCATTGTCGAACGAGAACGGCTCACCCCGGACGATATCGACTCGGTGACGGTACGGCTGACCACTCACACAGCCGATACGGTCTCCAATCGCGGGATGCCCAGCATCTGTGTTGAAGACATGCTGTCAGTGGCCATTGTCCACGGCCGTTTGGGCTTCGAGGAAGCTCATTCAGCCGCCGCTTTGGCCAGGCCTGAGGTGAAGGCTCTGCGGTCCAAGATTCGAGCTGTAGCAGACGCTGAGATGGACCGCACTCAGCCCCATGGTCGAGGAGCCAAAGTGGAGATCGAGACGGTTTCTGGCATGCGCTTCCTCGTCGGCATCGACCATCCGCGTGGGCATGCCCTTCGCGGAGCGGCCGATTGGCAATCCCTGCGTGGCAAGTGGGACGAACTCCTTCCAAGTTTGATCGGCAGATCCAACTTCGAAGCATTTTACAATCTCTGCCAGAGCTTGGAACGTGTCGATGACCTGGCAGAGCTTACGCATCTTCTGAGAACCTAAGGACCAAGCACATGCAGTTTGCACTTGAAGGTCGCCCGGAGATCCCGCCCTTGGAAGCCGCTCTGGTACGCCACATCGTTTCGGCGCGTTTCGAGGATCTGGACGCCGAAACGGTTGATGCCGCATGCCGGACACTTCTTTGGGCAACCGCGACGGCTGTCGCTGGATCGGCGGCCGAAGGTTCTGATGCAGTGGTGCGTTTCATCACCGAACAGGGCGGTCACCAACAGGCCACCGTGATCGGTACTGGGTTGAAAGCACCGAAATCGGCAGCAGCCTTCGCAAACGCGGTTTTCGCGAAGGCCCACGAGTACGAAGATAAGTATTGGCTCGACAACGCGGGCGGCTTCGCCATCGGCTTCGCCGTGGCCCCGGCCGTAATGGCGGCGGCAGAAGCCTCCGGCGGGATTAGCGGCAAGGACGTGCTTACGGCCATTGCCGTAGGCGTCGACCTTCAGGCCCGTTTGCTTTCAGCAATTAGGGGGGAGCTTTCGCCGGTCTGGACGCCTTGGAATTCCACCTACCTCTTCTGCAACTATGGCGTAACCATTGCTGTGGGCAAGGTCCTCGGTCTCAACGAAGAGCAGATGCTGGATGCGCTTGGCCTAATCCACGCCCAGGCGTGCGGCAACTTTCAAGGCCAGATGGAAGGCGTCCTAGGTATTCGCATGCAGGGAGGTTTTGCTGTCCGCAACGCTTTCACGGCGGTGCAACTCGCTCGCAATGGTATTTCTGGCGCGCGGCAATTTCTCTCTGGCCGCTTCGGTTTCTACAAGCTTCACTTCCCCAGCCACACGGTCGACTATGACTCCATCATTGATGGGCTGGGAGAGAACTTCCTCGGCCGCCGGTTGGGTTTCAAAGGCTACCCTTGCGGCGTCGTTGCGCATCCTGTTTTGGACGCGGTGCGGCAGCTTCGTCCGAACTTCAAGTTAGAGCAGCTCGAGGCGCTGCATGTCGAGGGAAGCCCGACGCTCTACATTATGTCAGAGCCGTTGGAGCGCCGCCTCAATCCTCACAACGGCATCGATGCTCAGTTCAGCCTGCCGTGGGTAATCGCCTGCACTCTGCGTGACGGAACACTTAAGCTCAACCACTTCGACAACCAACTCGTACATTCCCCTGAGCTTATCGGTCTAGCCCACAAAGTGACAATTGACCGCCAGGAAGGCCGCGAAAGCGTGACGGTAGAGGTAAGATTGAAGGACGGGTCAGTGCTTCGATCGAAGCCCGTTGCCTATTGCTCGGGCCATCCCGACAATCCGGTGACGACAGAAGCCATGGTTCAAGTCTTCCGCGATCATCTGAAGATGGCTGCCAAACCTATCGATGCAAACAAAGGTGAGGAACTCATTCGCCGCTTTATTAGGATTGAAGAAATCGCTGACGTCCGCGGGATTTTTGAGGGGGTCTGATGTGCAATCCTGGCGATCTGGCTCGATCGGCAAGGGAACATTGAATTTTGCGGAAAACCAGGCGGCGATCTCGCGGGTGCGAGGCCCGTTGCTGCACGGGAGGTGTAAGTGACTGGACACGGTGACCAAGTAGTCGACGACCTGCAAGACGAGGACGAGAGCCCCGCTGCCGACAGCAGTGCCGGCGGGATAGGCTTTGCGGCAATCGTCACGCTCGTCGGACTGGTTTTCTTCCTGCAGAGCCTGCAAATTCATTCGCAGGCAGGCCTTTGGCCTCGGATGCTTTCGATTGCACTCGTTGTGTTTGCGGGGATGCAAACCATCACCGCAATCCTCGCCCGACGCAAGTCTCCTCTTCAGGCCACACGCGGGCAACAGCCGAATGGTTCCACATACCGCCGGGTGTTCACGGCGGTTTGGCTTTCGGCCTATTGCATCGCGGCACAAATGATTGGCTTCGGCCCCGCAATGTTGGTCTTTGTGCCCATCTACATGTGGGTGATGGGCTACCGGAAACCATTGTGGATTCTGATCGTCACCGGAGGGTTTGCGGCTGGTCTCAGCTTGATGTTCGACACCGTCGCGAACGTTCCCATCTGGAGCCAGCGCCTGTAAGGCGCTCAGGATTGAATTCCGATGAGCCCGATTTGGGAATCCTTTTCCGTACTTTTCTCCTTTAACGGCCTTTTTCTCGCGACCGTCGGTTTCCTCATCGGCTGCATTGGCGGAGCGATGGTGGGGATTGGCGGGGCGTTAACGACCGCTCTGGTGATCCCGTTCACTTTGTCCATGACGCCCGCGGATGCGATGATCGTGCTGATAGGCGTGTATAGCGGTGTTTCCTATGCCGGTAGCATACCTTCAATTCTGATCAACACGCCGGGCGGCCCGAGTTCCGCAGCCGTAACTCTCGACGGGTACGCGCTGGCGCGGCGTGGCGAGGGAACAACCGCAATAGCGATCTCGGCGACAGCGTCGGCTATTGGCGCGTTGGTGGGCGGACTTTCCCTTGTCATTGCGTTGCCGTTTCTTCAGTATCTGGCCATGGCGTTCGGGTCTCCTGAGTTCCTGATGTTCGGCCTCTTCGGCCTGGCTTCCATCGTAGCGGCGTCAGATACTGGCTATCTCAAGGGATTTACTGCGGGTATTCTTGGCGCACTTCTTGCAACCATCGGTGCCAGCCTCCTTGATGCCAATCCTCGCTTCACTTTTGGGATCGGTGACCTCGTCGATGGCATCGATCTCGTTGCGGCGATGATAGGACTGTTTGCCTTCTCGGAGATGGTCCGGCTATCGCGTAACCCGAACTCGATCTCCAGCGCTCTGGTCGGGCGGGGCAATATGTGGCGAGGGGTCGTCTGGGCGCTCAAGGAATGGAAGGCGATCCTGCGCGGCTGCGGAATGGGCGTCCTCGTCGGATTCGTGCCGGGCGAGGGGGGTACGGTCGCAACTTTCATGTCGTACATCACGGAAAAGCAGTTGAGCAAGCAGCCGGAGCGGTTCGGCAAGGGTCATCCTGCCGGCATCGCGGGACCGGAAGCTGCCAATAACTCGGTGATTGGTGGCTCTTTGGTCCCAACGCTGTCGTTCGGCATCCCTGGAAGCGTTTCGACCGCACTGCTGCTCACCGCGTTGATGCTGCATGGTATCCGCCCCGGTCCGACGTTGTTCACGAACGATGTCGTCGTGCTGTACACGATTATTGGATCAATCTTGTTTGGTGCGGTGCTGACCATGATCGTGGGGCTTTCCATGTCGCGCCCGCTAGCGCTGCTAACGATCATCCCGATCCCGATACTGGTCCCGTTGGTTTGTGTGACATCGGTCGTCGGCATCTATGCCGCTGGTTTCAACTACAGCCACATCTTTATGGCCCTCGCCGCAGGCGTGCTGGGTTACGCATTCACCCGATTGAAATATCCGATCGTAGCGTTCCTGCTCGGGTTTATCGTCGGCCCGTTGGCTGAAGAGAACTTCATGCGTACTTGGCAGCTCACGCAGGGTAATATTTGGGAAATTCTCACCCGGCCGATCTGTGCTGCACTATTCCTCATGACGATGATTGTGCTGTTGCGTCCGCTTTGGCGGCTCCTGATCGCCAAAAGGAGGATGAGGGCGTCGGCCTGACGCCCTCGAACGGCCGGCTAGTCAGCCGGCCTTCTTGCGTCGGGTATATCCATGCGCATCCTGGTCTGATGCGGCCCTATCTGGCGAGTTTACGCGGCAATCACTCAGCTGGTCACGATCTGCCGTGAAACCAAGGCCCGGCCCATCCGGAATGATCAGCATGTTGCCATCCGGATCAGGCGCGCCCTTGAAAAAGCGCTTCCCAGCTTCCCACATCCCGTAGTGGAACTCGACTCGGCCGCCATTCATCAGTCCCGCCATCAGATGCATGTTGAAGATCGGCCAGCCACCACCATTCGCAATTGGCAGATTGAACGCCTGTGCCATATGCGCGACTTTCACAGATTCGGTGTACCCACCGTTGTAGCAACAGTTTGGCTGAACGAAGTCGACTGCCTGGTGCAGGACGAGATCACGGAAACGCCAACGATGTCCTTCCATCTGGCCCGCTGCTAATGGAATTCGTGTATGCATCCGCAGGTCGGCCATCGCGCGCGTGTCGTTCTGGTGAACTGGCTCCTCGAACCATGTAATACCGCAATCTTCGATTTCGCGGCAAAGCAGGCGAGCTTCCGCAGGACTGAAAAAATAGTTTCCGTCGATTAAAAGTTCAACGTGGTCCGGAATCGCGCGACGGACGGCTTTCACCCGGCGCGCGTCCTCCTTCCAGTCGTGCCCGTCGTCACCGACGACCATCTTGACTGCATCGAACCCCATATCGATAAACTTGTTTGCATATTCGGCAAGCTCTTCGTGGTTAAAGTAGGCATAGCCGAATGTGGCGTACGCCGGGCATCGGTCTGAGTATCCGCCCAGCAGACCGGCTACCGATCGCCCTTCGGCCTTTCCGCGCAGGTCCCATAGTGCTATGTCAATTGCCGAAAGCGCATTGGAGATTACGCCGGTATAGGTGCGCGGGTTCAGCTTCTTCCAGACAGCGTGATGGATACGCTCCGTATCCCGTGGATCCATCCCCTTCAAAACAGGAAAGATGTGATTTTCGATGCACGGTATAACGGCCCAAGGCAGGAACTGCCCCGTTACGCCAAATCCCGTGTGTCCCGTGTCGGTCTCTACTTCGACAAACACGAATTGACGCTGCTCCAACGCTTCTGCGATGCCATCTATCCTGATGGCATGGCGGTGAAGGCTGGCCTTGATACTCGCTATCTTCAAATAATCCTCCCAAGACGCAACTGCGCGGTTCCGACCGGCGCGCTCGTTGACAGTATAAACCGCGCTATTTAATCATTACAGCGAAAAAATTTTCGCTCTAGTGAATTGGGAGGATGTGTTGAGTACCGAAGAACTTATGTTTCAGGGTGCGATGAAGGTGGTTACCCACTGCGCTAATATTCGCCCTGGCGAAAACGTGCTGATTGTCACGGATCCGGAGCGCTATCGTTCCGCGTCGATGATCGCAGCGGCTGCCCGCGCGATAGGTGTTGAGCCCGTAATTATTTCCATGTCGCCCAACAAACTTGACGGGCAGGAACCACAGCCTTTGGTCGCCGAGTTGATAACCTCCGGCAAGGTCGACGTGCTCTTCATGATCGTCACGCGTTCAATCGGCCATTCTAGGGCGGCGATCGAAGCGGTGCGAAAGGGCGCGCGTTCCTTGTCGATGACAAAGTTCGAAGAGGAACAATTCTATCGCGGCGGCCTGTTGGCAGATTTCGCGGCACAGAAGCCGCAATGCGATGCGATGGCGCAACGCATGTCGGAAGCTAAAATCGCGCGGCTAACAAGTATCGCGGGTACCGACATCACATTCGATTTGGCTGGCCGTGTGGGAAACTCCCATTCAGGCATTGTCAGGGAAGCGGGCGATGTTACGGCGCTCGTTCACATCGAGGCGAACATCTCTCCAAATGAGGGCCTCACGGAAGGACGCGTCATTGTCGACGGCAGCATTCCCAACTTCGACATCGGGGTGATTTACGATCCGATAGAACTGGTTGTCGAGAAGGGAAACATCGTTTCCATCTCCGGCGGTGCTCAGGCCGAAACGCTTCGTCGGATACTGTCCCAGAACGAAGGAGAGGGCATCTACAACATCGCTCAACTCGCAGTCGGCCTCAATCCGGAATGCATCGCGTTCAACGGCCAATTCTCCAATGAACACGGCGTTTACGGAAGCTGCCATATTGGCATTGGGACTAGCGAGACAATTGGCGGCTCAGTAAGGGCGGACCTGCATTTCGACGTCATGCTTCAATCGCCGACGCTCACTCTCGATGGGGTGGATGTCGTTCGGGCGGGCCAGATTTTGGTCTGAAGCATATCCGCTTACTACGCGGCCGGTGCGAACCGGCCGCTTCCTAGGCGGCGTCGCGCCCTCTCGCGAGCATCAGTAACGCGATGAGCGGAAAGGGGACCATCGACATGAAGGCCTTTTCCCAAGAGCCCGTCCAAGTGATGAGCAATGGGAAAATCAGTGGCCCGATGATGACGCCAAGGCCTGTTGTCACCATGACGCCGGAAGCAGCGTCTATCAGCCTATCCGGTGGTGCGCGGCGCATCACCTCGGCTACCTGGACCCCGCTCCATCCTGCCGCTACGACACCGGTAATGAACGCCAGGATCGCCACCGAGGTTGCGTCGCCGGAAGACGCTAGAACAGGAAGGAGGTATGTCGTAGCGGCAGTTCCCGTAAGGGCACAAAAGAGAATGAGCCGCGGAGACAGTCTCCTATCAGCGCCCCAGCCCAGCAGTATTCGGCCGAAGAAGGACCCGGCCTGCGACAGCGCAAAGATGTACCCTGAGACGACCGGAGCTACCCCGACCTCGATGGACAGATAGGTTGGGAGGTATACGAGCCACGCACTGTGGACCAGAGACAGGAAGAACCCGGTGGAAGTCAGGTAGCGCAAACGGTGATCGGAAAGAACGGTGTATAGCGGTCCAGAGAGGTTCCGGGCGTTGAACATGTCTTTCGATAGGAGCGACCTGCCGTCAGCTTTCCGCAGTTGCGGATAAAGGGGCATCAGTGCAATGGCACCCAGGATGAGCGGCACTCCCGCCGCAGCAAGGGCAACGTGAAGCCCGAATGCATTCGCGATGGCAGGCAATGTCAGGCCGGCAAGAACGCCTCCCATCGCAGGTGCGGAGAGCTTCACTGAAAAGATGAGCGAACGATGGCCGGAGGGGGCATGGTTGTGAAGAAGATCATTGCCCACCGGATGCGAGGGCGCATGTGAGAATCCGAGCAGCATGCCCGCGACAAGCGGCAGGCCTGCTACCGGACTGGTCATCACGAGGAGCCCTATAAAGCCACTACAGAGACCGAGAAGAAGCCCTCGCGCAGGGCCCAGTGCACGGAAAACACCGGCACCAATAAGTACGAATCCGACGGAGCCGATATTCGCGATTATCGAAACCTGCCCTACAAGCTCCGGCGTCCAGTTGTAACTGACGATCAGTTCGGGACCAAGAACGGGTACCAGCCTCATCAGGATGGTTGCGGCGCAATGCGCAATGCAAACTGTCAGCAGAACCAATCGCCAATCGGGCACTGAATGGTCCGACGCGGTTTCGCTCAAGTTGTTTCCCCGAAAAGCCAGCGATGGCGACGTTGGCTGAGGATGTCCGCCAGCATCTCCGTGTCCATGCCGGCGAAAGCCAGAGGTGCAAATCCGATTGAAACAAGCGCGCTGAAGAGTTCCGGTGTTGCGGTGCCACCCGCTACCGCAACCACTCCTCTGCGACGGCATGCATTCGCAACCTTTTTGCATATTTCAAGAAGATCGGGATGGCCGGGTTCGCCCGGCCTGCCCATTGTCGCCGAAAGATCGTTAAGGCCGATGGCGATCATATCGACGCCCGGCTCGGCAGCGATCTCGTCAATGCGATCGACGCCCTCGGGAGTCTCGATCAGAAGCTGCACGATTGCCGCGTTGTCGGCGCGCCGCATGGTCTCCAGAGGGTTATGCCGGACATATCCAAGTTGCGGAAGCAGTGCATTCTGCGACCGGCTTCCCCTGGGCGGGAACCTGCATGCAGCGACAGCTTCGCGTGCGGCAGCGGCAGAGTGGATGTGTGGAAAGATTATTCCGCCTGCGCCGCCGTCGAGCAGCGGTCCGACGAGACCTGTCATTCCCTCGGGGATACGCACCCACCCGCCAACACCCAGCGAAGCTGCCGTTGCCGCGAGCGCCGCAGCACTTTCGACGCCAATCGGCGCATGTTCCATATCGACCCAGATGATGTCGCGAGGCAATCCTGAAGGGAAATCCGAAGGCGCGGATCGAAATCCATGCACCGGAGAGCATTCTCTACAAAGACTGGAACGACCAGGCACGTCAGCAGCCCCGTTCACCCGAGGATCTTCAAAAGACTGCGGACAGGCTGGGGCTGACGAGCGACTTTGTCCGGCCGGACGTCGAGCTTTTCGAGAAGCAGCACCCGGACAGGAACATGTCGGCGTACCGCAATATCGCTTCCAAAGCTGCCGACGAGGCTGAGACGAAGAAAGCCGTCGAGTTTCTCATGAAAGCCGACGACACGCAGGTTCGTGACCATATCTCTGGTGTCCGTGGGAACGGACGGGATCAGGAAGACAGCAAGGCAGCCGAAACTGCGGAGAAGATGGCGAAAGAAGCCCAGCGGGCTGAAGAAGAGGAAGCGGAACGCCAGCGCAGGCGGGCGGCTACCCAGCGGTTGTAGCCGACGGCGTTCAGCGTGGGTTGCCGGTTCTTTGTATTGCTAAGTGCGCTCCGTCGCCTTGGAGCTGATCTTGGATATCCTCGAGGATTGCTCTGAACGGTTACCACACGCGACCATCAAGCAATGATGCCATCGAAACAGACGGCCACGCTGTCGATTTTGAAGAGCTGACCTTTGTGGATGGAACCTGCTCTCTAGTCCTCGCAAGTAGCGTCAGCCTGGCATCTTCGGAGGCGAAGGCAGTCGTATACCGCTCCCACTGTATCCGGTCATCTTCCCGTCTGCATCGAGATCAATGAAGGCTCTCTTGCCGAGTTTGCCGACTGCCGTGAAAACCACCTGTTCTTGTGCGCCTCTGGGAACCGCAAAGTTTGGTGGGCGATGGCGTCAGCCCAGAGGATTGCCACCTTCAGGGCTTCGTACACTGGCGACGCAAGAAGGCTGTTGCTGTCGAAAGAAGCGCTGCGGCGCAGCGATCTTGCGAAACCCGACCGCCACGTCCTAATTACCCTGCCCGGATAGGAGTATGCATCACATCGACGAGCTGCGGCAATTGTGGTTTCCGAAGTTCTCGTATGTCACCCCAATCTTACGAAGAAAGCGCTGAGCGCAACATTCGTAAGATGTCACTCCGGTCTCGAATCTTGCACCCGGATCTGTTTCACTCGTCCACCATGAACGGCACCATTTGCCTAGTTTGTTGACCAATCTAGACGAGGTCAGAACTTCCCGAAAATGGTGTGGAACTGGTGTGAAGGCGAGAAGGGAGGGTGCAGGCAATATTTCCGGAAGAGGAGATTTCTCGTAAAAGCCTGATTTTCCACGGAAATTCTTGGTAGCGGAGGAGGGACTCGAACCCCCGACACAAGGATTATGATTCCTCTGCTCTAACCGACTGAGCTACTCCGCCCTTCAAGTGGTGCCGACCCGACCTGACGACGCGCGGATATAAGGTCCCATGCCGAACGGTGTCAAGCGCCCGTATTGTCTGTTTCCTCATTTCCTCACGTGAGAATTGCTGCCGGTCGACGAAGCGGGTCGTGATGTCGTGGCTCAGCAGATGAAGAACGCACCAGGAAGTCGCATTCCTAAACGGAGGTTGGAAGGAGGAAACGTCTGCCGGAACGTCTGTAGGAAATGGCTCTGAGGCAGGACGCCCTCCGTCCCTTGTCGTGAGCAGAGGCCCTTTTCAATGACGGCAAAACAGCATCGGGCTTGAGTTGCGGCCTCTGCATCGATATGTGTCCGGGCAAGCAAATCGTGTGAAGATTGTATGAAGCCGCGTATCGCCGTTCTCGGGTGTGGATATTGGGGGGCGAACCACATCCGCACTTTAAAGTCGTTGGGTGTTCTTTATGCCGTTTCCGACGCCAATCGGGCGAGGGCGGAAGGTTTTGCCAGCGAGCAGGAATGCCGAGCCATAGATCCTGACGATCTGTTCCGGGCTTCGGAAGTGGATGCGGTGGTGATGGCGCTGCCGCCGCAATTCCATGCCCAGAACGCGATCAAGGCGGTGGAAGCCGGTAAGCATGTGCTCGTGGAGAAGCCCATAGCGCTCACTGTGGCCGATGCGGAGCTCGCGGTGCGCGCGGCGCATGCCGCGAAGCGGATCTATATGGTGGGCCATGTTCTGCGCTTCCATCCGGCTTTCGAGAAGCTGAAGGCCCTCATCGATGCGGGGGAGCTGGGCGAGGTCCGCTATATCCATTCGCACCGGCTCGGGCTCGGCAAGTTTCACACGGAAAACGATGCGCTTTGGGATCTTGCCCCGCACGATCTTTCCATGATCCTTGCCATCACCGGCGCGCCGCCGGTCGAAGTGCGCGGCGAGGGGGCGGCTCTGCTCGACCACCTCAGCGATTTTGCGCATTTGCATATGCGCTTTGCGAACGGATTGAGAAGCCACCTCTTCGCTTCCCGGCTCAATCCCTATCGCGAGCGGCGGCTCACCGTCGTCGGCAGCAAGGCAATGGCCGTCTTCGACGATGTCGAGCCCTGGGATCGCAAACTCGCGATCTACCGCCATGCCATCTGGCAGGACAGCGGCCAATGGGCCTTTACCACCAATGAGCCCACTTACGTGCCCGTTGAAGAAGGCATGCCACTCACCCGGGAGCTCCAGCATTTCATGGATTGCATCGAGAACAAGCAGGAGCCGCGGACCACAGGTGAGGAGGCAATCGAGGTTCTGCGCATCCTCACCGCCGGCACGATCATCCACAGCCGCCACAAGGCTGATTTTCTGGCCCAGCAGGCTGGGCAGTAGTCGACGGTGGGTGCCCCCACTGTCTCAGGCTGAAAGCCTCTCCAGCCGGGAAAGCATCTCTTCCGCATCGGCGCGTCGTTCGGAGCGCTCGATGAAGCCGCCGCCGAAAACGCGCGCGTCGTTGCTGTCGTCCGAGTAGAGCACACAGGCCTGCCCGGGAGCGACGCCGGCTTCACCCTCGTGCAACTCCACCCAGGTCGCCCCGTTGCGATGGTGGATGGTCGCTGGCGCCGGCGGCCGCGTTGAACGTACCTTGGCGAAAATGTCCATTCCGCTGGTCGGCAGGTCTTGCAGCGGTGTATCGCCGAGCCAGTTCACCTGACGAAGGAACAGCCGGCGCGTTTCCAGCGCCTCGCGCGGGCCCACGACCACGCGGGAATGCTCCGCATCGAGATGAACCACATAGAGCGGTTCGCCAGTGGCAATGCCGATGCCGCGACGCTGGCCGATGGTGTAATGCAGTATGCCGTCGTGACGACCGAGCACGCGGCCATCGATATGGACGATCTCACCGGGGTTGGCAGCACCCGGCTTGAGCTTTGCGATCACGTCGGAGTATTTGCCGCGGGGCACGAAGCAGATGTCCTGACTGTCGTGCTTGGTGGCAACGGAAAGCCCCATTTCCTCCGCAATGGCCCTGACCTGGGGCTTTGACATTCCGCCCAGGGGGAAACGAAGATAATCGATCTGTTCTTGTGTGGTGGCGAACAGGAAATAGCTTTGGTCGCGATCGGCATCCACGGGGCGATAGAGCGCCCGGTGCGACCCGTTGGGGCGCGAGCGAATGTAGTGGCCGGTCGCCAGTGCGTCGGCACCGAGCTCGCGCGCCGTCTCAAGAAGGTCCGAGAACTTGACCGTCTGGTTGCAGGAAACGCAGGGAATGGGGGTCTCGCCGGTCACGTAGCTTTCGGCGAAGGGGTCGATCACAGCCTTGCGGAAGCGCTCCTCATAATCGAGCACGTAGTGGGCGATGCCCAGCGTTTCGGCAACGCGGCGCGCATCGTCGATGTCCTGGCCCGCGCAGCAGGACCCCGCACGATGGACGGCGGCGCCATGATCGTAAAGTTGCAACGTGACGCCCACGACCTCGTAGCCTTCCTTGGCCAACAGGCCTGCAACGACGGAGGAATCGACGCCGCCAGACATGGCGACGACAACGCGCGTCGCTTCAGGGCGTCCCGGAAGGTCAAGGCTGTTCATGGTCAAAAATTCCAATCTGCTCGCGGGCTAAATGGCAATGGGGCGAGCCAAGGTCAAGATGGGCAATGAAGCACCGGCCGGCGACGTGGCGGAAGTGCTTCGCATTTGATTCAAGATGCCCTGCAATTCCTAACGCAGGATTCACTTCCGTTACGTTAGCATTACCAGGCGTTTAGGCAAATCTTAAAAGCTGTCGCCTTATTGTCGCGATGAGGTCTTGGTTAGTGTAGAGAGTACGATGACCGATCTGGTTCGACCGCGCGTGAAATATGTCATCGGTCCTGATGGCAGTCCGTTGACGATTGCTGATCTGCCTCCCACCAACACGCGCCGTTGGGTCATTCGTCGCAAGGCGGAGGTGGTGGCTGCCGTGCGTGGCGGTTTGCTGAGCCTGGAAGAGGCTTGCCAGCGCTATCGCCTCACCGTGGAGGAGTTCCTCTCGTGGCAAGCTTCCATTGACGAGTATGGGCTGCAGGGGCTGAGGACCACGCGTATCCAGCAGTACCGGCATTAGGTGGGGGCAGGGGAAATCACGCTCGCTCGCCCCATTGGCACACAGTCCGATCTCGCGTGGGCACTGATGCGCCCGCGCAGCCAATGAGGTAAATTCCTGAGCCGGGGCCAACATGCTTGCTGAAGCGATTATGCTTCGGCCATTTCCGCTGCGATCTCCCCGATCTCCTTGAAGATCTTGTCGCGATCCGACGCCGACAGTTCAGGCGCTTCGAGATAGGCAGAGATCAGAAGGGTGGCGCCTTCCGGTGTCCAGGCAACCGCGATATCACTTGCCACGGTGGTTCCCGTGCCGGTCTTATCGCCGATGCGCCAGCCATCGGGGAAGCCGGCACGCAACCGCGCGTCGCCGGTCTGGTTGGCGATCAGCCAGTCCGCAAGGCGTTGCCGGGAGGTTTGCGAGAGAGCGTCGCCAAGAACGACTTTTTGCAGGCTCCGCAGCATAGCCGCCGGAGTCGTCGTATCGCGAGGGTCGCCGGGCGGCACATTGTTGAGGTCCGGTTCCCAACGGTCGAGACGGCTGACATCGTCTCCAAGGGAGCGGAAAAACGCCGTCAGTCCCTCAGGGCCGCCCAGACTTTCCAACAGGAGATTTCCTGCCGTGTTATCGCTCATGGTGACGGCCGCATCGCAGAGCGCGCCGAGTGTCATTCCGCGACCGCCCGCGTGCTTTTCCGTTACCGGGGACCAGACAATGAGCTTGTCCTTACCGTAGGTAATTCGGCGTTCGAGATCATCCCTTCCGGCGTCCACCCGGGCCAGGACGGCCGCCGCTGCGATCGCCTTGAAGGTGCTGCACATGGCAAAGCGCTCGTCTGCGCGATGCGTCGCCATCAGCCCGGTCCTGACGTCGAGAATGGCAACACCCAAACGACCGCCCGACCTCTTCTCCAGCAAGGCGAGACGATCGCTTACCGCCTGCGAGACCGAGGCGTGACCCGCCGCCAGGGGAAATGCGAGAAGCGCGGAGGCGGCGAGTAGGGCCCGTCGAGAAATCATCAAAAACATCCTTGTCCTGCAATCGACGAAAATCGACGGGAGAAAGGATGGAGTTCAGGGCAAATTTGCGGCGGTTGCACACCGCATGCAATCCCGGTGACCGGGGCTGCTCGAACGAGATCGGGTGCCGATCGGCCAAAGATGGTCGGCGTGATGGTATTTCGTAAGGAGCCAAGGGCCTCTGCTCGAAGCAGATGGACCGGTCAGCCGGCGGCCGCACGTGGCGCACCGTCGCTGCGCCTGCCATCCCGCGTTTCCAGCGCCTCGGCCTTGCGAAGTTCAGCTTCGGCCTCGGCGAGATCATGCTCTGCCTGCTCTTTCTGCTGTACCAATTCAGCCTGCGAAATCCGCAGGTTATCCCGGCGCAGCCGGGCAGCCTTGGCGAAGGTGGGATAGGCAAAGTGGTTCTGGTCGGTAATGCCAGCCTTTGTCTCCTCGGCCGCAACTTGTGCGTCCAGTTCGATGGCCATGCGCTCGAATTCGGAAATCATCGCATCGAGCTGGGCGAGGCGCCGGCGTTTCTCGTTCACCTGAAATTGTTTCAGCCGTACCAGGTTCTCACGTGACTTCATCAGAAACTCCCACAAAACGCGTACGCACGCCCCCGCCCGCATTAACCGTTTCCAGGCACGGCACCCTGTGGAGCGCCTTTGGCAAACAAAATCCTAAAATTTGCCGCCCACGGTAACCATTCGTTTACGGGCATTGTTAATCATAAGGCTGATGGCTTAAGGCACGGTAAAAATTCCGGGGCGGAAATCTGCGGCCGAAGCCTGAACGAGATGTCGATGTGCGATGACGCCCCGCCGGGCTGGAGCTAAAGAGAGTATAACCGTGATTCAGCGTTTCGATTCAAGCATGTGTCAGCGAAAGCTGAAAAAAGCGCTTAGCGTTTTGAGGGGCGAATCAGATATTGTTAACCATTAACTGGCAGCTTTCGATCCGGGTGCTGAATGCTCCGTGCCGGATGCCCGCCAGTCCCGGTCGGCGGCGGAAAGGGGAATAAGATGCGCGTTTTGTTGATAGAAGACGACAGTGCGACCGCACAAAGCATCGAATTGATGCTGAAGTCCGAGAGTTTCAATGTTTATACGACCGATCTCGGCGAGGAGGGCGTCGATCTCGGCAAACTTTATGATTACGACATCATCCTCCTCGACCTGAACCTGCCGGATATGTCCGGCTACGAGGTTTTGAGAACGCTTCGCCTTTCGAAGGTGAAGACGCCGATCCTCATCCTTTCCGGCATGGCCGGCATTGAGGACAAGGTGAGGGGCCTTGGCTTCGGTGCCGACGATTACATGACCAAGCCTTTCCACAAGGACGAGTTGATCGCCCGCATCCACGCGATTGTCCGCCGCTCGAAGGGGCACGCGCAGTCGGTTATCACGACGGGTGACCTGATCGTGAACCTCGATGCCAAGACGGTCGAGGTAGCGGGGCAGCGCGTGCATCTTACGGGCAAGGAATACCAGATGCTGGAGCTTCTCTCGCTCCGCAAGGGTACGACGCTCACCAAGGAAATGTTCCTCAACCACCTCTATGGCGGTATGGACGAGCCGGAGCTGAAGATCATCGACGTCTTCATCTGCAAGCTCCGCAAGAAGCTCGATATGGCCTCCGGCGGCCAGAACTATATCGAGACCGTATGGGGTCGCGGCTATGTGCTGCGCGAACCGGAGGAAATGCGCGAAAGCGCCTGAGTGCTCATCTACAGCGCCGCGCGTCCATTCGGACGCACAAAGGACGCTGTAAGTGATTGGATCGGCGCATCGGGCTGTCCTAAAAACCGATTCCGGTTTTCGGGCCGAGGCTGTAGCGAAGAAACCCGGCTAAATTGCCGGGTTTTTGTTTTAAGCGTCCGTCAGAAACTCCCGTAAGCTCTCCAGCAGAATCTGACGCGTAAAGGGCTTTTGAATATAGCCGCGTGCGCCCGCGCGCTTGGCCCGCATAAGAAGGCCAATGTCAAGCTCGCACATGCAGAGCAGGATGGCGGGTTTATCCTCTTCATAGAGTCCCATGATCCGGGCGATCAATTCGCAGGAATTCATGTCCTGCAGCAGATGGTCGACGACAATGATGTCCGGCTTTCCATGGGAGCAGATATCAAGTGCGTCAGCGCCGCTCGCCGCCTCTACAACCAGCATCTCGGGGCTGGACAGTATGTGCTTCGCCACCTGGCGGATAACGCTGGAATCGTCCACTATCAGGCAGCGCTTCATCATCTGATCAGCTCGGCGAATGCTCCCTGGTGAAACCTCCGACACGAGGTTTCCAACCATATCAAGCCACGCGGTAAGATTTTCCTAAGCGGCCTTAAGGACGATCTCCTCCGGCGAGGCATGAATGGAGACCGCCATGCCCGTCTCGCGGGCGAGGAGAAGGGTGTAATAGAACTGGACGCTATGAGCGTCGATCGGCTCTTCGAGCTGACGCCCAGCGTGGAGTTCCAGGAATTTGGGAGGCACGCGAACCATCGGGCCGTTCGCATTGATGGTGAAAACAGGCGCGGTGTCCAGGTTCTCGAGGCGCACGGTGAGCTTGCCTCCGCGCGGTATAGTGGCATTTGCGATCAGCACGAGATTCAGGAGAAGCTTGACCTTGTTCTTTGGCAGGAGCGCTCGTCCGCCGATCCATTCCAGGTCCGGCTTCTCGTTACGGATGAAGGCCGTCGCTACAGCTTCCGCATCGCCCGTGTCGATTTGCATGCCCGCGGAGCCGGCCGCTCCAAAGGCGATGCGGGCGAACTGGAGCCGCGCCGACGCATTGATCGCGCTTGCCCGGATGAGCTGCATGGCGTCTTCGTCGGTGCCGCCTTCGTCCAGGAGCTCCAACCCGTTGTTGATCGCTCCCACCGGAGAGATGATGTCATGGCACACGCGGCTGCACAGAAGGGCGGCAAGATCCGGCGCGCTGAGCGTGAAAATATCCGTCATGTTTCAACATCCCCTATGGCAAATCGCAAACGACAGGGCGGGCTAGGCCCTGGGCGCGAATCATAGTCCCCAGAATGACACCCTTGGTTACACATGAGCCGTTTCGGGGCAACAAACCGCGCGCCAGCACACGTTCATATGCAGGAAAATCGCTTCTTACCGCCGAGTGCGATGCGCGCTTAATGGTTGAAAAAGAATTACGACTTACTCTCCCATTGTCTGGAATCGGGGGGCGGTGTCAGCGAAACGCGCAGGTCCTGACGTGCAGTCGCGTACAAGGAGATGAAATCGATGCTATCCAGCTTCTTCAATCGCGCAAAGTCGCGCTTTGCCATCCTGGTCATGGTGGCGTTGGCGGCGGTGATTGTGCTCCCGCAGCCATCGGCCCGCGCCCAGGAGAATGGGTATACGATGGAGGAGATCGTCGAGGCCGGAAGCAATTTCTTCGGCGCGACGACGGGTGGCCTCGCAACGCTGGTCGAGAAGGTCTTCTCCACCTATGGCCTGCCCAACGGCTATGTCCTCGGCCAGGAAGGCTCGGGGGCGCTTGTTGGCGGGCTGACTTATGGCGAGGGGACGCTCTACACGAAAAACGCCGGAGATCACGCCACATACTGGCAGGGACCATCGATCGGTTGGGACTTCGGTGGGCAAGGCTCGCAGGTGATGATCCTCGTTTACAATCTCGATCAGGTGAACAGTCTCTACCGGAGATATGCCGGGGTTGCCGGGTCGGCCTATATTGTCGCGGGCCTCGGTTTCAACGTGCTCAAGAATGGTCCCGTGCTGATCGTGCCTATTCGCACTGGCGTCGGCGCCCGGCTGGGTGTCAATATCGGTTACTTGAAAGTAACCGCGCGACCGACATGGAATCCTTTCTGATGATGCAGGCGCGCCACTGGAATTCCTGCTCGGTCGTGGCACACTGAGAGCATCAACGCATCAGGACCCATTGCTCGTGATCGAAATCGCTCTGTCCTTCATTCTCGGCTTCCTGATCGCGGCGGCTCTTGCGCTCTTCCTTGTGCCGGCCCTGTGGCGTCGCGCGGGCGAGCTTGCGCGTCGTCGCATCGAGGCGACCCTTCCGATGACGCGGGAGGAGTTGGAGGCTGAGATTGATGCCGTAAAGGCCGAGCACGTGATGGCCTTGCGTCTCATCGAGATGAAAAACGAGTCGCTGAAGAGAAAGGCGGCAGACGATCTCGTTGAAATCAACGTCCTGCGTGAGAAGGTGGAACGGTTCAAGGAGGGCGAGGCGGTAATTGCGGAGCTTGAAGCCGAGCGGGACCGTCTTGCTGCAAGCCTAGGGGAACGCGAAGCAGAACTGGAGAAGAGAACCAGGAAGGTTGCGCAGCTCGAACGGCAGCTTCAAAAACGCGTCAAGGAAGTCGAAGAGCTTTCCCACTTGTATGAGGAGGCAAGTCTCACGGCCAGCAGCCGGCAGGTCGATCTCGTCGCCAGGGACGCCAGCATCGAGCAGCTCAATGACTCAATCAATCTCCTGCGCAACCAGCGGAAGGAGGCTGACCGGGTTATCCGTGATGCCATGGCCGATAAGGCTGCGGCGGAGGAGGCGCTTCTCATCGAACGCGCGCGTGCCGATGAGCTCGAACGCAAGCTGGATGGGATGATTGCCGCCATTTCCAATCGTGAGGAAAAGCTCGAACGCCGCGAAAAGGAAGTTGTGCGCTTGAAGCGGAAGCTTGAGATGACGGGGGAGAAACCTGGCCGCCTGGAAGAGGTCGAGGGAGAAAAAGCCCAGCTTGAAGCGCAGGTTGCTGAACTCTCGCAAAAACTTTCTTCCCTTCTCGCCCCGAAGGGCAAAGGTGGAAAAGCGGTTACCCCCCGCAAGTCGGAGATGGAAAGGCTTCAGTCGCGGCTGACCACTCTGATACGTGAAAACAAGAGGTTGCGCGCCGAGCTCGCAGGGGCCGGCCACGTCGGCGAGGCAGACGACGAGGTCCTGCGCGAGCGCATTGCTGATTTTGCGGCAAACATGGTGGATGTTGCCGCTACGCTTGAAGGGCCAGATTCACCCATCGAGCAATCCCTGGCAGCGCAGGACGTGGACGAGGGCGGTGACCGGCCAGTGAGCCTTGCCGAACGTGTAAGGGTATTGCGCGGCAATTCCGCCGCGGAATGATTATCGCCAGAGGCGGTGAAGGGCGATCGCGGTCGCCGCGGCGACATTGAGGCTATCGAAATCCTTCCTCATTGGAATTCGCACCGAAGGAAGACGGGCAAGCAGCGCGGCGGGTAATCCAGGGCCCTCCGCGCCAAGAAGGAGTGCGGTGCGCGGCGCCCGCTCGATCCTGTCGATCTCTTGCTCGCCGCTTGGGCTGAGGGCGAGTATGTCGAAGCCTTGCTCGGTCAGCGCGTCTATCAGCGTGGACGCGCTTCCACTCCTGATGAAGGGCACCTTCAGCGCAGCTCCGACGGAGACGCGGATCGCCTTGCGGTAAAGCGGGTCGCAACATTCGGCATCGAGGAGCACGGCATCCGCACCGAAGGCGGCAGCGTTGCGGAAGATCGCGCCCATGTTGTCATGGTTGGCAATCCCGGAGAGAACGACCACCAGCGCGTGCTCGGGCAGACCCGCGATCAGCGCTTCCGCACTTTCATCCCGGCCGCGCATGCCGATGGCGAGCACGCCGCGATGCATGTGGAAGCCCGCGACAGCGTCCATAACCGCGCTGCTTGCCACGTAGACCGGGACATCCGCCGGCACGCGTTCCAGCACGTCCTCCATGCCCGACACGCGATTTTCGAGCAGAAGCACGGATTCGGCGGCAAAGCGCGACGTGGAGAAGAGCACGTTCAGCACCACCTTGCCCTCAGCCACGAAGCGCCCCTGGCGTCCGACGAGATCGCGTTCGCGAATGTTCCTATAGGCGGAAATTTGCGGATCATCGGGGGTTTCTATGCGGATGAGTTCCTGCGGCATATCAGGCGCTACGCGCTTTCCTGGCCATGTCCACCAAAGCGGGCCTCACCTGCGATGCATCGCTCAGCCGCTCCTGGAAGAGGACGCGCCTGATCTCATCTCCCTTCGCAAGGTCTATGCCTTCAGGGTCGATGCCGGTCAGCGCCCACTTGCCGCGCTCAGCCTTGGCGAAGTGGACGGCATAGTTCTCCACCGCATCTGCATGATCTTCGTTCATGTGATCGACAGCGCGCTGCTCCATGTCGAGAAAGGCTTGCAGCGGCCCGTCCGTCAGGATCTCCTCGCGGTTCAGCCGATAGGCACGGGCGAAACCGCCGTTGAGCAGGGCGCTTTCCGGCGAGAGCCTGAAGAAGGCGAAATCGGGAAAATCCGCGTATAGCCTAGCCTTGGGGTGGCGATTCAAATATCGCCGCGCGGCATGGTCATGCGCCGGCATTCCCCGCTCGAGCTTCTCCGCACGCGCCTTGATCGTCAGCCGCGCATGGGCGAGGGGATCGCCCTTGCCAGGCTCGCCCACAAGAAGCGAGCAGCGCGGGTCGGCTGCCAGCGCCTTCGTATGTGCGGAAAGCGCCGAGACGAGGATCAGCGGCGTGCCGTCCATGTCGGTCGCTACCGCCACGCGCGTGGCGAGCGGCGCGCCATCCGCCGGATCAAGGGTAGCCAGCGCGCCGAAACGTGCGGTGCGCAAGAGAGTCTTTGCAAGGCGGATCGCCTCGGCATCCGTCTCAAGGATCGGGTCCTTCTTTCCGTCTTCCATCGCCTTGTCCTTTCCGGCCCTCGATTGCGCACCGCGCAGGCGTTCGCAAGCTTTTTCCTCGATCAGCGGTAGGGGCTTGACCTCACAGCTATCATGTATCATAAAAAGTTACATGAGAAGAGACAGCAGACTTTCCGCAACACTCCATGCCCTGCTTCATCTGGCGGAGCAGGGAAGGCCGATGACATCCGCGGAGCTTGCCATCTGCATGGACACCAACGCCGTCGTCGTCCGGCGTACGATGGCGGGCCTTCGTGAAGCGGGAATTGTACGTTCGGCCAAGGGCCATGGCGGCGGTTGGGAGATTGCCCGTGATCTTTCCAAAGTGACGCTGAAGGACATCTATGATGCCTTAGGTTCGCCGGTGGTGCTGGCCATGGGATTTCATCTGGACAATCCGTCCTGCCTGATCGAGCGCGCGGTCAACCGTGAGCTTGCCGGGGCATTTCGGGAGGCGGAAACGTTTCTCATTGGCCGGCTGGGGGACATCACCCTAGCTAAGCTGGCCGAGGACTATCGGCTGGGCATTGCTCATCACTACAGCCACAAGCAGAGGCATTCGGAATGACATTTGACGTGATCGTCGTTGGCGGCAGCTATGCCGGCCTGGCCGCAACCATGCAACTGGCCCGCGCGCGCCGTCGTGTTCTTGTGATCGACGAGGGGCAGCGCCGGAACCGTTTTGCCCAGAGCTCCCACGGCTTCCTCACGCAGGATGGCGCCGCGCCCAACGAGATTGCCTCCCGCGCCCGCGCGGAAGTGATGGCCTATCCCACGGTCGAGTGGAAACAGGGCCGGGTGGAGAAGGCAGCCGGGACGGAAACGGGGTTCATCGTGGAGACCGCAGGAGGCGAGGCCTATGAGGCGAGCCGCCTGATCCTTGCAATGGGCGTGGTCGATGATCTGCCCGACATTCCCGGGCTCAAGGAGCGTTGGGGCAAAGGCGTGTTTCATTGCCCCTATTGCCATGGTTACGAACTCGGCGGCGGCAGCATCGGCGTGCTCGCCTCTTCGCCAGCTTCCATGCACCACGCGCTGCTCTTGCCCGAATGGGGCAAGATCACCTTCTTTCTCAATGGCATTTTCGCGCCAAGCGAGGAGGAACTGGCCCAGTTGAAACGGCGCGATGTGGCCATCGAGACCGGATTGATCGAGAAGATCGAGGGCGATGCCGACGTAAGGCTGCGTGATGGGCGCCTTTTCTCGTTTGCAGGTCTGTTCACTGCGACGATCACCCGTCTTTCGAGCACGCTTGCCGAACAACTCGGATGTGAGCTCGACCAAGGAGCCGTCGGTACCTTCATCAAGACCAATTCCATCAAGGAGACTTCCGTCCCCGGTGTCTTCGCCTGCGGCGATGCAGGCAGGCCGGCGGGGAGCCTCGCACTTGCCGTTGGCGATGGAACGATGGCGGGCCTCGGGGTCCACCGATCGCTGGTTTTCAACGAAGGCTAAGCTACCGGCGTAAGACCGCTCGCAACACGTCACGCACTCCAATGGCGCCGACGAACCGGGACGATTCGTCGAAAAGCGCTACGGGAGCGGTGTGGGACTGGTGCATGGCCTGCATCACGGTCTTGAGCGGAGTGCCGGCGCGCGCCCAGTAAACCTTGGGCTGGTCTTCGGGAAGAACCTCGGTGGAATCACACGAAAGCCAGATCGCCGGCTTCCCGTTTCGCTCGGCATCCACCACGAGCATGTTCTCATCCAGCTTGAAGCGGGTGGTGCGGCGCAGATCGAGCCACAGCCAGCCTTCCCCCGCGCTTTCGAGGTCGCGCGCGTCGCGCATCACATTCCAGGCGGTGAGCACCGATAGCGGATTCACATTGGCGATGAAGTCGCGCACATAGTCGTTTTCAGGCCTGAGCACGATCTCCTCAGGCGTGCCCGTCTGCACGATGTGACCGCCCTCCATGATGGAGATGCGGTTGCCGATCTTCAGCGCCTCCTCCAGATCATGGCTGACGAACAGGATCGTCTTCTTGAGCCGCGCTTGAAGCTCAAGAAGCTCGTCCTGCAACTTGGTGCGGATCAGTGGATCGAGCGAGGAAAAGGGTTCGTCCATGAGCAGGATCGGCGCCTCGGTTGCGAAGGCGCGGGCAAGCCCCACGCGCTGTTGCATGCCGCCGGAAAGCTCGTGCGCGTATTTACCGGCCCAGTCGTCGAGGTGGACGAGCTGGAGCTGTTTCATGACCCGCTGCCGTCGCTCCTTCGCGGGCACGCCGGCAAGCTCCAGGCCGAATCCTACATTTTCGGCAACCGTGCGCCAGGGAAGCAGGGCGAACTGCTGAAAAACCATGGCCACGCATTCGCGGCGAATCTTCAGGAGCTCGGCGTCCGAGCAGGTGACCACGTCGGCCGACCAGTCTCCATCATGGACGATCACCTCGCCACGGGCTACGCGGTTCAGCCGGTTTACGGATCGCAACAGCGTGGATTTCCCCGAACCTGAAAGACCCATAAGAACCGATATCTCACCCTTGTTAACGGTGAGATTTGCTCCGGCGCAGCCCACCACCGCGCCGGTGCGCTCCAGAATCTCGGCGCGGCTTTTCTCCTCGTCCACCAGCTTCAGGGCCTCGGCGGTCTCCTTCTCGCCGCCGAATATGATGTCGACGCCGCGAAACTCTACCGCTGGCGTCATCGGTCTTGCTCCCTGCTGAGCCGCGCCATCCGGTCAAGGATGATCGCAAGCACGACGATGGCGAGGCCCGCTTCCACGCCAAGCGGGATATTCACGGAATTGAGCGCCCGCACCACCGGTTTGCCGAGTCCGTCGGCGCCGATGAGCGCCGCGATCACCACCATCGACAACGAGAGCATGATGCACTGGGTGAGGCCGACCATGATGGAGGGCAGGGCGGCGGGCAATTCCACCTTCCAAAGAAGCTGTCGCTTGGTCGCGCCGAAAGCCTGGCCCGCCTCCAGCATCGGGGTCGGCACGGAGGTGATGCCAAGATAGGTGAGACGGATCGGTGCAGGCGCGGCGAAGATGACCGTGACGATGAGGCCGGGCGCTGCGCCCAGCCCAAAAAGGATAAGAACGGGAATCAGATAGACGAAAGTCGGCAAGGTCTGCATGAGGTCGAGAATGGGCCGCAACACCTGGTACACCCGCTCATTGTGCGCCGCCCAGATGCCGATCGGCACCCCGATGACCATGGAAGCGGCAGTAGCCGCCACGACCAGCACGAGCGTCTGGATGGTCTCGGTCCAGAGCCCCTGATTGATGATGAACAGGAAGCCGATCACCACCACCAGCGCCAATTTCCATGATCGCTGTAGTGCATAGGCGAGGGCGGCAAGCAACAGGACGACGAGGATCGGCGGCGCCCAGAGAAGAAGGGCCACCAGCCCATCAAGCGCCGCCGCCACTCCGTCGGCGAGCGTATCGAAAAGCCAGGCGAAGTTTGTCGTGAGAAAATCGAAGAACGAGCGGCCCCATCTGCCGATGGGGATTTTCCACGCCTCAATCCACTCCGTTACGGGGTCCATAGCGCCGGTGATACCCTCAAGTCGGCGCTAGGAAAAGGGCGGCCGGCCTACAATTGAGACGGCCGGACTTCCGTTTCTCGAGTGTTGGCGTAAGCCCCGCGGTCGAAGCAGCTGCCCTAGTGCTTGGATATCACAGGCCCAGATGCGACTTTACAGCCGCAAGGCCGTCCTCACCTTCAAAAGTGGTGACCCCCTTCAGCCAGGGTTCGAGCGTTTCCGGATGCTCCTTGAGCCAGGCGGTAGCGGCTGCCTGGGGATCCTCGCCATCATTGAGGATCGCTCCCATGATCTCGTTCTCCATCTCCAGCGAGAAAACGAGGTTCTTGAGCAGCTGGCCCATATTGGGGCACTCCTGCGTGTAGCCCGACCACACATTGGTGTGCACGGTGGCGCCGCCGTAATTGGGGCCGAACACCTCGTCACCACCATCGAGATAGGCCATTTCGATATCGGCGTTCATCGGGTGAGGTTCCCAGCCGAGAAAAACGATGGGCTGCTCGGCCTGCACCGCACGGCGCACCTGCGAGAGCATGCCTGCCTCGGAGCTTTCCACCAACTCGAAATCCCCCAGACTGAACGTGTCGTTGTCGATCATGTCGAGGATCAACCGGTTGCCATCATTGCCAGGCTCGATGCCGTAGATCTTGCCGTCGAGTTCCTCGCGAAACTTGTCGATGTCCGCAAAGGTCTTGAGGCCTGCATCGAAAGTGTATTGCGGTACGGCCAGCGTGTATTTCGCTCCTTCCAGATTGGTGACCACGGTCTCCACCGTGCCCTCTTCACGATAGGGCTTGATGTCGGCTTCCATGGTCGGCATCCAATTGCCGAGGAAGACGTCTATGTCCTTGTTCTTGAGCGAGGCATAGGTGACCGGCACCGAAAGCACCTCCACCTCAGGCTCATAGCCAAGCCCTTCGAGCAGCACCGAGGCGGTGGCCGTCGTCGCGGTAATGTCCGTCCAGCCGACATCGGAAAAGGTGACCGCGCGGCAGGAATCAGGCTCCGCAGCAAGAGCCGATCCCACCGTGAGCCCGAGTATCAGACCAAGCCCGGTACCCAATTGTTTTTTGCAGGTCATGATGTTTTCCCCTCGACTGCTTCCGGCATTCCAAAGCCCCATGGAAGGACTTCATCGTCCTCAAGGCAAGCATCAATTCCGGGCCGGTTCAAGGGCAAAGCGGTCGGGCAACGGGCGCCGGTTCATGGCCGCAAGCATTGGCCCGCGGCCGCAAAGCGCCTATTCGCTTGGTTCAAGCGCTCAGCTTTCCTCCACAAACACCTCGTCGCGTTTCCTGCGAACGCTGGGTAGGAGAACGACCACCAGCACTGCAAGCGCGATGAGCAAGAGGGTTGCGCTGATGGGGCGGGTGAAGAAAGTGGAGGGATCGCCTCGGGACAGAATCATGGCCCGGCGCAGATTCTCCTCCAGCAGCGGGCCGAGGACGAAGCCGAGAAGAAGCGGCGCCGGCTCGCATCGCAACTTGACGAGGACATAGCCGGCCAACCCGGCGAAGGCGACGAAGAAAAGGTCGTAAGCGTTTGCGTTGACGCTGTAGACGCCTATGGAGCTGAAGGCCATGATGATCGGGAAGAGGATGTAATAGGGAACTTTAAGCAGCCTCACCCACAGGCCGATCAGGGGCAAATTCAAGATCACCAACATCAGGTTGCCGATCCACATGGAGGCGATCACACCCCAGAAAAGTGCCGGCTGTTCCGTCGCGACATTCGGTCCGGGCACGATGCCCTGGATAATCATCGCGCCGATCATCAGGGCCATCACCGGGTTGGCCGGAATGCCCAAGGTGAGCATCGGGATGAAGGAGGTCTGTGCGCCGGCATTGTTGGCCGACTCCGGCCCTGCAACACCTTCGATCGCACCCTTGCCGAAATCGGAAGGATGATCCGACACGCGCTTCTCAAGGGTATAAGAAGCGAATGAGGCGAGGATCGCCCCGCCGCCGGGCAATACGCCCAACGCCGACCCAAGCGCGGTGCCGCGCAGGATCGGAGCCGCCATCCGCTTCAACTCTTCGCGCGTGGGCAAAAGGCTGGAGATTTTCGCTATCAAGACTTCGCGCGTGCGCTCGCTCTCCAGGTTCCGCAGGATTTCGGCGATACCGAAGAGGCCGACCGCCAGTGCGACGAAGTTGAGACCGTCGGCATATTCACGGATGCCCAGGGTGAAGCGAGGCGTGCCGGTATATATGTCGGTGCCGACAAGCCCGAGCAGCAGGCCGACAATGACCATGCCCAGCGCTTTGATCACCGATCCGTGCGCCAGGGCGACGGAGGAAACCAGGCCTACGATCATCAGCGAGAAATATTCGGCTGCGCCGAATTTGAGCGCGATCGCGGTGAGCGGGGGGGCGAACACCGCCACCAGCGCCGTTGCCACCGTGCCTGCCACGAAGGATCCGATGGCTGCTGTCGCCAATGCTGCACCGGCGCGACCCTTGCGCGCCATCTGATAGCCGTCGATTGCCGTGACTGCAGAGGACGATTCGCCCGGCATGTTGATCAGGATGGCTGTTGTCGAGCCGCCATACTGCGCGCCGTAATAAATACCCGCCAGCATAATGAGCGCAGACACTGGATCGCCGATCTGGAAGGTCACAGGAAGGAGCATGGCGATCGTCGCCGTCGATCCGATGCCGGGCAATACGCCGATCAACGTGCCGAGCATCACCCCGACGAGGCAGAAAAGCAGGTTCCAGAGCGTCGAAGCAGTCTGGAAGCCAAGCAGGAGATTCTGAAGAAGATCCAAAGCGCTGGCCTCAGAAGTTCAGCCATGGGCCGACCAGCTTGAAAGGCAGGCCGAGGGCGTACACAAAGGCAAAGTAAGTGAATGCTGTGACACCGGCCGCCACCGCGGCGGCTGTCAGGACGGTCATCCGCGTGCTGGCGAAGGAAGCGATGAAGCCGGTGCAGAGAATGGCGGGCAGGAAACCCAGTCCGCGGACGGTGAGTCCGAAAAAGATCGGCGCGGGCAAAATGAGCAGAATCCCCCGCCAGGCGATCGGTCCGAGCGGCTCGCCGTCTGATCGGATCGATTGGATCAGGATGATCACGCCGAGCAGGGCGAGCACGCCTGAAAGCAACAGGGGAAAATAGCCCGGTCCCATGCGGAAGGCTGTTCCGAGCTCCATCCCGAGAGATTGAAAGGCGAAGACCGCCGCAATCGCTATGAAGAGAAGCCCACAGGCGAAATTCACCTTGTCGACGGTGTAACCATTCACGTCTGCTTATCCGCGCTCATTGAAGAAGATCGGGGCGCATGAAGCGCCCCGCAGTCTCAGTCTGCGTAGACGCCGGCTGCCTCGATGATGGGCTGCCACCGCTGGATCTCGCCCTCAAGTTTCGCCTTCAGCGCTGCCGGAGTGGCGTCCGCCTCGGGAGAGGGTGTCGTGCCGAGTTCCGCAAAACGGGCGACGACATTTTCGTCCTTCAGCGCTACCTGGAGGGATTTGGAGAGGCGGTCGACGACCTCCGCAGGCGTGCCCTTGGGTGCATAGAGCCCGTGCCAGATTCCCACCTGCATGTTCGGCAGACCGGCTTCAGCAACCGTTGGGAGGTCAGGCAAAACGTCGAGACGCTCGGGCGTGGTTACCGCGTAAGCCTTGATCGTGCCTGCCTGGATCTGCTTTGTGGTGTTCGTCGTCTGGTCGCACATGATGTCGACCTGTCCGCCCAGCAGATCGGTCATTGCGGGGCCGGTTCCCTGATAGGGCACCGTAACGAGCGGGGTTTCCACCGCGCTCATGAACAGCATGCCGCAAAGATGCGAGGCGGCTCCGATGCCAGCATTCGCCACCGTCACCTCGTCCTTGTGCGCCTTCACGTAATCGATCAGCCCCTTGAAGTCCTGCGGCTCGAAATCCTTGCGGGCGACGATGGTCATCGGCACTTCCGTCACCAGACCGACATATTCGAACGCATTCAGCGTGTCATAGGGTAGTTTGCGGTAGAGCGTGGCGCTCGTCGCCATGCCGATGTGATGCAGGAGCAGAGTGTAGCCGTCCGGTTCCGCCTCGGCCACGCGCGCCGCTCCGAGCGTGCCGCCTGCGCCTCCCACGTTTTCCACCAACACCTGCTGCCCGAGATCCTTTGACATCGCTTCGGCCACCAGACGTGTCACGGTGTCGGTCGGGCCGCCGGCCGAGAACGGCACCACGATGGTTATCGCCCGGTCCGGATAGGTCTGGGCGGAGGCCCCGAGTGGCATTGCGAAGGCGGCAGCGACGCTGACCATCGCAAACAGTGATTTGCGCATGAATTTCCTCCCATCGAAGCTGTCAGACAGCAATCTAGATGATGATACCCATCCGTCTCGGCCGCACAACTTATACTTATCTACGAGAATGCCTATTAGGCCGCTGCTCCACAGGTGCCCGCCCGGTGCGAAATGAAGACAGCTGTCGACTCGCTGCATTGTGATGGAGGCCAAAACCGCCTATCTGAGGAGGGACTTCGCCAGGAGGCGCTGTGGTCAGGGGGTGCCGGTGCACGATTCGATCCTTGGGTTCTTCACGCGGATCTTTGCCGCCATCGGCAAGGGAATCGGCTGGCTGATCTACTGGCTGGCCTGGCCCTTCATGGCGCTCGGGCGCTGGTTCGTGCGGCGCGGCTGGATTGCACGCGGCATCGTTGGCGGCCTTCTGGTCCTTTTTGTCGGCCTGTACATCTACTTCTTATGGCAGACGCAGGTGTGGACGGGCTTCAATCCCGATTACGTGCAGGCCTATGACATAGAAAGGCAGGGCGCCGCCCCCGGCGAACAGATGCCGGCGGCCGCAGGCCAGCAGGCGCAGAGCTGTGCGCCTTCGGCTATCGCGGAAGTGGCAGCCGATTTGACGGATTTCAACGTCAACCAGAACGCCTGGATCACCTCGATGATCTTCTACAAGCTGGGCTTTTTCGGCCTCGATTGGGACGACACGCCCTTCTTCGACAACAAGGCCTCTTTCCAGCGGGGTGTGAACCAGGCTGTGCGGCGCACCACGGTCGAGCTTGTGGATACGCTGGGACGGGTCCGCGGCACATCGCAGATCGACAACGACCTGCAAAAGGCGCGCGAGAACATGCAGTTCAGCGAGGACGCATGGTATTTCGGCCTCAATCCTTTCGGCCCGAAGACGCCGACCCCGAGTTTTTACCGAAGTGCCATCTCATCGCTGCGCAGCTTCAACACGCGGCTTGAAAGTTGTCAGGCAACTTTCGATGCACGGGCTGACAATCTGATCCAGTATCTAGATCGCATCGCCGGCGACCTCGGCTCGACATCGGCGATTCTGCGCGAGCGCTCGGAAAACCATAATGGCGGCTGGCTGGACACGCGGGCGGACGATCGGTTCTGGTTCGCCTATGGCCAGCTCTATGGATATTACGGGCTGTTGCATGCCGCGCGCATCGACTTCAACGGCGTCATTGCGCAACGCTCATTGGGTCCGCTCTGGGATCAGACCGAAAGCCAGTTCCGAGCAGCGCTCAACATCACTCCCTTCATCATCTCCAATGGCCGGGAGGCTGGCTGGATCATGCCCACCCATCTGGCGACCATGGGTTTCTATATCCTGCGGGCCCGCTCGAATCTCGTTGAATTGAGAGACGTCCTGGACCGGTGATGCTGGCTCCCGAGGCGCCACGGCCTTTCGGATAGCGAATGCCTGAAGCGCTCCTTTATGCTATTTGAGGCTGGAGCGGCCGGGAGGAGATTGATGGCGGAAGTCAAGTCGGACATCGAGATCGCGCGCGCAGCGAGAAAAAAGCCGATCCAGGAAATAGGGGCAAAGCTCGGCATCCCCTCTGAACACCTCCTTCCCTACGGCCACGACAAGGCCAAGGTCTCGGCCGATTTCATCGCCGAGATGCGAAAAAGACCTGATGGAAAATTGATCCTGGTGACAGCGATCAATCCGACACCGGCAGGGGAGGGCAAGACCACGACCACCGTCGGCTTGGGCGATGGGCTTAACCGCATCGGGAAAAGGGCGATCGTCTGCATCCGGGAAGCGTCCCTCGGTCCCTGCTTCGGCATGAAGGGCGGGGCGGCGGGCGGCGGTTACGCGCAGGTAATCCCGATGGAGGACATAAATCTCCATTTCACCGGCGATTTTCATGCGATCACCTCGGCCCATAACCTGCTCGCCGCGCTGATCGACAATCACATCTATTGGGGAAACGAGCTCGGCATTGACACGCGCCGGGTTACCTGGCGGCGTGTGATGGACATCAACGACCGCGCGCTTCGTGACATTGTTTGCTCGCTGGGTGGTGTTGCGAACGGCTATCCGCGCGAGGCAGGCTTTGACATCACAGTCGCCTCGGAAGTGATGGCGATCCTATGCCTCGCCAAGGACCTGCGCGATCTGGAAGAGCGTCTCGGTAACATCATCGTCGCCTATCGGCGCGATAAAAGCCCGGTCTTTGCGCGCGACCTCAAGGCAGACGGCGCCATGGCCGTCCTCCTCAAGGAGGCGCTTCAGCCCAATCTGGTGCAGACGCTCGAGAACAACCCCGCCTTCGTCCATGGCGGCCCGTTCGCCAACATCGCCCATGGCTGCAATTCCGTAATGGCCACCACCACGGCATTGAAACTCGCCGACTATGTGGTGACGGAGGCCGGCTTCGGGGCAGATCTGGGCGCGGAGAAATTCTTCGACATCAAATGCAGGAAGACGGGGCTGAAGCCTGCGGCCGCTGTTATCGTTGCAACGGTGCGCGCGCTCAAGATGAACGGCGGCGTGAAGAAGGAGGATCTCGGCACGGAGGATGTGAAGGCGGTTACCAAAGGTTGCGCCAATCTCGGGCGCCACATCGAGAACGTGAAGCAGTTCGGCGTTCCCGCCATTGTCGCCATCAATCACTTCCACACAGATACTGCTGCCGAAATAGAGGCGGTGAAGGCGTATGTTGCAGCACAAGGCGAGGAGGCGGTGCTCTGCCGGCACTGGGCCGAAGGCTCGGCGGGTATCGAGGAACTGGCAAAGAGGGTTGTGGATCTGGCCGAAAAGGGTGCGTCGCAATTTGCCCCGCTCTATCCGGACGACATGCCGCTCTTTGAAAAGATCAACACCATCGTCCGCCGCATCTATCGGGGCTCCCGCGCGGTGGCCGAGCACAGCGTGCTTTCCCAGCTCGAAAAATGGGAGGAGCAGGGCTACGGCCGTCTGCCGGTCTGCATGGCCAAAACCCAGTATTCCTTCTCGACGGATCCCAATCTGCGCGGTGCCCCGGTGGACCACGTGGTTCCGGTACGAGAAGTCCGGTTATCCGCCGGCGCCGGATTCGTGGTCGCGATCTGCGGTGAGATCATGACCATGCCCGGCCTGCCCAGCGTGCCCTCGGCCGAGCGGATATTTCTCAATGAAAGAGGCTATATAGAGGGGCTTTCCTGACCAAGGGAATCAAGCCGCGCTCGGACCCGGATCATCGCCTTCCGGGAAGCTGACGCGACCTCTGCCGACCACATGGTCCGCCTCCCGACTGGTCTCGGCATGGCGCAGGCCCGGATGGATCGCCTCCTCTGCTTCGCGCAGCCTTTCGGTGCGCTCAGGCTGATAGTGGATTGCAGTCACCTGAAGGATTTCGACCAGGGAAGAGTTGCGCGATATGGCTGCCGTCTGCCCCTCCGCCAAACCCAGCAACGCCAGCCCGCGCATGGTCGTGATCGGCAGAAAATAGCTCACCGGGCCACCTGAGCGATCCCGGCTGATGATGCGCGTTTCCGGCATGCCATTGCCGAGTCGAAAGCTGATGCGGCTATCGATCGTCACGACATTGTCCGGCATGTCCGCCTTGCAAACGACTTGAGCCGTGTCGAGCTTCTGCCGCAGCAGTGAGGTCATCGCCTCGTCGTGGTCCTGGTGCTCTTCCAGCATGCGCCGGAGAATATCAAAATCTTCTTTGGTGAGCGTGCAGCCCGGTCTCTTCCACACGGCAGTCTCCAAACCCCTTGGGGCGGCAGCGCAGAAGCGCTGCCCCTCGGCGGACGAAGTTGGTGAGGCCACCCCTGCGCCAATATTTCCGTGGCGCAGGGGCTAGCTGCCGTTTTGAAGTGAACCCGCGAAGAAGAGCAGTCTCAGGCTCATGGCCTGTTGTCGCCTTCAGGCTCGCCGATATGCGTGATGCTAAGCCGGTGAACGCGGCCGTCGCGCGCCGTCCAATCGATCGTCTGGCCCACGGAAAGGCCGATAAGCGCCGTACCCACAGGTGTCGTCACCGAAATCTTGCCTTGGGCGATATCGGCCTCTCCCGGATAGACGAGAGTGACGGTCTGCGGCTCGCCGTCATCGGCGGTATAAGTCAGGGTAGAACCCATCCGCACAACCGAGTCAGGCAAGGCTGCATCCTCCACGATTCGTGCGCGCTCCAGCTCGCCGATCATGTTTTCGGCGAGAACGGGGTCTCGGTTCTCGATCGCCGTCGCGAGGCCCAGAAGCCTGTCGTGGTCAGTTCTCGAAATGGTGATGCGTGGCTTGCGCTTATTCTGCATAGGGTCATCCGTAACTCCGGGCTTGCCCGGATTTGTTCTTGTTTTGCTGGATGCGCCTGCTGCGAATTTGCCGATCAGAACCGGCCATCGCGCCCCCGTGGTCCGGGGGCGCACAGCCCGAACCCGGGGTTAGTGTCCAGCGATGGGACACACCCGAAAGAGGAAGGACTGGCGAAGTTCGATCATGCTCATAAGGTTAAGTTGGGCTAGCGGTGCGCCAATGTCAAGGACGGTGGGCAAAGGGAGTATGCCGTGGCCTCCCGAAGCGGAAACCCTCCGGCATGGCTGCTCGAACCATCATCATTTCGCCGATCGTCTCATGGGTGAGAAGACCTACCAGGCGCCCGCTGCTGTCGATGACTGCTACCGCGGGGGCGTTCTTCTCCTGCATGAGCCTGAAGCCCTCAGTCAGGTTCTGACGTCGATGGACCTTTGGCACATCGGTGCGCATCACGCTCACCACCGGAGCGTCCGGCCCGGTTTCCTTCAGCGCCAGGATCATGTCGTTACGGGTAAGCAGGCCGGATAGGTGACCATCGGCATCAAGCACCGGAAACTCGGTCTGCGTGGTCGCGAGCAAGCGGTCGATCGCCTCGGCGATGGTTGCCGATCGATCCAGTGCGGCGAATTCCGTCACCATCACGTCGCTGGTCAGAACGCTGTTGGCGATATCACGTATCTGCGCGTTCTGAGCTTCGGCAGCTGCTGCCAGATAGACGAAGATTCCGATGAAGATCAGAAGCGGGTTGTAGAAGAGGCCGAGAAAGCCGAACAGGAATGCCAGTCCCTGGCCGATATTGGCCGCGATCTGCGTCGCCCGCGCCCATGTCATCCGCGTCGCCAGGATGGCGCGCAGCACCCGTCCCCCGTCCATCGGAAAGGCAGGGATCATGTTGAAGAGCACGAGGAAAATATTCACGCCGGCAAGCCGGACGAGGAAATTCACCCTCGGATCCTCGACCTGCATCATCTGTTCTGCGCCGACCGTTCCGCCGAGTGCGATGAGAATGACGCCGGCGATTACGACATTGACCAGCGGGCCGGCCACAGCGATCACGAATTCCTGGCCAGGCTCCTCCGGCATGCGCTCGAGCCGCGCCAGGCCGCCTATGGGAAGGAGCGTTATATCGGGCGTCTTTATGCCGTAGCGCCGGGCCGCCAGCGCGTGACCGAACTCATGCAGCACTACACACGCAAAGACCGCTATGATGAAGGCCACGCCTTCCCAAGCTGCGGATGACCCTCCGATCCGGTAATGCATGAACCAGATCCAGACGAGAAGCAGGAGGAAGGTGATATGCACGCGAACAACGGTGCCGCCGAACTTACCGATGCTGAACGACCAGGTCATGATGCCGCGCCCCTGCCGTAATGGACGTGAATACATATCAGAAGACATTTGGAACCACGTTATTATTTTCAAGCCATTGACGCGATGGAGGGGTAATGCAGTTTGATTCCGCCACGTTGATCGAACGGGCGACGCGCATCGTTCGGGGCATGCAATGGCGGCCGCAGGCGGTCGTTCCCGTGGCCGTGACCGGCATCATGGGGCTGGGGCTCTACATTTTCCTCGCAATGGCCAGTGAGATGGCTGAAGGTGAATTGCGGGAATGGGATGAGCACTTCTTTCTCGCCTTCCGCAACCCGGCAAATACGGCCGATCCGCTCGGTCCACCATGGCTGGAGGAGGCGGCTCTGGAGATAACGGCGCTCGGCGGCTATACGCTCATCGTTCTCGCCCTCGCCATCGTCGTTGGGCTCCTGATCGTCACGAATCGCTACGGTCCGGCACTTTACGCAATCCTGTCCGTCGGCACGGGGTCGCTTGCATCCTTCCTCTTCAAACAATTCTATGATCGGCCGAGGCCCGATCTCGTGCCCCAACTTGATATCGTGCACACCGCAAGCTTCCCGAGCGGACATGCGATGGTGACGACCGTCGCCTATCTGACGCTCGCAGCACTCGTCATCCGCTTCTTCGAGGATCTGCGCGTGCGCATCTATGTGGTGAGCGTTGCGATCTTCATCTCCGTCGTGGTCGGGATCAGCCGCATCTATCTGGGCGTTCACTGGCCAAGCGACGTTGTCGCCGGCTGGGCTCTTGGCGTCGCCTGGGCAAGCCTCGCCTGGCTCGTGGTGGCGGGGCTGCAATTCGCAAGGCGGCGGAAAACGCGCGGATAACTCCCGCTGCCCGGCCCCTCAGGCGGAGAAGGCCGCTGTAAAGCGGCCTCTCCTTCTCCTCTACTTTGTTTGCTTGAGCCGTTCTTTCGCAGGCACGCGATCGTTGACGTATCGCGTTTCTTCCCAGGAATTCGGCTTCAGGGGAAAGCCTACGGACTTGATCTTGAAGCCGATCGGGCGTCCCTCCACGCAACTGGCGACGAGACGGTGCTGGCCGTCCTGCAGAAACAATCGGCCGTCCCGGTGCCTGTATACCGTCGCGACGAATTTGAGCTTTGGATCGGCCTGCAGAGCTTCCCGTTTTTCCGCGAGGACGCTTTCGATGACTTCCTCTTGCGCCGGCGAAGGAAATTCGGATCGGTCGGGCAGGCTATTTGAAGCCGGCTTTTTCTGATCCCTGAACGGGCGCCCCACCGGGGAGCCGCCGATTTGAGAACAATCGAAGTAGACGATCCCCGCGGACGGCCCGGGGGCTATGCTAGTGGGTACCATTTTTGGGCCTCTTTAGAATTTCTGTTTCGCACCCGGACGGTTTAGCAGGGTGCGTGACGGAAGAAGAATTCGGTTCTGGTTATGCTCTTCATGTACGATTGCCGCCGTCCTCCTAAAGCCCGCCTCGCATGGCAGGGATGACGAAAGCGGTTGCGCAGGACCCCGTTCGCGGCTATGGAGATCGCCATGATTACGGTTCTGAACGCAAAGCTTTGGTGGTGGGCCCGCTAGACAGCGGCCGGCTTGCTTTGTGACTAAAGTGGATGGTGGCCGCAGGTGAAAGCCGGGCGGCCATTTTTAGTTTGGACTTCCCGGCCCACCTCGAAACGGGAGCAGAACATGAGCTTGGAAGTCTTGGAAGACGGCAGGGAGCGCCTTGAGACGGCTGGTGGGATCACCATCACGCGCTCGCGCACGGAAGTGATCTATAGCGGCGCGATCGACGCATATGTCGATGCGCTCGACAGCCGCCGAGGGGCGGTGTTCTCCTCCAATTACGAGTATCCGGGCCGCTACACCCGCTGGGACACGGCGATTATAGATCCGCCGCTCGCAATTTCGGCTCGGGGCCGCGCGATGAAGATCGAAGCCCTGAACACGCGCGGCGAGGTGATGCTGCCGGCCATCAGCCGTGCGGTCGAGACGTTGCCCGACGTGACCGTCTCGGAACAACGTCCGCAATTGGTCAGGATCAGCGTAGCCGAGCCGGCGGATGTTTTTGCCGAGGAGGAGCGCTCCCGCGTTCCCTCTGTTTTCACCGTGCTTCGGGCCATCACGAACCTGTTCCATACCGAAGATGACAGCAATCTCGGTCTTTATGGGGCTTTCGGCTATGATCTCGCCTTCCAGTTCGATCCGGTAAAGCTCAGCCTGGATCGGCCTGAAGGCCAGCGCGATCTCGTCCTGTACCTGCCGGATGAAATCCTCGTCGTCGACCATTATGCGGCCAAGGCTTGGCGCGACCGTTATGACTATGCCGGCGACGGTTTCTCCACTGAGGATCTAGCGCGCGAAGCCAGATCGGAGCCCTTCACGCAGAGCGCCCGCGTGCCGCCGCGCGGGGATCATCAACCCGGCGAATATGCGCGACTTGTGGAACGGGCGAAGGAGAGCTTCAGGCGCGGCGACCTCTTCGAGGTCGTGCCGGGACAGATGTTCTTCGAGCGCTGTCAGAGCCTGCCTTCGGCGATCTGCCGCAGACTTAAGCAGATCAATCCTTCTCCCTATTCCTTCTTCATCAATCTCGGCGAGCAGGAATATCTGATCGGCGCTTCCCCCGAAATGTTCGTGCGCGTTTCGGGCCGTCGGGTGGAAACCTGCCCGATCTCAGGCACCATCAAGCGCGGCGAGGATGCGATTTCGGACTCCGAGCAGATCCTGAAGCTGCTCAACTCGAAAAAGGACGAGTCAGAGCTTACCATGTGTTCCGATGTCGACCGCAACGACAAGAGCCGCGTGTGCGAGCCGGGATCGGTGCGTGTGATCGGTCGTCGGCAGATCGAGATGTATTCTCGCCTGATCCACACGGTGGACCATATCGAAGGACGGCTGCGCGAAGGTATGGACGCCTATGATGCCTTCCTGAGCCATGCCTGGGCCGTGACGGTCACAGGCGCGCCAAAACTCTGGGCCATGCGCTTCATCGAGCAAAACGAGAAGAGCCCGCGCGCATGGTATGGTGGTGCGGTCGGCATGATGCATTTCAACGGCGATATGAACACCGGCTTGACGTTGCGTACGATCCGCATCAAGGACGGCATTGCCGAGGTGCGCGCCGGTGCCACGCTTCTCTACGATTCCGACGGAGAGGAAGAGGAAGCCGAGACGGAGCTGAAGGCTTCCGCGATGCTTTCAGCGATCCGCGAGGCGGGAAGGACGAATATGTCGAGCGAAGCCAAGGAAACCGCGCGCGTGGGGGAGGGCGTGAAGATCCTCCTCGTCGACCACGAGGATTCGTTTGTTCACACGCTTGCCAACTATTTCCGGCAGACGGGTGCCGAAGTGACCACCGTGCGCACGCCTGTAGCCGACAGCGTTTTCGACCGGGTGGATCCCGACCTGGTCGTCCTGTCTCCTGGACCTGGCACGCCGGATGATTTCGATTGCACCGCTACCATCAAGAAGGCACGCAGCCGCGACCTGCCGATCTTCGGCGTCTGCCTCGGCCTGCAAGCGCTTGTCGTTGCCTATGGCGGCGAACTGCGCCATTTGCACGAGCCGATGCACGGCAAGCCATCCCGCATACGCACGGGCCACAACAGCCTCATCTTTTCCGGCCTGCCGCAGGAGGTGACCGTTGGGCGATACCACTCTATCTTCGCTGATCCGGTGAGGTTGCCGAAGTCATTCGTGGTGACGGCGGAAACCGACGACGGCGTTGTGATGGCGATCGAACACGAGAGCGAGCCAGTAGCCGCGGTTCAGTTCCATCCCGAATCCATCATGACGCTCGGGCATAATGCCGGTATGAGGATGATCGAGAACGTCGTGGCGCATATGCCGCGAAAGATGAAGGTGAAGGCGGCCTGAGTGCCGCCTTCAATTACGCCCAGTACAAAGACCCAGCCCGAATTCATGCCGCAAGCGTCACACCTCCAAAGGCTTTCCTATTGGACGATCATTGTCGGGGTTGTCATTCTCGGGTTGAAGTTCCTGGCCTGGTGGATGACGGGGTCCGTGGCCCTGCTCTCGGACGCGATGGAGTCCATCGTCAATGTGGTCGCATCAGTGGTGACGTGGTACGCGATCCGCGTTTCACACATGCCTGCGGACGAGAACCATCCTTTCGGCCATCACAAGGCCGAATATTTTTCGGCGGTGCTCGAGGGGGTGCTGATCGTTCTCGCGGCACTCCTTATCATCCGCGAAGCAGTTCTGGCATTCCTCAGTCTTCACGCGATCGAAGCGCCGGTTGCGGGATTGGCGATCAACGCCCTGGCGGCAATCGGGAACGGACTCTGGGCAGCCATCCTCATGCGCGAAGGGCGCAAGGCGCGTTCCCCGGCCCTTGTCGCCGACGGCCGCCATCTGTGGACCGACGTCGTCACCTCGATTGGCGTCATTGCCGGGTTGGTGCTGGCCCTATCGACGGGCTGGCTCTGGCTCGACCCGCTGATCGCGATCATTGTAGCCGTCAACATCATCTGGCACGGTTGGCAGATGCTGAGCTCTTCGGTGCAGGGTCTTATGGATGTGGCCGTCGACCCCGCAGGGATAGCAGAGATCGAGCGTATCATTTCGGCGAACAGCGAAGGCGCCCTGGAATTCCACGATCTGAAGACAAGAGAAGCGGGTAGGGCCCGCTTCATCGAGTTTCATCTCGTCGTGCCTTCGGAAATGACGGTCGAACGCTCGCACAATATCTGCGACCGGATCGAGCATGCGCTGGCGAAGACGATCCCGGGATCACGCGTGGTCATCCATGTGGAGCCCGCGCATAAGGCCAAGCACGCCTAGCGTATTACTCGGCTCTCTTGGACTGCATCGTCTCGAAGCCTTCAGCCGCCTTGCGCAGATCCTCAGGAAAGTCGTCCATCTCCATGATCTTGCGGATTTCGATCGTCTCGTTAGGGCTCCCGGGGCAGCGCTTTGCCCATTCGATCGCTTCTTCAAGCGAGTTTACGTCGATGATCCAGTAGCCGCCGAGCACCTCCTTCACCTCGGCAAAGGGGCCGTCGGTCACCTCGGGAAAGCCTTGGGCAAAGGAAACGCGCGCGCCCATCGACGGCGGGTGCAGGCCTTCGGCGGCGACGAGGATGCCAGCCTTCTGTAGTTCCTCATTGTAGCGCATCATGGGGCCGACGGCGTCGGCTTCCGGCAATGTGCCGGGTTCGGCCATTTCATACCCCTTGGGGATCATCAGCATCATGTACCGCATCGTTCGCTCCTAGCGTGTTTGCCTTGCATAAAGCGCGCCGCCCGCCCAAGCACAGGGAAGTGCTGTGAGGACGAGCGAAATCGGATACCACTGCGAGCCCATACGCCACATGACGGCTGCGCCCAGGATGCTGAGCACAAGGCCGATGACGCCCAGGATCATGGCGTGCAGCATCGGCCGGGCAGGCGCCAGCCGCGCGGCGATGTAGCAGCCGAGAATGGCGAAGATCAGCCGGTAACACAGAGCCAACGCGTAAAGGCGGTCGCCCATTGGCTCGCCCCACGGAGGGTAGACCCCGGTCGCATGGAGGATCTGGTCCGCCCCGGCGGAAAGAACCACCGTTGTGACAAAGCCCAGTAGAATAGCTCCCGTGCTACGCAGGACCTGTGGTTCTTTCCGCTCCAGGCTATCGATTTCGATCATGGCCAATCCCTCTCATGCCACCTATGCAATTGTTGCAAGGACGGTGATGCGGAGCGCTTCCCGACATTTACACGAGAAAAACTTGCCGGGAGGGATTGAGCATGGTCCGTCCTGCAGCATTGAATCCTGAAAACGCCGCAAGACATTGAATTGCCGGGCAGGACGCCGATCGGAGAACGAAGGACTCTCCTGATCCGCACGAACAAGCGCGCTCGCGTCGATTAGCCAGGCGGTAGGTTCGGCTGCTGCTTGTCTCCAAAAATGGGATGCGAAAACGCGAGTCTTTGTCGGGGGTTGCCGGCCGCGGCTCGCGTTTCGATTCAGCTTGGCGCGCCGCACTGAACGGGACCGCCTATCCCGCCATACTCGGCAAATAGGCGGCCAGATTGTCGAGTGTCGCGTTCCACCCGGCCTCATGCCCGTCACGGGCCGCTTTCGAGCTGAAGAAGGCCTGGTGCAACGTCAGCCGCGTCTTGGCGCCTTCTTCCTTGAGGGTGATGTTCACCATCGTTTCCGGGGCCGGCGTGCCGTTCTCGTCGTGCCAGGCATGACTGAAGACGATACGTTCGTGGGGTGCGACTTCGTGATAGCTGCCGCTCAACCAATGGTCTTGACCTTCAGGCGAGCGCATGCAGGTCTTGAACCAGCCGCCCGTACGGATTTCGCCTTCTGAGAAGGGTATCGTGAACCCGGTGGGGCAGCACCAGCGGTTCAGATGCTCCGGCCTGGTCCAGGCTTCGAAAACCAGCGCTCGCGGAGCGTCAAAGAGGCGGGAAATGTAAAGCTCGGCGTCGGACTGCTGTGCTGTGTCAGGCCATCATCGGATCTCTCCTTGCTTTGGATTTCCTTGAGGTAGCTGTCGAGCCGGTCGAAGCTTTGCTCCCAGAACCGGCGATAGTGCTCTACCCAGTCGGCAACGTCCCTGAGCGGGCCTGCCTCCAGGCGGCATGGGCGCCATTGGGCATTTCGGCCGCGCGAGATGAGGCCGGCGCGCTCGAGGACCTTCAGGTGCTTTGAAACCGCCGGAAGGCTCATCTCGAAAGGTGCGGCAAGCTCGTTCACCGTCGCTTCACCGGCTGCGAGCCGTGCGATGATTGCGCGGCGGGTGGGATCGGCAAGTGCGGCAAAAACGGGGCTTAAGGCGTCCATCTGCTTCATTTTACTTTTCAGTTAATTAACCTGATAGTTTATTTCAGGAGGCGCCTCATCTGTCAAGCTGCAAGAAGGGGCATCTTGCATTGGCAGGTTTGGTCAGCTATCAAGTGAGCATGTCAGACGCCGTGTACGCAGAGCCTTTCAATCCCGCCGCTGTTTGCGGTGCGATGTCGCGTGCACTTTTCGGCCTCCTTCTTCTCGGCCTTATCGGCGATCGCCGGGTCCGTTGAAGGAGCGCCCGGCGGTCGTTGCCGGTGACGCTGGTTCGCTCCTTCCCGTCAGAATTGATTTGAAGCCTTGACAGGTGAGCCGTTGCAGGAGACGCAACCGGCGCCGACTGGAGTGACGAATGGACGCCAAGAACGAGATTTTTCAGCGTAACGCCCGCAAGGGCATGCCCGACGCCGCACGGAAGTATCAGCCCTATCCGCAGATCGACCTTGCCGATCGCACTTGGCCAGCAAAGCGCATCGAGAAGGCGCCGGTCTGGTGCTCGGTGGACCTGCGGGACGGCAATCAGGCCCTCATCGACCCCATGGGCCATGATCGCAAGGCGCGTATGTTCGCTCTCCTCCTCGAAATGGGTTTCAAAGAGATCGAGATCGGCTTTCCCTCCGCCTCCCAGACCGACTTCGATTTCACGCGCTGGGTGATCGAGCAGGGCAATGTGCCCGACGATGTTTCTCTTCAAGTGCTCGTTCAGTGCCGGCCGGAGCTGATCTCGCGCACCTTCGAATCGCTCGAAGGCGCTCATCGCCCGATCGTCCATTTCTACAATTCCACGAGCGAGCTGCAGCGCCGCGTCGTTTTCGAGAAGGATGTGGCGGGGATCAAGGCGATTGCCACTGATGCGGCCAAGATGATCACCGACATGGCGGCCAGTGCGGGTGGTGGCTATCGCTTCCAGTATTCGCCTGAAAGCTTTACAGGCACCGAGCTCGACGTGGCGCTGGAGATCTGCAACGCGGTGATCGAAATCGTCGCGCCCACCCCGGACGAGAAGCTCATTATCAATCTGCCGTCCACGGTGGAGATGGCTACGCCTAATATCTATGCCGACCAGATCGAGTGGATGTGCCGCCAGCTCGACCGGCGCGACAGCCTGATCGTGTCGCTCCATCCTCACAACGATCGCGGCACCGCGATCGCGGCCACCGAGCTCGGCCTCATGGCCGGCGCGGATCGCGTCGAGGGCACTCTGTTCGGCAATGGCGAGCGCACGGGCAATGTCGACATCGTGACGCTGGCGCTCAACATGTACACGCAGGGAGTCGATCCGGAGCTCGACTGCTCGGATATCAACCGCATGAAGGATGTCTACGAGTATTCCAACCAGCTCCGCATTCCCGAGCGGCACCCCTATGTGGGCGAATTGGTCTATACGGCTTTCTCCGGCTCGCACCAGGATGCCATCAACAAGGGAATGAAGGCCTACCGCAAGGCAAATAAGGAACTGTGGGAGGTGCCGTATCTGCCGATCGATCCGGCCGATGTGGGCCGCACCTACGAGGCGATCATCCGCATCAATTCCCAGTCCGGCAAGGGCGGTATCGCCTATATCCTCCAGGCCGACTACGGGCTCAACCTGCCGCGCAACCTGCAGATCGAATTTCGCGAGGACATCCAGGCCATCACCGACGCGGAAGGGAAGGAACTGCCCTCCAAGCGCATCTATGACCGCTTCCTCGAACTCTATGTCGAGCAGCCTGGCGCCCGGCTCAAATTCCTCGATCACCAGACCTTCCCGGACACGGAATCGAAGGGGCGCCGCGTGCTCGAGGCTACTATTCTCGACAATGGCAAGGAGATGGTCATCAAGGGCACGGGCACGGGGCCGATCGACGGTTTTGTCAACGCGCTTTCGCGTCATATCGGGATCGACATGACAGTGCTCGATTACTCCGAACATTCGCTGCAGCGGGGAACGGATGCGGCCGCCGTGTCCTATGTCGAGATGGAGCATTCCGGCGGAAAGCTCTTCGGCGTCGGCATCAACCAGAACATCACAACCGCCTCTCTGGAGGCGGTCGTCTCCGCCGCCAACCGCATTATCGGCTAGAGGAAACTACCACAAAGGGCGAACGCAGGGGGATGGACTAGTCAATTGCGAAAGGGGACGGAAGGCCGTTGGGTGTACCGTTCCCATTCTCCCATCCCCCTTGTTTTCCCTGCCACGCTATCACCCTAATCATTGTGATGATTTTCCTATTGGGCCATGCTAACGGTATGTTAAGCATCAAAGGCTCGGGAGAACCACGATGAGCGAGGCTGGCCAGAACGCAGCGCCCAAAATTCGCCGTCTTGCCGAAGCCGTCCGCGAGGTGAAAGCGGCTGCTGCCGATCGCGAGGATGTTGTGGTCGACATGCGCGAGACGACGCGGGCGCGGCTTGAGCTTCTCGCGCAGGAACTCGCGCCTGTCTTTGCCGAGGTACCCGAGGACGATCCGGCCTTTGACCTCGCCATTTCCTCAGGCCAGCAGCCGCGACTATGGATCGATACCGTCGCTCATGTGGTCATGGGGCCTGATCGGCGCACATACCGCTTTTTGCGCGACACGCGACTTGGGCGTGTCGTCCTTGGTGAATCGACCGAGATTGCGCCCATCGCTAATCTCGTCACCCGCTACATCGCCGAGCGAATGGTGGAGCGGCAACGCTACCTGGAAGGGGAAATCTTTGTGCTTCCCCGGGGGGGAGAAGGGACGGCAGCGGCGGAACCGCCGTCGCCGCGGAAGAAGGGAGCATGGGACGGTTTTCTCGGCGGATTCGTGCTGATGCTGCTTGGAAGCATCGTGGGTGCCGTTGCCCTCATCCTCCTTCTCTGGGAGCGTTTCCCGGAATTACACCAATATTTTCAATAGTTCTGCACAGTGAGGCGAAGGCAGCGGCATAATTTGGCCGCTCTCCTCCGCAAGGCTCCGTCCATTTAAGACACCCATTCTTCGGAGCCATTTTTATGAACAAGTTTTTTCTGGCCTCGGCCATCTTTGCCCTGGTGGCGCTCGTCTGTCTGCTCGCATTCATGTTTGTCGGCTCCTATGTCGACGATCAGGGACAGATGCGCGAGCCGCTTTTCCTTGCGCCGATAGGCATGGTGTCTCTCGCCGCCAGTGGCTTCTGCCTGCTTGTCGGGTTTGCATCCAAAGGGTGAGAAGAGCAGTCGACCGGCTTCGTCTAAGCGGGCGCGCGGTCCGTCGATATGAGCCATTGGCTCGAAAGCTGCACGACCTTCCCGCCGGGCTCGGCCACACCGCGCCTGATCAGCTGCACCTGCCACGTACCCGGCGCACCCATGATTTCGAACAGGTTGTAATGCGCGGCCGGCAATGCCGCGCCATAAGCCTGTCCCGCCGCTGCCACGCCCACCACCGGTACGCTAATGCCATTCTTGCCATCGATCCGGTGCACCGTCGGCAGATGTGTGTGGCCATGCAGCACCAGCTCGGCTCCGTGCTTGCGCACCATGTTTTGAAAGCGGGAGATGCCGAACAATCTCTTATGCTGCCCGGTGGCGCCGCGGATAGGGGGGTGATGGATCAGGATGACGCGGAAGAGGCTGCGGCGTCCGGCCTCCTCGAGCAATTCGCAGACGCGGCGCTCCTGCTTCTCCGTGAAATAGCCGCTGGCGAGGAAGGGCGCCGTCGCACGTGCGGAGGAAATGCCAATAATCGCCAATGGGCCACGCACGCGCAGGAAGGGGAATTGATGACGATTGGTGATCGGTTCCGCCCCGTCGCTGGCCATATAGGCGCCCCAGGCGCAGCACGCCTTATTCAGCGCATGGGGCACATAGGCATCATGGTTGCCTGGAACGACGGAGATATTCTGAGGCGTGCCGAGGCCTTCGAGCCACAGCCGCGCCATCTCGATCTCGCGATCGAGGGCAAGATTCACCAGATCCCCCGTAAGCGCTATATGGTCGGGGGCCGACGCCACGATGTCGTCGCTGATCTGGTCGATGATACCGTTATCGAGGTTGACCCGCCGCCGCCGTTGCCAATTGATGTAGCCGGTGATGCGCTTGGAAACCAGCTCGCGATAGGTAAGCTCGGGAAGGGGGCCCAGATGGATATCGGAAAAATGCGCCAACCGAAACATGATGCGTCTCTAAAACACCCCGCCGCGGCTTACCAGCCCTAAGAGCGCTCGATGCCATCAGCCAATTCTACCGAAACGCGCAGCGCCGAGCAGATACGCCTTCGGGTTAAACTCTTCCACCTCTGGCATTTGTTCCGGCGGCCGCTGACGCTCGGTGTGCGTGGCGTGGTTTTCGATGGGGAACAGCGTGCGGTCTTCCTTGTGAGACACACCTATGTAAATGGCTGGCACCTTCCTGGCGGCGGGGTCGAGCCAGGCGAGACCATGTTTTCCGCGCTTGCCCGCGAGCTGAGCGAGGAAGGCAATATCCGGCTTACCGCTGCGCCCGAGCTGAAATCCGTTCACTTCAATCGCCGGGCAAGCCGGCGCGACCACGTTGCGATCTACCTGATCACCCGGTTCGAACAGACGGAGCCCCGCAAGTCTGACCTTGAAATCCCAGAAGCGCGTTTTTTCCCTCTTGATGCACTCCCGTCAGGCACGACGGAGGGTACGCGCCGCCGCCTTGCCGAGATTTTCGAGGGGGTAGCCCCGTCCGAGGACTGGTAACTCACGTCTCACAGCCGAGCGCGCGAGCCTCAGGCCGCCTTCCTGAAACGATCCCTATCATGCGGCGCCGAATAGTCGAGTTCGGGGCCGAGAGGGACGATCCCTGTCGGATTGATGGTCCGGTGGCTCCCGTAATAATGGGCTTTGATATGCTGCATGTTCACCGTCTCGGCTACGCCCGGCCACTGGTAAAGTTCGCGCAGGTAGTTCGAGAGGTTAGGATAATCGGCAATGCGGCGCAGATTGCATTTGAAGTGTCCGACATAGACGGGGTCGAACCGCACAAGCGTCGTGAACAGCCGCCAATCGGCTTCTGTCAGGAGCTCGCCGACGAGATAGCGATGCCTTGAGAGCCGCCCTTCCATTTCATCGAGGGTCTCGAAGAGCTGCTTAAAAGCCTCCTCATAAGCTTCCTGCGTGGTGGCGAAGCCCGCCCGGTAGACACCGTTGTTGATATTCGCGTAGACGAGCTCGTTCACCGCATCGATTTCGCCGCGCAACGCCTTGGTATAGAAATCGAGCGACGGGTCGCCCCAGTCGTCGAACGCGTTATTCAGCATGCGTATGATTTCGGCGGACTCATTGCTGACGATCGTCTCCCTCTTCCGGTCCCACAGCACCGGGACGGTGACGCGGCCGGAATAGTGCGGGTCGGCTTTGGTATAGATCTGGTGGAGGTAGTCCAATCCGTAGAGGTCGTCGCCCGTGGCGCCGTCCTCCTTCCTGAACGTCCAGCCATTTTCTCCCATGAAGTGGTGCACGACAGAGAAGGAGATCACGTCTTCCAGCTTCTTCAGCTTGCGGAAGATCAATGTCCGGTGCGCCCAGGGACAAGCATACGAAACATAAAGGTGGTAACGTCCCGGTTCGGCTTTGAAGGCCCGCTCACGCCCTTCCGCAGGCTTTCCGTCCCTGGTTACCCAGTCCCGAAACTGCGACTTCGACCGTTCGAACCGGCCCCCCGTCTTGGAGGTGTCGTACCATTGATCATGCCATACGCCGTCGACAAGAAGTCCCATTGGCTTTCTCCTTACACTCACCGCATTTAGGAAGCAGGTTCGATCTTCCCAACCCTTTCGGAGTAGACGCATCGTCAATAAAAACCGGTTCCAGCACGAGGAAGGCCATCAATCCTGTGGACGGCACCCTGATTTGATGCTAGCGGAACGACGCTTTGGGAGAAGAAGTGTGATCCGGTTCCAGGTGGAGCGACGACGAAAGGACTGAGCGCCTCGACAGGGCGCGGTAACCGTGGCGCGTGCCGCCGCACGTCTCCTTCAAGCCTACTGGAACTTTGCAATGTCCCTTGCCGACATCGTTTTCCTGCCGGAGGACCCGGCGCATGACCACGAGATAGAAGACATCAACGCCGAGGCTTTCGGGCCCGGTCGGTTCGCCAAGGCAGCCTACAAGATTCGTGAGGGAGGGCCGCACGAGCGCAGCCTTTCCTTTGTCGCCCTCGATCAGGACAAGGTGGTCGCCTCGGTGAGGCTTTCGCGCATCGTGGCAGGTGAGGGCAGGGGCCTCCTGCTTGGCCCGCTCGCCGTTCGCCCGGCCTACAAGAACCAGGGCATCGGCAAGAAACTCGTGCACATTGCCCTGGAGGCCGCCCGCGATATTGGGGCAGGCGTTGTGGTTTTGGTGGGCGATGAGCCCTATTACGGACCGCTCGGTTTCAAGCGCGTTCCCAATGGGCAACTTGCGATGCCCCGTCCGGTCGATCCCAACCGCCTGCTTGCAGCAGAGCTTAAAGAAGGGGCGCTTGCCGAACTTCAGGGGATGGTGATGCACGAAGCGCTGGCGGGACAGAGGGCCAAGCCGCCGCTGGCGGGGGCTGCCTAACGCATCTTCCGAAAACCGGAGCCGGTTTTCGGAAAACTTGATGCGTGGATGTACGCGTCCGTTATCGCGCTTGGCGCGTGCAATGCCAGGGAAGCCGCAATGCGCCTCGAAGAGCAGGAGGCGAATATCTTCTTCCGGCTTGAACTTTGCGCGCTTGAGCCCGAGCGTTGTGGGCCCGGTCTCGCTGAGGCCGGCCATGCATGAGGATAGCACCGCGTTGGCGTCTTCCTTGTTCACCGTCAAGCGGAACTCGCCAATCGGTCCTTTCCAATTGGCGCCGGTTGTCAGGATGTAGCTCATTTCCAGCGCGGTTATCCCGTCGGAACCAGCCTGTTCCAGCAGTTTGCTGACGCCTTTCAGGGTATTGTCGTTAAAGCAATACCCTTTCATGGAGTTCAGGTCGTCCACGTTCATAACGACCGACTTGCCAATGATTGGTTTGTACCGATGCTCCACCATGATGGTCTTGCCGGCGGGAAAGGTTTGCTCTTAATAGAAACTCGTCTTGAGCTTCCAGGTCGGGCCATATTGGACGGGCTGATCGCCGGCGTCTTCCGCCACGACATAAAGAAGACCATTGTCGACCAACTGTTTCCGGATCTGCTCCGGCAATGAACGCACTTGCTCGTCCCAACGATCGAGCTTCGCGTTGACCGGCACGCCGGCCTCCTTCAATGCCTCCGTCACATTCTTTCCGTCATCCTGCACCGCCTGCTGCTCCATGCGGGGTACGATCTGCTCGCCATCCACAATCACCTGAAAGCCAACGAAATTCTCTTGGTCGGGCTCGGGAAGCTCCACGAGAAAATATTCGGCCTGGTCGATTTCCGGTAACGGGAAGGCCACGGTGGTCGTGATGTCATTTTGGCTTTCATTGCGGAAAGCATATCGCACTCGGACCTCGCTTGGCGAAAGGTAGAGGTCTTCACTCTCCATGGCGATATCGTGGGAAGTGGTAAGCTCTAATCCGCCTGCGCCCAAAACAGCGCTGGAATCATTTGCGTAGGTGATGTTTTGTGTTGCGGTTAGAAAGAAAATAGAGGGTAAAAGTGTAATCGTTAAATTGCGAATAATGGTCATTGCTCAATACCACATAGAATATCCTCATCGAAGATGACATGGGTATTCGCCAAAATCATGGCAAGACAACCGGTGCACCATGAAGTGATGCGCGCTGGCGTCGGGTAGCAGCGGAGAGCTTTAGCCGGGTAACTTGAGTGCGTGGATCAGGGCGATGAGCCTCACCGCCCTTCGCGGTACCACATGGAGCCGAGCGCCAGCAGCAGGAGCGCCAGACCGAGGAATCCGGCAAAGAGAGGTACGCGCCTTACGGATTTCAGTACACTATCATTGGTGGTTCTCAAGCCGACCCAATCTCGGCCCGATGCTACGCTGGCATTGGCGCGCACCGGCACGATGTTCGGCAGGTTCGCCCCAGTCACGCCTGCGGTGACCCGGCGTACGCTGCCGCCGCTTTCTTCCGCCACGGAGCGCAGCACCTCCTCGGTGGAAACGGTGTCCGCGAATTCTGGTGCGTTGATCGGCCCCACATGCGCAAGCGCGGTGAGATCCCCGTTTCGCACCTGATAAAGGCCTATTTCGTTTGTTTCCAAGGTGGCGCGGAAAAGTCCCGGTTCAGAAGCCACCAGGGGCAGTTCGCGGGTTGCTCCTGAGGGGGTGGTCACGACCGCTGTGCCCGCTTCGTCTGCCATGGTCTGACGGGTTATGTCCAAGATCATACCCTGGCCATCTGCGGTTAGCCGCTCCTCCTCCAGTTCCGGCTCCTTCATCAGCCAGTGGGCGATGCGCCGATAAAGCGAAACATAGGGTCCGCCCCCCTGATAGCCGCGTGCCCACAACCAGCCCTGGTCGGAAAGGAACATGCCGACCCGTCCTTCGCCCTGGCGGGCAAGAAGCAGCAGAGGACGTCCGTCCGGGCCCTGCATGACCGCCTCGCCATCCGGGCGATCGACGCCGATGATGCGGAACCAGCGGCTCCAATGGGGCGGCTCCGTATTCGAGCCGTCCAGCGCCCTTGTTACGGGGTGGCGCTTTCCAAGATCGCTCACGCGCGGATAGAAACCCTGCTCCAGCACCTCGCCATTGGGCAGCGCGGGAAGCGCCGAGATCAGCGGCGTGCGCGCGATCGACTGCTCGCCGGCGAATTCGGGGCCGGCCGCGATCAGCAGGGCTCCGCCGTTCTGCACATATTCTGCGATGTAATCGTAGTAGAGGATCGGCAGAACATCGCGATGCTGATAGCGGTCGAAGATGATCAGGTCGAAATCGTTGATCTTCTCGACGAACAGCTCGCGCGTCGGAAAGGCGATGAGCGAGAGTTCGTTGATCGGTGTTCCGTCCTGCTTTTCCGGCGGGCGCAAAATGGTGAAATGCACGAGGTCGACGGAAGCATCCGACTTCAGGAGGTTGCGCCACGTGCGCTCGCCCGAATGGGGCTCGCCCGAAACGAGCAGAACACGCAGGTTCTCACGGATCCCGTCCACCTGAGCGACCGCGCGGTTGTTGCTGTCGGTGATCTCGCCTTCCTCGACCGGGGTCCGGAGCTCAACGATGTTTCGCCCTCCGGTGGGCAAAGTGATCTCGAACGGCATTTCCTGTCCGATGACGGCCTGATCGACTGAGACAAGCTCGCCGTTCACATAGATTTCTACCTCCGCGGAGCCTGTCTCGCCTGCCGTGTCGAGCACGCGATAGGTCATCTCCATCGGCTGGCCAACGATGCCGAAGCGCGGTGCGCGCTCGAAGCGGATACGCCGGTCACGCTCCCCTTCCTCGCCTGTAATAAGCGCATGCAGCGGCCCGAAAATGCCGGATGCATTGCTCGGCACGTCATGCACCTGACCGTCGGTGATCATGATAGAGCCCGCAACGCGCGAGGGCGGCACGTCGCGCAAAGCATTCGACAGCGCGTCGAAGAGGCGGGTCTGGGTGCGTTCGTCGGCGGCATCCCCCCGGCCTGCTTCCACCATTCGCACCTCGAACTGGTTGAAGGCCTGGAGGCGCTGCTGCAGTGCCTCTGCCGCTTCGCGTGTGGTATCGGCGCGGTTGCCTATGTCCTGGCTTTGGCTTTCGTCCACGACAACGGCGACCACGCTCTTGAGCGGATCGCGTTCCTCGTCAAGAAGCACTGGATTGGCTAGCGCCAGGGCCAGCGCCGCAAGCGCGGCAAGTCGCAGCAGCGCGCCTCGTCGCCCCAGCACCAGGCTGAGCACGATCAAAAGGGCCAAGGGTAGAAGCCCCGCCGCTAGCAAGGTCCAGGAGAAAAGGGGCTCGAAACTCACCGACCAGTTCACGCCGCACCCCTATCGGCTAGGCCGGACTGCCGGTGGCAGGCGCTGCGGCGGCTGGCTATCTCCGTAAGCATGGCCATCACTGCCCCAGCCGCTCGAGCAGAACAGGGACATGCACCTGGTCGGATTTGTAGTTGCCCGTCAGCATATACATCATGATGTTGACGCCGGCCCTCAATGCCAGCATGCGCTGCATCGGATCGGCGGGTACGGTCGGCAGCAGCGGCTCGCCGTTCTCATCCACCGCCCAGGCTCCGGCAAGGTCGTTTCCGGTGATCATGATGGGCGTCACGCCGTCGCCCGTTCTTACCGGCCTGTCGGCACGGCTTTCGGCATTGGTCGATGCTTCGACCCAGAGCGCGCTACCGCGGTAGCGGCCGGGGAAGTCCGGCAGGATGTAGAATGCCTTCGTCAACACATGGTCATCCGGAACGGGCTCGAGCGGCGGCACGTTCAAGCCGGAGAGGATATCACGCAGCCTCTGCGTCTCCGGCGTCACTGTGCCCGACGCACCGAACCCTCCCGCATACTGATCCCTCGTGTCGAAGAGCACGGTGCCGCCCTGCTGCATATAAGCGTCGATGCGGGCAATCGCCTCCTCGGAGGGCATGGGGGCACCGGCGTCCATCGGCCAGTAGATCAGGGGGTAGAAGGAAAGTTCGTCTTTCGAGATGTCGACCGGGGCCGGTTCTCCGGGCTCGAGGGCCGTTTTCTCCGCCAGGAATCGAGAGAGGCCAACGACGCCAGCACGGGTTACCGCATCTATGGAGGAAACGCCGGTCACCACATAGGCGATCCGCGTCGCCGAAATCGCCTCGATCGCCTGCTGGTCCGTCGGTTGCGGCTCATCCGTCTGCGCCACGGCCCGATCAGGCGCCATAAGCCCGACCAGGACGGCGGCAGCAAGGATCGTGGCCGCCTTCTCTGGCGTCCGTCTCCGACCGGGGCGCCGCTGCAGGAGTCCGCCCAGCCAAAGGACCGCGAGCGTATCGAGCGCAAGCAAAGCCAGTGCGGCTGCCATGAGCGGCCCCTTCAAGGGCCGCGAACTGTCGAATGCGTAGCTCGTCTCCGTCATCGCCACGGGGGCGGCTGGCCGTGCAAGTGCGGCGAGTGACGTTCCGGGCTTCAGAAGATTGTGTGCCACCACGCCCTCCTCGGACCCGTAGAAACCGGGGGGATGGGAGAGGGTGACGGGAGTCTCCTGGCCCGGATTGATCGGCTCGGCCTCGGGGCTTGGCGGGACCAGCGTGCCGCTGGCGGAAATCATGCGATAGGGAGCCAACTGCCCGCCCGGCCCATCCGCATTGGCGGTAATGGTGCCCTGATTGCGCGAAAGCTGCACGATCCGCCGCAGCATTTCGACGAAGGTGCCGGAGATGGGCAGGTTCGACCAGGTCGCCTCGGGCGTCACATGGAAAAGGATCACCCGGCCATCGCCTCGCGGCGCGCTGGTGACGAGCGGAGTGCCGTCTGCGAGATTGGCCCAGGTTCGCTCCACGATGTCGGCGGATGGCTCGGCGAGCACCTGCCGGCTAACGGTCACATCCTGTGGCGGGGCAAGATCGGCGAAGGGACCGCCCGCCGGGAACTCGGTAACCGGCTGCGGTTCGGACCACGAAAGCGTTCCGCCCAATGAGCGCTCGCCGGTACGCAGTCTCACCGGCAGAAGTTCCTCGTCATATTCGGCCGCGGCAAGCCGTGGGCCGGCGAAGCGGATCAGCGTGCCGCCCCCGTTCATCCATTCGATGAGACGTTCGTGCACGGATTCAGGCAGCGTACCGACATCGGCCATGATGATCGCGGCCGGATGCTGCTCGAGGAGTTGGGGTATGGCCTCAATCAGATCGGGGCTGGACGGCTCGATCAAGTCCGCATAGGGCGAAAGCGCGCGCCGGATATAGTAGAGGGGCGAGAGCAACGGTTGAGCTTGATCCGCCTCGTTCTGCGACAGCAGCCCAACGCGACGGCGGCGCGAATTCTCGTCAAGAAGCCTGAGCGCGCCCGCATGATTTTCGCCATCGATCGCGATGCTAGCGAAATCGTTGCGCAATTCGAAGGGCACGCGAATCTCACCGGTGGCCAGCGTCTCTCCCGGCCCAAAGCCTATGGTCGTCTCTGCGATCCGGCGCCCCTGTTCGTCCAAAGCGTAAGCCGTCACTTGCCGCGGCCCTGCATCTCCCTCCCGGCGCACTGCCGTCACGGTGAAACGCTCCGGCTCGTTGGCGCTGTCGGTGAGGGCAACGGTGGAAAGTGCGCCCGGGCTGATCCAGAGCACATCCGAAAGTTCTGCGTTGAAGAGATTTTGGAACGCGGTCTCGTCGCCCTCGGCCGCAAGGCCGTCGGTGAGGAGCGCGAGCGTTGCGCCGGGCATTTCCTGAAGCGCCTGGGCCACGCGGTTGTAGACCGCTGGCCGATCCGTCGGAACCGGGCGGGGAACGGCCGCATTCAGCCGGTCCAGCGCGGCTTCGGCATCGAACGGTCCGATGTCCTGCGCGGGGCTTTCGGCCGTCAGCGCCAGGACAACGGGTGTGCCATCCGCTCGTGCGTCAGTGATCAAACGGCTAGCCGTCGCAACGCGCCGGTCCCAATCGGGCGCGGCGGCCCAGCTGTTGTCGAGCACGACGGCCAGACCGCGTCCGCCGACGGCG
>Ga0180222_1000362_pt1 | contig 68788 bp, 65 predicted proteins | sample eDN5th37CKraftOP_FD_151336 | JGI IMG/M metagenome (GOLD analysis project Ga0180222, IMG submission 151336) | Enriched Organic Plus compost microbial communities from Emeryville, California, USA - eDNA 5th pass 37_C Kraft OP (version 2) (version 2) ... | reverse complement strand
CGCAGGCAATCGTCACCAATACCGGCATCAAGCGCGATATTGTCGATGTCGGCTGGCCGTCGGCTGCGGCCATCGCTTTTGGATCGTCGGTTGGGTTGTGGGTCATTCCGGTCGGCATTCTGGTCAACATCGCGCTTCTGCTGCTGCGCTGGACGCGCACGCTGAACGTGGACGTGTGGAATTTCTGGCACTTTGCCTTTGTCGGCTCACTGGTCGTCGCTGCAACGGACAACCTCGCCTACGGCATCATCATTGCAGCACTCGTTGCCGCTCTATCCCTGTTGTTTGCAGACTGGTCCGCGCGCGCCGTCCAGCAATTTTATGGCGTGCCGGGCGTTTCCGTGCCGCATCTGGCTTCCGCGCAGATTCTGCCGATTGCGATCATCCTCAACTGGATCATGGACCGCATTCCCGGCATCAACAAAATCAATATCAGCACCGAAACCATCGAACGCCGCTTCGGCGTGTTCGGCGAACCGGTCGTGCTTGGCTTGATTATCGGTTTGGTGCTCGGGCTCATAGCATTTTACAATGCCGGTGATTTCGGCACCGTTCTCGCCAAGGTTCTCGGCACCGGCATGACGCTTGCCGCGGTCATGCTGCTTCTGCCGCGCATGGTCAAAATCCTGATGGAAGGCCTGTTGCCGGTGTCGGATGCCGCGCAGGAATTCGTTCGCAAGCGCACCGGTGACCGCGAGCTCCTCGTCGGCCTCGACTCGGCAATTCTCATCGGACATCCTGCGGCGATTTCGTCTTCGCTCATTCTCGTGCCGATTGCGATCGTCCTGTCGGTTATCCTGCCGGGCAACCGCGTGATCCTGTTCGCCGACCTTGCCGTTATTCCCTTCATTGTCGCCATGACAGCGCCGCTCCTGAAGGGAAACGTGTTCCGCATGGTCGTCGTCGGAACGATTACGCTGGCCATCGGCTTCTATGTAGCCAATGCGCTTGCACCGCTGTTCACCAGCGCTGCCGTTTCGTCGGGCTTCAAGCTGCCTGAGAACGCCCTGCAAATTACGTCCGTGGTCGATGGTTTCCTGTGGGTGCCATATGTCATCATCTCAGCCATCCAGTGGCTTGGTGCTATCGGCATCGCGGTGATTGCCGTTGTTATTGCAGCACTTTTCATGCTCTATCGTCGCAACACGCTGGCATGGGAACGCGCCGCAGGCGCCGAGGACGAACCGGCGGACGAATTTGCTGCCTGATTTCAGCAATGACGGCGCAAGAAATCAAAGTCGCACGTCGCAATCGGCGTGCGGCCTTCTATAACGGAGAATGGAATGGCAGCCGGCCTGATAGATTTTCTCGACCCGCAAGCAATCGAGCTTCAGAGCGAAGCAAAAACCAATGAAGAAATCATCCGCATACTCGCAGGCAAGCTGGAAAAGCTCGGCTATGTAAAGGCGAGCTATGCCGACGCCGTTGTCAGCCGGGAACTGTCGATGCCGACGGGACTGCCGCTTGAGCGCGACGAGAATGTCGCCGTGCCTCACACCGACCCCGAGCATGTCCTCAAGGCCGGAATTGCCTTGGCGACACTGAAATCGCCAATTGAATTTGCCAATATGGAAGATCCCGAAGAAGCTGTTCCCGTTGGATTAGTCTTTCTGCTTGCCATCAATGACAAGGACAAACAGATTGAAACCCTGCAGCAGATTATGGCGACCATACAGGATGCTGACGCACTCGACAGGCTGAAAGCGGCGCGCACGCTGGAAGACGTCCAATCCGCGTTGCAGTGAAACGCGCTCTCAATAAATGAACCTGGAGGAACCCATGGCCAGAATAAAGACAATCCTCTTCGCTTGCGGCACGGGTGTGGCGACATCCACGGCGGTGAACGCGACCGTTACCGAAGAAATGAAAAAGCGCGGGCTTACCTTCAATGCCCAGCAGGCGAAGGCAACGGAAGTCGCTTCGCTGGCCGACAACGTGGATTTCATTGTTTCCACCACGCCTATTTCGGCTTCGGTGACCAAGCCTGTCTTCAAGGGATTGCCCTTCCTCACCGGCATCGGCAAGGATCAGGTTCTCGATCAGATCGAGGCCGAACTGCGCAAGTAATATCTTGACGGTCTGCGGGTTACAGCAAGGAAGGAGCGGTCATGCCGCTCCTTCTCCGTTTCAGCTCAAGAAGAAGCCTGCTCGGGCATCCTCGGCAAACTCGTCAGAAGCTTCCTCGTATAGCTATGTTGCGGGTCGGAAAGAATATCCCGCGTATCGCCTTGTTCCACGATCCGGCCCTTTTCCAGAACGATCAGCCGTTCACACAACAGCGCGACCAGCGCAATATCATGCGACACCACCACGAAAGTGGTCCGTTCTGAAAGAGACCGCATGAGTTCGATGATGCGAGCACGCGTCGTCAGGTCGAGTGCACTCACCACCTCATCGGCGATGATGAGATCGGGCTTCGAGACGATCGCCCGCGCAATGGCGATGCGCTGGCGCTGACCGCCGGAAAATTCGTGCGGATAGCGGCGAGCCGCGTCCGCAGGCAGATCGACGGAAGCAAGCGCTTGCGCAACGGCCTGGGCAATATCGGTCTGGATTTTCAGGGACCGCAGCGGTTCCGCGATGATATCAAAGACGCGCTGACGCGGATCGAGCGATGAATAGGGATCCTGAAACACCGCCTGGACTGAACGGCGGAAATCGCGCATGAAACTGCGATTGCGAATGTCCAGCGAATTGCCGCGAAACGAGACATTTCCTGAGGAGGCGCGCTGCAATCCGAGCAGCAATTTCAACATGGTCGTCTTGCCCGAACCGGACTCACCGACAATGCCGAGATTGCTTCCGGTCTCAAGCTTCAGATCCACATCATGCAAGACCGCCTTGCCGCCGGGATAAGCAAATGAAACGCGCGAAAGGTCCATCAACGTCATCGCGCAACCTCCAGCGCAGCATCGAACGCCCGCGCCGCAGCCACGAGCCCCTGCGTATAGGGTTGCTGCGGGTCGGTGAAGAGCCTTGCGACCGGCCCTTCTTCTATGAGTTGGCCGTGCCGCAGAACCAGCGCGCGTTGGGTGACTGTAGCGACCACCGGCAAATCGTGGCTGATGAAAAGTAGCCCCATGCCTTCGTCGCGCACCAGTTGCTCCAGCAGTTTCAAAATTTCGGCCTGCGTGGTGACATCGAGCGCGGTTGTCGGTTCATCCGCAATCAGAAGCTTGGGGCGGCAGGCGAGAGCCATGGCGATGGCCGCACGCTGGCGCTGCCCGCCCGATATTTCATGCGGCCAGGATCGGGCTATCCGTTCCGGGTCCGGCAGCGACACGCGCTCCAGAAGCGCATGGACTTGAGCATTCACTTCACTCGTTCCCAGCCTGCGCCCGTCACGAGCGGCGCGCCGGTGGACGACCAGACCAACCTGCTTGCCGATCCGCATCAGCGGGTCGAGCGCCGTCATCGGCTCCTGAAACACCGTTGCCACGCTCTGGCCGCGCAACGGCACCAGATCGCGGTCGCGCGCGCCGATAACCTGATGGCCGTCGAGCATGACCGATCCGCTTGCGCGCATCCCTTCCGGCAGCAATCCCATGATGGCAAGCGCCGTCAACGACTTGCCTGAACCGGACTCGCCGATCAGTCCGACCCGTTCTCCCTGTCCGACCGAGAGCGAAACGTCCGAGACCAGCGGCTTGCCGCCGGTTTCGATATGAAGGTTCTCTACTTGCAGCAAAGCGCTCAACGTAGCCTCCTTCGCGTCGGGTCAGCCACGTCCCTCAGGCCGTCTGCGAACAGATTGAGCCCGATCACCAGCGACACGAGCGCCAGACCGGGCGCTATGGCACCAAAGGGCGCCGTATAAACCGACGCCTGCGCTTCCTGAAGAAGCCGCCCCCAGGATGCGTTGGGCGGCGGTGCGCCGAGACCGAGATAGGAAAGCGATGCTTCGGCAATGACCGCGAGCCCGAACTGGAGCGCGAAATTCACGATCAATGTCGGCCAGATATTCGGTAACACATGGATGCGAACCAATCCGAGCCACGACGTGCCGGAAATACGCGAGGCGGTGATGTAATCCATCGCCAGAACCCGCTTGGCAAGAATGCGGGTCAGGCGCGCCACAACGGCCGAACCGGCAATACCGATGGCCACTATCGCTGTCGTAAGACTGGCGCCATCGCTTGAAGCGACGATCAGCATGGCCAGCAACAGCGTGGGGAAGGCTATCAGGATATCGAGCGTCGCAGCCAGAACGTCATCGAGCGTCTGTGTCGCAAACGCGGCAAGGACACCCAGCGTCACGCCAATCACCGCGCTGATCGCGACCGCCCCGCAGCCGACGACAAGCGCAATGCGCGAACCGACCATGATCTGGGCCATCAGATCGCGTCCCAGACGATCCGTACCGGCCCAATGCAGCCATGAAGGCGCTTCCAGCCGCCCGCCCACCATTTCGCCGACACCGTAAGGCGTCCATACCAGGGTGAGAAGCGCGACAACCAGATGCACTCCGAGCAGCAACCCTCCCGCGACCAGCGGCCATGGCAGACGCCAGGCTGGCTTGGGATTTGAAATTCCCATTTCCACCGGCTCCGTCATGCTCGGTCTCCGGCAGATCGCTGGCGCAGGCGTGGGTCAATCAGGCGTTGCAGCAAGTCTGCGGCAAAGCCCACCAGCAGCACCAGAAGCGTCGAAACAAACAGGACACCCTGAACGTTGGGATAGTCGCGCTGCTCGATGCCGAGCAGGAGCATCGAACCGAGGCCAGGGAGCGAGAATACGCGCTCGACCACAACCGCACCCAGCAATGTCGATGCAAGCTCGATTCCCAGAATGGAAATCACGGGCACCGCGCCGTTGCGGATACCGTGACGGACCAGCGCCTGCGAGAATGTCGCGCCAAGCGCACGCGCGGTGCGAAGATAATCGCTGCCAAGCACATCCTGCGTTGCGGAACGAACATAACGGATCAAGGATGCCGACATGACGACGGCAATGGTCGCGACCGGCAATACAAGCGACTGGAACGCGGCAGGCGCTGTCTGCCATCCGCGCGATGGAAAGCCGCCGGAGGGAAACAGCCGCAACTTAACGTCAAAAATCCAGACCAGCAGAATGCCGATCCAGAAAACCGGCACGGCGATGCCCAACTGGGAAACGACGGATATGAGCGATCCATACCAGCGGTTCTGGCGCACGACCGACAGAATGCCGAGTGGCACCGCGATAATGATAGCAACGAGAAATGCCATCAGCGTCAGCGGCACGGTCACGATCAGCCGCTTGCCGATTTCGCCCAGAACCGGCGCTCCGCTCACAAAGGAATTGCCGAGATCGAAGCGCAAAAGGCTGCCGATAAAGCGCAGGAATTGTTCATAGAGCGGCAGGTCCGACCCGACCTGCTTGCGTGCGGCTTCGATCTGCGCTGCATCCGCGCCGACGGAAACAAGCGCGTTGGCAGGATCGCCCGGCAACAGGCGCAGCAGCAGAAACAGCACGATCGATGCGATGAGAACCGACAGGACCAGTATGGCCGAGCGGCGTATGATATAGGCGAAAATAGCGTTTACCTCTCCGATGTGAGGGGCAGCGCTTGGACCCTCATGCAAATGCGACAACGCCGCCGGAAACTAATTCAGGCGGCGCGCGCTGTCGAGTTCATGTTCCCGATATCGACAGGCGGTTATTACTCCGCCTTCACGATGTCATAGGCGAAGAATTGCGAATTCAGGCCGTTGACCGGGTAACCGCTGACCGATTTCCTTGAAACGACAATCTGCGGATAGAGATAGAACCAGTTGCTGGCCGCATCCTCGGCGATGATCTTGTTGGCCTCGGTCAGTTTCGCCGTCTGTTCGTCCGTGGTCGCGCTCGCTTCCGCTTCCTTGATGAGATCGACAACCTTCGGATTGTTATAGCCCCAGTAGAAATCAGGATTGCCGTAGAACACGATGTCGCGATGGTTCACATGTTCCTGCAAGGTTGCCTGGAAATCATGCGCCTTGTAGACCTTCGTGTACCACTCATTGGCGGTAATGACCTTGATCTTGATCGTTACGCCGATCTTGGCCAGTTCGCTCTGGATGAACTGCGCGGCGATCGGGTGCGGATCGTAGTTCGGTGTGTCGATGGTGAAGGTGAAGCCATCCGGATAACCGGCTTCCTTCAACAGCTCCTTGGCGCTTTCCGGATCATAGGCGTCGACCTTTGTAAGATCGACATACCACGGATCGGTCGGCGGCACGAAGGAACCGATCAGCGTGCCGTAATCGCCCCAGACGGCCTTCAAGAGCTTCTGATCGTCGATGGCACGGGCAAGCGCCTTGCGCACTTTCACATTGTCGAAGGGTGCAACACGGTCATTATAGGCCAAAAGCAGCTTGGTGGTGGACTGTCCTTCGCTGACGGTGAAATCCGGATTATCCTTGAACTGAGCCAGCGAATCCGGGCTTTGAACCGACGTGATAATATCGACGGAACCGGTCAGCAGCGCATTGTTGAGCGCGCTGGCGTCGGTGAAATACTGGAACACCACCTCGCCGTTCTTCGGCTTGGCGCCCCAATATTTATCGAAACGCTTCATCGACAGCGATGAACCGCGACGCCAGTCTTCCAGCTCGTAAGGTCCGGTTCCGTCTTCCTTCGACTGCAAGTCCTTCGCTTCGTCGTTCACCACCCATACATAGCTCAGATTATACGGCAGCGAGATGGAACGCGACGACAGCTTGACGACAACCGTCTCGTCGTCAGGGGTCTCGATAGCCGAGATGGATTTGAGGCTGCTTTTGCGCGAGCTTTTCGATTCCGGCGCGGCAACGCGCTCGATGGAGAACTTCACATCCTTGGAAGTCAGCGGCGCGCCCGAGTGAAAAGTCACGCCCGGCTGCAGCGTGAACGTATAGGTAAGCCCGTCGTCGCTGACTTTATAATCCTTCGACAGGACCGGCTCGACCTTTCCGTCATCGGCCAGCCGGAAAAGTGCTTCATAGACGTTGCCGTTGAAGGCTTCGTTGATGCCCTGCCCCGCGCCTGCGGTATTATCGAGATTCTGCGGCTCATAGAGCGAGCCAATATTGATTGTCGCGTCGGGATCGCTTTCCTGCGCCAGCGCCGGGCTGAACGATCCGGCGCCAAGCGCCACGGCCAATGCCGCGCCCAGCCCCCAGGTAGCCAATCCGGGTTTGCGATTATGAATGTTGAAGCCGGCCATATTATTCTCCTGCGTGGAAAGTGCCTTGTCAGGCTCTCCGTCAGCAACGCTTATACCGCGACGACGAGCGTACCGGTACGCGGCGGCGGCGCGAGATGATGAGAATCATTAGAAATTTATTCTATAAAGAGTCAATCTATTGGACAAACCATCCGGACGCCCACGCAGACTGTCCGATATAAAGCGCCCGGCAAGGGATTAACCTCAAGAGATCAACCATGACCTATATGGATCGGCACCGTGTTCAGGAACTGCTCGCCGCGGAAGGACTGGACGCACTGGTGCTTTTTCAGCCTGAAAACTTTCGCTATGCCACGGGGGTTGCGGCAGGCGTGGCGACAATGTGGGGGCGCGCCGGATCGGCCATAGCGCTTGTTCCGGCGGATGCATCGGCGCAACTTGGCGCGATTGTCAGCGATCAGGCGCTGGCAACGGCTGGCGCCACGACTGATGACATCGACTTTCGCTCGCACAGAATCTGGATCGACGCCGTTACGATTCATGGCGCGCGCACGATCGAGGACATCAATGCAGCCTATCGCGCCAGCGGCAATATCGGCCCGCGCCCGGAAACCTTCGACCAGCCAGCAGCCTTCCAACTGCTTGCAGACATGATCACCGAACGGAGCCTCGCCCAGGCGAGCATAGGGATCGACCTCGAATTTGTACCGGCCGCCGATTTTGAACGCCTGAAAGCAGCCGTGCCTTCAGTTCGTTGGCGCGATGCTTCCGGCATCGTCAAGCAGTTGCGTTTGATAAAGAGCGCCCGCGAGATCGAGTTTCTGCGCAATGCCGCCCATTATGCGGAAAGCGGTTTGCAGGAGATGGCAGCGAAAGCGCGTTCCGGTGCCACGGCAGCGGAACTTTCCGATGCCTGGCTCGCCGGAGCAACCAGTGCCGCCGAGGCGAAGGGTAAAAGCCTGTCCGGCCACTGGGCCTATATTTCGGTCGGGCCGAACCTCCAGAACCCGGCGGCACGACTTGCGGAAGGCGGTCTCGTCAAGGCCGATGTCGGTACGCTGGTGAACGGTTATTCTTCAGACGGCGCGCGCACCTATGTCCACGGCGAGCCTGCGCCCCTTGCCAGGCAGATTTACGACGCGCTTTTCGAAACGTTCCATGCCGGTATCGCCTTGCTGAAACCCGGCAATACATTCGGACAGGTCCATGAAACAATGCTCAGCACCATGCGGCGGCATGGTTTTAGTGAATATTATCGCGGGCATTTCGGGCACTCAGTCGGCTCCGCGCTCGGGATCGAGGAATGGCCTTTCATCTCGCGCGGCAACAATATGGTCTTTGAACCGAACATGGTGCTGGCGGTGGAAGCCCCGTTCTATGCAAACGGCATTGGGGCTCTGATGATCGAGGAACAATTCCTCATCACCACAGACGGGGCGGAAACGATGAACGCTCTTTCGCGCGATCTGGTCTCGATAGGCTGACCAAACAGGCCTCGAGCCAGCTTTGGGCGCTCATTCCGCGGAAAGCGAGGCCGTGGAAAAAGATCGTCGTTCCGCTGACAACCGCCACAAGGAAATAGGCTCCAAGCCAAACCCGGCGCGATGCGAAATAGAATGCGCCGGGTTGAAGCCGTTCATGGTACGGTCAGTGAATGCGCCGCAACAACCTTTCGCGATAGGTATCGACAATCACCGCGAGGATAATCACCGTGCCGATAATGATCGGTTTGTAATTGTCACCGATGCCGAGCAATTGCAGGCCGGTCGCCAAAACTTGCAGGATGCAGGCACCCGCCAGCGTACCTACGATTGATCCCTTGCCGCCGAAAAGACTTGTTCCGCCGATGATGACGGCTGCGATCGCATTGAGTTCATAGCCGACACCCGCAATCGGGCTACCGATGTTCAGGCGCAGGAGATAGACAATCGCGGCAATACCGGCAGTTACGCCGGAAATGACAAACGCAGCGATCTTGTACGCATCGGGATTATGCCCCGAAAGGCGCACCGCCTCATCATTGGCGCCGACCGCATAGATCATGCGGCCGAAGACCGTAAAACGGAGGACGAACCAGCCAACGGCGATCACAGCCACCGCGATCAGGAAGATGGAGGGCAGGAAGCCACCGACTATCAGATTGCCGAAATCGACAAATCCCTGTGGAAGCCCGGTGATGGTAGAGTTGTTCGACACCACACGTGCTGCACCGGCAGCGATATTAAGCATGCCGAGCGTGACAATAAACGATGGGATTTTCCAGTAGGTTGACACCTTGCCGTTGATGAACCCGCAAAGCCCGCCAACGGCAATACAAGCCAGAACGGCAAGCGGGATCGACAAGGCGGGCTCCAGACCGGAAGTCATGATAAGTGCGCCCACGACCGTGCATAAGGCAAGCACCGAGCCAACGGAAAGGTCTATGCCGCCGGTCAGAATAACGAAGGTCATACCCGCGGCAAGAACCGTGTTGATCGCGATCTGAACGAAAATCTTGAGCGCGTTGCCCGACGTCGCGAAATAGGGCGCGGTGAAGGAAAATACGAGCGTTATCAGGATCAACGCCAGAAACACACCGGCATCACGCAACAGGAAGCGCTTCAACTTCTGGCGATCGACAGCATCGGATTGTTGGACAGATGGAGAAGTCGGTTCCGTCATGCGTGAACATGCTCCTGATAAGCGAGCGAAAGAATACGTTCCTGGTCGAATTGCGACCGGTCCAGTTCTCCCACCAGTTTGCCGTTGGAGAAGACGATAATGCGGTGACACATGCCGATCAGCTCGGGCAGGTCCGAGGAAATCATGATGATTGCCTTCTGGTTGGCGGCCAGCATCCACAGGAGTTGATAAATCTCGCGCCTGGCGCCGACATCAACCCCGCGTGTCGGTTCATCCAGGATCAGCGTGGACGACCCGCGAAACAGCCATTTTGCCAGAACCACCTTTTGCTGATTGCCGCCGGAGAGATTACGCACCGGTGTGTCGATGGATGTCGTCTTGACACGCAACCGCTCGACCAGGTCAGCCACGGCACCTTTCTCGACGCTACGGTCCAGCAGACCACCATGCGAGATTTTTTTCAGGTCGGTGATCGTGGCGTTGACATAGACAGGCATATCCAGCAGCAGCCCTTGGCTCTTGCGGTCTTCAGTGAGGAAACCGAGACCGTTGCGCACCGCATCGCGCGGGTAACGAATATTCACCGGCCTGCCATCAACATGGATTTCCCCTGCCGCTCTCGGATCCGCGCCGAAGATTGCGCGCATCACCTCGGTGCGGCCTGACCCGACCAAACCGGCTACACCGAGAATTTCTCCATGGCGCACGGAAAACGCAACCGGCGGGGCGCCGTTGTTGTGCCTGATATTCCTCACTGCCAAGGCGACGGCACCCAGCTTGATATCAGCGTTGAAGCCGTATTCATCCGCGATGTCGCGGCCGATCATCATGCGGACCAGATGCGGCACGCTCAACCCCTGCAGGTCGCGTGTCTCCACCAGCCGCCCGTTGCGCAACACCGTTACGCGGTCACCGATCTCGAAGACCTCGTGGAGCCGGTGAGAGATGTAGATGATGGTGACGCCTTTCGCCTTCAGGCGCTTGATGATCGCAAACAGCCGCTCGATTTCCGGCGGCGTCAATGTCGCCGTCGGCTCGTCCAGAACCAGTAGTTTGCTGTCATAACCAAGCGCCTTGGCGATCTCCACCAACTGCATTTGCGCAACGCCCAGCTCCGAGACCGGCATCCGCGGATCGACCGCCAGACCGACCTCAGCCAGAAGCTCTTCGGCGCGGCGGTTCAGCGTTGCCCGATCCATGATCCCGAAGCGCCTCGGAAGACTTTCCAGCATCAGATTTTCGGCGATGGAAAGATGTGACAGCAGGTTGAGTTCCTGATGTACGATGCGGATACCCTGAACCTGCGCGTCATGCGGGGTCTTTGGGTTATAAGGCTGGCCGTTCAGAAAAATCTCGCCCGTATCGGGCTGATATATGCCCGCGAGAAGCTTGATGAGGGTCGACTTGCCGGCGCCGTTTTCACCCAGGATGATATGTGTCTCGCCACGCTGCAGGTCCAGCGTGATGCCGTTCAACGCAACCACACCCGGAAAGGTCTTGCCGACATTTTCCAATCTTAAAATGGCGTCGGCTGACTGCATGTCTGTTCCTGCCTGCCGGGTGGAGAAGAGCGGCGCCTAACGCGCCGCCCTATGATTGGCAATTTTTTAGAGATCCTGGGCGGTGATGAGTTTAATATCCGTCTTGACCCAGCCGGAAAATTTCTCGCCCGCCAGTTCCTTGAGGCCGTAATCAATGCCCATCGCTGCCATCTGCGCACCGAACTGATCGACAGTGGCAAACATCTTGCCATCCTTGATCAAAGGCTGGACGGCGGGAATATTGTCGAAGCCCACCACCTTGATCTGCCCCGATTTTCCAGCCGCATCCAGCGCCTTCACCACGCCGAGCGCCATGGAGTCGTTGGCTGCCATCACGCCTTGAATGTCCTGATATTGCGTCAGGAAATTGGTCATCAGCGTGTTGGCTTCTTCCGTTTCCCAATGCGCGGTCTTGGAATCGAGCAGCGTCAGGCCGCCCTCGGCCACGGCATCGTCAAATCCCTTCTTTCGCTCCTTGGCATTGTCGGCCTCGGGATTCCCTTCAAGAATAACCACCTTGCCGCCCTTGCCCAGTTCCTTGGCCAGAGCCAAGCCAGCGAGCTTCGCACCCTCGCGGTTGTCGGGACCGAAAAAGGCAAGATCGACACCGGCCTGCTTTTTTGCCTCCTCATCCAGCGCCACGTCAATGTTGATGACCTTGATGCCAGCTTCCAGAGCCTTCTTGACCGGCGTCACCATGGCCTTGGAATCCGCCGGGGCAAGCACGATCACATCGAACTGCTGCGTGACGAAATTCTCGACCGCATCCACCTGGGCAGCGAAATCCCGCTCGTCCTTCATGCCGACGGCGGCAAAAGAGAACTTGTCCGTGTTTTTGGCGGCATAATCCTCCGCACCTGCTTGCATCTGCTTGAAGAACTCATTGGCGAGCGATTTCATGACCAGACCGACTTTGGGCTTGTCCGCCGCGAAAGACGGAAAGGACGGTAGAAGCAGAGCACCGGCGCCCAATGCGCTTGATGTTATAAACTGGCGCCGTGAAATTGAAACCCGACCCAGTCCTGTAATAATTAAACTTTTAGTCATGAATTCCTCCCCTCACTTCAGTAAAAATCTGTCGTGTTACTGTAGCGTAGTGCCGTGAATGTAATACTGTCAAGACGGCAAGATAGAAGGAAACGCTCACGGTTTGAGGTGCCTAGACCGACCTTACGCAGCAAGACCGATGACACTTCTCATCACAATAACTTCGGAGTGTTAGAAGGAGTTGACCGCCTCCGATGGGAACCGGCGGCGGACTTATCGGTTGATGTCGATGGCGGGCGAGAAACCAGCAAGGATAACTGCCATGTACAAGTTCCCAGCAATCGCAGCTTTGGTATTTTCGGCTCTCATTCCAACTGTTCCAGCACATGCGCAGAGCATTGAAATCGGTCCCAACGGTATAGAGGTCAATCCGGATGGGAATCGACGCTACGGCCGCGAAGAAATCAGCGAACGCAGGGCCACCAGAATCGCGCGTAGCGAAGGGATGGACGAAGTCGAAAGCATCTCAAGGCGCAGGAACGTTTATGTTGTCCGAGGAATAGACCGTCGCGACGATGAGATGCGTGTAGTCATAGACCGCCGCACCGGCGAAGTACTTGAAGTGCGCTAACTGCCAAGAATACGTGCCAGCGGGAGCAATCAACAAAAGCGGTTCCTAAAGGTCGCTTTTTTTGGCTGAATAGCGCCGGGATAGAATTGAGTTCCATCCTGCTAGCCGCCGGATATTGAGCTACGCAAACCCGTATGCGTATCGAACAGATGCAAGCTGTTGGGAATTACATCGAGCCCGATATTGTGCCCTTCCCGCAGGCGCACGGAAGTTGGTACGGCGATACTGAAGATGTGTTTACCGGCTCGAATGGTAACTAGGCGGTTCTCGCCGTGAAATTCGTTGCGTTCGATCTCGCCGCGAATTTGGCCTCCAGCCTCGTTCAGTCGGAATGCTCCCGGACGGATGCCGACCGTTACCGGACCCGGCTTCAAGTCGGAAGGACGCGGCAGGCTTATGGTTTCGTCGGCAATTTTCTCCTCATCGGCGTTCAGCTCGAAGAAATTCATATTGGGCGTACCGATAAATCCGGCGGCAAAAAGCGTCGCGGGCGCCTCATAGATTTCTTCGGGCGTTCCCATCTGCTCTATGCGCCCATCCTTCATCAGCACGATCCGGTCCGCCAATGTCATGGCTTCAAGCTGGTCGTGAGTAACATAAATACTGGTCGTCTTCAGTTCGCGATGGAGATTGGCGATCTCGACCCGAAGGCTTCCGCGCAATTTTGCGTCAAGGTTGGATAACGGCTCGTCGAAGAGGAATACTTCAGGCGTCTTTATCATCGCGCGGGCGATTGCGACGCGCTGTTGCTGGCCGCCCGACAGCTCGGACGGCTTGCGTCCCAGATAGACTTCAAGTCCTAGAGCGGCCACGACCGGCTTCAGCCTATCAACTATCGTCTGCTTCGGTATACCTGCGCGCTCCAATCCAAAAACGATATTCTCCCGAACAGTCATATGCGGATAAAGCGCGTAGTTCTGGAACACCATGGCAATACCGCGGTCACCCGGATCGCGATCATTCATCCGTTGGCCGCCGATCAGAAGATCGCCGCCTGTGATTTCCTCAAGCCCGGCAATCATTCTCAAGATCGTGGATTTTCCACAGCCGGAGGGCCCAAGAAAAACTACAAACTCATGATCGCTGATTTCAAGATTGAAATCCCGGATGACTTCCTGCGCCCCATATCGCTTCAATATGGACCGACATTCTACGGTAGACATCAGTTTTCCTCTCCATCCAGAATGATCTGCAGCTTGATGTCTGTCGCACGACCTTCTGCCGCGCGATCGAAAGCGGCAATGGATTGCTCGAATGGAAACACTCCAGAGATCAGCGGCTTGAGGTCAACCTTGCCTGCGGCGATCAGTGCGAGAGCGCGATCGAACACATTGGCATAGCGGAAGACCGTTTCGATCCGGCATTCCCGTGCCGTCGCCGCCGAGATGTCGAACGGGACGGGTTCAGGAGGCAGGCCAACCAGCACAACCGTGCCACCGGGGCGCACTATCTTGAACAAGTCCCGGACGGCTGCTGCGGCTCCCGAACATTCAAAGACGATATCCGCCCCCCAATTTCCGGTAGCATCATTGACCGCTTCAACGATGTTGGTTTCGCCAAGATTGATGCCGGTAATGCCGTCATAGGTTTCTGCAATTTGCAGCTTGGCTTCCGAAAAATCCGAGATCAGAACGCGGGAACAGCCTCCTGCCAGGGCCGCAAGCGCAACCATGATGCCGATTGTCCCACAGCCGGTCACGACGGCTGTATCGCCCGGATTGATGCGCGCCCGCGTTGCCGCTTGCATGCCGACCGCAAAGGGCTCGACCATCGCGCCTTCTGCAAAGGAGACATTGTCCGGCAACTTATATGTGAAATTTGCAGGATGGACAGTTTCGGGGCAAAGGATTCCGTGGACGGGCGGCGTTGCCCAGAAACGCACGGCAGGATCGACATTATAGAGGCCAAGCTTCGAAGCGCGCGAGAGCGGATCTGGAATGCCCGGCTCCATGCAGACCCGATCTTCCGGCTTGAGATGCCTCACGTTCCCGCCGACCTCGACCACCGTGCCTGCCGCCTCGTGCCCAAGCACCATGGGCTGATCGACCACAAAATCCCCGATACGCCCGTGCGTGTAATAATGCACATCGCTCCCGCACACCCCTACGGTGTGCAATTTGATGCGAACGTCATCCGGCCCCATGTCGGTTGGCAATTCAATGTCGCGCAGATTCAATTCGCCGATGCGTTCCAGAACAAGTGCTTTCATCGGATCATTCCTGATTTTGTTTTTTGGTGAAGACGGCATTTAATCCGCCAGCAAGAAGCCCAAGCAGAATTAAGGGCGGAAGGGAGAGAAGAACGACAGCGGCATTGAGAATGCCCCATGGCACATTCATGCCGAGCTGTGACATTTCAGAAGCTATGATCGGCAATGTTTTGGCGCGAGATGTCGTCAGCATCATTGCCAGAAGGAATTCATTCCAGACCAGTACGAAGGAAAAAGCGATGGCGCCGAATATCTGAAATCGGGCTATAGGCAGGGCAATTCGGAAAAAAGTTCCATAACGTCCCAGCCCATCGACCCGGGCCGCTTCCTCGACATAGAGGCTCACCCGCTCGAACGCGGGAACCGACAACCAGATCGTAATCGATGCAGTAATGATCAGATAGGTTACGATGAGAGACAGGCGGCTGTCGTAGAGATCAAGCGAGAGCCAGATCACTAGCATCGGAATGGCCACTGCCACCGGCGGCAGAAAACGCAAGGACAGAACGAAGAACTGAGCTTCGGCTGTTATACGGTTCTTGTATCGCGCGATCACATAGGCCGCAGGTACGCCAATCAAAGCGCCAATGACGACAGCGGCCGAGCAGATGATAAGCGAGTTTGTAAGCGCACGCGCAACCGAACGACGATTGAGCACATAGCTCATATTGTCCCATACGGGCTGAAAGAGAATTTTCGGCGTGCTGACCAGAAGATCGGCGTTGGTCTTGAACGCATTGAGCAGGGTCCACAGCAATGGCAACACAACAAGCGCTGCCGCAAAGACAAGGACCGTGCGCAGAAGGATGGTCGAAATCTTCATCGGTTCAGTCTCTTCCAGGCGACAGTGAAAATGACGATGGTCAGCAGCATCATGATGACGGCCATCGACGAGGCGTAGGAGATTTTTCCGGACTCGATGAAGCCTTGCGAATAAGCATACATATCAAGCGTTTCGGTCGAGATGCCGGGACCGCCCCGCGTCATGACATAAACCAGATCAAAAGAACGCAGGCTTTCGATGGCCTTGACGAGCAGAAGGCTGATCAGCGGCGTCTTGAGCATCGGAAGGGTGATGAAGCGATGGATTTCCCACCTTTTGGCGCGATCGATGCGAGCCGCTTCCAAAGGCTGGACCGGCAACGCTTCGAGCAGTTTCAGGATGATGACCGCGAAAAACAGACCCCATTGCCAGACGTCCACGAAAGCAACGGCAAGGAGCGCCCCGGCTGGCGTGGAAAGTATATCGGGCGTAGCCCCAGTCAGTTCACGGACAGGCCAGGTCAGGGCGCCATAAAGCGGATGGAAAGCAAACTTCCATACGAATGCTGCGCAGACGCGCGGCAACAACACAGGAATAATGAACAGGACGCAAAGAAGATTTCGCAAGCGCGGGCTGGCGGCTTCGAACATCGCAATACCAAGCCCGATGCCGGTCAGCATGGTAAGTGCCACGGTCAGGACTTCCCATTTCAGCGAAACCCACAATGCGTTGAGAAAACGCGGATCGGTGAACAGAGCGGCATAGTTCGCAAACCAGACATATTCGGCCACTGGCTGTGACAAAGTCCTGTTCTGCAGCGAAATCGTAATCGCAAAAACAGTCGGAACCAGCGCCAGAATGACGAGAATGAGCAGGGTTGGCCCAAGGAAAAGATATGGGAGCGAGCGTCCACGTTGCATGAACATTCCTTGTCTGAAGGCGGTGACTGGGACGGCCCGGCAGCGTGAGGCGCACGTGGCTTTCAGGGCAGTACCCATCTTGGGAGGCGGGGCGGTTTCGACCGATGTGGCCGCAAAACCGCCCCGAACGCGCGATGCCTAGAGCTTCTCAGCGAATGACTGAAGCTCGTCGAGCGTCGACTTGATATCCTTGCGGCTGCCGGTGATAAGTTCTTCCAGCATGATGCCCCACTGATTGCCCAATTCCTGCCAGTGTGCATCCTGCCAGAAAGTTACCGTCGTGCGGGCGCCGGTAGCGGCCATTGCATCTGCAAGGTTCTGTCCGAACGTCTCGGCATATTTCGGGCTTTGATAGGTGCTGGTGCGTGTCAATTCACCGGGCTGACCCGCTGCCAGACGACGGGCTTCCTGCTCCTTGGAGGTCGCCCATGCCACGAACAGTCCGGCGCAAGCCTTATCCTCGTCCGTCGCATTGGCTTTGGACGCAATTGCAAATCCATGCGCGTAGCCAGCTCCCGGAAGATGCGTTGGGGGAACCGCGAAGGCGACCTTGTCCGCCACCTGGCTCTGTGCCTTATCGACCGACATGCCGCCAAGGGGGGCCGATTCAATGATAATTGCTACTTTGCCTGCCCGGAAAGCACCGGTGGATTCATCCCACGAACCTGTCTGCGTGCCGGGAGCGGAATATTTGAAAAGATCGAGATATTCCTGAGTTGCCTTCACTGCCGCGTCCGAGTTGAAAGCAGGCTTGCCATCCTTGAACCATTCGCCGCCATTTGCCTTGAACAGCGGCATCCACCGCCAGACATTGGCGCCCGAGCCGCGCTGTCCACGCAATGCGGTCCCATAGACGCCATTGTCCGGATCATGCAACTTGGCGACGGCTGCCTTGTATTCGTCCCAGGTCTTTGGCGGCTGGAGGCCAGCTTTTTCGAGCAGATCGGTACGATAGACCATCAGGTCGCCGCCGCCCTGAACTGGTGCAAACCACTGCTTGCCGTCATAAGTGGCAGCCGCACGCATGCCGGCGTCGAAATCGTCGTAATCATATTCCTTGGGGTAAAAGCCTTCGAGCGGAACGATCCAGCCCGACGATGCAAACAATGCGAGATTGGCTTCATCGACATAGTAGACATTGTAGCTGCCTACGGTCGATGCATCCGCCTGTGACTTGGCGCGGCGGTCATTCTCGTTCAGATAGCTTATTTCAAAACCGGCGCCGGAGAGTTCTTCAAACTCATCTACATAGTCTTCAAGCAAAGTAAGGCCATCGCGCGGTTGCGCCAGAACTCTTACATCCTTGCTGCAAACCGCAGCCGCCATGGCGCTGGATGCGGCAGTAAGCGCTATGACAGCGCAACCGGTACGCAAAAATGTACGTAGCATGTCGTTCCTCCCATTATGTTCCACCGGATGCTCCTCTTCCCCGCATCCTGTGGTTTGAATTTTGTAAAAACGGCGAGAAGGGACTAGTTTGCTTTTTGTCAATAATTGATACTATTTTGACATTATGGCGCCATAGGCGGTGAAATATCATGGTTCTATCATCGGAAACTTCGTCCTCCCTGCCGAACGCCTATGCTGCCACGCGAGAGCGCATCACGCTGCCGGGCGGGAAGTCCTATCTCATCCGCCGCGACGACTATCCCAATCCGATATGCATCTGGAACTATCATCCTGAGTGGGAAATCCATTATATTCCTCAAGCACAGGGTCTGGCCTATGTTGGCGATTACGTGGGGCCATTTCAGCCCGGTCATCTCGTCCTGACCGGGACGAACCTGCCCCATAACTGGATTACGCCGGGTGCGGCATCCATTCCGGGCCGTGATCTCGTACTCCAGTTCAATGCCGATGCACTTATTCAGGTTCGGTCGGTTTGCCCTGAATTCGAAGTGCTGCATCGCCTGAAAGAATTATCCCGCCGGGGGATCGAAATCACAGGTCACGAAGCGCTCGATATCGGGGAAATGATACTGGCATTGCACCGGCAATCGGATGCAGCGGGCCTGGGCCTTTTTCTTGATATATTGAATGCAATCGATAGCGCTGGGCAAAAGCGACCCCTTGCGAGCGAGCATTTCGTATCGCTCTATAGCGAAGCCTCCGACAAGCGGCATCGGCGTATCGATCAGGCGATCCAGATTCTGCAATCCAACCCTGACCGCCAGATGCAGGATGTCGCCGAAGCTGTCGGCCTCGACACAGCGTCTTTCTCCCGCGCTTTCAAGCGGCTGACAGGCATGACGTTCTCGACTTACAGCCGTTCTGTTCGGGTGTGGCGGGCGCGAACCTTGCTGGTGGAAACGGATCTTGCAATAACCGATATTTGTTTTGAAGCGGGCTTCAACAACCTCTCCAATTTCAACCGCTATTTCTTGCTGGAAACGGGGCTCACTCCGCGTGCATATCGAAACGCTGCCCATATCCGAGACAGTTCGATTGCGGCAGCATCACGGACGCTGTAAGCGCCCTGTGAAGTGCGATAGCCAGCGTGAATGAAACCTTTTCGTCAGGTTCTTGTTAACCATGCTGGAGGACATGGCCATGCAGTTGATTTTTTGGATTGAGATCGTAGCGATCCTGGCCGTCAGCGCTGTCGTCTTCGGCATCACCTGGATCGAGACCCACAAGAAGTGAACCCGCTAACCGGGTGTCACCTCCAATCGACACCGTCGATATGCTCCCTTTCATGAAATCACGACGCTGATTGATATCCCTGCATGACCTGAAATCTGTTTGGCCGCTGCTAAGCTATGAGTTTTTTCCTTATTTCCTGGAGGTTTTGGCATTGAGTGCCTCGTTTCCAAGGCGCTTGCAGTGCTAGAAGTTTTTTCAGCACGAAATGGAACTATCCTGAAAGCGGCGCCCGAAACATACCATCACAAGAGTATAATTTCGTACGGTTTGCACCACGATTATATCATAAACGGACGTCACGATCAGCTCTATATCTTGCCATCGGAGATGCAGACCATGATTCACTCGACATCCAATACCGCCGCCTCGAGTGCACCGGAAGCCGGTTTTCATGCGTTTGGCAATTCGCGCATGCTTCAGGAATTGCAGGCGAAAGTCGAGGACGCCAAGCGCAAGGCCAATAACAGCCTGCACCGCGCCCGGTCCGCACCCGGGCCGCATGTAACGACGAACGCCATTTTCCTATCTCTCTATGAAGAACATCTCCGCGATCGGGAATCGTTGTTTTCGTCTCTAAGACAGCTTGATGACATGCGCAAAAATGCGGGGGTCTGAGGCGACGCATCGGGTTGCCGAATAAAACATCGGCCTCTACTACGAGGATGAAATCCAAACGCATTAATCCTGATAGGCGAGACTATCGCTGAAATTGCCGCTGAAATTGCGGCCGGCTTCGCGGGCGATATTGGCCACAAGCGTGATCAGACGTGTCGCCGCGCTTTCGAGATAGATGGCGCTATAGCTGGTTGCGGGGAAAACAGCGTTGGTGTTCAGCACTTGCAGCTCGCCGGTCCGTAGCTCTTTCTGGATAACCACCGGCGGAATGACGGAAATTCCGACGCCCGCCGAAATCATGTTGATCGTTGTGGTGAGCGAGTTGGAGTAGTGAACGGTTGCGTCTTTCAGCCGTTCTTCCGAGAAATAATTGATGATCTGCTGATAATTATAGGAGCCGCTCTCATAGGAAATGAGATTGCAGCCAAGCAGATCATCGCGTGACAGGACATCTTCCGCGCCACCCGGAAACTGATTGCTGCGCGCTATCCAGAACATGCCAAAAGTACATATGTCGACAATGCGCAGGTTGGGTGTCGGTTCGGGCTTGATGGCAAAAACGATATCGAGTTCGCGCTGCTCCAGTTTCTGCACGACCCCCTTCGAAGATGAAGTAGTGATCGAGATGCGTATCTTCGGATAACGCTGGCGGACAATATCGAGAATACCCGGCAATATGGTCATGGCGAGGCTTGGAACGATGCCGATCTTCAGCGTTCCTTCGAGCCCGTTTTGCGGGCTTAGGCTTTCCACCAGATCATGGTAACGGCGCACGACATCACGCGCCCCCTCAACAAAAGCTTCGCCTTCCGCCGTCAGGTTGACGTCGCGGGCATCGCGATCGAAGAGCCGGAAACCCAATTCCTGCTCCATGGCGCCAATACGATTGGATATTGCTGCCGGCGTCATGTTGAGGCGAGCCGCCGTCGCCCGGAAATTGCGTAGTTCCGACAGCCAGATCACCGTTTCCAGAAAACGGATATTCATGGACGGGCAGGTTCCTTCCCATTTCAGTCACCCGCGCGTGTTTCTTGCAGTCCCTTATTGCGCTTCGGGCAACCAGATTCGTCCTTTCCTTCTAAGACACTTGCGGGATGAAAATAAGCAAATAGTCATCTTCCATCTCACAAATGATAGGGCCGGTCGCAACCGGCCCCGTCAGATCAACCTCCCGCGTGAGCGAGAACTTTCTTGGTGGCGCCAGAAACATCACCCAGCTTGAGACCGGTCTTCACCGACGCTTCGCGTGCCTTGCCCTTGTCCTGTATGTCGAGCGCGCGCGAAGCGACGGCGTTCACTTCTTCACGCGGCAGGACCAGAACCCCGCTTTCATCGGCCAGAATGGCATCACCGGGATTGACGACGACACCGCCGCAGGAGACGGGAATATTGATACCGCCGCCCAGATCATAAAGCCGCGTGGTGATAGGCGAGATGCCTCTTGCCCACATCGGAAAATCGGAATCCTCAATTTCCGTCAGGTCCGTGCAGGGGCCATCCACGATGCCTGCTACAGCGCCGGAGGCCTTTGCCGCGATGGTCACACCGCCGCCCCAGCACGCATAGCGGTCGTCACCCATCCGGTCCACCACCAGAATATCGCCGGGACGGAGCATTCCGGTTACGTGGTGAAGCAGGGTGGAATCGGGACCCGGTATGGCGATGGTGACAGCGGTGCCGACCACACGGCGCTTCGGGAGGAGCGGCTGGATGGAACGGTGCATGAAGCCAAAGAAACGCCAGTGTCCGACAGTAGCCGTTTCGACGCCTGACAGGAGCTTGAGATCGCTTTCCGGCACCTGTTCCGGCATGGGATTGATCGTATACATGGGCACCTCCTATGCGCAGGCCTGCAACTGCTTGCCGATGCGGCGATGGCTAACCATGGGGATAAGCGAACGCACACGCTCGATCTGTGCGCGTTCGATACGCGCCGTCACAAAGCCGACACCATCGGACGCGCGCGCCACGACATGGCCCCACGGATCGCAGACCAGCGAGTGGCCATAGGTATGACGTCGCTCGCCGTTCGATACCGTGCTGCCGGTCTGGCCGCAGGCGGCAAAATAGGTCTGGGTTTCGATGGCACGGGCACGTGCCAGCACCTCCCAGTGGTCTTTGCCGGTTTGCAACGTAAATGCGGCGGGCAGCACGATGACATCGGCACCGGCCTTTTCCAGTTCCAGATAGAGTTCGGCAAAACGGATATCGTAGCAGATCGCGCAGCCGATCTTGAACCCGTCGAGATCATAGACGACGACATTCTCGCCCGGCTTGACGGTGGCGGATTCCTTGTAGGCCGTGCCGTCCGGCCCCACGATGTCGAACATATGGATCTTGCGATAATGCGCAATCTCCCTGCCCTCGCGGTTGAAGACGAAGGTGGAGTTGTAGATGCGCTTTTCGTTCGGAACCTTTTCCATCAGGGTTCCGGCATGAACGAAGACCTTATGCTCGCGGGCAAAATCTTGCGCCATCTTGTAGGCAGGGCCCCCGGGAACGCTCTCTGCGGCTGCAAGCTTTTCTTCCAGGCTGCCACCATAATATTCGAAATATTCGGGCAGCACGACCAGGTCTGGAGAATCCGTGCGCACGGCTTCTTCCATCAATCCCCGCGTAATGCGCAGGTTTTCCGCCTTGTCGGTCTGCGGGCTCGTTTGGATCAGGCTAATCTTCATTTTTTCCTCCAGCGAATGAATGCGTATTCAGTTCAGGTGATCGTCAGGCAACGAGAGCTTCGCTTTTCAGCATGTTCACGGTTGAAACCATGCCTTGGCGAAGCGTCATGTTCTGGGTGGCGACAACCAGCATCGCGGCACCCTCTTCCTGCGCGAAGCGCCGTTCGGCCTCGGTCCAGGCGGGCATGATCCATGGCTTCCCGGCAGCGCGTGCAGCGGCGGCACAGCGGCGCAGGTCAGCCTTGTCGTCATCATTGAAAGCGTAGGCTCCCCGTCCGCGCGCAAGCGCTAGATCCGAAGGGCCGGGAAACAGACCATCGACCGTATCGAGCGCAATGATCTTCTCGACATCGGCAAGGCTTTCCGCCGTCTCGATCATGGCGAAGCATTTGGTGCGCTTGTTCTCTTTTTCGAAAGCATCGGTTGCCGGGCGGGCGTAACCAAAAATGCGGCCACCGGTATAAGAGCGCGTGCCAACGAGCGGATATTTTGCAGCTTTTGTCACCTGATGCGCGTGGTCCACGCCTAGAATATGCGGAACAATGACGCCATCCGATCCGAAGTCGAGCGCCTGCTGAATGGCTTCTGGCGTCGGTGCCAGCACCTTGGTCAGGGTGGAGAGACCCTGTGCCTTGGTGAAAGCCAGGAACTGGTCCAGCGTCGACAGGTCGAAGGTACCGTGTTCGAGTTCGAGAACGAAGGATGAGAAGCCGCAGGTCCGGGCAATTTCGAGATAGCTGAAATGCGGTTGCGACATCCAGAGGGCGATATTTTCCATGCTTGCAGTCACTTTCAGTTGGGAGGTTATTTGCCGATTGTGCGTGACAATCCGAGTGTGCGCTCGATGACGAAGATGATGAGCAGCGTCGCCGCGATCAGAACGACCGAGATGGAAGCGGTCATCGGGTCGGTGCGGCTTTCGACATAGTTGAAGATTTCCACCGGCAGCGTCGTCATGCGCGGTCCGGTGATGAAGAGCGAGATCACCACCTCATCGAAGGACAGGAGGAAGGACAAAGCCCCGCTTGCCACCAGACCCGGCATCATCAACGGCAGGGTGATGCGACGGAACACGGTGAAGGGTGACGCACCCAGCATCGTGGCGGCCTCTTCGACCGATGGAGGCAAGGTCGAGAACGCCGTTATCATGATGCGGATGACGTAAGGCGTCGTCACGATCAGATGGGCGATCACCAGACCGGTGAACGTTCCAAGCAGTTCCAGTCGCACGAAGACCAGCAGTATGGCGAGGCCAAGCACGATGGACGGCAGAAGCAGCGGCGCAGTGAAAAGGTTCAACACCGCTTCGCGTCCACGGAACTGGTAACGGCGGATCGCATAGGCCGCGGGAATACCCGCCAGAAGCGACAGGACGGTCACGACCAATGCAATGCCGAGGCTGATCCAGAACGCCTGGATAAGCGTTTCGTGCTGCAGCATTTCCGCATACCAGCGCACGCCCCAGCTCTGCGGCGGGAAAGTGAGATAGTTGTCGTTGCTGAACGACAGCGGCACGACGACCAAAATGGGGGCCAGCAGGAACAAATAGAGGAGGCCGACCAAAAGGCGAAATGGCAATGAAGTTGAACCAATCATCTCGTTTCTCCTTGCCGGTCAGTCGATGCGACGTGCGATGCGGGAATAAACCATCAAGGCGAGACCGAAGATGATCAGGACAATGACGGAGGTTGCGGCAGCGCGCGGCCATTCAAGCTGGATCACGGCCTGATCGTAGATTTCCGTCGCCAGCAGGAACACGCGCCCGCCGCCAAGCAATTTCGGCGTGATGAAGGAGCTGATCGCCAGCACGAAGCAAAGCAGGCAGCCAAGCGCGATACCCGGCAAGGTGAGCGGCAGGATGATCCGGCGAAACCGCGTGAAGGCATTGGCGCCAAGCGATGCAGCGGCCTCCTCAAGCGAGGCGTTCAGGCGTCCGAAACCGGCAATCAGCGACAGCGCCATATAGGGGATCAGGATTTCCACCATGCCGATGAATACGCCGAGCGTATTATTGACGAGCCTGATGGGAGAGGAAATGATGCCGAGGTTTATCAAGGCTCCATTGACGAGCCCCTGATCGCCCAGAAGCACCATCCAGCCATAGGTGCGCACCACACTGCTGACGAGCAGCGGCGAGACCGTCACCACGAAAAGAAAGTTGCGCCAGACCGGCGAAACGCGGTGCAGGAAAAGCGCAATTGGATAGGCGCAGATGAGGGTTGCCAGCGTGATGAACGCGCTCAGCCAGAGCGAGTTGAACACCAGACCCCAATTGAAGCTGTCGGTGAAGAAATTAATGTAGTTTTCGAACGTGTAGCGGTCCGTCAGAACACCGCCGCTTTCGCTCTGCAAGAAGGATATCTGCGCCAGATGCGCAACCGGCGCAATGAATGCGATGAGGTTAATCAAGGCCATCGGCAGAAGAAGTGCAACGGCCACAAGACTGTAGCGTCTGCGTCTCGATGGCTTTGCCGGGACGATGTTGGCTGACGTGATCGCTGTCATGACATCAGCTCCCGAAAACCAGCATATCTTCCGGCTTCCATTCGCACAGCAGCCGGTCACCGGTATGGAATGCATGTCCCGCGCTCGCGGTGGGCACCTCCACTTTCAGGCAAGCGCCTTCGATCTCGATGTCATATTGAACGATGTCACCAATATAGGTCGTGCGCTCGACCACACCGTGCGCGCTGTTGGTTACGACGCTAACAAGATTGCGATCACGGTTAGGCGTGAGATTGATGCGATGCGGACGAATGGCAATCTGCCCTGCCCCGCGCGACTTTCCATGCGTGTTGCAGCGATAGGTGGCGCTGCCGAGACGACAGACATTTTCGTCTACGATCTCGCAATCATGGACATTGGCGCGACCGACAAATTTGGCGACAAACAGGGAGGACGGCTTTTCATAGATTTCTTCCGGCGAACCGAGCTGTGCCAGCTTGCCGCTATCCATCACGCCCACAACGTCACACATTGTCAGTGCTTCAACTTGGTCATGCGTGACGAAAACGGTCGTGATGTCGAGGCGTTTCTGAATCTCGCGGATTTCAATCCGCATATCGTCACGCAGCTTCGCGTCCAGATTGGACAGGGGCTCATCAAGCAGAAGAATGCGCGGGCGGATGACCAGCGCGCGCGCCAGCGCCACGCGCTGCTGCTGGCCGCCGGACATTTCCTTGGGCTTGCGCGAGCCATAGCCGGGAAGCCGCACCATTTCGAGCGCTTCGTCAACACGCTTCTTCGCCTCAACCTTACCGACTTTGCGCATATCGAGACCGAAAGCGACATTCTCGGCCACCGTCATATGCGGGAACAGGGCATAGTTCTGGAAAACCAGACCTATATCGCGCTGATGGGGCGGCCTATGCGAAATATCGTTGCCATCGATCAGGATGTTGCCGTCCGAGATCGATGCGAGACCCGCAATCATGCGTAATGTCGTGGTCTTGCCGCAACCGGACGGACCGAGGAGACCGAGCAGTTTTCCGCGCGGCAGATCGAGATGAAGATCGTCTACAGCCCGGTAGTTGTTACCGTAGAGCTTTGTGAGGGCCTTCAACTGTAGAAATGAGCTTTCTGCTACCATATCGAAACCTGTAAGGGATCGTTGCCGCCCCGGCGAAACGAGGCGGAAGCGTGAATTTCAGGGTGAGGTAGGGATTTAACGACCAGCCGGAATGATCTGGCGACGCCAGGGATTGAGCAGCTTGTCGCGCATATCGCCAATGGTCATCCAGTTGACGGGGATCAGCTTTTCACGCTGGGCCGGGTCCATGAATGGAATACGCTTTTTCGTTTCACCGTTCACGTCCGCCTTCGTGTTCGATGGCGCATAGAACATGATCTCGGCGAACCGGGCCTGTGCCTCGGGGCTTATCGCATAATCGATGAAAGTCCTGGTTGCATCGAGGTTCTTGCCGTTGGCAATCGCACTGATGACGTTCACCTGCGCGGCTGTTCCTTCCTTGGGTCCGACCGACTGAAGTTTTCCGCCGGTCTGGTCGAAATAGAACTGGGCACGCGCATTATAACCGATGGACAAGGTCGCTGTGCCGTTTGCAACCAGCGTATAGGCATCGGGCTTCGGTTCCCATGTCTGCACGGCAGGCGCCAGTTCCACCAGCTTGTCGACGCCGGGGTCCACGGTCTTCGTATAATCGTCTTCACCGGCGAGGCGGTTCGCAATGATCGTCAGCAGGATGGCCTGAATATCGCCGCCACCCTGTGCCGGGATGATGACCTTGCCGCTTTGCTGCTTGTCCCAAAGCGCTTCCCAGCTATCCGGTGGACTTTTGGCAAATGCGTCGTGATTATAAAGGAGCGAAAGCGTGTCATATGTGATCGGAATTGCCGAACCAGCGAGTTCCTTGCCGAGATCGGCCACATCCGCGTAATTTTTGAGCGATGCCGGGTCGAGCTTTTCGACCAGCCCCTCTTCATCGGCAATCTTTGCGACCGAAAGATCGTAAATCACCGCATCCGTCTGGGGTGAGGATTTCTGGGCGCGCATGTTGCCGAGCGATGTCGCTGCATTCTGCACACCGTAGTAAATGACCTTGATGTCGGGATGCTCCTTCTGGAACGGTTCGATGACGGCCTTGACGTAATTGTCCTGGAAAGCGCCGCGATAACCCATCACGGTAATTTCCGCAGCATTGGCCGTAAAAACAGTCATTGCCGAAACACTCAACGCTAAACTTGCCAGAAAAGCCGATTTTCTGTTGATCGAACGAGCCATCAGTCACTCCCCTTTTGTTTGAGGATAAGGTGAAGAATGGCAGCTGGAGCGTCCAACGACTTATTCTGTCCGCCTGTTCGATTTTGCTTTATCCCTTTGAGTTTCCCGGCTTTCTCCTTCCATATGACATGCAGCGGGATCGGGATGATGCAAGTTGAATAACCGGCGTGATGAAATTGTAATCCTTTGCCTGTTTTTTGAGCAGCTAATCTTGGCTTACATTGCGCGAATCCTGTCCGCCCGGTCGCGCTTGCCTTTTCCAACCCTGAAAATACACCCGATTCAAAACTGGCACGGTCCTTGCTTCTCTTAAATCGAACACCGAGCCGCGCGACACCGCATGACTTGTGGTGGTCGATCAACCGAGGATGACACAGAGAGACTAGCGATGACCAAGTACAAGCTCGAATACATTTGGCTCGATGGATGCAAGCCGGCTGCGAACCTGCGCGGCAAGACGCAGATCAAGGAATTCGACGCCTTCCCGACGCTTGAACAACTGCCGCTCTGGGGTTTCGATGGTTCCTCGACGATGCAGGCCGAAGGCCGCAGCTCCGATTGCGTGTTGAAGCCGGTCGCGATCTATCCCGATCCGGCGCGCAAGAACGGAGCACTCGTGATGTGCGAAGTCATGATGCCGGACGGCGTCACCCCGCATCCGTCCAACAGCCGCGCAACCGTGCTGGAAGACGACGATGCATGGTTCGGCTTCGAGCAGGAATACTTCTTCTACAAGGATGGCCGTCCGCTCGGCTTCCCGGAACAGGGCTTCCCTGCGCCGCAGGGTCCTTATTACACGGGCGTCGGCTACAAGAATGTCGGTTCCATCGCCCGCAAGATCGTCGAGGAACATCTCGATCTCTGCCTTGATGCCGGCATTAATCACGAAGGCATCAATGCGGAAGTGGCCAAGGGCCAGTGGGAGTTCCAGATTTTCGGCAAGGGCTCAAAGAACGCCGCCGACCAGATGTGGATCGCCCGCTATCTCCTGCTTCGTCTTTGCGAGCAGTACGAGATCGACATTGAATTCCACTGCAAGCCGCTCGGCGACACCGACTGGAACGGCTCGGGCATGCACTGCAATTTCTCGACCAAATACATGCGTGAAGTGGGAGGCAAGGATTATTTCGAGGCGCTCATGGCGCAGTTCGAGAAGAATTTGCAGGACCATATCGACGTTTACGGCCCGGACAACCACATGCGCCTGACCGGCAAGCATGAAACCGCGCCGTGGAACAAGTTCTCCTACGGTGTTGCCGACCGCGGCGCTTCGATCCGCGTTCCGCACTCGTTCGTCAGGGATGGCTATCGCGGGTATCTGGAAGATCGCCGCCCGAACTCGCAGGGTTGTCCGTACCAGATCGCTTCGCAGGTCCTGAAGACGATTTCAGAAGTTCCGACTTCGGAAGACGAAGCACTCGCTGCCTGATTTTTAGACAAACGGCCTGCTCGATCCTCAAGCAGGCCGTTTGTCATTTTCTTGGAAAACCGCAAACAACAAAAAAGGCCGGGGCGAAAACGCACCGACCTTCCTGATCATCGCTTTCCTACCAGTGCCAGTACATCCGTGGTCAAAAGCATCAAGCGATGAAGGCTATTGCGAGCGACAGATGCGTTCCAGCGCTCTTGAGCAATGCCTGTGATCCCCATATAGGTGCACATCTTGTCCAAAACAAGGTCGTGCAACAAATTAGTTCCGGCTTATTTCCTTTTCCCCGCCAGCACCTCACAGCCGGCGCGGACTCGAATCATTGACTTTTGAAAATCGCCGCATTTAAACACCTGTCACATTCCTGCAATGGATCGATCCTCCAGCGACCGCGTTACCCGGCGCGCCCTATTAGAAATCAAGAGTAAATCATGGCAAACGAAGATCTCGAAGCTCGGCATCTGGAGACTCTTGATCGTGACCTTGGCCGCTTCGCCAAGCTGGAAACGGCGGCGAGCTATGTATCCCGTCCGCTCGTGGCACCCGGCATCGCTCTTGTTTTCATCATGCTTGCCGGGCTTGGAGCGGCGATGCTGCTTGGTCATTCCAGCCAGATGCTCATCGTCGTCGCAGCAGCCGTCTTTGGCGCCTACATGGCGTTGAATATCGGCGCCAATGACGTTGCCAATAATATGGGGCCTGCTGTCGGCGCAAACGCGCTGAGCATGGGCGGCGCGATTGCGATTGCTGCCGTTTTTGAAAGTGCGGGTGCGCTCATTGCCGGGGCCGATGTCGTCTCGACGGTTGCAACCGGCATCATCGCGCCCGATACGCTCGCAACCCCGGTCATGTTCATCTGGGCGATGATGGCAGCGTTGCTCGCCTCGGCGCTCTGGGTCAATCTTGCCACCTGGATCGGCGCTCCGGTTTCGACCACCCATGCGGTTGTCGGCGGCGTCGTGGGCGCGGGCATCGTTGCGGCTGGCTTTGGGGCGGTGAACTGGTCGCAGATGGCCGCCATTGCGGCAAGCTGGGTTATTTCGCCTGTGCTGGGCGCGATCATCGCTGCCGGCTTTCTCTGGCTGATCAAGGCCCGCATTGTCTATCGTGCAGATAAAATCGCGGCCGCGCGCGTATGGGTGCCTATCCTTGTCGGTGTTATGGCGGGCACTTTTGCAACCTATCTCATCATGAAGGGGCTGAAACAGCTGGTCGATATATCGATCGAAGTCGCCTTGATGATCGGCGTGGCTTTCGGGCTTGCAAGCTGGCTAACCTTGATCCCGGTCATTCGCCGCCAGTCGCAGGGGCTCGAAAATCGCAACAAGTCACTCAAAGTGCTGTTCAGCATCCCGTTGGTCGTTTCGGCGGCGCTGCTAAGCTTCGCCCACGGCGCAAACGACGTGGCCAATGCCGTCGGGCCGCTCGCGGCGATCGTTCAGACATCACAGACCGGCGCATTGAATGAGGGTGTCGAGATTCCGCTCTGGGTCATGCTGATCGGCGCTTGTGGCATTTCGTTTGGCCTGTGCCTGTTTGGCCCCAAACTTATCCGGATGGTGGGCAATCAAATCACCAAGCTCAATCCGATGCGGGCCTATTGCGTGTCGCTTTCGGCTGCGATCACCGTCATTCTGGCCAGTTGGCTGGGATTGCCCGTCAGTTCGACCCACATCGCCATCGGTGCGATCTTTGGCGTCGGGTTCTTTCGCGAATGGGATACGGAACGCCGGTTGAAGAAGGCTCGTCAAGCCCTGCCACCTGAATCCATCCCGGTTGAAGAGCGTCGCCGCCGCAAGCTGGTCCGCCGTTCTCACGCGCTGACGATTGCCGCAGCCTGGGTGGTAACGGTTCCCGCCGCGGCGATACTTTCAGCTATTCTGTTTGCCTTGCTGAACCAGTTGCCTGTCGGAAACTCCTGATCTGCGGCCCATAAGCGCTACAGCCCCGCCGCCGCACCTCCCGAGCACGGGATAGCCGCTGGATTGAGCGCCCAGAAAATGCTTCAATCTCATGGCCAGATTCATAAACAAGTTCGCATAACCGGAATCCAAGGAGATTGGCATGAGCGTGCATTTTGCCCCGCAGCTGACCGTGTGCGGGATCGAGGAACTCCCCGAACAGCGGGCGCGCAAAGTCACCCATGTCCTTTCGCTGGTCGATCCGGACCTTCCTGAACTGGATGCGTTCCAGACTTTCGAGCAACATCATCGCGTGACGCTGCGCTTTCACGACATCATCAACGCCGCCGACAATCACACAATGCCGACGCCCGACCATATGAGCGCCATTCTCCAGTTCGGCTCGGAATTTCTTGCTGCGCAAAACCCGGAAGCGCCGGGCCACCTGCTGGTCCATTGTCATATGGGCGTGTCGCGTTCGACGGCGGCCATGGTTTCGCTCATGGCGCAGGGCAATCCGGATGAGAGCGCTGAAAGCCTTTTCACCCGCCTTGTTGCCATTCGCCCGCAGGCTTGGCCGAATTCACAGATGATCGGCTTTGCCGACGAACAGCTTGGCCGCAAAGGCGAGCTGACCAGCGCATTGCGCAGGCATTACGGACGCCAGATCGAACGTAACCCGCAATATACGGAATGGATGACAATGCTGGGCCGTCAGGCCGAGCTGCAGATGGCACTCCGTCACTAGAGCAGTTCCAGCGAAAGTGTGAAACGGCTTTGCGTTGGCCGCACTTCCAATCCTGTCATTCAGTTGCATCGCCGGCAAGTTTCGTGATCTTGCCGGGAGGCGTCAGAGGTTCGGGAACCGGAACGCCTGTCAGCAACTGATCGGTGCCGGAATAGATGTTGCCCTGCACCTGCGCTGTGAGCCGCTCGGCGTCACGCAAGCGAATATCGCGCAGCGTATCCTCCGCGACCACATCGTCCAGCCCCAGCTCGCAGAGCGCTTCCTTTCCGAAAAGCAGCGCGGATTCAAATGTTTCGCGCAGTTCGAAATCCACTCCCGCTTTCAACAACTCGATGGAATGCGTACGGTCATAGGAACGCACCATGAGCTTTGCTGCCGGGAAATGCGTCCTGGCCAGCTCGACAATGCGGCTGGCCGTTTTCCGGTCGTCCACGCATACCATGATGATTTCCGCTTCATCCGCGCCTGAATGATGCAGAATGTCGAGCCGCGATCCATCGCCGTAGAATATCTTGAAACCGAACCGCCCTGCTTCGCGGATGCGATTGGGATCGGCTTCGATAATCGAGACATCCGATCTTTGTGCGAGCAGCAATTGCGATGCAATCTGCCCGAAGCGTCCAAAGCCGATCATCAGCACCCGGCCTTTCAGGTTGCGCGCCGTTTCAACGCCTTCGAGAGATGGCGCTTCCTCGCGCAGGAGCCTGGAACCCAGAATGAGAACGAATGGCGTCACGGCCATCGACAGAATGATGACAGTTGAGAACAGCGCATTGTCATGCGCCGAAATCAGCTCATTTCCATAGGCCGATGTATAAAGCACGAAGGCGAATTCCCCGCCCTGCGCAAAAAGCAGCGTCCGTTCGAGCGCCGAGCGGTGGCTGGAGCCGAAAATACGGGCGACAGCATAGATGCCGATTGCCTTGGTGATCACATAGGCGATGAGGAAGATGAGAACCGAGGGCCAGTCCGATGCGACCACGCCAAGATCGAGCGACATGCCGACAGCCAGAAAGAACAGCCCCATCAACAGCCCCTTGAACGGCTCGATGTCGCTTTCGATCTGGTGCCGGTAACTGGAACCCGACAGCATCACACCGGCCAGGAAGGCACCCATCGCCATGGAAAGGCCGCTCGCTTCCATGAGCAAGGCAGCCCCAAGCACAACAATCAGCGCACCGGCCGTCAGCACCTCGCGCGCCCTTGCGCGAGCGAGCAAGGAAAAGAAGGGATCGAGCAGCCAGCGCCCCACAACGACCAGCAGCAAGATCGAGCCTGCGGCTGTCGCAATGCCCAGGATTCCACCCGATTCATGCTGGGAAGGTGAAAGGAACGCGACGAGAGCCAGCAACGGCACGATCATCAGGTCTTCGAGCAGGAGGATGGAAACAGCCTTCTGTCCGTCCGGCGTGGCAATCTCCCCCCGCTCCTGCAACATCGACATGATGACAGCCGTGGAAGAGAGCACAAAGCCGGAGCCCGCGATCAGAGCAGTTATCGGCGGCAAGCCCAGAAGAACGCCTGCGCCGGTAAGAAGGGCGATGCAGCCCAAAACCTGCGCAAGACCCAGACCGAATATCTGCTGCCGCATTGCCCAGAGCTTGCCGGGACGCATTTCCAATCCGATGACGAACAGAAACATGACCACGCCAAGTTCGGAAAAATGCAGGATCGTCGCGGGATCGGTGAAGAAGCCGAAAATCGACGGCCCAACCAGAGCACCGGCGGCGAAATATCCGAGCACCGAACCGAGACCCAGCTTGCGAAACAGCGGCACCGCCACAACACCGGCCGCGAGCAGGACAACAGCAGGCCCTAGTGTCTGTCCAAGTCCTTCAGTGGCCATGTGGTCTCCGTGTCGGGATTTATTTGTCCGGTCTTCCTAATATACCTGGTCAATAAAAACTGAACAATTAACGCATTCCCGTCAACCGGATTGCCGAGCGTCTGGCCGGTTTTGCCAGCAGGCCGGTCGCAAGCGCTCGAAAGGCTGCTGTCGCCCGGAAAGAACTGTTTTCACATCTTCGCTCGCCGCGCTCCAGAGCGCTGCATTCAGCGCCGCGCCATTGTGCAATCGCGCCGCGGTTCCCCGTCAGTCCTTTCATTATAATTTGATTTGCAATTCAAATTACTTTGTGTCTTAGTCATTGCATGATTTCAGACACTCCCCGTTCGCAATTTGGCATTCGCTTTTCGCTGCTGGCGCGCCGCTGGCGGCGCGCGCTCGACATCCGGCTGGCCGAAGCCGGATTGACCGATGCCACCTGGGTTCCGCTTGTCCATCTTCACCAGACCGGCGGCGGCCTGACGCAAAAGGAACTGGCCGCACTGGTCGGGATAGATGGCTCCAGCCTCGTGCGCCTTCTCGACATTCTGTGCCGTCAGGGGCTGGCGGAACGCCGCGTCGATGAAAGGGACAGCCGCGCAAGGCTGGTTCACCTGACTGAGCAAGGGGAAAAGCGGGTTGCTGAAATTCGTCAGGAACTGGCAAAGGGTGAAAGAGAAATGCTGGCCGACCTGTCGGACGACGACATTAGAACCATGCTTCGCAGCTTCGAGAGCATCGAGCACCGGCTGTCACAGATACAATCCGACCGCGAGCAGGATGCTGAACAATGAAAGCGGACGGTTTTCTTTCCGGGCGGTACGATGCCGCCCGTAACCTGTTGAAGCCACAGCAATTTCGGGAAAGCATCGCTCTTGCGGGCCAGCCGTCGCTCCGAAATTCGTCGCTTGCGGGACTTCAGGCTGCGGCCACGGTTGCGATCGCGCTTCCACTGGTCAGCCTGTCCCCGTGGTCGCATCTGATCGGCTTTGCCTCGCTTGGCTCGCTCGTCGCTCTGTTTGGCCGGTTCGCTCCCGAGGCAAAACGCGAATGGATCGTTTTCCTGTGCGCGATCTGCCAGACGCTGGCGGTGTTTTTCATGTCGCTGGCAGCATGGGCCGGTTTGCCCTTGCCTGGCCAGCTTCTGTTGCTGGCGCTTTCTGCGGGCATATTCTCCTTCGTAACCGTCACCGGAAAATTCGGACCGCCCGGCGCGCTCATATTCATCTTCGCAGCCGGTGCCTCCATGGCACCCGTCGGATCGCTGCACGATGTTTTTGAACGGACCGCCGCGACAGCAATCGTCTCCGTTCTCGCCTGCCTGATCTGCGCCCTGACTGAAAAATTCCGTCATCAGGCATCGCCGGAACGGCCATTTCCCTCCGAGCCGCCGCGGCCGGCCTCGCACCGGCTGATTGCCGCCGCCCGGATTGCGCTTGGTGCCGCGATTGCGGCCCTCACCGCCCATGCTCTGGGCGCCGCGCATCCTGCCTGGGCAGCCATGGGCGCTGTCGCGGTGATGCAGGGCGCGCATCTGCATATCAGCATGAACCGGGCCTTGCAGCGCATGGCGGGTACGCTTCTGGGCGCCTTGCTCACGTGGCTGGTGCTCGCGCAAGGCCCCAGCCTCTGGTCCGTCATTGCAATTCTGGCCGGGCTGCAATTTGCCACCGAGGTCATCATCGGCACAAATTATGCGCTGGGACAGATCCTGGTGACGCCGATGGCGCTCCTGATGACCTATCTGGCGACACCGGGAGTCCCGCACGACGGCATGATTTCCGAACGTATCCTCGATACGTTTCTGGGGGCTGCCCTGGCGATCGTCTTCGCGGTGATCTGCTCCAATCGCGATGACCGGATTTTTCTCGCGGAGCATCGGGCTAGGAAATGATCCGCATACGAAAAAGGCGCCTCGCGGCGCCTTTTTGCTAGGTTATCAATCGGCCGACCCATATCAAAATGCACGCGCCGATGAAGCCCGCGATCAGATAGCCCAGCCAGCCGCCGAACGAAACACCGAGAAGTCCGAAGATAAAACTCGCCACGGCTGCGCCGATGATACCGAGGATAATATTCATGAATATCCCGGTGTTGCTGTTCATGAAATTGGAGGCAATCCAGCCGGCAAGACCGCCGATGATGATTGCCGCAATCCAGCCTATTCCTGCGCTTCCCATCGGGAACCCTCCTGATTACAAACCGGCGGGCACCTTGCCGCCGTTATCCTTGAGTTTCTGAATGACCTGCTTGTGCAGCCACATATTCATCGTCGCGGAATCGCCCGTATCGCCGGTATAGCCGAGCTCCTTGGCCAGCTCCTTGCGATGTTCCAGGCTGCTGTCGAGGCCGAGAGCCTTCATCAGATCGACGATCGAAGTCTTCCAGTTGAGCTTCTGGCCGCTCTTGGCGACGGCAGCATCAAGAATAGCGCCGACGTCGACGGTGCCAGCAGCAGCGGGCGCGGACGAGGCCGGAGCGGACGATGCCGGAGCAGCAGCGCTCGGCGAAGCGGTTGGCGTGGGCGCTGCCGAAGTGGCCGTTTCCGTAGCAGGAGTTGCTGCCTGCGCCTCTCCCCAAATCGCGTTCTTAATCTTGTCGAAAATCCCCATCACGAACTCCAATCGTTGAAAAATCGATATCCCCCAAATTCCCGACTTGTGAGGATCGGAAACCTGGACGCAGTAAATCATCCGGTGATTCCCGGACGAACGCTCGAATTAAATGAACACGGAGCGGTTTTGTTCCCTATAAAGTTGTAACAGAAGATTTCATCCGGATATGATGGCGCCGTGGCATGACTGTCGCGTGCGAATTCCGCCCAATGATCTTCGCCGCACATATCGCCAGCCCGAAACATTCCCCTATCTTGTTATGCGTCAGCCACGAACAAGGGAGAGGCCGGGCGTGCACCAGCAGCTTGTTACGTTCAATGCCGGTTCTTCAAGCGTCAAGATCGGCACATTCGCTTCCGACGGACGGCAAATTCGAAAACTGGCGCGGGGCGAGATCGACCTGAACGCATCTCCCGTGACCTTTCGGTTGCGCGGCGAAAACGTGAAGCTGGACATTGCCCTGACCTCTGCGGGGACTGCGAATATCGTCAGCATTCTGGAAGAACTGTTCGCGCGATTGTCCGATCATGTCAGCCCCGAAAACATTCTTGCCATCGGCCACCGCGTCGTCTTTGGCGGCGATGAATTTGCCGGGCCGATATTGCTGGACGACGAACATATCGAGGCTATCGAGAGCCTTTCCATTTACGCGCCGCTTCACCAGCCGAAAAGCACAGCTCTGATAAGGGCCGTTCGCAAGCTCCTTCCCCATCTTCCCCAAGCGGCTTCCTTCGATACCGCCTTCCACCAGACCATAGCGGATAAGGTCAGGCGCTTTGCGGTTCCCGGCGCGCTCCATGAGCGCGGAATAAAGCGATATGGCTTTCATGGCTTGTCCTACCAATCCATCATCGAGAATTTTTCCCGGCAAGAGCCGGAACTTGCCCGCGGGAAGATCGTCGCCGCACATCTGGGAAGCGGAGCAAGCCTGTGCGCCATGGACGGAGGGAAAAGCGTCGACACCAGCATGAGCTTTTCAACGCTTGACGGTATTCCGATGGCGACCCGTTGCGGCACGGTCGATCCGGGCGTTCTTCTGCATCTGCTGCAGCAGGAAAACATGAAAGCCGACGCGCTTTCGGACCTGCTCTATCATCGCTCCGGTCTTCTTGGGCTGTCCGGCATAAGCGGCGATACGCGCGATCTGCTCGCAAGCGACGATGCTCGCGCGCGGGAAGCCCTCGATATTTTCACCGCGCGCATTGCCGGCGAAACCTGCCGGCTCGCCGCGACGCTTGGCGGTCTCGATGCCCTCATCTTCACCGCAGGTATCGGGGAACATCAGCCCGCGATCCGCAAGGCGGTCTGTGAGCGTCTTTCCTGGCTTGGTTTGGACGTGGACGCTTCCGCCAACCAGAACAATGCCTTTCGGATCACAAAACCATCCTGCAAGGTAGCGGCGTTCGTGCTTGCTACCGATGAGGAACAGATCATCGCCTCCCAGACACTGGACGCCCTTCGGAACACCGCGGCAGCGGTGCCCGTCGCGTCTGCCTGACAATTCCGCGAAGGAGACACAGCATGACCAAAGCACCTGTCCAAGGCCCTTTGACACCACAGCAGCTTGCGCTGATAGATCGCTATTGGAAAGCGGCCAACTACCTTTCGGTCGGGCAGATTTACCTGATGGACAATCCCTTGCTGCGCAAACCGCTGGAGCCGCAGCATATCAAGCCAAGACTGCTCGGCCACTGGGGCACGACGCCCGGCCTCAATTTCATTTATGCGCACCTCAATCGCATCATCACGGAAAGAGAAGCCGATATAATCTACATATGCGGGCCGGGGCATGGCGGTCCGGGCATGGTCGCGAACACCTATCTGGAAGGTTCCTATTCAGAAATCTATCCGGCCGTCAGCGAGGATGAGGCAGGGATGCGCAGACTGTTCCGGCAGTTTTCCTTTCCCGGCGGCGTCCCAAGCCATGTCGCGCCGGAAACGCCGGGGTCGATCCATGAAGGCGGGGAACTCGGATATGCGCTCGTCCACGCCTATGGCGCCGCTTTCGACAACCCTGACCTGGTGGTCGCCTGCGTGGTTGGCGATGGCGAAGCAGAAACGGGTACGCTCGCCGCCTCGTGGCATTCCAACAAGTTTCTCAATCCCGCCCGCGACGGCGCCGTGCTGCCGATCCTTCATCTGAACGGCTACAAGATCGCAAATCCCACCGTCCTCGCCCGTCTTTCCGATGACGACCTCGCCAGCCTTTTCAGAGGCTACGGCTATGAGCCTTTCTTCGTCGAGGGCAACGAACCGGAAGCCATGCATCAGAAAATGGCGGCGACGCTGGATACGATCTTCACGCAGATCGCGAAAATCAAGAAAAATGCCGATATAAAATCACCGGAGCGCCCGCGCTGGCCGATGATCATTCTGCGCAGTCCGAAAGGCTGGACCGGCCCGAAGGAAGTCGACGGGCTCGTCGTCGAGAATTTCTGGCGCTCGCATCAGGTACCCGTTGCCAATTGCCGGGAAAACGATGCCCATCGCAAAATTCTTGAAGACTGGATGAGAAGCTATGACCCGGAGGATTTGTTTGACGAGAAAGGTGCGCTGAAGCCGGAACTGCGCGCGCTGGCGCCGAAAGGCGATTTCCGCATGGGCGCCAATCCGCATGCAAATGGCGGCTTGCTTCGCAAGGAATTGCATACGCCCGACTTCCGGCAATATGCCGTCGAGGTGAGCGAACCGGGCGCGATTGAGGCTCAGTCCACCAGGATACTCGGCGAATATCTGCGCGACGTGCTGAAGCTCAATGAGCCGGAAAAGAATTTCCGCGTGTTCGGTCCCGATGAGACCGCTTCGAACCGTCTGAGCGCCGTCTTCGACGCCAGTGACCGCGTATGGATGGCTGAAACCCTCGACATAGACGATCACCTTTCAGCCGATGGTCGCATCATGGAAGTGTTGAGCGAGAACCTCTGTCAGGGCTGGCTGGAAGGCTATCTGCTCACCGGAAGGCACGGATTTTTCTCCTGCTACGAAGCCTTCATCCATATTGTGGATTCCATGTTCAACCAGCACGCCAAATGGCTGCAAGTCGCGCGCGAACTAAAATGGCGAAAACCGATTTCATCGCTCAACTATCTTCTGACGTCTCATGTCTGGCGTCAGGATCATAACGGCTTTTCGCATCAGGACCCCGGCTTTGTCGATCTGGTGGCCAATAAAAGCGCCGATATCATCCGCGTGTATTTTCCGCCGGATGCCAATACGCTGCTGTGGGTGACCGATCACTGCCTCAAGACCTGGAATCGCGTCAACGTTATCGTGGCGGGGAAACAGCCCGAACCGCAATGGCTGTCGATGGACGACGCCGTGCGTCATTGCGAAGCCGGTCTCGGCATATGGGATTGGGCCGGAACCGAGGACGGTCTGGAACCGGATATCGTCATGGCCTGCGCGGGGGACGTTCCGACAATGGAAACGCTTGCCGCGGTCGATCTCCTGCGCCAGTCCTTGCCGCATCTGCGCATCCGCGTGGTCAATGTCGTGGACCTGATGGTCCTCCAGTCACCGCAGCACCACCCGCACGGCATTGCCGACGACGAATTCGACCGGATTTTCACCACCAACCGGCCCGTCATCTTCGCCTATCACGGCTATCCCTATCTCATTCACCGACTGGTCTATAAACGCACCAATCATCCCAATTTCCACGTGCACGGTTTTATCGAACAGGGAACGACGACGACGCCTTTCGATATGACGGTGCTCAACGAACTGGACCGGTTTCATCTGGCCATCGCCGCTGTCAAGCGGCTGCCAATCAGCGATGATGTCGCCGCTCCCCTGATCGCCAGTTTCGAGGAGAAGCTGGTCCTGCACAAAGGTTACGTGCGCGAACACGGTGAGGACATGCCGGAAATCCGGAATTGGAAATGGGAGGCGCGATCGTAAGGGCAACCGCGCGACATCCTTATGGCTGTATGCGTTTGCGAGCCACAATATAGGGACGATTATCATTGCCCCTCGCGGCATGGCGTTCGACCGCAAGAATATCGAAGCCTGCGGCAGATATTTGCCGGCTCAGTTCCGTTGCCCCGAAGGCGCCCGCATAGGGCGCCATGCCGATCACGCGCATCGCGGGCAACAGGGCCAGCCGGATCAGCGGGTTCATGTCGCCCACGCAAGGAGTCTTGGAAATGAACAAGCCTCCCGGCTCAAGCAGAGTATGGATCGAGCGCAGCGTGCCCGACAGGTCGCGAACCAGATGGAGATAATTGAATCCAAGAACCGCGTTGAATCGTACTGCCTCGGACGCAAGCATTTCCGCGGTGGCAGTCCGGAAGCTGAGAGCCGGGATTGGGCCAGCGGCAAGCTTTTCGTCGGCAATCGCGATCATTCCGGCCGAGAAGTCTGTCGCGAGGTAACCCTGCACAGCGCCTGCGAGCTTGAGCGCTGTTGTTCCTGTTCCGCAGCCCAGTTCCAGCACCTTGTCGCTTGCACCAAGCAAAGCTCGGGTCCGGTCCAGCGTGCGCTCGTAGCCGGCCTGATCCGCGATCTTGCCCAAAGCATATTTCCGCGACGTCCGATCCCAGAAACGCGCATCGCTTGCTGTGCTCATGACGGGCCGTCTCCCAACCACCTTTGCACGCATGAATAGTGCAGAAATGTGATTGCGTGAAGTGGTCGCCTTCACGAGGCTTAATCTGTTGAAAGATTTTCCGTGTGCGAATAACTGCTTTATCTCACGGCACCGCTGCAACTCCATGGCGGACGTGCTCGGGAAAAGGGTTCCCGTTAAAACGCAATCCGGCCGCGGCTGCCTTCGAGGCCCACGTTTCCCGACAGCGGGCTTTTGCCTTGCGAGGTTGTCAAAACACAAAAGCCCCGCGTTTTGTTGCGGGGCTTTGTATGTGATTTTGGTTGCGGGGGCAGGATTTGAACCTGCGGCCTTCAGGTTATGAGCCTATTGTTAGGCTATAGCTGTCAATAAGTGCCAATATCTTTTTCCTTGTTTTTCCGTTACTTATGATATGCCACTCGACGCCTCCCTATTGACGATTATTGGCGTTTCGTGATTTTTACTGCCCCTATAGTGCCCCTGAAAGGCATTTTTCCCGCCTTCAGGTCCTGTCTTCCTGATGTCAAAGGGCACCATCTACGAGGGTCACATGGCAACCATTGAAAAGCGAGAACGTAAAGGCGGCACCGTCTATATGGTCGATATCCGTATCGCCGGAATGCCGCGCCAGAAGAAAACCTTCCAGCGCCTCACCGATGCAAAACTATGGGCAACCAGAACCGAAGCCGCCATTCGTAACGGCGAAATCAAGAACGTGGTGCGCACGGCGAAACGTAAGACGCTTTCAGACGTTATCGAACGCTATGAGAGGGAAGTGCTTCCGGCGCTCGCAAAAACCACACAGCGGGCCGCTCAGACTTATCTGGGCTATTGGCAAAGAGAACTTGGCAAACATGCCCTGACATTCATCACCCCGGAACTGATTGCGGATCGCATGGACAAGTTGGCGCTCACACCTGATGCCCGTGCCAAGCCGAAGATCGAAGACGGCAAGATCGTCTCCCCTGCCCCACGGCCAAAATCGCGCAAGACCTTGAAGCATTACCGTGACACGCTGGCCGTGCTTTTTAATAATGCACAGATATGGGGCTGGATCGGCAGCAATCCGCTTGATGGCGTCAACAAGATCACCGGCATTCGCGATCAGCGTGATCGCTATCTTGATAATGACGAACGCAAGGCCCTGCTGGAAGCCTGCCGCTTCAGCGACAATCACCAGCTTTACCCTATCGTGATATTTGCGATTTCGACGGGAGCACGGAAAAGTGAAATCCTTGGTCTGACCATGCGCGATGTCGATATGGTACGGGGCCTTGCGATCTTACGCGACACCAAGAACGGCGAAACCCGTTCCGTGCCGATTGTGGGACACCTCCATGATCTGCTCAAGGAACATATTGAGTGGGTCAATGAGAGCTATGACGAGATCATGCCTGACGCGAAAACCCGCTGGCTGTTTCCACGCCGTGATCTGCTGGCTGCAATCGATATTCGCGCCGCATGGGAAAACGCCATCAAAGTCTCTGGCGTGAAGGACTTTCGGTTCCATGATCTGCGCCACAGCACGGCGAGCTATCTTGCCATGCAGGGCGCAGGGCTTCTGGAAATTGCCGACATGCTCGGCCACAAAACGCTGCAAATGGTCAAGCGCTATGCGCATCTGTCCGGCGATCACAAACGCAGTTTGGCGGAAAAACTGGACGCAAACATTTTTTGATTGATTTATTAAGCAACTATTCTCACCTTTATCGGGCTACCTAGTCACAGCAATGTGAGGGATTGGCGTGAGACTTCCGAAGGATAGCAAATGACACGATGCACTTCGGCTAGGTAGCCTCGCTTTCATCACGCAAAATCACCTTTGACGTTCCTCTTTTCTACGGAGTCAATAGTGACTAACTTTCGCTATCCGAAGAATTGGACACCCAATTGGGTGAAATCTAAGAGCCGAGGCACCAAGCTGGATGTCTTTTATGGCAGAGGCGGTAAAGGCAACAACCATGGCCACACCGTAATAAAAGAGTCAAAAATGGAATATGCGCGGTCAATAGAAGGAAGAATCCTCTTTGACAGAAAAAAATCCAAGTGATTTTTCTATATAATCTGACCGTTAAAAAATCGATATATCGCTTTTCCAAGCAAACGGCGCGTCCATACGGACGCGCCAAAAAATGCAAGCGCACCTGCAAAAAAATCCTTGAATTTGGAGCGAACAAAAACACATTGAGGGCAACTCACTCACCATACCAACGCCACCACGAATTGATGGATCAGACCGTTGGCAAATTACGAGGACTTGCGCACCGTAAAGCAGCTTGTAGCCGAAGCACCATTCCTGACCGAGCAAATGCTTCGCTGGTATATATTCCACGCACACACGAACGGGCTTGCATCGGCCATCATCAAGATTTCAAACAGGGTCTATATCGACCGCAAGGCATTTCAGGCTTGGATTGAAAGCCACAGGCTTGCACCAGCCGCTTGACAGCAATGGTTCAGAAAACCAGACAAAGCCTCGCATTGCGGGGCTTTTTTCTCCTCCGACACCGTGATATCGGACTACCACTCACAAGCCGCAACAAAGTGAAACATTCTTGCTTGCGCACAATTTTTGCCATACCTTTTTACTGGCTCGCGGCATGATCATCGATTCTGGTATTTGCGAGTTAATGCCATGGGATTTCAATGATTTAATGTTGGTTGAGTATGGCGCTATCATAATGAAAAATTGATCGCTGGATCATAAAACAAAAACAAAAAGACGAAGAGGAATGACAATGACTAGCGCTCAACAACGTGCCGCCTTGCAGCGTCAAATCTGGGCTATAGCCAATGATGTACGCGGTGCGGTCGATGGCTGGGATTTCAAGCAATATGTTCTCGGCACACTGTTTTACCGCTTTATCAGCGAAAACTTTGCCAGTTACATTGAGGCTGACGACGACAGCATCAATTACGCGGCAATGCCCGACAGCGTCATCACGCCAGAAATCAAGGATGACGCTATTAAAACCAAGGGGTATTTCATCTACCCCAGCCAGCTTTTCGTCAATGTCGCGAACACTGCCAACACGAATGAAAGCCTGAACACCGATCTGGCCAATATCTTCAAAGAGATTGAAAGTTCGGCCAATGGCTACCAGTCAGAAGGTGATATTAAAGGGCTGTTCGCTGATTTTGATACAACCAGCAACCGCCTCGGCAATACGGTGAAAGACAAGAATGCACGTTTGGCTTCCGTGCTTAAAGGTGTTGCTGGCCTGGATTTTGGTGATTTCCACGGCAGTCAGATTGACCTTTTCGGTGACGCCTACGAATTTCTGATTTCAAATTATGCTGCCAATGCCGGCAAATCCGGCGGCGAATTTTTTACACCGCAACATGTATCCAAGCTGATTGCGCAGATAGCCATGCACAAGCAAGCCAAGGTCAATAAAATCTATGACCCGGCCTGTGGTTCTGGTTCCCTGCTGCTGCAAGCTAAAAAGCATTTTGATGCGCATGTGATTGAGGAAGGTTTCTTCGGGCAGGAGATCAACCACACCACCTATAACCTTGCGCGTATGAACATGTTTTTGCACAACATCAATTACGACAAATTCAACATCAAACTGGGTGATACGCTCAGAAACCCGCATTTTCAAAACGATAAGCCGTTTGATGCCATCGTTTCCAATCCGCCCTATTCCGTCAAATGGATTGGCTCGGACGACCCGACTTTGATCAACGATGAACGTTTTGCTCCGGCTGGCGTGCTGGCTCCCAAGTCAAAAGCCGACCTTGCCTTTGTGCTTCATGCGTTGAGCTACCTTTCCAGCAAAGGCCGCGCAGCGATTGTCTGCTTCCCTGGCATTTTCTATCGCGGCGGTGCAGAGCAAAAAATCCGGCAATATCTGGTCGATAACAACTATGTTGAGACGGTGATTTCGCTGGCTCCCAACCTATTTTACGGCACGACCATTGCCGTCAACATTCTGGTGCTGGCTAAAAACAAGACAGACACAAAGGTTCAGTTCATTGACGCCAGCGGTCTCTTCAAAAAGGAAACCAATAACAACATCCTGACCGACCAACATATCGAAACGATCATGCAGGCGTTTGACGGTAGAGAGGATGAAGAGCATTTCGCTATATCCATCGATAGCGATGCCATAGCCGCAAATGATTATAATCTATCGGTCAGCAGCTATGTGGAAGCCAAAGACAATCGCGAGGTGATCAACATCACCGAGTTGAATGCTGAAATCAAAACAACCGTTGCCAAGATTAACCAGCTACGCGCCGATATCGATGCCATCATTGCGGAGATTGAAGCATGAGCAACCAGAGTTTCTTGGAAATTCTGCTTGATGGCGCTGAAGTGGAATGGAAGCCGTTGGGGGATGAAGAGTTCTTTGAAATTGCCAACAACAAGAGGGAGCCAATAAAGGCATCCCTACGCATCTCTGGCAAAACCCCATACTATGGGGCGAATAATATTCAAGACTATGTTGAGGGCCATACTCACGATGGCGAATATGTTCTAATCGCAGAAGATGGATCAGCAAGCCTCGAAAATTATTCCATCCAATACACCACAGGAAAGTTTTGGGCAAATAATCATGTCCATGTTGTCTGCGGTAATGACAGTGTGAATACGCGATTTCTATATCATTTTTTGCGTACTGTTGATTTTCTTCCTTACTTACCAAACAAAGACAGGTCAAAATTAACAAAAGGAGAGATGGTAAAAATACCAATCCCCATCCCCTGCCCTGACAATCCCGAAAGGTCTCTTGCCATTCAGGCCGAGATAGTGCGGATTTTAGACGCTTTTACGGAGCTTACCGCGGAGCTTACCGCGGAGCTTACCGCGGAGCTTACCGCCCGCAAAAAGCAATACAACTATTATCGCGATAAACTCCTCACTTTTGATGAGGGAGAAGTCGAGTGGAAGACGTTGGGGGATATTTTCCATATGCGTGCCGGGCAACACATTGCTGCTAGCAATATTGCACAAAATATAGATGAAACTCATCTTTATCCATGTTTTGGTGGAAACGGTATTCGCGGGTTCGTTACAAAAATGAGCCATAACGGACAGCATTTAATAATTGGGAGGCAAGGGGCTCTTTGTGGCAATGTTCAGAGAGCAAACGGTAAGTTTTACGCCACAGAGCATGCAGTCGTAGTAACAACGGACAAGCATGTTGATATGAATTGGGCATATCACATGCTCACAATAATGAACCTCAATCAGTATGCGTCACAGTCAGCGCAACCGGGGCTAGCTGTTGGGAAAATTCAAAGTTTGAAAGTTCCTGTTCCTTCTCTTGAAAAGCAAAGATATATAGCCGCTATCCTCGATAAATTCGATACGTTGACTAGCTCACTACAAGAGGGCTTGCCGCGTGAGATTGAGCTGCGTCAAAAACAATACGAATACTACCGCGATTTGCTTTTAAGTTTTCCAAAGCCGGAAGCTGTGGCGGCATAGGGGGAGTACATGGCCGAAGTTACCAAGCCGATTGCGGAAACGAACCGCTTTATCGTTCTGGATAAATACACAAGGCAATGGGAGGCCGCAGAGGGCTACCAGAGCGAAAGTGATCTGGAACGCGAGCTTATTCAGGATTTGCAAAATCAGGGGTATGAATTTCGGCAAGACATAACCACGCAAAAGGCCATGCTGGCCAATGTGCGTGTGCAGCTGCAAACCCTCAACAATGTACAGTTTTCCGAAAGCGAATGGCTGCGCTTTGTGGAAACCTATCTGGATAGCCCCAGCGAGGGCATCATCGATAAAACCCGCAAACTTCATGATGATTATATCCATGATTTTACTTTTGACGACGGACACCTCCAGAACGTCTATCTGGTCGATAAAAAGCACATTGCCCGCAACAAAGTGCAGGTTATCGCGCAATTTGAACAGGCTGGCAGTTTTGCCAACCGTTACGATGTAACGATTTTGGTGAACGGCCTGCCGCTGGTGCAGATTGAACTTAAAAAACGTGGCGTGGCCATCCGTGAAGCTTTCAACCAGATACACCGCTACAGCAAAGAGAGCTTCAACAGCAATAATTCGCTTTATAAATATTTGCAGTTATTTGTTATCTCCAATGGCACGGATACCCGCTATTTTGCCAATACGACAAAGCGCGATAAGCACAGCTTTGATTTCACGATGAATTGGGCGAAGGCCGATAACAGTCTGATCAAGGACTTGAAGGACTTCACCGCAACATTCTTCCAGAAACACACGCTGTTGAGCGTTTTGCTGCATTATTCGGTGTTTGACGTTAGCGACACCTTACTGATCATGCGCCCGTACCAGATTGCTGCTACGGAACGCATTTTCTGGAAAATCAAAAGCTCTTATGAAGCCAAAAGCTGGAGCAAGCCTGAAGGTGGCGGCTATATCTGGCATACGACTGGTTCAGGCAAAACCCTGACCAGCTTTAAGGCTGCCCGTTTGGCGACAGGGCTTGATTTCATCGACAAGGTCTTTTTCGTGGTCGATAGAAAAGACCTCGATTACCAGACGATGAAGGAATATCAGCGATTTTCGCCCGATAGCGTGAACGGCTCAGACAGCACCGCAGGATTGAAGCGGAATATCGAAAAGGACGATAACAAGATTATCGTCACGACGATTCAAAAGCTCAACAATCTGATGAAAAGCGAAGGCGATCTGGTGGTTTATAACAAGCAAGTGGTCTTCATCTTCGATGAATGCCACCGCAGCCAGTTCGGTGAAGCGCAAAAGAACCTGAAAAAGAAGTTCAAATACTTTTATCAGTTTGGCTTTACCGGCACGCCGATTTTCCCGCAAAACGCACTGGGGGCAGAAACCACCGCGAGCGTGTTTGGCCAGCAGCTGCACACTTATGTTATTACGGACGCCATCCGTGATGAAAAGGTGCTGAAGTTCAAGGTAGACTATAATGATGTGCGTCCACAATTCAGGAGCATTGAAACCGAGCAGGATTTAGAGAAGCTAAGCGCTGCGGAAAACAGAAAAGCCCTGTTGCACCCCGAACGCATCAAGGAAGTCTCGCAATATATTCTGAATAATTTTCACCAGAAGACGCATCGCCTACAAGGCAATAATAAAGGCTTTAATGCCATGTTTGCCGTAAGCAGCGTGGATGCCGCCAAGCTCTATTATGAACAGTTAAACAAACTACAGGCAGGCAGTGAAAAGCCGCTCAAAATCGCTACCATTTTTTCTTTCGCGGCGAATGAGGCACAGGATGCCGAAGGCGACATCCCGGACGAAACCTTTGATACGTCGGCGATGAACACGAGCGCCAAAGAATTTTTGACGGCGGCAATTAACGACTACAATGGATTTTTCAAGACAAGTTTCAGTGTAGATAGCAACGGCTTCCAAAACTATTACCGCGATCTGGCCAAACGAGTGAAGGCGCGGGATATTGATTTGCTGATTGTGGTGGGAATGTTCCTCACCGGCTTCGACGCGCCTGTACTCAACACGTTGTTCGTGGATAAAAACCTGCGTTATCATGGCCTCATTCAAGCCTATTCGCGCACTAACCGCATTTACGATGCGACAAAAACCTTCGGCAATATCGTCACGTTCCGCGATTTGGAGCAGGCGACCATCGACGCAATCACATTGTTTGGTGATACGAACACCAAGAATGTGGTATTGGAAAAGAGCTATAAGGAATATATGGAAGGCTTTACCGATGCAGCCACCGGTGAAGCACGGCGCGGTTTTGTCGATGTTCTGACGGAATTGGAACAACGCTTCCCTGACCCGACTGCTATCGAAAGGGAAGCCGATAAGAAAGCCTTTGCCAAGCTCTTTGGCGAATATCTGCGCCTTGAAAACATCCTGCAAAACTACGATGAGTTTGCCTGCCTGAACGAGCTGCAAAGCATCCATATGGATGATGTCGAGACATTGGAGGCCTTCAAGGCGCAACATGCCTTGAGCGACGAGGACGTGAATATCCTGAAGGACATCAAGCTACCCGCAGAGCGGAAGATTCAGGATTACAAATCCACATATAATGATATTCGCGATTGGCTCCGCCAGCAGAAAGCTGCCGATCAGCAGGATAAGTCAACGATTAACTGGGACGATATTGTCTTTGAGGTTGACCTTCTGAAATCGCAGGAAATCAACCTTGATTATATCTTGGAGCAGATTTTCGAGAAGAATAAGAAAATCAAAAGCAAGGCCGAGCTGGTTGAAGATGTACGGCGCATCATCCGTTCCAGCTTGGGCAATCGTGCCAAGGAAAGCCTGTTGGTGGACTTTATCAATGGTACCGATCTTGATCAGATAACTGATAAGGCCAGCATCATAGATGCCTTCTTCACCTATGCCCAAGCCGAACAAAAACGTGAGGCAGAGGAATTGATTGAGGCCGAAGGGCTGAATGAAGAAGCAACCAAGCGCTATATCATGACTTCCATCAAGCGCGAATTTGCCAGCGAAAACGGCACCGAGCTGAATAGTATTCTACCAAAAATGAGTCCGCTTAACCCGCAATATTTGACCAAAAAACAAACGGTGTTCAGGAAAATTGCGGCATTCGTGGAAAAGTTCAAAGGCATCGGTGGAAGCATTTAGTCGGTATCGCAATGAGGGACCATATTGGCCTCGATGCGCGTGTGGCGCTCTACGGGGCTACGATTGTAGCCCCTTGAGGAAATCGACCGCCTTGGTGGCGAGGCTGGAAGCCTGAAAGATAGCCTTGCTATCGGCCTTCAGGATTTTCAGCCAGTGGTCGATGTAGGCCGCATGGTCGGGGCGCGGTTCCAGCGTCACGCCAAGGTGGCTGCACAGGAAGGCAGCGCCCAGTTCGGCAACGAGTTCTTCGCGGGCGTACTCATCCTTCTTGACGGTGCCGGAAGTGAAGCGGTCGCAACGGCTTTTGTGGCCGCTCCAATGGGTCAGCTCATGCAGCAGAGTGCTGTAATACGCCTCGGTGGCTGTGCAGGTATCGGAACCGTGGAAGACTTCACGAGGCGGCATCTGGATCACATCCGTTGCCGGGGCGTAATAGGCGCTCTCGCCGCCGTGGCGGATTTCGGCCTTCGTCGCCGTGATGAAGCGGTCAGCGGCTTCGATGGGTGAAACCTGATTGACGATTGGCGTGCTGGTTTCAGGAGCGTATCCGTCAACCTGATCGGCGTTGAAGACACGGGATGCACGGGCCATGAGGCGCTTGCGTGGCTGGTCGTCGGATGCATCTTCATCGTCGTGCTCAAATTCCTTGTAAAAGATGACGACAGCGGATTTTTCACCCTTGCGGACTTGGCAACCGGCGTTCTGCCATTGACGGTAGGTGCCCCATACCCCGGTCTTGAAGTCCCGGACGTGCGCCGCCGCCCAAAGGGACACGATGTTGATGCCGCGATAGGCGTTGCCGGTGTCGATATTGACCGGCGACATGGTGTCGGTGCCGGTACGGTGCCAGGGCATCTGGAACGTGTCTGCGCCTTTCTCGATTGCGGCGATGATCTGGTTGGTGATTTCGGTGTAAACGTCGAATTTCTGCGTTACCTTTGCCATCGTATGCACTCCTTTCTTGCTTGTGCGTTGTTCGATGGCTGACGGTGAAGCGGGCAGGCCCCGACCTCACCCTTGGGCAAACCCGCAGGGTGAGAGGCAGAGGCAGGGATTTTTCTGGAACGAAGTGGCCGCGAGGAGCCGAAGGCGGGGAGAAAAATACCTGCCGCCGCCTTGAGGTCTTAGGGGAATGCTCGCCAGGAATGCCAATATGAGAACAACCCCACTAAGCAAGGAAGTTCGTCCGTGCATTGGCAAAGGTGCAGGCAGGACGCCGTTTGGACGAACCAACCTGCAATATTCAATGCCGAGAAAGTGCCTGACTGCTCCCCTGCCCGCACCGGGAACGGAAGCAAACTGTTTCAGCGTGATAATCTGACAGGCGGAATTTACCGCCGCCCGCATCAATGCCCGCTTGGGCGCTGCTTATGAACCGGCGTCTTTCCGTTTGAGGGCGCGGGCCAGCGTCCGTGCATGAACGCCGTATTGCTTGGCAATGTCGTCAATGGTGGTTTCGCCATCGGTCAAGGACTTGCGCGCCACCTCGACCTGATCGGCAGTCAGCGACCGCCGCCGCCCAAGGGTTTTTCCAGCATCCTTGGCGACTTTCATGCCAGCACGGGTGCGTTCGCTGATAAGACAGCGTTCAAATTCGGCAAGCGCGCCCATCATGTGGAAGACCAGCCGCCCGCCCGATGAGCTGGTGTCGATGGCCTCATTCAGCGACTGGAAATGCGCGCCCTTGGCGGCTATCTGGTTGATGATCTCAATGAGGTGCGCGAGTGACCGGCCAAGCCGATCCAGCCGCCAGACCACCAGTGTATCGCCTGCCTGTAATGCGTCCATGGCCGCTGCCAGCCCTTTGCGGTCGTTTGCCCTGCCGGATATGCCAAGGTCTTCAAAGATGCGCTCGCAATCGGCCTTTTTCAGTGCCGACAATTGGAGTTTGAGGTTTTGTTCAACGGTAGAAACACGGGCATAGCCGATGCGCATATGAGTACGAGCTTTCATTAAATTATTGATTTGAGGCTCAAAAATGCGGTTTCAGCATTGACACAAAGGTTCCATTTTGTCCGCATAAATTTATATCTGTCCCCGCCCCCAAAAAAGCCCTGATTTGTGCCAAATTGAAGATCGCGAATGCGATCTATTCAACTTTGACAAAAAGGAACGATTTTGTACAAATCGTATCATTACCCAATCAAACCGTAAATTTTTTTAGTCTCCTTCCCTCGTTTTACTAGAACGAGGTACGCATGATTAAAAAAATAGACCCTACCGTTCTTCTTGGAAGCGGTATTACTCTGGCTATTGCCGCACCTGTCGTCTATTTCTTGATTTTCCACGACAAGATCATGCGTGGCTTGGCAATGGATCAAGCCTTTGGCGTATTCGGCGGCATAGGGACTGAAACCATCTTGTACCTGCGCGGCATTCAACTAGCGCACCTTGCCGTATTCGCCATTGGCGGCTTCCTTGCTTACACCGGCTGGAAAAAGCGCAATGCCAATGCGTAAAGCAACGCTTCTCGCCGCAATATTCGCAGGTGCGCTGGTGCCCCCCCCCACAGCGGAAGCATCCCCGAAAGCCGCGCTTCAAACGCTATTGGCCTGCCTGAAAGGCAAGGTCAACCCCGACGAAACGCGCGCATGCATTGGTCAATATTCAGACCCATGCGCAGCCAAGGCAGAAGATGCGGCAATGATCCCTCAAATTGCAGAGCAAAGCCAATGCCTGCTGGATGAGGCGGCGGCATGGAATACGCTCCGCGACAGGGCCGTGAAGGGCTGGAAGGAAGACAACGGCACCAGCTTTTCCGCCACCATCGCCAAAACCGCCAAGGAAAGTGAGCGCTTCAGCCGCATCAAATGTTCGGTGTTCCAGAATACCGACCAATACGGGCAAACGGGCATGGCGCTGGAAGCAGAATGCCTGCGCGATGAAGCGGCGCGCACGGCAATTTTCATTGGTTATTCGTTGGATTGAAAGGGGAGAAAACCATGTTCTCGCTCACCGAACATAAATCTTGGAACGGCTATATTGTCGATAATCGTTCCGATTCCGCATCCTTGGCAACAATTCTCGGAGCCGTCTATGTTGCGGATTCCGTGGCAAAATCAGGCCGGAATATCGCTGCGGAAATTCGCCACGGCAATAATGAATTGATGAAGCACATCACGCAGTCAACCTCCGAACTGACTGCTGAATTGCAGGTAGTGGAAGGCAATCTGCGGGAAATCGGCGCTCTGCTGGATTGGGGTTTCAGCGACATTATTGCAGAAAACCGCCAAATGAACCAAACGCTGGAAGACTTGCTGAAAACCGCAAAATCTCCCTCGCAAACATGGGCCTTTGAACAATTCGACATGGCCCGCGAAGCCTATTCGCGCGGCCTCGCAAAAGAAGCGCTGGAATACGTCAACAACGCGATAAACGGCTTCCAAGGCCAGACCGGCAACCGGCTCGACCCGCGTTTCCACTTCCTCAAGGGCACCATTCTGCTTGGCAATAAAAAACACCATGAGCCGGACGTGGTGAACGTGCAAGCCGCAAAGCAATGCTTTGAGGATGCGGCGCGATATGCTGTTGGCAGCAACGATGAGGAAACGCGGTTATTCGCGGCAGAAGCATATTGCCACGCGGCGTTTGTAGCCTACTGCCTCGATGATATGGATTCCGTTGTCGCGCTTTGCAAGCAGGCCGTGACCATCGATCCGCAGTTGGCCGAAAGCTACTATCTCGTCGCCAAGGTCAGCAGCCGCCAAGGGAAAGAAAGTGCCACGTTCCGTTCCGTGCGCAAGGCATTGGAAATTGACGCTGACTACATCGTCAAGTTTTCGACGGACAAGGATTTCAGCAACAGCGACGTTATTGACCAAGCTGAAGAAGACTACATTGCTGAACAGAAAAAGCGCGTCAAAACCGCCATCGACCTATACAGGCAACTGAAAACGCATACGAGTGTCGATTTTCAGGAACCTGTTACATTCGACATTGAAGATGGCGAAGGAATACTTGAGGCTGGCGTTCGGATCAGCAACCTGCGTCTTGCTGGTGACAAAGTTATCGAAGCCTTCCGGGAAGGGCTGATTTCGAACCATGAAAAAGTTGAGAAGGATGCCACAAGGAAGATGAGCAGGGCTGAAACGGCACACACCCGCCAACGGGTATCGCCTAAAGCCTTCGGCTTTCTCGGTATAATCGGCGGCTTCTTTCTCGGTATGTCCGCAGGTGGCATCATTGTCGCGCTCCTGTTCGCAATAATAGGTTTCTTCGTTGGCCCTATCGCTGCTGGCCTGATGAATGCCAGCGCCTCAAATACTGAAATCAGGGACGCGAAAAAGGCGCAGGAAATGCTCAACCAAACAGCGGAAGAACAACCACAACGATTCCAAGCTGCCTTGGAATTGCGTGAACAGATTGACCGAGCATTGGGCTTTCCAAGACTGGCACGCTCCGTTCTGGCGCATGGTGTCCCCAAGTAACAAGCCCCACCAACTTACCAGAAACAAAGCCGCCCTTTTGCAGAGGGCGGCTTTGTTGTTTTCGCGTGTAGAGGGGTCGCGGTTACGTCCGCGACGAAAGCAGGTGTCGCGCTGGAAAACGGTAAGGAAAGTGCAAACCCCGAAGGGTTTTCGCGTTCCTTATGGGGCCGCGCTTGAAATTGTCAGCCGTCATTCAGGGCAGCGCCCATAAGAGCGTATCGGAGCGTTCGTGAAACCCGCAGCCAATGGTTACGGGTTTCCGCCAAAGGACGTTTGATTATGGCAGGCCGAAAACGCACCGATCTGATTGACTTTATCACGCCGTCCCGGCGCGGCCATCTCTATTACCGACGCATTTTGCAGGAAGCGGCGCTGGACCCGCAACGATGGATGCGGCACCACTTCATCGTGGTTTTTGACGATGACCACGAGGACAATGTGCAAGCCTTGTTGCGATGGCTGGACAGGGCGCGGGAAACAATGGTGCTGCCGCGTGTGTCGGCCACGAATGCGGCGGCGGGTAGCCCGGACATTCTTCGCCAAATCGGCCTGTCTATCGGCTCCAATCCCTATGTGTATTTTCAGGACGATGACGACCCGCTGCCGCTACACTTGGATCACCGTATGACGATGATGGAATACGGCCACCTTGACGCGGTTTTCGGCGCGACGGAAACCATCACCGAACGGGGCGTCACCGTCGAGCAATTCCCGCGCATCGTGAATGGCCGCTTTGTCAGCGATGTGCTGGCGGGCCAAGCCGTCTTTCCATCCTACGGGCATCCGCTTGCGGCACTGTTCACGCGGAAGGTGTTGAACCGCGTGCCGCTCTATGACGGACGCCACTATCACAACGGCAGCGCCCTTCCCTTCAATGTGCGCTTCATGAACACGGGCGTCATTATCACGTCCTTGCCTGACGTTTGCCGCCGCGTGCGCCTGCACGCCGATAACGATAGCGGTATTTTAGGCCCGCTGGCTGCAATGGAGTTGGCGACCGATATTCGCCGCTGGCGGGATTATATCCTCGCGCCAGGCGTGGCTGCGTTTCAGGATATGGTGGCAGGCTATCTTGAAAGCGGTTGGGTGCAGACCTTCCGCGAAATTGCAACACTGGTCGACGAGGAATTGGGCCTGTAACTCCCTCAAGGCAAGAATTCTTTGCGGCAAAAATCATAAGGTTTTATATTCGAGTAAATATAAAGAACCGGCATGATTTTTATTTCTGTATTATATTTATGTATTTTCCCGATGCTGTTGAGCGTTGGGAAATGTCGCATCATGAGCGGTGTGTTTTCCATCACCATCCCCGGGAAACCATCGCTCGCCCGTTTCCCTGTCAGGGCTTTTGCTTCAGTCCTGATTATCGCCAGTCTGGTAATGTTTCACGCAGCGTCTGCAACGGCGCAACACCGTTTCAATGTGCCGCAAAGCGCCCACGGCATACAAAATGCCAAACAAGCAGCGCAAATCCGCCTGCTGGAAACATGGGCGGGATTGGTAAAAAAAGCAATTACCGTCACCGAAGATGGGCGCGTCGGCATTGGAACGAGTACCCCCGTAAAAAGTCTCGATGTTCGCGGCGAAGGCGTGTTTCAGGGGCGCTTATCCCTTACGCCATATAACAAGGCCCCTATCGCCGGTATAAGAACATGGCACATCGATAATGTTCTACCTACAGGATCATCTTCTGACTATAAATTCCGTATTTTCTATCAGCCAGACCTTGAGACGGCAGGTATCACTGTTTTCACAGTGCAAGCCAATGGCCATGTCGGAATTGGTATTGATGCGCCTACACAAATGTTACATGTCTCCGGCAATGGCTTATTTACCGGCTCACTCACAGCAACTGCTTTTTATCAGTCTTCCGACAGGAACCTGAAAGAGAACATCACAGCTGTTTCCAATCCATTTGCACTTTTGCACGGCATTTATGGAAAGCGCTATACGTGGAAAGACAGCAAGAAACCCGCCTACGGGGTGATTGCCCAGGACGTGGAAAAGGTGATGCCGGAAGCGGTGCAGACCGCCGACGATGGCAGAAAATCGGTGGAATACAGCCAGCTTATTGCGCCGCTCATCGAGGCGGTGAAGCAGCTTGAAAGCCGGGTGCGCACCCTTGAAGCCGAAAACAGCAAGCTAAGGGCAAACAGCGATACCATCCACGAAATGAACGGCGTTATGTGGACGACAGGAGCGCGATGAAATTTCGGTTCCCTGCGTTCCTCATTCTTGCTTTGACAGCCGCCACCGCAAGCGCGCAGGTCGGCACGCCTATTCCATCAGGCCAAACCGTCACGATCGATGCGCATGGCATATGTCGCCAAGTGTCAAACTCAGGTTCTGGCACTCGTATGGTTTTTGCAGGAACCGCAGCCGAATGGGCCAGTTTTCGCAATAGCCCGAACGGGCTGACGATGAGCGAATGCACAATCCCATGTTATGTGAACGGTCAGCGATATGAAGAAGGGCAAAAAGCGACTTTTTATAAGTATCCCGCCCAAGGCGGTTTAAACGGTAAATGTATGAGTTCGACAGAGAAAACCTGTCAGAATGGCGTTTTCGTGGCAAAAAGCAGTTCATATGAAACCTATAATTACACATCCTGTACATGGCTTCCACGAACATATGGGACAAGCACTGTAGGGTGTTATACATCATCCCAGCCTACGTGCCCGGCAGGCGTTGACGACGGCAACCAACACACTATTCCTTGCTATGACACTGCCTTTTCATGTGTCATTAAAACGGGAGCATCATGCACCAGGAAAACAATCATCTGTCGTTCGTGGTAGATGGTAGCTGTGTTCATATACACGCCAGCGAGATCAAACGGCATTTGACTGAGGCAACGATAGGCCTGCCCATTTGCTCGAATCTGCTAGGGAAATCCTACTCACAAATTGGTCAAAGGATAGAATGTTGTATGGTTCACTGGGCGTATGCAAGCCGGATCACATGCCAGTAAACCCGGAAATTGGAATTTACAACCACGAGACTTTCACCGGTCCACCTAACAGGTTTGCTCATCGTGCCCCCTGCTTCATGTGGACGGCGAATAAGGCATCCTCGATGATCTGGTTATAATTCTGGCCGGTTTCATATTTGACCTTCCTGAGAAGTTCCAAAACGTCTTCACCGAGCGAAAACGTCGCTGTGCGCCGAGAAGGACGCAAGGATGCAGCGGCTGGCTGTACCGGCACTTCTCGCTCCTTCAGGATGCTTGGTTTTGCCTGTTCGCGTGGCGTCACCAGACGCATATCAATGCGCGCTTTTTTCATTGTTTTCCCCCTGTTGTTTGAGTTTTTGCATGAGGAAACGGTAAATCCTGCCGATTTCCGCCGCTCCCTTGCCCTTCGGTTCGATTTCCTGAATGGTACGCCCGTCAATCTGACTTTCGGCAAACGTCACCCGTGAGGTGATTGTGCCAGCCACTGTTCCAATCTGAGAAAGCGTTTGCAGGCTATCCCATGCAATCCGCGAGCGTGGCGTCACATCATTGAGGACGAAAGCGGCCCTGTCCTTGTCCTGAATCAGTTCCCATGTCGCGGGAATAGTTCTAAGGTCGTGCGGGCTGGCCTTCACCGGGATCAGGAAGAAATCGGCCACCTGCATTTCATCGAACGTGTTGATGCTGTTGGGCGGCGTGTCGATGAAAACCATATCGAATCCGCCTTCGGCCAGTTTTTTGACCTGCGTTTTCAGCGCGCCATCGGCAACGATGAAATAAGGCTGCTCCGCCTCCCGTGACGCGGCCCATGCTGACAGACTCCCTTGGGGATCAAGGTCGATGATGCCGACGGTGTGGCCTTCGGAAGCGGCCTTGACGGCAAGGTGGGAGGCGAGCGTCGTCTTTCCGACCCCGCCCTTTTGGGAGACAATAGCAATGGCTTTCATACGATAGGCTTCCATAATTATTTATTTATTTAAATAATTATGGAAATACATAAATAAATAAATATGTATTTATATTATCCTCGCCCCCCTGTTGCGGTATTGTCGGAAAATATCCCGTCCCGCACCAGAAACCCGCAAGGGTTATAGAGGGTAAAAGAAATAAGATTCTTTCTATCGTTTAGCGGCGTTGTATCGACGGCAGTTTTCATGGCTCTGATGGCTTTAGTCAATCGGATGCCAGTTTGTTCAAAGCCGGGAAGTCAGCGCATTGTGCAACGCCTTGGAGAACTTTGCCAAGATTACCCCAATACTCGCTCAAGCGGATATCGAATCTCCTAGCATAATGTTCCCAGAATGAAGGACCTTCGCATAGACGCCAAGGCATGGAAACGTACCGGCATCGGGTATGTCTACGCGATTCTGCGCATGGATTGCTCGTAATACATCTGGTTTTGGCGCTAGCCCGAGGCCGTGAGCCAAAGTCGGCACGGCACATCTAGGCGTAGGCACCATGATCTCCAGCACCGCGCTGCCTATCTTTAATTTTTGGCCCGTCCAGCTGTTTTCGATGAAGGGTGTTGTGTCGAAACTATCGATCACGATGTTGGGCCGATATCTTTCCGCCTCCAGCCCATCGAGGTTTGCCTTGCGCGAAATTTCTTCCAAGGAAGCGACAGTGACGAGATGCACGGGCGCAAAGTCGTAAAAACCTCCTTCCGGGGCGGCTGCACCAATTTCTCCCACATCCAAGGCAACATCGGCATCAAGGCCGTGAGCCAGCACTTCTTCCGGTCGTGAGCGTTCAAACTGCATTCCGGGCCGGCGCTCGGATACCAGCGAGACGTGGCGTCCAAGGAGGTTGGACAGAGCTGGATCAATATTTGCCGAGTTCGAATGAATGGTGTGGCCATTGGGCAAAGAGATTGCCAATGTGCCCGTGTCTTCCGAAAGCTGAGCCGTGAGCGATAGAAGGGAGCGCCAAAGCCTCGGTCTTTTCGCACTGGCGACTTTCCCGCTTTCCCTATCCAACACGGCAAATGCCCGGTCGCCATATACACCTGTCTTTGTCAGCACCGCGTGCTGAAGCTCTTCACCAAGGGCTGATTTCAACGGATATCGACGAAGGCGTCCTACTTTTCCAATTTCTTTCACTTCTCCGACTACCCCGAGATTTTTCCATGAGCATGGCTTATAAGCGCTGTCTTCTATTGGACTATCCACGCTTCTTTGTCAGATGGTGGTTCAAACCCCCGGATGTAGCGCTGCAAACGTTCCTCTGTAATTGGAAAGGCAGCATTAGCATCGTGACGGGAGGCACGTTTGATTAAGCGCTCACGCAAGACTTTCTCTGGAACGTTCATATACACAAGTTGGCAGTGATGACCGTTGCGTCGCACAAGCTCACGGTAATCGGCCCGTGCTTCGGCGTTCCAGAAGCTAAAGTCGATTACCGCCTTGGTTCCTTTCTCCAACATTTCGATAAGCTGCCGGCGCAGGCGCTTCTCTGCTGACGCTTGTAGGCTCGGATAGTCATGCTCCGAATAGTCCACGCCAAATCGACCATTAGCGCGCCAAATCTCCTCATCTATGGATAATCGCTGGCAGCCCATCTTCTCAAGCGCTTGGGCAAAAGTAGTCTTCCCTGAACCTGCCAGCCCGCACATCATGAAGACGATACGGGGGTGGGCATGAATGAGCCCATGAGCACAATCCAGCGCTTCCTGATAGTCCATAGTTTCCTTGTCTTCTCCCATGCTCATCAGCGCTCTTGTAGCGCCAAGCGAACGCCTAAGGCACAGTAGATTCCACCAACCACCTTGCCCTGCCACTTCAGCACAGCCGGATTGCGGCGGAGAAACTTGCCCAAACCGCCTGCCCCGATTGCAAAGACCAAGGTGCTGACTAGACCGAGCAGGACGAAGATGATTCCCAACGTAGTCAGTTGCAGAGAGACCGAGCCATTTTCGGGGTGGACGAACTGTGGAAGGAAGGCCAGAAAGAAAAGCGCTGTCTTGGGGTTGAGAACTTCGGCCAAAATCGCCTGCCTGAATGCCTTCTGCGCTGTGACCGGAAGTGCCCCGGCGGTGGTGGGTTGCGAGGGGGTTTTCGCCAAGATTGCCTGTATGCCGAGATAGACAAGATAGGCTGCGCCTAAATATTTCACGATGCTGAACAGGGTGGCTGATGCAGCGATGAGGGCAGAGATTCCGACAATGGCCATGGCGGTATGAATGACGTCGCCGGCCGCGATACCCGCGCCCGTCGCGACACCGACTCTGGTCCCCGAAGTGGTCGCCCGAGCGACGGTCAGAAGTGTTGCAGGACCGGGAATGAAAACGAAGCCAAGTACGATTGCAACATAGGTAATCAGAGTGGCCCAATCGATCATATGCTGGTTCTCCGCTGTTGGATTAGGAAGGAAGCCGTTCTATTCATTCAATCATTTATTTTTTAAGTACATAAATAAAAAATTCATAAATACCCAAACAGGCACGAAGGTCTGTTGCTGCACCGGCACACGTCATTTTCACCGTCCACGGCCATCCCCGCCGCGGCCTCGGCCCCAATCGCCCATTGACCGGGCGATGGCGTCACGTTCGGCCTGTTGAGCGCGTTCCACGTCACCGGAATCTATGGCAATGCCCTCGCGCTCTGCCTGCCGCTCGCGCTCCAAACGGTCTTCAAGGTGGCGGGCTATGCGACGTTTCATGTCTTCTGGCAGCGCCGAACGCCATATATCATCGGAAATGAGCCTGCCCGCGTCCCGATCCCGACGATAGGACGGCATTGCGGATTTTATAGCAATAAGGCGTTCTTTCTGATCGTCGGCCAACGACGCTTGCAGAATTTCCTTTTCCGACACCGCCGCCAAGGTGCGGTAGCGGTTCTGGTACAGTTCCTTGCGCACCGCCTTGCGCTTGCTGTCCGGGCCGAGAAACGCCATCAGTTCCCCGTAACGGGCATCTAAATCGCCCATCTGCGCGGTCAGCTTCAGCCGTTCGTAATCGCCGCTCTGCTGCTGATTGCGCAACCGGCGCAAGCGTTCATGTGACCGCTGCACCCCGCCCCGCGCAATCGCCTGATGCGCCTCGTTGCGCGCCTTGCTCGCCCAGCCGAAGAATTTCCAGCCGCGCAGCTTGCCCACGCTTGAAAGGTTGATTTCCTCAATGGCCTTTCCCTCATCCATTTGCTTGCGGATGGAGACCATCGCGGCTTTGGGGTCGCGATAGATTTGCTCGCAATAACGGGTGAGGTCGTCCATGGCCTCGTTGTAGTCGTTGACGATGCGCCCGCCGATATACTCGTTGGAGCGCAGCGCCCGTTTCAGGCGGATGCGCTTCGCGCCAAGTTCAAAGGCTTCCTTCTCTTTCTGGCGATACCAATCACAGTCGTTGCAGGCGAGAACAGCCGCCTTCATGCGCTCGTTGCGCTGCTTGTCAGCCTCCCCCTGCTCGCGGGCATCGGCGGCGGCAAGCAACTGCTCCACATAGGCGTCGTCGCTATCGTCATCCCACGGCGGCGGCTCAAGCTGACGGCTTTGCGCGGGATCTTCACGCAAGAACTGGTATTCCTCCCAGCTCTCCCCGAACCGCTCGGCCAGCTTGTCTTCGCGGGCGTGTTTGCCGACTTTCGACATTTGCATGAAATGCGTGCCATCGGTGATGCGGAAGCCCTGCCCTGCTTCGGTCAGTTTCAGGCCGTGCCGCTGCAAGCGGCCTTCAAGGTCTGACCAACTGACCGCTGCCTTGAAATGGGCGGTGATCTGGTTGCGGCGTTCCCGCATCTCGGCTTCCGACCATTTGACAAGCGGGGTGTCGTTTTCGCGCTCGGCCCGCTTACGTTCATCCCGTGTCGGGCCTTTTTCGCGGTCGGGAGATTTCTTGCCGGAACGGTGGGCTTCAAGGTCGGGGCGCTCCACGATCCGCAAGCCCAATTCCTGTTCCTGCCGTTCCAAACTCTCCATGATGCGAAAAACATCACGCCATGCGTTCCAGACGCGGCCCGTGTCGGGATGAACCGTATTCACGACAATATGGATATGGGGGCAATCGCCGTCATCATGGGCGACGATCAAGGTTTGATGTTCGCTTAGGCCAAGGTCGGCCAGAAGCCGGTCGGCCACCTGAAGCTGAACATCCTTGGACAACCGTTCTTCGGGCGGCCAACTGATCGGCACATGATAGACAGGCTTTTGCACGCCGCTGGAAAGCGCTGCCGTCGCGGCCATGATCGCGGGAACTGCCTTGTCGTTGGTCGTCGCAATGTTGCGGCCTTCAGACCACACGACACGGTGCGGCTTGGGGTCGTTGATCCTGCCATGATGCAGGTAGCGGACGATCCCCTTGAAGCTGCGCCCTTTGTACGGGTTCCCGATCATCGCGTCACCGCATCAATGGCAGCAGCTTTTCCGTCAGGTCTTGCAAGGCCGTCAGCAGCATGGCGGCTGGCACGGGCTTGCGACTATTGACCTGACGGGCAAGGCGATTGATTTCCGCCCCGGCGTGCGCCAGGCGCGCAATCATATCGCTCGTGAGCGCAATGGAAATCCTGCCGGTCGCCCATTGCGTGAGCGCCGCATCGACGCGCTTGTAAACATGGCTGATGGTTTCGCCTGCGACCGGCTCCATGGTGTGCGCTTGATGCAGGAGCTGATTCAGGTTGTTGCCGATACGGTTCAACTGCCGGATCAGCTCCTTGACCTCACCTTGCGGCTTGGCCGTGACGGTCTTGCCCAAGGCGAGGGCACGCACGAATGCCGAAGGGGACATGCCCGCCCGCTCCGCGTTTTCGCGGATGCGGTCGCGCTCGGCGGCTGTGACCCAAAAGGTCATCTGCTTGTCGCGGCGGGTGTGAGCGGATTTGCGATGTCCCCGTGCTGGCATGCGTGCAAGCCCCCCTGCGGCGTTTGAGCAGGCGAGGAAGAAAAGGCACCTTGAGACGTAAGCGAAGCGGGTCGAATGGTAGCCTGCGACGTTGTACAGAAAATCCATTTTCTGTACAGGAGCACTTCCTCGCTCCTCCAAAGAACACAAGCCGAATCCCAATCTCGACGGCTTATGATGTCCACCCCAAACAGGGCATGACAAAAAGGTATTCTGTACAGAATTTGTCAGCGTGTAAATGCCTTACTGACAGGGCTTTTCGGTTGCCTTTCCGATACCTATCACGTTGCGCCGCGCCGTGTCAGGTTTTTCGCCGTTATGCACAATTCATAAGGGTGCCGGGGGTCGATGGGTAGAAACCATAACCATGAACGAACGCAATCCGATCCTCCACTTATCGGCCTCCTTATCGGGTTGCGACACACACGCTAAGAGGAATTGCCGTTGAAGCGCGAACATTGGGCATCGCTGACGTACAAGGCCGATTCGGGCTTTGGCGAACGTATATTCGTCAACATGCCCTATCGCGCCAACTATGCCGCCACCAGCCGTTTGAGCATGTGGATCAGCCCCGCTATAGGCCATGAGGACAGGCCGGGAGCGTGGTATTTCCATACGCGCTCGGGCGGGCTTCCCCTGCCCGATCAGGACGCGGCGGAACTGCTCGCCGCCGTCTTCGCGCTGCTGGCCGGTCACGGCCTCGATGCGGAAGCGATGAGCTTCCGCCAGCTTGCCATGACCGCGCAACGGCCACAGCATTTCGTACCTGACCATTTCCGCGATGCCGCCCGCAAGCACATCAAGCGCCAGCACGGGCTTGAACTGGAATTGGAAAAGGAACGCTCCCATCGTCGCCAGAAATAGGACTGTAAAAATCCTGTTTTTGCATCTGCGAAAATTTTGATTTACGTTCATCAGCGGGTAATGGGCTTTTGAGGGTGGCATGAGCGGCAAAGACCCGCGTGGTTGGCTGACAAGATTTCTCTATCCCTTCAGTAAAAACCTGCGCAAGCAGGTCAATGACGCATGGAAAAATCAGCACGGGACGCCGCCGCCGTGGACTCCGTTAGGAAAGAGGCACGCGCAAGCGGAACACGAACGTACCCGCCTGCTACAGTCGCCGCCGCCGATTGACGGGGATGCCCGCTGGATGAGCGTGAGCGAAGCCAAGGCGCTTGCCGTGCAAACCATCAAGGAAGATGGCCCGATTGATTTCATCACGCTTGGCTATGTGGCGGACGAACAGGCAAGCGAATGGGTTACCATCGTGTCCCCTGCGCCGGGGCATCTTCTGACGATCGCCGCCACACGCGCCGGTAAGGGCGCGGCGCAGATCGTGCCGAATCTCGTGACCTATGCGGGGTCGATGCTCGTCATCGACCCGAAAGGCGAAAACTACGCCATGACGCATAAGCACCGGCGGCGCTTCTCCCGCGTGCTGCGTATCGATCCCTTTCGCGTGACGGAAGGGTGGGACGCGGAAGCGGCCTTCTCCAAGTTCAACCCGATGGATTTTATCACCGACCCGTCATCGGCGCGGCGGCTGGCGACCGCGCTTTTGGGAGAGCCGCCATCCGGTGATAATTTGTTCTGGTATCAGGAAGCGGCGAACCTCCTGACGGGTATCCTGCTGCATATCGTGGAAACCGCAAAAACGCCGACGCTTGGAAAATTCAGGGGCCTGTTGGCTCGGCCTGACGCCGAAATGCTGAAGGCGTTGAAGCAAGGGGCCAAAACGACGCAACAGCGTGTGGTGAGAAGCGCTTTCAACCGCTTCATTGGCACCGATCCGAAGGTACGCGCAGGCATCCTTTCCGAAATAAACGCGAACACGGCCATATGGGATGAACCGGCCCTGTCGGAAACGGTATCGGCCAGCCATTTCGACTTTGCGCAAATGCGCGGCGATGTTCCGCTGACCGTCTATGTCGTCCTGCCCTTCGACAAACTGCATAGCCATAGCGCGTTCCTGAAGCTGATTGTGTCTCAATTCTATCAGAGCATGATTATGCCAGCACCACCGCCAAAGTTGCCGGTCGTGTGCCTGATTGACGAGTTCCCTGCGCTTGGCAGGATGGATGAGCTGGTGAAGGCGTTGGGCGAAATCGCTGGCTATGGCGTGCGCTTCTGGCTGTTCGCCCAAGGCGTGAACCAGCTAAAATCCATCTATCCGCAGGATTGGGAAACGATCCTCGCGCAATGCGCCACACAGTCCTATTTCGGGATTGCCGATGCGACTTCCGCCGAAACCCTGTCAAACCAGCTTGGCAGGCGTACAATCGCCTATGAGGTTCCCAGTAGCGGCCATAGCGAAGCCGGACAGGACCCCGACGCCTTCGCGCAATCCAGTACCAGCGTTGGCGCATCGCTGAATTTCACGGGCGTGCCTTTGGCATCGCCCAACGAAATCCGCCGCCACTTGGGCGTTGGCCGTCCCTTGCAGGTTGTCTTCCAGTCCGGCCACGATCCTATCGTGGCGCACCTGTCGCCTTGGTACGAGGTGCCGGAAATGCGCGAAATCGTACCCGATCTGCGCAAGATGCCCGTCAGCGCCGCCAATAGGCAGCGCAATATGATCCCACGACCGGAACGGCGGCAAACCGAAAACGAGCTATCAACCGCTATCAAGGAAATAACGAAGTGGAAGGGCGTGCCGGAAGGGCATGTATTTGGCATAAAGGATGTGAAAGACGATGAGGCATAAACTGCGAGAAGGCGCGCCAGCCGTAGACGTTTTTGACAAGCCGAAGACCGTGGAAGCCGAATGGGTGTTCAATTCCAATGGCGCGCCTTCTGTCATCAATGTTCCGGCCGGGACTGGCGTTCGCTATCAGCCGGAAGACAGCATTGTGCATCTGCGCAATGAGCGGACAGGTTGGTCGCGCACCTATGCGCCCGATGCGATTGTCACCATCGATCACGGCAGCTCCTTCTTCGAGCTGGAATTTTGCGCCCCCCACCAAACGTGCTTCATGCCGTCGGTCACGATTAGCGACTACATTTCGTTTCGGGCGGATAACGGGCAGGAAGGCTATACGTTCTCGAACAGGGCCATGTTCGAGACGTTGCGCGCCTTCATGGCCTCGCCGGTCTATAACCCGTTTGAAACGCCTATCGTGCCGCTCACTCGCGCCGACGCTTGCCCCCCGGATGAGATATATTGCGAGATAGTCAGCTTTTGCTTTCGGAATGATCGACCGTTGCCTGTGTATGATCGGCACGACCGGGAAGCTGTCCTTCTTGTCCCCGGCGTCCATGACGGCCGTATTGCGAGTTGGGATAAAAAGACGGGCGACCCGGAAATGCTTTATGTCAGCGGCGACAACACCAACGGCGGCTGGATTGCTGAAGGCCATGTCAAGTGGCCAGCCTTTGCGAATGAAATCAGGCTCGGCCATCTTCGGTGGGATGACTTTGCCAGACGCGCGCCCTTCGATCCTTCGCAATATCGGCCCCGCGCCTATCACGGGCCGGTTGTCGAAAGTGCTCCGCAGACGCCCAGCAACAAGATTGCGGTCGGCAAGGGCATGACATTGGAGGGCATTTTCGGCGTGATGCACAAGCTGACGGGAAAGCGATAGGAAAGCAGGGCGACGATGACGTACAAGATTCGCGCTGGCGCGCTAACCGAAGCCGTATCTACCAAAGAGCGCAGCGTTTCGGCCCCTTGGTTTCTCGACTTTCAGGGCCAGCCGATAGACTTGCCGATCAAGCCCGGTGAGGTAGGCGTCTATCTTGAAGACGCGCAAATCCTCCACATTCGCAACGAACAGATTGGTCGTTCGCGCACAGTGACGCCAACCATCGATGTGACTGTCGATCACGAGGAATGCTTTTTCGACCTGCATTTCCGCGACCTTGATGATCGACTTCGCTTCATGCCGTCCGTGACGATTGATGCGCAGGGCTTGGCATTCACCTCCGCCGGCGGAATGGAGGGATATACCTTCTCAAACAGGGCTATGTTCGCAACGTTTTGCGCCTTCATGGCTTCCCCGATCTACAATCCTTTTGAAAAGCCCATTCCCGTGACTGGGGAAGGCTTATGCGGCGACGTGCAGCGCCAACAGCTTTTCTATCGGCCTTTCGGGCCGGATGAACTCGATGATGAGGATGAGGATGAGGATGAGGATGAAATTGACCCGTATCTTGGCCGGGAACATGAATATCCCATCGATGAGAAATATTGCTACCTGCTTTCGTTCGCGGTGGAAACAGACAGGCCAATAGCGGTCTGGGACAAGATGGATCGCAAGGACGCCCTGCTCCCGCCGGGGCTGTACCACTGCATGGTAAGTCGCTGGAATCGGGAAACAGGCGAGCCGGAACGGATTAAGCTGGAAGGAAAGAGCAAGACCGGGGAATGGGTGACTGAATCCCATTTGGATTGGGCCGTCTTGGCGACCGAACTTGAACTTGGACATGGCAGCGTTGCCAATACGAAAGAGCGGGAACCTTTCGACCCGTCTCACTACAGGCCGGTGGCCCCTACCGGATTGCTTGCGGCAAAGCCTTTGGCGCAGAAAACCGCAGCCTCCGGCGAGGTTGTGAAGGGCCTGCGTGCCCTCGCAAGCAAATGGTTCAGTCGATAAGCGATCACGAAGCGGCGGCTGAATCTTCTAGGCCGTCTCCCTGCCCTTGTGTTATTCTTGTTTCAAACAAGGAGCGCGATGGGCAAGACGGAACTGGTATTGGGACAAGAGGCGGTTAGCGATCTAACCCCTTTTTTCGATGCTTCCGCTGCCAACGACAACCGCCGCTTTCGCCAGATAGACGACCTATGCGCTGCCAGCTTCGCGCTGGAAGCAGAAGCCGCCAAGGAAGCGGGTGCGCTCGGCTTCATGGCGCGGGCGATGGTGCAGGCCACCATGCCGCACAGCAAGGTTGACGGCAACGAATTTACCCGCACCAACGGCGCATATACCTTGAGCATGTTAGCGCCGTCTCGCATCGGCCTTCCCTACGGAAGCATTCCCCGGCTGTTAATTGGCTACCTGACGACCGAAGCGGTGCAACAGAAAAGCCGGGAGATTGTCCTTGGCACAAGCCTGTCGCGCTTCATGGCCGAACTTGGCTTGAGCGCGACAGGCGGGCGATGGGGTTCCATCCCACGCCTTCGCGACCAGATGACCCGCCTCATGGCCTGCTCGATTTCCTGCACATGGGAAGACGAACACGCGCTGGCCTTGGAAAACATCAATATCACGGATAGCGCAAACCTCTGGTGGAAGCCGCAAGCGCCGGAACAGACCACACTATGGGAAAGCACCGTCACGCTGTCGGAAAAATTCTTCCGGGAATGTACCGAAAACCCGATCCCGATTGACCTGCGTGCGCTCAAGGCACTGAAGCGTTCGCCTATGGCGTTGGACGTGTATGTGTGGCTGGCCTACCGCCTGTCCTTCCTGAAAGGGAACACGTCAATCCCTTGGGCGGCACTGCAACTCCAATTCGGGTCGGATTATCCGACCACGCCGCAAGGACGCCGGGATTTCAAAAAGTATTTCCTGCGAGCGCTGGCTAAGGTGCGCTTGGTCTACCCGGAAGCCCGCCTTGAACCTGACACCTACAATCTCGTCCTGAAGCCTAGCCGCCTCCATATCAGCCGCTAACAGGCTCTTGTCCCGTCGCGGTGTTACTCGGCGGTAGCGCGGGCGCTCGTTCGCGCGCCATCATAGCGCCGTAGCGAATGAGCGGCGGCGCGGATGGCCGTCGATGTTCTCCGACGCAAATAACCGCCGCCCCGCGCTCGGGGATAAGCATAGGCATAAGCCTGTGGATGCTTCACTTTATCCACGCATAAACGCTCCCGCACCGATTTGAGGCCCACAGGGACTTTCAAGAATTGGCCACGCATAAACGCTCCCGCATTTACGCATAAACGCTCCCGCTATACATATATATACATATATAAAATCATTTAGTAGAACCGCGACGGATGGGGAAAACCCCATTTAAGGCTGTTCTTCTGTTCGCATCACCTTGGAACAGCGAACCGTTTTTAGATTTGCTTTGGAATGGGGAAGATGCCTGTCGGGCGGTATGCTGCATGGAACGCCTGTGCGGCCCGTAGAAGCGTTTCCTTTCGTCTTTCGGCCACGACTTGCGCCAAGCCCGACAAAATGAAATCCTGCGCCCTACAGAACGCCACAGCCTCACGGGCAGGACGGGGTTATCCCCAAGAATGGCTGAGTCAAAGTGACTCACCCCGGCGCATGGGTTTCAGGACAAAATGGGGCTGACCCTATTGGGACGTGTTGGCAGGGGTTGGGATTTGGTGCCCCCAAACTGCCCCTACAACGCAACAAGGGCTTAGCCGATTAGAGCTAAGCCCTTGTTTTATTTGGTTGCGGGGGCAGGATTTGAACCTGCGGCCTTCAGGTTATGAGCCTGACGAGCTACCGGGCTGCTCCACCCCGCGCCAGGGTGTATGTTTTAGAACCGGTTGGGTATTTTTTGCGTTTAGCGC
>Ga0180222_1000361_pt1 | contig 68816 bp, 64 predicted proteins | sample eDN5th37CKraftOP_FD_151336 | JGI IMG/M metagenome (GOLD analysis project Ga0180222, IMG submission 151336) | Enriched Organic Plus compost microbial communities from Emeryville, California, USA - eDNA 5th pass 37_C Kraft OP (version 2) (version 2) ... | reverse complement strand
GCGAGACGTCGACGCCGACCCGGCGCGCGATCGATTGCAGCGTGACCGCCATCTCAGGCGCTACTCTCGTCTGTCCGTTCACGGGAAAGCTGTGCCGCGGCGAAGATAGGCCGGTCCGTTGTCCCGATGCAATCGCGCAGGGAAACCGCCTCGCTGCGCTCACGCGTGTCTTCGCGACGCGCCGCGTCGGCGTCCGGAATGACCGACAGAAAGTTTTCAGCAGCCCGTCAGCGCAACGCCGGTGGCGCGCCGGGCTGCTGCGCCGCTGGCGGCGGCGCGGCGCGGCGTTGCTGCTGCTGTTGCTGCGCCGGAGCCGGGCGCCGCGCCGGCGGCGCGGCAGGCTTCGCCGCAGGCTCCGTGGGTACCTCGGCGGTCACCGCAGGCTGCGCGCCTTTGCAATCGGTCAGCCACACGTCGTAGATCGGGTGCTCGACCGCGTGCAGGCCGGGGCTTGCCGCGAACATCCAGCCGGTGAAGATGCGCCGCGTCTCGCCCTGCAGCGTCACCTCGTCGACCTCGACGAAGCCGTCGGTGTTCTGCGTCTCGGTCGGCGGCCGCGTATAGCAGGCGCGCGGCGTCACCTGCAGCGCGCCGAACTGCACGGTCTCGTCGATCGCCACGTCGAACTTGATGATCCGGCCGGTGATCTTGTCGAGGCCGGCGAACACCGCCTGCGGATTGGCGATCTTCTGCGGCGGCGGCTCGACCACGATCTCGTCGCCGGGCTGCGGGGCGGTGTCGGCGGGCTGCGGCGGCGCACGCGCGGGACGCTGCGGCTGGCCGGGCTGCGCCGGGGCGATCTGCTGCGGCGCCTCGCCGGGCGGCGGCGCCGGCGCGACCGGGCCGCCCGGCAGCGGCGCGAGCGGCGCCGACTGGATGGTGCCGCCGCCCGGACGGCTCGACGGCGGCAGCGCCATCGGTGCCGGCAGCGGCTGCGACGGCGGCACGTCCGGCCGCTCCATGCGCTGCTGCGGCGGCGCGCCACGGATATCGGCCGGCGGCCGCGGCGGCGGATCGCGGAAAATGTCGCCGAACTGCGCGCGCGCCGGCGTTGCGGCAACAGCCGACGCGACAACCAGCAGCACGATCGGGAAGGATTGAGCCATCAACCGGTTCTGGTCGGAACGGGAACGGCGCTGCAAATCAGCGCCTGCCGCCGACACCGCCCGGTTAACATGGGGAATAAGGCGGCGGAAGGGCGCAGCTCACTGTCCCGGCGTCCACGGCTTGTAGTCGCCGGTCGCCTTGGGACGCCGGCCGGCCGCCAGGATCGAGCCGCTCGGCCGGTAGGCGCCCGGAGTTCCGGTAAGATTCGGCCGGTGCGGCTTCTGCCACGGGCGCGGCTTGTAGGTCTCCTGCGTCGGCGGCGTGTCCACCGTGTGGTGCAGCCAGCCGTGCCAGGACGGCGGCACCGTGGAGGGCTCGGCATAGCCGTTATAAACCACCCAGCGCCGCTCGAAGCCCAGCGTCGGATCGATCTTGCCGCCGCGCGTGCGGAAATAGCGGTTGCCGGCCTCGTCCTCGCCGACCAGCTCGCCGTAGAGCCAGGTCCACAATTGCGTGCCGAAGGTCTGGCTGTTCCACCAGGTGAAGAAGCGGACGAGGAAAGTCTTCATCGCAGCCTGCGCCGTTGCCCAGCGCCGCTGTCATGCCACCGCGGTTGGGCGAAGTCCAGCACGCTCCTGCAACTGATTTGCAGTCGGAATCAGAGCGCTTGCACCGCCCTTTCCAGCGGCCTAGGACCCCGCAGAATTCTCCTGCCGGACGCATCCGGGGCGCACGCGAGTCAGCCGGACACAATGAAACGGATCGAACTTCTCGCCGGCGCCAGCATCGCGGTCGGCCTCGCCGTCCTGGCGCTGAAATATCTCGCTTATCACCTCACCGGCAGCGTCGCGCTGCTGTCGGATGCGATCGAGAGCATCGTCAATGTCGGGACCGCGATCGTCACCGTGATCGCGGTGCGCTTCGCGGCGCAGCCCGCCGACGCCAATCACCCTTATGGGCATCACAAGGCCGAATACATGTCGGCAGTGATCGAGGGCGTGCTGATCGCGATCGCGGCGCTGGCGATCCTGCGCGAGGCATGGCTCGCCTATCTCTCGCCGCGCAGCATCGACGCGCCGGCGCTCGGGCTCGCGGTCAACGGCGCGGCCTCGGTGCTCAACGCGCTGTGGTGTGCGGTGCTGATCCGCCAGGGCCGTCGGCACAAATCGCCGGCGCTGGTCGCCGACGGCCGCCATCTGCTCACCGACGTCATATCCTCGCTCGGCGTGCTCGCCGGCGTCGCGCTCGCGGTCGCGACCGGGCTGGCGATTCTCGATCCGATCCTCGCCGCGCTGGTGGCGCTGCACATCCTGTGGTCGGGCTGGCGGGTGATGCGCGAATCCTTGGGCGGCCTGCTTGACGAAGCCTTGCCGGTCGCGGACGTGGCGCGGCTGCGCGCCATCATCGCCGCCAATGCCGAGGGCGCGATCGAGGCGCACGATCTGCGTACCCGCCATGCCGGGCGCATGACCTTCATCGATTTCCATCTGGTGGTGAACGGCGCGATGAGCATCGCCGAGGCGCATGCGATCTGCGACCGGCTCGAACGCGCCATCAAGGCCGAGGTCAGCGACGCGCTGATCTCGATCCATGTCGAGCCCGAGGACAAGGCCAAGCATTCGGGCATCGTCGTGCTGTAGCGGCCGCGACGGGCCGACCGGCGCGGAACCGGCGCAAATCCGCGATCCACAGGGCGGGGTATCTCCGCCACACCAGCGCCGACCATGGCGATGGTGGCTAACCGCCTGCCTCACAAACGAGAATCATGGACTCCCCGGCCCCGCTGCGGGCGCTTTTCCAGCCGTTATCCCCGCCCGGTCCCGGCGCCGGCCGGAACTCGGCAGACGCCAGGCAGCCCGTTTTTCCGGCATTTTTGCGTGCCGCTCTTAGGGATAAAAACCTAGAGCCGGCCTTGCGGAAAAATGCTTCACGCCTCTGCCGGATCGCTCAATACTCGATCTCGGTTTTGTGACAGCCGCCCCCGAAATTCACATCGGGACACAAGATTTAGGGTTTGATTCACGTTTGGCCACTATCTCTTGTTGACGGGTGTCGCGAGTCCACTTAGCTTTCGGTGTGTCCGGCGCGGGTTTGCAGGGTCAGGCCTGTCCGGGCTTCCAACGACGCCAGTCGTTCCTCACCTGCGCCGGCGACGGCGTCGCGGGAAGGGCTTGCTGTCTCAGTGACGGGTCGCAATGCCCGATGCGTACCGATGCCGGAACGGGGCATCGGACTTACATAAAGGGGACGTCGGACGGACGTGGGCAGTGCGGGCCTCAGGCGGCCCGCAGGGAGACGGTTGTCGGCACGCCGCTGCGCCGACGGTGATCATCGCCGGCCGACCAGCCGGCGGCAATGAGGGGCATGAGAGCAATGCGGATCGAACGGCGCTACACCAAAGAGGGACAGTCGGCCTACGCGGACATCGCGTTCCGGATGACGACGAGCGAGATCCGCAATCCCGACGGCTCGATCGTGTTCCGCGCCGAGAACGTCGAGGTCCCCGAGTTCTGGTCGCAGGTCGCCTCCGACGTGCTGGCGCAGAAATATTTCCGCAAGGCCGGCGTGCCGGCCCGGCTCAAGAAGGTCGAGGAGAACGCCGTCCCCTCCTTCCTGTGGCGCTCGGTCGCCGACCATGACGCGCTCGCGGCGCTGCCCGAGAGCGAGCGCACCACCGGCGAGACCTCGGCCAAGCAGGTGTTCGACCGGCTCGCCGGCACCTGGACCTATTGGGGCTGGAAGGGCGGCTATTTCGACAGCGAGACCGACGCGCAGGCGTTCTTCGACGAGCTGCGCTACATGCTGGCGATGCAGATGTGTGCGCCGAACTCGCCGCAATGGTTCAACACCGGCCTGCACTGGGCCTACGGCATCGACGGTCCCGGCCAGGGCCATTTCTACGTCGACCCGTTCACCGGCAAGCTGAGCAAGTCGAAGTCGGCCTACGAGCACCCGCAGCCGCACGCCTGCTTCATCCAGTCGGTCAAGGACGACCTCGTCAACGAGGGCGGCATCATGGACCTGTGGGTGCGCGAGGCGCGGCTGTTCAAATACGGCTCCGGCACCGGCTCGAACTTCTCGCGGCTGCGCGGCGAAGGCGAGCGGCTGTCCGGCGGCGGCCGCTCCTCCGGCCTGATGTCGTTCCTCAAGATCGGCGACCGTGCCGCCGGCGCCATCAAGTCCGGCGGCACCACGCGGCGCGCGGCGAAGATGGTGGTGGTCGACGTCGACCATCCCGACATCGAGCAATATATCGACTGGAAGGTGATCGAGGAGCAGAAGGTCGCCGCCCTTGTCACCGGCTCCAAGATCAACCAGAAGCATCTGCGCGCGGTGCTGAAGGCCTGCGTCAACTGCCAGGGCTCGGGCGACGACTGCTTCACGCCGGAGAAGAACCCGGCGCTCAAGCGCGAGATCAAGCTCGCGCGCCGCGCCATGGTGCCGGACAACTACATCAAGCGCGTCATCCAGTTCGCCAAGCAGGGCTACAAGGACATCGAGTTTCCGACCTACGACACCGACTGGGATTCGGAAGCCTATCTCACGGTCGCCGGGCAGAACTCCAACAATTCGGTGCGCGTCGCCGACCAGTTCCTCAAGGCGGTCGAGGCCGACGGCAAGTGGGACCTGAGGTGGCGCACGAAGAACGGCATCGCCAAGACGCTCGATGCCCGCGCGCTGTGGGAGAAGATCGGCCATGCCGCCTGGGCCTCGGCCGATCCCGGCCTGCAGTTCCACACCACGATCAACGACTGGCACACCTGCCCGGCCTCGGGCGAGATCCGCGCGTCGAATCCGTGCTCGGAGTACATGTTCCTCGACGACACCGCCTGCAATCTCGCCTCGCTCAACCTGCTGACGTTCCGCGACGAGACCACCGGCGCGTTCGACGTCGAGAGCTACGAGCACGCGGTGCGGCTGTGGACCATCGTGCTCGAAATCTCGGTGATGATGGCGCAGTTCCCCTCGCGCGAGATCGCGCTGCTGTCCTACGAGTTCCGCACGCTGGGACTCGGCTATGCCAATATCGGCGGCCTGCTGATGACCTCGGGCATCGCCTATGATTCCGACGCCGGCCGCGCGGTGTGCGGCGCGCTGACCGCGATCATGACCGGCATCGCCTATGCCACCTCCGCGGAGATGGCGCAGGGGCTCGGGCCGTTCCCCGGCTTCAGGAAGAACCGCGAGCACATGCTGCGCGTGATCCGCAATCACCGCCGCGCCGCGCACGGCGAGCGCTCGGGCTACGAGCAGGTGGCGACGCCGCCGGTGCCGCTCGATCTCGCCAGCGTCGTTGCCGCCGGGCCGGGCTATGCGAGGCTCGCCGAGCACGCCAAGGCGGCCTGGGACAAGGCGCTGGCGCTCGGCGAGGCGCACGGCTACCGCAACGCGCAGGCGACGGTGATCGCGCCGACCGGCACGATCGGCCTCGTCATGGATTGCGACACCACCGGCATCGAGCCGGATTTCGCGCTGGTCAAGTTCAAGAAGCTCGCCGGCGGCGGCTATTTCAAGATCATCAACCGCGCGGTGCCGGCGGCGCTGCGCACGCTCGGCTATTCGGAAGCCGACATCGCCGAGATCGAGGCTTACGCGGTCGGCCATGGCACGCTCTCCCAGGCGCCGGCCATCAACCACACCACGCTGAAGGCCAAGGGCTTCACCGACGAGGCCATCGCCAAGGTCGAGAAGGCGCTGCCGACCGCCTTCGACATCAAGTTCGCGTTCAACAAGTGGACGCTGGGCGAGGCGTTCTGCCGCGACGTGCTGAAGATTCCGGCCGAGGACCTGGCCGCGCCGGGCTTCGACCTGCTCTCGGCGCTCGGCTTCTCCAAGCGCGAGATCGAGGCCGCCAACATCCATGTCTGCGGCGCGATGACGGTGGAGGGCGCGCCGCACCTGAAGGCCGAGCACTATCCGGTGTTCGACTGCGCCAATCCGTGCGGCCGCACCGGCAAGCGCTATCTCTCGGTCGAGAGCCATATCCGCATGATGGCGGCGGCGCAGCCGTTCATCTCCGGCGCGATCTCCAAGACCATCAACATGCCGAACGACGCCACGGTGGAGGACTGCAAGTCCGCCTACATGCTGTCGTGGAAGCTCGCGCTCAAGGCCAACGCGCTCTACCGCGACGGCTCCAAGCTGTCGCAGCCGCTCAACGCCCAGCTCATCACCGACGACGAGGACGACGACGAGACGCTCGACGCGCTGCTCGCACAGCCGATGGCGGCGCGCGCCTCGCAGGTCGCCGAGAAGGTGGTGGAAAAGATCGTCGAGCGCGTCACCGTGCTGCGCGAGCGCGAGCGGCTGCCGGCGCGCCGCAAGGGCTATACCCAGAAGGCCGTGGTCGGCGGCCACAAGGTCTATCTGCGCACCGGCGAATACGACGACGGCCGGCTCGGCGAGATCTTCATCGACATGCACAAGGAAGGCGCGGCGCTGCGCTCCTTCATCAACAATTTCGCGATCGCGGTGTCGCTCGGCCTGCAATACGGCGTGCCGCTCGATGAATACGTCGATGCCTTCACCTTCACCCGGTTCGAGCCGTCCGGCCCGGTGCAGGGCAACGACACCATCAAGTTCGCGACCTCGATCCTCGACTACGTGTTCCGCGAGCTCGCGGTCAGCTATCTTGCGCGCTACGACCTCGCCCATGTCGATCCGTCGGAGGGCCAGTTCGACGCGCTCGGCAAGGGCGAGCACGAGGGCAAGCCGCCGTCCGCCGCGCAGTTCGTGTCGAAGGGGCTGACCCGCTCGCGCACCGACCGGCTCGCGGTGGTGACCGGCGGCAGCACCGGCGCCGCATCCACGCCGTCCCATCTCGCGGGCGACGGCCAGCGCGTCACCGCGCTCGCCTCCGGCGCCGCCGCTGCGCTCAAATCCGAGCCCGAGGCGAAGCTGTCGCCGGCCGAGAAGCTCGAGGCGCTGCACTGGTCGCAGCCGGCCAAGATGGCGAGCGCCGCGGAGAAGCGCGCCGAGGCCCGCGCCAAGGGCTACGAAGGCGATCCCTGCGGCGAGTGCCAGAACTACACGCTGGTGCGCAACGGAACCTGCATGAAGTGCGACACCTGCGGCAGCACGACGGGGTGCTCGTAAGCCCCCGCTCTTGCCACGACGTCATGGCCGGGCATATCCCGGCCATGACGGTTCAAGGTCTGCTTTCCGACTGAGACGGCACGCGTAAGAACTTTCTCCTCCTCAGCAAGCCTTAAGTCCCTCGCCTGCCCTCCTCGAACAAATCGCAAAGCCGCACCGCAAGTGCGGCAGCGAGGCGGTCGAGCGTGCCAAGGCGGACGTCGATCTTGCCCGATTCCAGTTCGCTGATGAGCGCCTGCCGGACGCCGGCCTCATAGGCGAGATCCTCCTGGCTCAATTTCCGTTCGAGCCGCAGCCGCCGCAGATTGCGTGCCAAAATCCGCCGTCCGGTCTGCCTGTCGCGCCGCGCCGTGACGGGGTGCATTCCTTCAACGTTTAATCGCCTTTTAACCAAATCCCGCAAAGTTAAGCATACTGCCGTCACACACCGGGTGCCTTCACGCCGTGTCGCGGACGGGCGTGTGGTGTGCGTATGGTTGCGTCGAGGGCTGGCAGCGTCGTTCCGGTATCCGCGCGGAGAACCCGCAAGGCTTCCGCCCATCGCGTCCTCGCCCGCAACATCGTGATCGCCGGCGTCACGCTCGGCTCGCTTGCTGTCACCTCCGCCGGCCTGGCGCTGTTCGGCACCGGCCAATATGCCGGGCTGGGCTATGCCGGATTTGGCTTCGGCGCGCTGCCGCGCGACGGCGTCCGCCACAACGGGCTGCAGATCGCGCTCGCCGATCCGGCGCCGCCCGTGGTCGTGCGGCACGATCCCCGCATCCCGATCGAGACGCCGGAACCCGCCGTGCGTGTCGCCGCGACCGAAAACCCGCCGGCAGAAAGCCCGCAAACAGCAAATCCACCGGCAGCAAGTCCGCCGGCAAGCGTACCGACGCCGCCACGTCGCGAACGCGCGCATGGCGCCGCCAAAACCGACACGACCGTAGCCGCGCCGCTCACCTTTCCGCGTCCCCTGGCCGAGCTGGCGCCGCCGCTGCCGCCGGCGCCGCCGCAAGAAGAGCTCGCCCTCGCCTTCGCCGATCCTGGGATCACCGGCTCGCTCGGCGGCACCGACGCGCAGGAAGCCATGCCCGGCAAGGTCGCCGCCGCGCCGCCGATGCCGGCCAAGCCCGAGGTCACGAAAGCCGAGTTGCCCAAGCCGGTGCTCGCCAGGCCCGAGCCGCCCAAGCCGCTCAAGCCGGCCCGCGCGCTGACGCCGCACGAGAAGCTCTACGGCCCGGTGCGGCTCGCCTCGCTCACGCCGGCGGGCGCCAGTCCCGACACCACGGACGACGTCGTCACCGGCCTGCCGCGCGCGCCCTATGACCGCAATACCGCGGTCTATGTGATCGGCAGCAAGCGCGTCTACCTGCCCGACGGCTCGTCGCTCGAGGCGCATTCCGGGCTCGGCCAGTACATGGACGATCCGCGCTACGTGCATCTGCGCATGCGCGGCGCCACGCCGCCGCACGTCTACACGATGAAGATGCGCGAAGCGCTGTTCCACGGCGTCGAGGCGATCCGCCTCACGCCGATCGGCGGCGAAAAGGCGATCCACGGCCGCGACGGCCTGCTCGCACACACCTACATGCTCGGGCCGAGCGGCCAATCGAACGGCTGCGTGTCATTCAAGGACTACCGGACCTTCCTCAACGCCTTCAAGTCCGGCAAGATTTCCCGGCTGGCGGTGATCGCGCGGCTCGATTGACGGACAGCGCGCGGCCACGCCGTCCGGCCGCTATTGCGTCTCGTAGCCCGGCGCCTGCGCGATGGCATCGAGCCACGGCAGCCGCGAGCGCATCCAGATCTGACGGTTCGGCCGGAAGGCGGCACGCTGCGCGATGGCGCCGACGCGCAGCGAATAGCGCGTCGGGTTCTCCGCGTCGCAGGCATAGAGCGGCGAGCCGCAATCGCCGCAGAAGGCGTGGCGGCGGCGCTTACCGCTGTCCGCTATCTTGATGAAGCTCCTCGGCGTGCCGGTGAACCGCACGCTGTCGGCCGCCGCATGCACGGTCAGGCGGAACGCCGAGCCGGTCAGCATCTGGCAGTCGGTGCAGTGGCACACCGACACCGCCTGCGGATCGACCTCCGCCGTGAAGGTGATCCGTCCGCAATAGCAGCGCCCGTCGATCTTCATGGTTTGCTTCTCCGTTTGCGCAGGCGGCTACTCCTCCGGCTCGGTGGTGAAGAACAGCGGATAGCCGGCGCGCTTGCCGAGCTCGGTTGCTTCCTTGGCCTTGGTCTCGGCGACGTCGCGGGTGAACACCGCGATCACGCAGGCGCCGCGGCGATGCGCGGTCAGCATCACCGCCTGCGCCCGCTCCGCGCCCATGCGGAACACCGCCTTGAGCACCTGCACGACAAATTCGCGCGGCGTATAGTCGTCGTTGAGCAGGATCACCTTGTAGAGCGGCGGCCGCTGCGCCTTGGTCTTGGGCGCGACGCGCGGCTTGACGAGGGTTTTCTCGGCCATCAGCGTCCCTCATGCGCGGTTGGCATTGTCGCGGCGGATTCTGACTCCGCCCTGCGGCCGCCCGCAAGCGCGCGCTCAGGCCGGCTGCTGCTCCAGCCGCTCCAGCAGCTCACGCTGGCTAGGGAGGATCTTCCGGCGCGCCTCCGCCGGCGTAAAGAATGCGGCGCGGTCGATCTCCGGAAACGACAGTCGTCGGCCGCTGCGCGGCGGCCATTCGATGGTGCAGGCATTGGACTCGATCGCGTCGGGATCGAGATCGCCCTCGAACGCGAAGGCGGTGACGATCTTTCCGCCGGCCTGGCGAACCTCGCCGAGCGGTCGGAACCGTGCATCCGGCGTGCCGCGCAGGAGCGCCGCCGCGGCCGGGCCGAGCTCCTCGATGAACTCCCGCTTCGCCGCCGCCAGCGGGTCTTCGCCGGCAGCGTATTCGCCTTTCGGGATCGACCAGGCGCCGGCATCCTTGTTGGCCCAGAACGGCCCGCCCGGATGCACCAGCAGCACGAGGCGGCCCTGGCGCGCGCGCTTCCATAGCAGGAGGCCGGCGCTGCGTTTCGCCATCGATCAGCGTCCGTGGGCGCAGCGGCGCGACGGCAACGAAAAAGGCCGCCCCCGGGGGCGGCCTTCTCGTGTCGTCCGCAGGGCCGTCACCACCGGCGCCAATGACGATGGCGCCAGCGCGGCCCGTAGTAATAGCGCGGGCCGTAGAAGCCGTAGCCGCCGTAATAGCGCGGACCCGGCCGCCACCAGCAGGCACGCCGCCAATAGCCATGGCGCCACACGCGCCGGCACACATAGGCGACTTCCTGCGTCAGCGTGTTCTCCTGGACCGCCGCGGCAAGGCCGGAGGTCGGACCGATCGGCGCAGCCTGTGCGGCTGGCGCGAACAGAGCGCCGGCTGCCAGCGCGGCTGCGGCGAACGACGTCAGCATCAGTTTACGCATCGCAATCTCCTTCCACGCCCCGCAGAAAAGAGTGACACAATACGGCTTAACGGCGGCGGACGACGGAATTTAACCCGCGTTCATGATCAGACGCGACAATCCGTCCGCTGCCATTGCCCCGTTTGTGTCCCTCCCCTGCAATGCGCGAGAGCGGCTGCGAGTTCCCGCCGCGGCGCCTCAGGCCTGGCTGCGCGTGGCGTCGATGCTCCACGGTCCGGGCCCGGCGGCGGCGAGATAGAGAAACACGAAGCAGAACAGCACCGCGGCCTCGCCGCCGTTGAGCAGCGGATAGAAGCCCTTCGGCGCATGGCCGATGAAATAGGCGAAGGCGAGCTCGCCGGACAGGATGAACGCCGCCCATCGCGAGAACAGGCCGATCAGCAGCAGGAGGCCGCCGACGATCTCGATCACGCCGGCGAACCAGAACAGCGAGAACATCGGCGGCGTGTTCATCGCCATCGGGAAGCCGAAGAACTTCGACAGGCCGTGCTGCAACAGCAGCAGCGCCGTCATGATGCGAAGAATGCTCAGGATCTGCGGCGAGAAGCGGGCGAGCTGGTCCATCGTTACCCCCGGTTCTGGATGGGACGGCCGATCTAACCCAGACGGCCGCGGCGAAGCCGATCACATTCACTTTAACGGACGCGGTTTCCACTTTAATGGGTACGGTTTCCCGGTGGGCGGGGTGGTTTTCTCCTTCCCTCCGGGATGCGACGCCTCGTCGCAGCCGACGGCCGCCGACGGCTGCGAACGTCATCGGTGGCGGCCTCATCGGCAGTTGTCCGCGATGCGGCTCTCCGCCGCCGGCGCGTTCCATTGCCCCGGCGCGCAGGTCAGCCGCCAAGCGTAGACCTGCAGGCACAGGCCGATGCTGGCCAGCAGCGTCATCAGTATGCCGGCGATGAACAGAACCTTCTCGTATGCTGTCACGCACCTCCCCCCGGTCTCGCCTCGGTTGCAGCGGGATGCCGCATCGCGGCGCGGGCGCCGCATCCTTTTCAGGATCGGCGGTAAGCTCGCCGGACAAGGTTATTGCGGGCTGAATCGGATGGCCGAATCCGCCGTTATCCACAGTCCGGAGCATGGGAATTGATGGCCGACGTCACGCCGAGGTGATCCGGCGCCGTCGCGGAACGGACTAGGATCGACCTGCCGGCTCACCTGCGGAGAGGCTTCGTCATGTCCACCGACCGCCGCACCGTCCTGACGCTGATCGCCGCTGCGCTCGGGAGTGCGGCGCCGCTTCCCGCCGCCGCACAGTCGAGCCGCATCACCGCTTTCGCCTTTTCCTTCGACGGGCTCGACGGCACGCCGATCCGCCTCGCCGACCATGCCGGCCAGCCGATCATGGTCGTGAACACCGCCTCGCAATGCGGCTACACGCCGCAATATGCCGGCCTGCAGACGCTGTGGACGCGGTTTCGCGATCGCGGCCTGTTCATCCTGGCGGTGCCCTCGAACGATTTCGGCGGCCAGGAACCGGGCGACGCCGCCGAGATCGCGCATACCGCGCACGACCAGTACCATGTCGGCTTTCCGATCGCCGCCAAGGCCGCGGTGCGCGGCGCCGGCCAGCATCCGTTCTACCGCTGGGCCGCGGTCGAGCGGCCGCTCGACGTGCCGCGCTGGAATTTCCACAAATATCTGATCGGCCGCGACGGCCACATCGCCGCGAGCTTCGCCTCCGCGGTCGAGCCGACCGATCCGAAGGTGCTGGCCGCGATCGGTCGCGAGCTCGAATCGCGCGCCTCCTGACGTCCCGACGACAATCTCGACTTACGCGTCGACGGAGCTCGAACGCGCCGACAGGTAGCGGCGGGCGCGCGAGCGCGGCGGCGGCGCCTGCGATGCCGGTATCGGATCGATCGCCTCGAGCAATTGCAGGAAGGCCGAGCCGGGCAGCGGCGGCGCGAACACGAAGCCCTGCGCCGAGCGGATGCCGATCTCGCGCAGTTGGGCAACCTGCTCGAAATTCTCGACGCCCTCAGCGATGATATCCATACGCATGTTGCGCGCGAGATCGACCAGCGTCTCGACGATGGTGGCGGACTTGCGGTCGCTGCCGAGCGCGTCGACGAACATCTTGTCGATTTTGATGATGTCGACGCCGAGCTTGAGCATGTAGGACAGACCGCTGTGGCCGGTGCCGACATCGTCGATGGCGATGCGCACGCCGATGCCCTGCAGCGCGGCGATCACCTGCCGGGTCTCGGTCAGGTCGGAGATCGGCTCGCGCTCGGTCAGCTCCAGCACCACCTGCGACAGCGCGATCGGCGAGCCGGCGAAGATGGTGCGCACGTCGCGGATGATGTTGCGGTTGGAGAACAGCATCGCGGTGAAGTTGAAGCCGATCTTGAAGCCGGGCCGCCGCCCGATCGCGGGCCCGACATCGGTGCAGACCTGGCGCATCAGGCGGCGGGTGATGTCGACGATCAGCCCGCTCGATTCCGCGAGCGGGATGAACGAGCCGGGCAGCACCAGGCTGCCGTCGGGCTTGCGCCAGCGCGCCAGCACCTCGGCGCCGACCAATCGGCCGGAGCGGATGTCGACCACCGGCTGGTAATAGGGAACGATCTGCCCGGATTCGATCGCGTGCTGCAGGTCGGCGACCGGGTTGGCAGGCTGGCGGCGCGGGATCAGCGCCGCGAAGGTGATGATCAGCACCGCGATCGCCGCAGGCACGAACAGGCTGAGCCTGCTGAGGTCGCGATAGGCGGCGCTCGCACGTAGGCGCGGCATGATGACGAGCGCGCTGACGCCGTAGCGCTCCGAGCGGGCGCGGCCGATGAAGGCGTCCTTGAGGTCGAGGTTCTCCGGCGCGCCCGGCGATTCCGTCAGCAGCGCGCCCTCCTCGGTGTGCATCCGCGCGAACATGCGGTGCGGCCCGCCGAGATTGGCCAGCAGCGGGATCAGCAGGTCGGCGGGAATGAGCGCGGCGAGGCTCGGCGCGCCGCGGCCGAAATCGCGGCGCAGCCGCACGAACCGCTCGGTGTCGGTGTCGCCGCGCACGATCTCGAGCACGAAGCCGGGCTCATTGAGCAGCGGCTCCGTGGTCAGCACCGTCTGCTGCTCCGCGATCGGTCCGAGCCGGGAGCACAGGAGCCGGCCGCCGCCATCCAGGAGCTGGATGTCCTTGACCGGCACCGTGGCGAGCACCGCCCTGCGCATCAGCTCGCGGTGCTCCGGCGCGCAGCTCTCGACGCCGCGTCCGGCAAGCTCGTTGAGCGAGGCCACGGTGCGGCTGATCCGCGCCTCCGCGAGCTGGATCGAGCGATTGGCGAGGCTGACGGAATCCTCCTGCGCCTGCCGCTCCACCAGATCGCCGAGCCAGAAGTCGAATGCAATCAGCGGTCCGGCGGCGAGCACGACACCGAACAGCACCGCGATCAGGCGCTTGTGCTGCCAGACCCGGCTCAACAGATTCCACTGCGTGAAAGACCGCACGCGCCACCCAATCGCCCGCCCAAACGATGGCGTTGCGGATTTAAGGCGGCCTTAAGGCTGGCCGGCGCGCGCCGGCATGGTTAACGCTTCGTCAACGGCGACAGCAATGGCGATCGCGATGCGCCGGCCTCAGGCGCCGTCGCGCGCGACGATATCGGCGATATAGCGCGGCAGCGCGAAGGCGGCGACATGGACCTCCGGCGTCCAGTAGCGCGTGGCGAAGCGGCCGGCCCGGGCATAGCGGCGCGCGATCGCCGCCACGCTCTGCGCGCGCAGCGTCCGGCGCTTGCCGGCGAAGCCCATCGCCATGTGGCCGCCGACATAGGTCGGGATCGCGGCGACATAGCAGGAGGCGTCGGCAAACAGGCCGCGCAGATGCCGGATCGAGGACCGCAGCTCGCTGGGCTGCAGGAACGGCACGCCGTTCTGCGTGACCATGACGCCGCCCGCCGTCAGAGCGCGCGCGCAGGCAGCGTAGAACCTGCGGCTGAACAGCACGCGGCCCGGCCCCTGCGGATCGGTGGAGTCGACGATGATCACGTCGAACCGGCGCTCGGTGCGGGCGACGAAGGCCATGCCGTCGTCGATCACGAGATCGAAGCGCGAATCCCTGAACACCGGCCGGGTGAACTGCGGGAAATGCCGCTTGGAGAATTCCACCACCGAGGCGTCGATCTCGACCTGGGTCAGCCGCCGCACCGACTTGTGCTTGAGCACCTCCTCGGCGATGCCGCAGTCGCCGCCGCCGACGATCAGCACCTCCTTCGCCGCGCCGTGGGCGAAGATCGGCACGTGGCTCATCATCTCGTGATAGACGAACTCGTCGCGCGTGGTGACCTGCGTGGCGCCGTCGAGCATCAGCATCTTGCCGAAGAAGCCGTTCTCGAACAGCACCAGGTTCTGGTGCGCGGTGTACTGCTCGTACAGCACCCGCTTGGCCTCGTAGCTGACGCGGAAGCCGTTGGGCTCGAACAGCGTCTCGGAAATCCACCGCTTCTTCGTCATCGCCACTCCTCCGGCAGGTCCCTGAAAACGCCGATGGCCGGGCGCAGCCCGGCCATCGCAACAGCAAGCCCGAGGCCGGCGGTCAGGTGCCGCGGCCGCGCAGCAATTCGCTCACCGCGATCTGCTTGGGCCTGAACGCCTCGCGCAGCACCGGCACGCAGGCGTCCGGCGACGCCTTGCCGCACATGAAGACGTCGAGCGCGGCATAGCCGACCTCGGGCCAGGAATGGATCGAGATATGGCTTTCCGCGAGCACGGCGACGCCGGAGACGCCGCCGTTCGGCTCGAAGTGGTGCAGATGGATGTGCAGCAGCGTCGCGCCCGCCTCATCGACGCAGCGGCGCAGCGTGGCCTCGATATGGTCGATATCGTCGAGCCGCTCGGCGTCGTAGAGGTCAATGATCAAGTGCGCGCCGGCGCAGCGCACGCCGTTCTTGACGATGAAATGATCCATCTGCGCGCGATCCGCCTGCTGCTGGGCCGTTTCCGGCGCAGCGATCGCGAGCTTCTTTTTGCGCAAAAGGGCCGTCTGAGACAATTCGCCGTCCTCCCCAACCAAGAGACCCGAGAGGCCCAACCGGGCTCACGGACAGAGAGCGCCGCGCAGCCGCGCGACATTTGGACCCCACATAAGGGCAAGATACCGCTGGATCAAGAAGAATCTGTAAAGATTCCATCAAACGCCGTGGCGCTCGTGGAATGAAAATAATGCCGCAAAATCCGCGCTGTTCGGCAACGGCCGCGGACGCGGGAGCGGCGGGCGCGCGGCGACTCGTGGTCGCGGCGAATCAGCCGGCGGTCATTTCTGCGGCAGATTGAGCCTGATATGCAGCTCGCGGAGCTGCTTCGGCGTGACCTCGGAGGGCGCGCCCATCAGCAGGTCCTCGGCGCGCTGCGTCATCGGGAACGCCACCACCTCGCGCAGGTTCTCCTCCCCGCACAGCAGCATGACGATGCGGTCGATGCCCGGCGCGATGCCGCCGTGGGGCGGCGCGCCGTATTGCAGGGCGCGCAGCATACCGCCGAATTTCTGCTCCAGCACGTCCTCGCCATAGCCGGCGAGGGCGAATGCCTTGCGCATCACGTCGGGACGGTGGTTGCGGATCGCGCCGGACGACAGCTCAACCCCGTTGCAGACGATGTCGTACTGGAATGCCTTGATCGACAGGATCGTCTCGGCATCGGCGGGATCGAGCGCGAGGAAGTCCTCGACCGGGTAGTTCGGCATCGAGAACGGGTTGTGGGAGAAGTCGATCTTCTTCTCCTCCTCGTTCCACTCGAACATCGGGAAATCGACGATCCAGCAGAACTCGAACCGGTCGCTCGCGATCAGGCCGAGCTCCTCGCCGATCCTGGTGCGCGCCGGCCCCGCGAACTTGACGAACTTCGCAGGCTGGCCGGCGACGAAGAAGCAGGCATCGCCGACGCCGAGGCCGAGCTGGTCGGCGATCTGCCTGGTGCGCTCCGGGCCGATGTTCTTGGCGAGCGGGCCCGCGCCGCCCTCCTCGCCCTCGCGCCAGAAGATGTAGCCGAGCCCCGGCTGGCCCTCGCCCTGCGCCCAGGAGTTCATGCGGTCGCAGAACGCGCGGTTGCCGCCGCCCTTGGCCGGGATCGCCCAGACCTCCGCCTTGGGATCGCCGGCGAGAATGTTGGCGAACACCTTGAAGCCGGAGCCGCGGAACGCGGCGCTGACATCCTGCATCGCGATCGGATTGCGCAGGTCCGGCTTGTCGGTGCCGTATTTGCGGATTGCCTCGGCATAGGGGATCAGCGGGAATTTCGGCGTCACCGGCTTGCCGCCGGAGAATTCCTCGAACACGCCACGCATCACCGGCTCGACCGCGGCGAACACGTCCTCCTGGGTGACGAAGCTCATCTCCAGATCGAGCTGGTAGAACTCGCCGGGCGAGCGGTCGGCGCGGGCGTCCTCGTCGCGGAAGCACGGCGCGATCTGGAAGTAGCGGTCGAAGCCGGCGATCATCAGCAGCTGCTTGAACTGCTGCGGCGCCTGCGGCAGCGCGTAGAACTTGCCGGGATGCAGCCGCGAGGGCACCAGATAGTCGCGCGCGCCTTCCGGCGACGAGGCGGTGAGGATCGGCGTCTGGAACTCGAAGAAGCCGCCCTCCTTCATCCGCCGCCGGATCGAATCGATCACCGCGCCGCGGGTCATGATGTTCCGGTGCAGCCGCTCGCGGCGCAGGTCGAGGAAGCGATATTTGAGCCGGATCTCCTCGGGATATTCCTGGTCGCCGAACACCGGCAGCGGCAGTTCGGCAGCGGCGCTCAGCACCTCGATCGCGGTGACATAGACCTCGATCCGGCCGGTCGGCATGTCCGGATTCTCGGTGCCCTCCGGGCGGAGGCGGACCTTGCCGTCGATGCGCACCACCCATTCCGCGCGCAGCGTCTCGGCCTGCGCGAAGGCCGGGCTGTCGGGATCGGCGACCACCTGGGTGATGCCGTAATGGTCGCGCAGGTCGATGAACAGCACGCCGCCATGGTCGCGGATGCGATGGCACCAGCCCGACAGCCGCACCTCGCGGCCGATCTCGCTCTCGCGCAGCGCGCCGCAAGTATGGGTGCGATAGCGATGCATCGTGCCTCCGTGACCCTCGAAAAACCCGCGGATTCCGCGGCAAGCGGCGGGGAGAAGCACATGCAGGGAAATGTTTGTCAAGCAGGCCCGGTCTTGCTTTCTGCCGCCATTGTCCCACACTCGCGCGCATGCCTTGCGCAGAGACTCTCCGCACGAGACCGGCCATCATGAAGATCGTGATCCTCGCCTTGCTGGCGCTCGCCGCAACGTCCGGCCCGCTCGCCGCGGCCGGGCTCGAGCGCATCCGCGATGCCGGCGTGCTGCGGCTCGGCTATCGCGACGACGCCAAGCCGTATTCGTACCGCGACGCCGCCGGCAAGCCGGCCGGCTATATCGTCGATCTATGCCGCGAGGTGGCGCAGCAGCTTGTCCGGCGGGCCGGCGCGGCGGTGCGCACCGACTATGTCCAGGTCAGCCCGGACCAGCGGTTCGAGGCGGTGCGCGACGGCAAGATCGACATCCTGTGCGACCCGGCCTCGGTGACGATGGAGCGGCGCGCCATGGTCGACTTCTCGATCCCGACCTTCGTCGACGGCACCAGCGTGCTCTACCGCAAGGACCGGCCGGTGCAGACCTTCGAGGACCTCGCCGGCCGCCGGATCGGCGTACTCAAGGGCACCACCACCGCCGACAACCTGTTCACCGGGCTGCGCCAGGTGAAGATCGAGGCCGCCGTGACGCAGGTCAACGACCATCGCGAGGGCCTCGACCTGCTCACCACCGACAAGATCGACGCCTATTTCGGCGACCGCGCCATCCTCGCGGCGCTGCTCTACGAGGGCGGGCTGCCCGGCCTCGAGCTCAGCCGGCGCTATTTCAGCTACGAGACCTATGCGCTCGCCTTGCCGCGCGGCGACGACGGCCTGCGGCTCGCGGTCGATCGCGCACTCGCCGAGCTCTACCGCTCCGGCCGGGTGCGCTCGATCATGGCCAGGACCTTCGGGCGGCCGCCGCACGACGAGATGCTGGACGCCCTGATCATCATCAACTCGTTTCCCGAGCGCTGAGGCCGCCGGCCCATCCGGGCCCGGCATCTTGTCAACAGCCCGCCAAAGCGGTTGCCGTGCCGCCCGCATTTGGGCAGTTTGCGGCAGAGCGATGGACTTGATCACCACCACGGACGAACTGGCCGCAGTCTGCGCGCGCATGGCGCGCCAGCCCTTCATCACGGTCGACACCGAGTTCCTGCGGGAGAGCACCTACTATCCGCTGCTCTGCGTGGCGCAGCTCGCGAGCCCGGACGAGAGCGCGGTGATCGACGCGCTGGCGCCGGGGCTCGATCTCGGCCCGCTGTTCGCGCTGATGACCAATGAGCACGTCCTCAAGGTGTTCCACGCCGCGCGCCAGGACATCGAGATCGTCTGGCACATGGCGCAGGCGATCCCGCATCCGATCTTCGATTCGCAGGTCGCCGCCATGGTGCTCGGCTATGGCGACGCGATCTCCTACGACCAGCTCGTCCAGCGCGTCACCGGCGACACCCTCGACAAATCGCACCGTTTCACCGACTGGACGCGGCGGCCGCTGAGCGAGGCGCAGATCCGCTACGCGATCTCCGACGTCACGCATCTGCGCGACGTCTATCGCAAACTGTCGGCCGACCTCGAGCGGCAGGGCCGCGCCGGCTGGGTCGAGGAGGAGATGAACGTCCTGACCTCGCCGGACACCTATCGCATGGAGCCAGAGCGCGCCTGGGAGCGGCTGCGCAGCCGCGTGCGCAAGCCCAAGGAGCTCGCGGTGCTGATCGAGGTCGCAGCCTGGCGCGAGCGCGAGGCGCAGAGCCGCGACGTGCCGCGCTCGCGCGTGCTCAAGGACGACGCGGTCGGCGACATCGCCGCGCAGGCGCCGACCACGATCGAGCGGCTGGCGCAGCTTCGCTCGCTGCCCAAGGGCTTCGAGCGCTCGCGCTGGGGCGAGCAGATCATCGAGGCGGTGCAGCGCGGTCTCGCGCGCGATCCCAAGACGCTGCCGCGCATCGAGCGGGCGCGGCCGGCGCAGAACGGCGCCGCCATCGTCGAGCTGCTCAAGGTGCTGCTGCGCATGACCGCGGAGCGTCATGCGGTGGCCGCCAAGATCATCGCCACGGTCGACGACCTCGAACGCATCGCCGCTGACGACAATGCCGACGTGCCGGCGCTGCACGGCTGGCGCCGCGAACTGTTCGGCGAGAAGGCGCTGGCGCTCAAGCACGGCGAGCTGGCGCTTGCGGTCGAGAAGGGCCGCGTCATTCCGGTGGGGCGCGGCTGACCCGCCGGCGCGCGCACGCTCCCTTCGCTCATTCCCGCGCACGCGGGATCCACGCATCTAGCGCGAGACGATGTCGGGCTTCAGTCCGACGAGGCGCGCGAGCTGCCTCAGCCGGCTGAACACGCGGGCGCCGCCGAGCGCGGTGAGCCGGCCGTCGAGATGCAGCACGAGCTTGCCGCGCGTGACCGTGAGCGGTGCCTTCGGCAGCACGCCGGCCTGCGACGCCGAGACCTGATAGGCGACCCGCATCGCCGCGGCGAGGATGCGGGCCCGGTGCAGCAGCCGCGGCGACGCGAAATGCAGGAGCCGCGGCGACAGTTCGGCATCGTCGGGACCGGCGTGCCGGAAATAGACCGCGAGCGCCAGGAAGGCGCGGCCGGGATGGTCGATCGCCGCGAAAGAGGCATTGGCAATGATGTTGAGCGACTGCTCGCCGCGATAGTCGGGATGCGCGCGCCAGCCGATATCGGCGAGCAGGCAGGCAGCGTGCCGCAGGCGCCGCTCGTCGACGGTCTCGTCGATCCCGGCCTCGCGCACCAGCCGGTCGGTCCAGGCCGCCAGCTCCTCGCCGTGCCGCGGCGCGCGCGAGCGCAGCAGGTTGAGCTCGCGTGCCGCGGCGAGCAGCGCATCCTTGCGCCGCTCGCGCGGCGGCATCAGCGAATACAGGAGCCCCTCGCGCACGCCGAACACCGAGATCACCACCGCCTTCGCCCGGCTGTTGCGCAGCAGTTGCTCCAGCACCAGCGCGGCATAGGGCAGCAGCAGCCGGCGCGCCTTGTTGATGCTGGCGAGCCCGCGCCGGCGGCCGGCGCCGCGGCGATAGAGCGAGCGGCAGAAGGCGATCGCCTCGCGCGCAGGGATGACATAGCCGTGCATCACGTGCAGCGGATAGCCGCTGTGCTGCATGTGCAATCGCGCCAGCGCGCGCCAGGTGCCGCCGACCGCGTAGAGCGTGCGGCCGCGGCCGCCCTTGAGCATGGCGACGTCGCCGAGCTTGCCGGCCGCGATCTTCTGCGCCTTGCGGATCGAGCGCGCCGAGAGGTCCTGCAGCGCCAGCCCGCCGAGCGGCAGCGTATTGCCGAGCACGATGCGCGCGCCGCGGACATCGGCAAGCTCCAGCGAGCCGCCGCCAAGGTCGGCGACGATGCCGTCCGGCCGCTGCACGCCGGACACCACGCCGAGCGCGGTGAGCCGCGCCTCCTGCCGGCCGGACAGGATCGCGATCCGGACGCCACAGATGCGCTCCGCCCGCGCGATGAATGCCTTGCCGTTGCTGGCGTCGCGGCAGGCCGCGGTCGCGATCGCGAGCAGCCGGCCGACCCGCAGCACGTCGCACAGCGCGCGGAACCGGCGCAGCGCCGCGAGCGCAGCGTTCATGGCCTCGGCGCTCATCAGGCCGGTGGTCTGGACCTCGCTGCCGAGGCCGGCCATCACCTTCTCGTTGAAGATCGGCGTCAGGCTGCGCGCCAGGCCCTCGTAGACGACGAGCCGCACCGAGTTCGAGCCGATGTCGATCACCGCGACCGGCGGGCCGAGGTCGAGCCGGCCCTTGGGATGACGGCCCTTGGGACGGCGGCCTTTGCGTCGCCTTTTGGAGCGAGGCCCGCGACGCCGGTCAGGCGCCGTCGAGGCGGCGGATGAGGCTGCGCGGCGAGGATTCCTTGAGCGACTTGCCACGTCCCGACAGGCTCGGATTGGTCATGAAATATTTGTGGGCGTTGAAAGGCTCCTCGCCCGGCGCTGCCTTTATGCGGGTTGAGCTGCCGTCGGGCAAGAGCTTCCAGCTCTGCTCGTTGTCCTTGAAATTCGCCACCATGATCTGGCTCAGCACCTGCTCGTGCACGGTGGGGTTGAGGATCGGACACAGCATCTCGACGCGGCGGTCGAGATTGCGCGGCATCATGTCGGCGGAGGAGATGTAGACCGCGGACTTGGCGTGCGGCAGCAGGTGGCCGGAGCCGAAGCAATAGATGCGGCTGTGCTCGAGGAACCGGCCGACGATCGACTTGACGCGGATGTTGTCGGACAGGCCGGGCACGCCCGGCCGCAGGCAGCAGATGCCGCGTACCACGAGATCGATCGACACGCCGGCGCGGGAGGCTTCGTACAACAGATCGATCACGTCGGGATCGACCAGCGCGTTCATCTTCATCCAGATCGCCGCCGGGCGCCCGGCCCTGGCATTGGCGGTCTCGATCTCGATATGCTCGCGGATGCGCTGGCGCAGGGTCAGCGGCGACACCGCCATCTTCTTCAGCTCGGCCGGCTCGGCATAGCCGGTGATGTAATTGAAGATGCAGGCGACGTCGTGCGCGATCGTCGGGTCGGCGGTGAAGAACGACAGGTCGGTATAGATGCGCGCGGTCACCGGATGGTAGTTGCCGGAGCCGAGATGCACGTAGTTGACCGGCGCCTTGCCCTCGCGGCGCACCACCAGCGACAGCTTGGCGTGGGTCTTCAGATCGATGAAGCCGAACACGACCTGCGCGCCGGCGCGCTCGAGGTCGCGCGCCCAGCGGATATTGGCCTCCTCGTCGAAGCGCGCCTTGAGCTCGATCAGCGCGGTGACCGACTTGCCGGCCTCCGCCGCCTCGATCAGCGCCTTGACGATCGGCGATTCCGCAGAGGTGCGGTACAGCGTCTGCTTGATCGCGACGACGTTGGGATCGCGCGCCGCCTGCTGCAGGAACTGCACCACGACGTCGAAGGTCTCGTAGGGATGGTGGACGATCAGGTCCTTCTGCCGGATCGCCGCGAAGCAGTCGCCGCCCTGCTCGCGGATGCGCTCGGGAAAGCGCGGCGTATAGGGCTCGAATTCGAGGTCGGGCCGGTCGAAATGGGTGAGCTGGGCGAGATCGTCGAGTGCCAGCACGCCGTCGACCAGGAACAGCTCGTCGTCGGCCGCCCCGAGCGCGCGCTGCACGAAGCGGCGCAGATCGGCCGGCATCGTGGTCTCGATCTCGAGCCGGATCACCGAGCCGCGCCGCCGCCGCTTCAGCGCGGTCTCGAACAGCCGCACCAGGTCCTCCGCCTCCTCCTCGATCTCGACCTCGGAATCGCGGATGACGCGGAACGCGCCGGCACCCTTGACGGCATAGCCCGGAAACAGCCGCGCGATGAACAGCGCAGTCGCCTGCTCCAGCGTGATGAGCCGCACCACGCCCGGCTCCGTCGCCGGCAGCCGGATGAAGCGCTCGATCTTCTGCGGCATGCGGATCAGCGCGTTCATGGCGCGGCCGTCGCGGACGCGCGCCAGCGCGAGGCCGATGGTGAATCCGAGATTGGGAATGAACGGGAACGGATGCGCCGGATCGATCGCAAGCGGAGTGAGCAGCGGAAACACATGGGTGAGGAAATGATCCTCGAGCCAGGCCTTCTCCTGCTTGGTCACGCTGCCGCCGTCGACCAGCACCATGCCCTTGTCCGCGAGCAGCGGCCGCAGCTCGAGCCAGCACGCCTGCTGGTCGCTGGCGAGCAGCGCCACCGCATCGGCGATGCGGGCGAGCTGCTCCAGCGGCGTCAGCCCGTCGGGGCTGCGGGTGGTGATGCCCTCGCGGACCTGAGCTTTCAGCCCGGCGACGCGGACCATGAAGAACTCGATCAGGTTGTTGGCCGAGATCGACAGGAAGCGGACCCGCTCGAGCAGCGGATGATGGATGTTGGCTGCCTCCTCCAGCACGCGACGGTTGAAGTGCAGCCAGGACAGCTCGCGGTTGATGAAGCGCTCAGGCCCCGACAGCACCGTCGGCGCGGCCGCCTCCCCGCCCTGCAGCTGCGGGCTTTCTTCTGACAGAACAGCGAGTTGCGGGTGATCGGTCATGCCTGGTCACGGAGCAGACCTTACTATAACGCAGGAAAATGAAAGAGGGATGACACGCGCAATGCGTGTGTCATACGGCCGGGTCGCGCAACAGCTCCGAAGCCAGCACCCGCGTGACCGGCCGCTTCTGCCGCATTGCCTCCTCGTCAAGGAGCGCCACGGCGCGGCGCGCCGCCGCGAACGACCGCTCGATCCGCGCCGCGACATAGCGGACCAGATCGGCATCGAGCGTGAGCTGCCGGTCGGCGGCGAGCTTGACGATCAGCGCATGCAGCAGCGCGTCGTCCGGCGCCGCCAGCGTCACCACCGGCAGCGCCCGCAGCCGCGAGGCCAGATCGGGGATGGCGACCGCCATCACCGGCGGCGCCAGCCGCGCCGTCAGCAGCAGATAGGCCTCTTCCTCGCGCGCCAGGTTGAGCAGGTGGAACAGCGCGCGCTCGTCGAACGCGCCGGGCGCCAGGTCCTCGACCAGCAGCGCGCCGGTGGCGAGCGCGCCCGGCAGATCGGCATCGCGCAGCGCCCGCGCCGACAGTGCCCGCGCGCCGGACGCCGCGCTCCAGATCGCTCCGAGATGGCTCTTGCCGGAGCCCTCCGGGCCGACCAGCACGGCGGCGCGGGACGGCCAGTCCGGCCAGCGGTCGATCAGCGCGAGCGCCGCGGCATTGCCGGGCCCCTGCAGGAAATCCTCGCGCGCGAAGCTCTCGGCATGGGCCAGCGCCAGCGCCAGTTGCCGCGGCACCGCGCCCATTACTTCTTCCACCCTGCCGGCGTTTTGCCGGTATAGAGCGCGCTGTCGCGATAGCGCGACAGGGCGAAGCGCGCCAGGACGCCGATCGTGGCGGCGAGCGGCGCGGCGATCAGCAGGCCGACGAAGCCGAACAGATAGCCGAAGGCGAGCAGCGCGAAGATCAGCCAGACCGGATGCACGCCGATGCGGTCGCCGACGAGCTTCGGCGAGAGAATGTTGCCTTCGATGAACTGGCCGACCAGGAACACCGCGACCACGATGATGATCGGCGTCCATTCCGGCCAGAACTGGGCGACCGCGACGCCGGTGGCGAGCACCAGGCCGGTGAGCGAGCCGACATAAGGGATGAAGGTGAGAAGCCCCGACACCAGCCCGATCAGCAGGCCGAAATTGAGGCCGGCCAGGATCAGCCCGACCGCGTAGAACGCGCCGAGCAGCAGGCACACCGCGGTCTGCCCGCGCACGAAGCCCGCGACCGCGGCGTCGATCTGGCGCGCCAGCGCCCGCACCGTGTCGCGATGGTCGAGCGGCACCGCGCCGTCGACGCTCGCGATCATCCGATTCCAGTCGTAGACGAAATAGAACGCCACCACCGGCGCCACCACCATCAGCGAGAACAGCGAGATCAGCGACTGTCCGCCCGACCACAGCGAGGCCAGGAACGTGGTGATCCAGCTGGTGCCCTGCTTGACGAGATCGGCCACCGAGCCGCCGCCCTGCTCGCCCGCGAGCCCGATGATGCGCTGCAGCCACGGCCGGCTCGGATCGTGCAGCAGCGCCTGCAGCTTGCCGACATATTCGGGGATCTTCTGGATGAAGGACGACAGTTGCGCGGCGAGCGCCGGCGCCACCGCGAGGATCACCACCAGAAGCACCAGCACCACCAGCGCCACCACCAGGAGCGCCGCCACCAGGCGGTTGAGACGCGCGCGCTCCAGCCGGTCGACCAGCGGCCGCAGCAGATAGGCGATGCCGAAGCCGACGACGAACGGCAGCAGGATCGGGCTCAGCAGCCACAGCACCGCCACCAGGACGACGAACGCCGCGGCCCAGAAGATGACCTGGCGCTCGAGGCTCATGGCGGTTCGACTCATGGCACTCTCGGCACTCTCGGCACTCTCGGTTTCCGGCGCGCGGTCAGCGGCCGGCGGCGGTCGAGTTCACATGCCGCATCCACTCGCCGAGATAGAAGGCGACCGAAAGCAAGGTCAAGGCGGCGACCGCGATCATCAGCACTATCCTCAGCGGCTCGGCGGAGAATCCGATGCCGAGCGAGGCCAGCACCAGGCAGGCGAACAGGATCTGCGCGACAGTATTGAGCTTGGACACCCACAGCGGCTTGACCCGGATCGGGCTGCCGAGCAGCCACGACAGCATCACCGCGCCGATGATCATGATGTCGCGCGACACCACCAGGATCACCAGCCAGCGCGGTATCGCATCGATGATGCCGAGCGTGACGTAGATCGACACGATCAGCGCCTTGTCGGCGAGCGGGTCGAGATAGGCGCCGAGCTCGCTGGTCTGGCGCAGCCGCTTGGCGAGGAAGCCGTCGACGGCGTCGCTGATCCCGGCGGCGAGGAACAGCAGGAACGCGACCATCATCGCACCGGAGGCGATGGCCCAGACCACGACGGGGACCAGGAGGATGCGCCCCAGCGTAATGAGATTTGGAATTGTCAACGCGGAACCCCAGCTCGACTTGCGATGTGAATATATCGGCGTTCCGGCCATTGCGCGCAATGCGATTTAGCCGTAGGACCCCCGCGGATGGGGACGAGCATGGCGGACACGGGGCGCGGTCTCACTTATGCGCAGGCGGGCGTCGACATCGACGCCGGCAACCGCATGGTGGAGCTGATCAAGCCGCTGGTGCGCGCCACCGCACGGCGCGGCGCCGATGCCGAGATCGGCGGTTTCGGCGGCCTGTTCGACCTCAAGCGCGCCGGATTTGCCGATCCGGTGCTGGTCGCGGCCACCGACGGCGTCGGCACCAAGGTCAGGATCGCGATCGAGACCGGCCGCCACGACACGATCGGCATCGACCTCGTCGCCATGTCGGTCAACGATCTCGTCGTGCAGGGCGCGGAGCCGCTGTTCTTCCTCGACTATTTCGCGTGCGGCAAGCTCGATCCGCAGACCGGCGCCGCCGTGGTCGCCGGCATCAGCGCCGGCTGCCGCCAGGCCGGCTGCGCGCTGATCGGCGGCGAGACCGCGGAAATGCCCGGCATCTATCATGGCGGCGACTACGATCTCGCCGGCTTCGCGGTCGGCGCAGCGGAGCGCGGCGCGCTGCTGCCGCGCCGCGACATCGCCGCCGGCGACGCCGTGATCGGCATCGCGTCGTCGGGCATGCATTCGAACGGCTATTCGCTGCTGCGCAAGGTGGTGGAGCGGAGCGGCCTGTCCTGGGACGCGCCGGCGCCGTTCGAACCGGCGCGGAGCCTCGGCGAGGCGGTGCTGACGCCGACCCGCATCTACGTCAAATCCTGTCTCGCCGCGATCCGCGAGACCGGCGCGGTGAAGGCGCTGGCGCACATCACTGGCGGCGGCTTCCCGGACAACATTCCGCGCGTGCTGCCGGACGGGTTCGCGGTCGCGCTCGATCTCAAGCGCGTGCCGGTGCTGCCGGTGTTCAAGTGGCTGGCGCGCACCGGCGGCATCGCCGAGGCGGAGATGCTGCGCACCTTCAACTGCGGCATCGGCATGATCGCCGTGGTGCCCGCCGCGCAGGCGGAAGCGGTGATCGCGGTGCTTCAGCGCGAAGGCGAGACCGCGCTGCGGCTCGGCGAGGTGGTGCGCGGCGACGGTGCGGCGCGCGTCACCTATTCCGGACCGCTCGACCTCGCCTGAGGATTTTCGCGGATGGGCCGCAAGCGCGTCGCCGTTCTGATCTCCGGCCGCGGCTCCAACATGGCGGCGCTGATCGAGGCTGCGAAAGCGCCCGACTACCCTGCCGAGATCGCGCTGGTGCTGTCCAACGTCCCGGACGCCGGCGGCCTCGCCATCGCGCGAGCCAGCGGCATCGCCACCTGCGTCATCGATCATCGCGCCTTCGGCAAGGATCGTGAGGCGTTCGAGCGCGCGATGCAGCATGAGCTCGAGCGGCACAGGATCGAAATCGTCTGCCTCGCCGGATTCATGCGGCTGCTGACGCCCTGGTTCGTCGGCCAGTGGCACGGGCGCATGCTCAACATCCATCCGGCCCTGCTGCCCGCCTTCAAGGGGCTCGACACGCATGCGCGCGCGCTCGCCGCCGGCGCGACGACGCACGGCGCGACGGTGCATTTCGTCGTTCCGGAAATGGACGCAGGCCCCATCGTCCTGCAAGGCGCCGTCGATGTCCTGCCGGACGACACCGAGGCCGATCTCGCGGCCCGCGTGCTCGAGGTCGAGCACCGGATTTATCCGGAAGCGCTCCGAATGCTGGCCGAAGGCCGCTGCCGCCTGTGAATTGCGGCGCCCGGTCCCGGTCACAAGATCGTGCGCCGCGCCTTCCCGTCTCGTCCCGATGATATGAATCGCCCCGCTGCCACCGCCGGTGTGGCGATTCACGGTGACGGGGGATTTGCAATGAACGGGGGCGGAACGAAGCTGGTGTTTCCGGGTCTCTCCGGATTTTACGCGACGATGGAACCGATTGCCTATGCGATCGTGCGCGTCGTGTTCGGCTGGATCATGATCATGCATGGCTGGCCGAAATGGACCCGCGGCGCGGAGGCGGTCGGCACTGCCTTCGCCAACAATTACGGGCTGCCGCGCAGCCTCGCCTACTTCGCCATCTTCCTCGAGGTGATCGGCGGCGCGGCGGTGGTGATCGGCCTGTTCACCCGGTTCTTTGCGTCGGCGCTCGCCATCGAGCTCCTGATCGCGATGTTTGCCGCGCACTGGGCCAAGGGCTTCTCGGTCGGCCAGGGCGGCTACGAATACGTGCTGTTCCTCGGCATCGTCTGCTTCATGCTCGCGATCCGCGGCGGCGGCGCCTATTCCGTCGATCGCGCGATCGGCAAAGAGCTGTGAGAGAACGCGCCGGTCGAGCCCGCGGGGTCAGGCCCGGCGCACCCACACCCGCGTGTCGTGCACCGCGGCGCCGCCATAGGGTGCGATGGCGTCGGCGCCGGTCAGCGAATTGATGCCGCAGCCGTCGTCATAGGCAGTGTTCGGCCAGATCGATTCCGCGATCACCACGCCGCGCCGCACGCCGGCGAACAGCCGCGCATCGAGCCGCACCGCGCCGCGCCGGTTGCCGAGCACGATGCGCGCGCCGTCGGCGATACCGAGCGCCGCGGCATCGTCGGGATGGATCATCGCCGTCGGACGCTTCTCGAGCGCCAGCGAGGTCGGCGTCTCGTTGAACGAACTGTTGAGGAAGCCACGCGACGGCGATGTCGCGAGCCGGAACGGATGCTCGGCGTCGGCCTCCTCGATCACCGGCCAGTAGTCCGGCAGCGTCGGCATGCGCTCGTAAGGCCCGGCCAGCCACGGGCTGCGGAACGGCACGGTCGGCCAGTCCGGCTTGAAGCGGAACTTGCCGTCCGGATAGGCGAAGCCGTCGAGGTAATGCGCGGTCGCGAAGTCCGGCTGGCAATCGATCCACCGGTTGCGTTCGAGCTCGTCGAGCGTGCCCCAGCCGGAATGCCGCAGCGTCCAGTCGATCAGGTCGCGCGCGGTCATGGCGAAGCCCGGATGGGTGGCGCCGAGCCGCTTGGCCAGCGCGCAGATCACCTCGTGGTTGGAGCGGCATTCGCCCGGCGGCTCGACCAGCTTCGGCCCGAGCAGGATGTATTGGTGGCCGCCGCCCTGATAGACGTCGTCGTGCTCGGTGAACATGGTTGCCGGCAGCACCACGTCGGCCATCCGCGCGGTCTCGGTCATCACCTGCTCGTGGACGCAGACGAACAGGTCCTCGCGCGCGAAGCCGCGCTTGACTACGTTCTGGTCGGGCGCGACCGACACCGGATTGGTGTTCTGGATCAGCAGCACATCGACCGGCGGCCCGCCGAACAGCGCCTCGCGCTCGCCGGTGAGGATCGCGCCGATGCGCGACTGGTCGAGCATGCGCACCGACGGATCGCGGACGTCGAGACCCTCGATCATGGTCTTGTCCCAGTGATAGATCGCGGCGTTGTTGTGGAACGCGCCGCCGCCCTCGTATTGCCAGGCGCCGGTCACCGTCGGGATGCATGAGGCGGCATGCATGCTGACCGCGCCGTTGCGCGAGCGCGAGAAGCCGTAGCCGAGCCGGAAATAAGCGCGCTTGCGGTCGCCGACCAGCGCCGCGAATTGCTCGATGGTCTCGGCCGGACAGCCGGTGATCGCGGCCGCCCAGGCCGGATCGCGCGTACGCAGATGCGCTTCGAGCGCGCGCGGCGCGTCGGCGTAGCGGTCGAGATAGTCCCAGTCCGCCTTGCCGTCGCGGAACAGGCAATGCATCACCGCGCAGGCCAGCGCCGCGTCGGTGCCGGGCCGCACCAACACCGGCAGGTCGGCCTGCTGCATGGTGCCGTTCATGTAGACGTCGACGGCGACGATCTTGGCGCCGCGCTCCTTGCGGGCGCGGATCGCATGCGTCATCACGTTGACCTGGGTGTTGACCGGATTGGTGCCCCAGATCACCACCAGGTCGGAGCGCGCCATCTCGCGCGGATCGGCGCCGGCGACCTTGCCGGTGCCGGCGGCGAAGCCGGTATAGGCCGGGTTGACGCAGATGGTGGAATGGAAGCCGGAATAGCGCTTGGCATGGCGCAGCCGGTTGATGCCGTCGCGCATGACGAGGCCCATGGTGCCGGCATAGTAGTAAGGCCACACCGCCTCGGCGCCGTGGCGCTGCTCGGCCTTGAGAAAATGCTCGGCGACGAGATCGAGCGCGTCGTCCCAGGCGATGCGCTCGAACGTGCCGGAGCCCTTCGGCCCTTTGCGCCGCAGCGGATGGCGCAGCCGGTGCGGGCTGTTGGCGCGCTCGGCATAGCGCGCGACCTTGGCGCAGACCACGCCCGCAGTGTAGTCGTTGTCGGCGGCGCCGCGGATGCGGCCGATGGTGCGCGCGTCGAGAAGCTCGACCTCGAGCGCGCAGGTCGAGGGGCAATCGTGCGGGCACGCCGATGCGCCGACGCGGATCGCCTGCGGCCGGACCGCCTTGTTCATTCCATGTCCCCGCCCCGCGCCCCGGCGCGGCGGGCCTCCGCTCTGCCGCTATTCGGCGGCCACCTTGTCGGCATGCGCCGTCTGGCGCGAGCGGCGCCACAATGCGCCCACCACCACCACCAGGATGGCGCCGACGATGCCGGAAACAATCTCGACGGTATGGACCATGTCAGGCGTGAACTGGCCGGAGAGATAGCCCTTCACCACCGGGTCGGTCGCGATCACCTCGCCGGTGATCCAGCCGAGCAGCGCCGCGCCGGCCCACACCAGGATCGGAAAGCGGTCGAGCAGCGACATGATCAGCGCCGCGCCGGCCACGATCAGCGGAATGCTGATGGCGAGGCCGAACACCAGGAGCGCGACATTGTCACCGGCCGCCGCGGCGATGGCGATGACATTGTCGAGGCTCATGACGATGTCGGCGATGGCGACGAGCCGCACCGCGCGCCACAGATGCTCGGCCGCCTCGGTCTCGCCGTCCTCGCCGTCCTCCGGCACCAGCAGCTTGACCGCGATGTAGAACAGCGCGAGGCCGCCGACGATCTTGAGATAGGGCAGCGTCATCAGCGAGGCGATGACAACGGTGAACACCACGCGCAGCAGCACCGCGACACCGGCGCCGAGGATCATGCCCCACAGCCGCTGGCGCGGCGGCAGGCTGCGGCACGCCATCGCGATGACGACGGCGTTGTCGCCGGACAGCAGGATGTTGATCCAGATGATCTTGACGACGGCGACCCAGAACGTCGCCTGCCCCATCTCGTTCCAGCCGTGGGCGAGCACTGCAAGCCAGCTCGATGGATCCGTCAATGCGCCCACGGTGTTTCCTCTCGGTTTGCCTTGTTGTCGCGGCGCCTTGTTGCCGGGCGCCTCTCCTCAATCTAGCGATCGTGCCGCGCCGTGACCAGCGGCAGCGGGTTCAGCCGACGATTTCATTGCCTGAAAAGAATTGCGCGATCTCCTTCGCCGCGGTCTCCGGGGCGTCCGAGCCGTGCACCGAATTCTCGCCCACCGACTTGGCGTAGAGCTTGCGGATGGTTCCCTCCGCCGCCTTGGCCGGATCGGTCGCGCCCATGATCTCGCGATATTTCGCGATGGCGTTCTCGCCTTCCAGCACCTGGACCACGACCGGGCCCGAGGTCATGAACTCGACGAGCTCGCCGAAGAACGGCCGCTCCTTGTGGACGGCGTAGAACGTCTCGGCTTCCGCGCGGCTCATGCGGATGCGCTTTTGCGCGACGATGCGCAGGCCGGCCTTCTCGATCACGGCATTGATGGCGCCGGTGAGGTTGCGCGCGGTGGCATCGGGCTTGAGGATCGAAAACGTGCGCTCGAGCGCCATGAGACAAGTCCTTTTGCGGATGGGATGATGGCGGGTTCGCGCGGCTTATAGCGGCGGCGGGGCCGGTGCGGCAAGCGGCCCCCGTCGGCCGCGATGGCCGTCCTGCGGGCGGGGTTGCCTCCGCGGCCCGCCTCGGCCACAACGCCCGCCATGTTGGTCATCGACGATCTGTCCATCCGCGTCGCCGGACGCCTGCTGCTCGAGCACGCCACGGCGCGGATCGCGCCGGGCTCCCGCGTCGGCCTCGTCGGCCGCAACGGCAGCGGTAAATCGACCCTATTCAACGCGATTTCCGGCGACCAGGTGACCGAGCATGGCCGCATCGAGGTCACGCCGCGCTGGCGCATCGGCCGGCTCGCCCAGGAGGCGCCGGACGGTCCCGAGAGCCTGATCGAGATCGTGCTCAAGGGCGACACCGAGCGCAGCGCGCTCCTCGCCGAGGCCGAGACCGCGACCGACCCGCAGCGCATCGCCGACATCCAGATGCGGCTCGCCGATATCGGCGCCTATGCCGCGCCCGCGCGCGCCGCCGCGATCCTGTCCGGCCTCGGCTTCTCGGCGGCCGACCAGGAGCGACCGTGCTCCGAGTTCTCCGGCGGCTGGCGCATGCGCGTCGCGCTCGCCGCGGTGCTGTTCGCCGAGCCCGACCTGCTGCTGCTCGACGAGCCGACCAACTATCTCGACCTCGAAGGCACGCTGTGGCTGCAGGACCATCTCGCGCGCTATCCGAAGACGATGATCGTCATCAGCCATGACCGCGACCTGCTCGACAGCTCGGTCAACTTCATCCTGTCGCTGGAGCACGCCAGGCTGGCGCTCTACCGCGGCGGCTACAGCGCCTTCGAGAAGGCGCGCGCCGAGCGGCAGCTGCTCGACCAGAAACTCGCCAAGAAGCAGGAGGAGCAGCGCCGCCACATGCAGGCCTTCGTCGACCGCTTCCGCGCCAAGGCGTCGAAGGCGCGGCAGGCGCAGTCGCGGCTGAAGATGCTGGAAAAGCTCGAGCCGGTCACCACCCTGGTGACGAGCGAGGTGCGGCCGATCGCGATCCCGCCGCCGGACAGGCTGCTGTCGCCGCCGATCATCGCGCTCGACGACGTCAGCGTCGGCTACGAGCCGGGCCGGCCGGTGCTGTCGCGATTGTCGCTGCGCATCGACAACGACGACCGCATCGGGCTCCTGGGCGCCAACGGCAACGGCAAGTCGACGCTGGTGAAGCTGATCGCGGGGCGGCTCACGCCGTTTTCCGGCACCATCACGCGGGCGCAGAAGCTCAAGGTCGCCTATTTCGCGCAGCATCAGCTCGATGAGCTCGACGAGGACGCAAGCCCCTATCAGCATGTTCGCGACCTGATGCCCGATGCGCCGGAGGCGCGCGTGCGCGCCCGCGTCGGCGCCATCGGCTTCTCCGGCGACGCCGCCGACACCAAGGTCGCGAAGCTGTCGGGCGGCGAGAAGGCGCGGCTGATGCTGGCGCTCGCGACCTTCGACGGCCCGCATCTCTTGATCCTCGACGAGCCGACCAACCATCTCGACATCGACAGCCGCGCCGCGCTGATCGAGGCGATCGCCGATTATCCGGGCGCGACGCTGATGGTCTCGCACGACCGGCACCTGCTCGACGCCTGCGCCGACCGGCTGTGGCTGGTCGCCGACGGCGCGGTGCAGCCGTTCGACGGCGATCTCGACGATTATCGCCGCCGTGTGCTCGCCGAGCGCAGCGAGGAGGACGGCAAGCCGAAGAAGGCCAGGCCGCCGCAGCCGGCGCCGACGGCCGCGCGCAAGGCCGAGAAGCGCGTCGGCGCGGCGCAACTGCGCCAGCGCATCGCCCGCGCGCAGGCCGAGATCGACGCCCAGAGCCGCACGCTCGCTGCGCTCGACACCGAACTTGCCGACGGCACGCTGTTCAGCCGCGATCCGGCCAAGGCTGCGGCGCTCGGCCGGCAACGCGCCGCAGCGGCCGCGGCGCTGGAGAAAGCGGAGGAGGAATGGCTCGCGGCCAGCGCCGCGCTCGAGGGCGAAACCGCCGGCGCGTGAGCGGCCTGCTAGCGCGTCGCGGTCTTCGGCTTGGCCGGCGTGCGCTTGCGCGGCGCGGGCTTCTCCGGCTGCGGTACCGCGTCGATCTCGGAGAGACGACCCGCGGTGAAGCGATAGATGCCGGGCCACGGCCCCCCGGTATAGGTCAGCACCGCCGTGCGCTCGCCCGACGCATTGCTGCCGATCTCGACCCGCTCGGGCGTGCCGGCGCGCGCCACCACCTCGCACTCGCTCATCAGCAGCGCGACGCCGCCGCCGACTGGCGGTGCCGCCGGCGCGGCAGCGCCGGCCTGACCGCTTGATGCCGGGGCTGCGGCCTGCTCCGTGGCAGCCGCCGGTGCGGCGCAACGGCCGCTGGCATCGACATAGTCCTCGGGCGTCAGCGGCCGCAGCGCATTGGGGTCCTTGGCCGTGCTGGCGATCGCCCAGTCCTGCTTGGAAAAGCTGGTGAACGGCTTGCTGAACCACTGCTCCGCGCCCTGCGCGGTGAACATGTCGGTATTGGAACAGCCGGACAACGCCGTTGCGGCCGCCAGCATGGCCGCCATCCACCCTGCCCTGCTGCTGTCCTGTCGCACGCCCACGCTCACGCCGTCCCGCACTCGACCCCTCACAGTGTGCAACAAACCGCTCTTTGCGTCAGCAAAAAGGCGGGCCGCAGGGTTAACGGCCCGGCGGCCGGTTCACGCCTTCTTCACCCAGCGGCCGCTGTCGTCGGTCTGCCAATAGGTGGTGGCGAAACCGCGCTGCCGCGCCGCGCTCCACTGTGCGCGCGCGGCCGCCACCGCGTCCTCGTCCTCGCCGTCGAAAATCAGCACGATGCGCTCGTAGGCATCGGCATCGTCCGGCACCGGCGCGCCGTCGATCAGGAAGCGCACCTGCGCGGCATTGGCGTTGCCCTCGCCGCTCGTCAGCAGGATCGGCTGCTGTGCCGCCTCGCCGTCGCCGGCGCGGCCGTGCGGCAGGAAGCTGTCGTCGCGATAGGTCCACAGCTGCGCATCGAGCGCCTCGAGGCGTTCCTCGGAGGTCGCCTGCACCACGACGCGCCAGCCGCGTTCGATCGAGCGCTCGAGCAGCGTCGGCAGCACGCGCTCGAGCGGCTGGCGTTGCAGGTGGTAGAACAGCATCTCCGTCATCGCGGCGTTTTGCCCTCGTAGTGCTCGGCCACCAGCCGGTCGAGCAGGCGCACGCCCCAGCCGCCGCCCCAGCTCGCATTGATGTCGGTCTGGCGCGAATCCATGCCGGTGCCGGCGATGTCGAGATGCGCCCAGGGGATGCCGTTCTTGACGAAGCGCTTGAGGAACTGCGCCGCGGTGATCGCGCCGCCCCAGCGCGTGCCGCCGGTGTTCTTGACGTCGGCGAACTTGGAATCGATCAGCTTGTCGTATTCCGCGCCGAGCGGCATGCGCCACACCGTCTCGCCGGTGGCGAGTCCGCACTGGATCAGCCGCTCCGCGAGCGTGTCGTCGGTCGCGAACAGGCCGGCATGCTCGTGGCCGAGCGCGACGATGATGGCGCCGGTCAGCGTCGCCAGATCGATCATCGCCTTGGGCTCGAACCGGGTCGCGGCGTACCAAAGCACGTCGGCGAGCACGAGGCGGCCCTCGGCATCAGTATTGATGATCTCGATGGTCTGTCCCGACATCGAGGTGACGATGTCGCCCGGCCGCTGCGCCTTGCCGTCGAGCATGTTCTCGACGCAGCCGATCAGGCCGACCGCATTGACCTTGGCTTTGCGCGCAGCGAGCGCCTGCATCAGCCCGACGACGCAGGCGGCGCCCGCCATGTCGCCCTTCATGTCCTCCATGCCGCCGGCCGGCTTGATCGAGATGCCGCCGCTGTCGAAGCACACGCCCTTGCCGACGAAGGCGACCGGCTTGTCGCCCTTGCGGCCGCCGTTCCACTGCATCACGACGAGCCGGCTGTCATGCGCCGAGCCCTGGCCGACGCCGAGCAGCGCGCGCATGCCGAGCTTCTGCATGGCCTTGACATCGAGCACATCGACCTTGACGCCGTGGCGGCGCAGCGCCGCGGCGCGGCGCGCGAATTCCTCCGGATAGAGCACGTTGGCCGGCTCGTTGACGAGGTCGCGCGCGAGCAGGACGCCGCCCGCAACCGCGGCGGCCGGCGCGAACGCCTTGCTGGTGGCGGCAACGTCGCCGACCGCGATCGTCACCTGCGCGGCAGCCGGACGCTTGTCCTCCTCCTTGCGCTTGGTCTTGTAGCGGTCGAACGCATAGGCGCGCAGCCGCACGCCCATTGCCACCGCGGCCGCCTGTTCCGGCGTCATCGCGCCCGCGGCGGTCTCGGCGACGATCGTCGCCTGCGCCTCCGCCACCGGGATCTTCGCCATCGCCGCGCCGCCGAGCTTGACGAAATCCTGCGGCTTCAGCGCGTCGGCCTTGCCGGCGCCGATCACGACCAGCCGCGACACGTTAAGGCCTGACGGCACCGTCAGGCTCAGCGCCGTACCGCTCTTGCCGGTGAAGCGCTCGGCCTTGGCCGCGCGCGCCACGAGGTCGCCGGTGCCGCCGAGCATCCGGCGGGTTGCCGGCCCGGTCGCGAGCTTGTCGTCGCAGAACACCACCAGCACACCCCGCGACGGCGTCGCGACGGGAGCAAAGACGATCTTGGGGCTATCGGCCATGGCGGGGTCCTCTGGAGAACGGCGGTTTGACGGCGGGCTTGTTGACGCGGGTTCCGGTATGGCCCGGTCCATCCGCTTCTGGAAGCCGGAAAGGGTTATTTCAACCCGATTCTCGGCTGCAACCGGGCGGCGTGCCATGGCGGGTTTCCCCGGCGGGTTCCCGGCTTTAACTTTTTATTATGCATAATCAATGGCTTTGCCTTGGCCGGGCCATTTTGTAAGGCGATCCGGTAAAGCAATCGAGGAAATTGGTTTACCTTACCGGCCCGGTGGGGGAATCCGCCGCAGGCTCAGGGGATTAGCCTGGCGCGAGACGGGGACTGATGGGATCGCTGAGCCGCTATATTTTCCGCTCCACGTTCGGGGCGTTCCTGATCGTGCTCGTCAGCCTGACCGCGGTGATCTGGGTCACGCAGGCGCTGCGCGACATCGACCTGCTCACCAGCCAGGGCCAGACCGTGCTGGTCTTCATCGGCATCACCGGCATGATCGTGCCGCTGCTGGTGATGATCATCGCGCCGATCGCGCTGCTGATCGCGGTGGTCCACACCCTCAACCGGATGGGCACGGATTCCGAGCTGATCGTCATCAGCGGCGCCGGGGTGTCGCCCTGGGTGCTGTTCCGCGCCTTCATGAATGTCGCGGTCGTGGTCGCCGTGCTGGTCGCGGTGCTGTCGGCCTATGTCGCGCCGCAGGGCCTGCGCAAGCTGCGCGACTGGCTGACCGCGGTGAGCGCCGATCTCGTCACCAATGTGGTGCAGCCCGGCCGCTTCACCACCATCGAGGGCGGCCTCACCATCCACATCCGCGAGCGCAATGCCGGCGGGCAGCTGCTCGGCGTGTTCGTCGACGACCAGCGCAATCCGCTGGAGCGCATCACCGTGCTCGCCGAGAAGGGCGAGATGCTGGAGAACGACAACGGCAAGTTCCTGCTGCTGCAGAACGGCAGCGTGCAGCGCCAGGACACCAAGCAGCGCGATCCGGCCGTGGTGGTGTTCGACCGCTACGCCTTCGACCTGTCGCGCTTCACCGGCGCCACCGGCACGGTGAAATATTCGGTGCGTGAGCGCTATATCTGGCAATTGCTGGCGCCGGACCGCTCCGATCCGCTGTATCTCGAGCAGCCGGCGCAGTTCCGCGCCGAGCTGCACGACCGCCTGGTCGCCCCGCTCTATCCGATCGCCTTCGTCGTCATCGCCTTCGCCTATCTCGGCCCGGCGCAGACCACGCGGCAGAGCCGCACCTCGTCGCTGCTTGGCGCGATCGGCGCGGTGGCGACGCTGCGGCTGATCGGCTTTGCCGCCACGGTGTTCGGCGTGCAGGTCCCGGCGGCGCTGGCGATCCCTTACATTGCCATCGCCGCCACCATCGGCTTCGGCATGTACGCGATCGCGCGCGGGTTGATCATCGAGCCGCCGGCGGTGGTGGCCAATCTCATCAATGCGGTCAACGAGCGGATCAGCCGCGCCATGGCGCCGACCTGACATGCGCATGCTCGGTCCCAGGTTCAGTTCCATGCTCGGCGGGAAACTGGCGCGCTATTTCGGCCTGCGCTTCCTCGGCGCGGTGCTCGGCGTGTTCTTCAGCCTGTTCGTGCTGGTGGCGCTGCTCGATTACATCGAGATGATGCGCCGCGCCGCGGACGCGCCGAACGCCTCGGCGCTCCTGGTGGCCAAGGCCTCGTTCTTCCGCGTGCCGCAGGTCACCGAGCGCATCCTGGCGTTCTGCGTGCTGATCGGCGCCATGGCCTGCTATCTCAGCCTGTCGCGGCGGCTCGAGCTGGTGGTGGCGCGCGCCGCCGGGATGTCGGCCTGGCAGTTCATCACCCCCGCGGTGGTGATCGCGTTCCTGCTCGGGGTGATCGCCACCACGCTGTACAATCCGGTCTCCGCGATCCTGCAGGAGCGCTCCAAGCTCATCGAGGCCGAGATCTTCAACCAGATCCCGGCCGGCCAGCGCGCCGACGGCGCGGCGTTCTGGGTGCGCCAGAAGACCGGCGACGGCCAGGCGATCATCAATGCCAAGACCAGCCGCAACCAGGGCAGCGAGCTCGGCGCCGTCAGCGTGTTCATGTTCAGCCCAGCAGGTCAGTTTGTGGAACGCATCGAGGCCGCCCGCGCCGTGCTCCGCCCGGGCCTTTGGCAGCTCTCCGGGGTGCGGGTGTATGCGCCGGGTGTCCCGCCGGCCGAGCAGGACGAGTACAGCCTGCGCACCAGCCTGACCCAGGAACAGGTCCGGGAAAGCTTTGCCACCCCCGAGACCGTGCCATTCTGGCAGCTTCCGCAGTATATCAACCTCGCCGAATCGGCAGGACTGGTCGCTGCCGGCTATCGGCTGCAGTATCAGAAGCTTTTGGCCCGGCCGTTTCTGCTCGCGGCCATGGTTTTCCTGGCCGCCGCGGTCAGTTTACGGTTTTTCCGCTTCGGCGGTGTTCAGAAGATGGTTTTGAGTGGCGTGGCCGCAGGCTTTTTGCTTTATGTCTTCTCCAAAGTGACCGAGGACTTCAGTAAGGCCCAATTGATGCACCCGGCTGCCGCCGCCTGGCTGCCGGTGCTGATGGGGGGCCTCACTGGATTTGTAGCCCTTTTGTACCAAGAGGACGGGTGATGGCTGCTCTGCTGCACGCTCGTCCGATCTCGACCCGAAAGCCGCGGCCGGCCTGGCGCCGGCTCCTGCGCGCCTGCGCCATGGCGGTCCTTGCCGCGGTGCTGGCCTGCGGCCTCGAGGCCGTGCCGGCCGCCGCGCAGGTCCTCACCTTCCCCGAGCGCGCCCCGCCGTTGCCGAAGCCGCAGCGGCCGGCCGGCGCCGACGACCAGATGCTGCTGCAGGCGCGCGAGATCGACTACGACTATGTCAACCACCGCGTCTCCGCGGTCGGCAACGTGCAGATGTATTTCGGCGGCTCCTCGCTGCAGGCCGACCGCGTGGTCTACGACCAGAACACCAAGCGCCTGCGCGCCGAGGGCAATGTCCGGCTCACCGAGCCCGACGGCAAAATCACGTATGGCGAGATCATTGACCTGTCGGACGATTACCGCAACGGCTTCGTCGATTCGCTGCGGCTCGATGCGCCCGACCAGACGCGGCTTGCCGCGCAGCGCGCCGAGCGCACCGAGGGCAACTTCACCACCTTCCACAACGGCGTCTACACCGCCTGCGAGCCGTGCCGCGACGACCCCAAGAAGCCGCCGCTGTGGCAGGTCAAGGCGGCGCGCATCATCCACGACCAGGGCGAGCGCATGATCTATTTCGAGGACGCCAACCTCGAATTCTTCGGCAAGTCGATCGCCTATCTGCCCTATCTGTCGACGCCCGACCCGACGGTGAAGCGCAAGACCGGCATGCTGCTGCCGATGGTGACCTCGACCACCAAATACGGCGTCGGGCTCGAAGTGCCCTATTACTGGGCGCTGGCGCCGAACTATGACGCGACGATCGCGCCGATGATCACCACTAAGCAGGGGCCGCTGCTGCAGGGCGAGTTCCGCCAGCGCTTCAACGAAGGCGCCTATGCGATCCGTGCGGCGGGTCTCTACCAGCTCAATCTCAATCCGTTCCAGCGCTCGGACGGAACGACGACGCCCGGCTATCGCCATTTCCGCGGCAGCATCGAGAGCACCGGCAAGTTCGCGCTCACCGACAAGTGGGTGTGGGGCTGGGATGCCATCGCGCTGACCGACAAGACCTTCATCCAGGACTACCGGCCGAGCCTGTCGCGCTATCGCACCGCGACCAACATCCTCGAGACCGGATTCACCGAAGGCGTCTCGCAAGCCTATCTGTCCGGCCGCGGCGAGCGCAGCTATTTCGACATGCGCTCGATCTACTATTACGGCTTCTCGGAATTCGACAATCAGAGTCAGATTCCGGTGATCCATCCGGTGCTCGACTACGCCTACACCTTCAACTACCCGGTGCTCGGCGGCGAGCTCGGCTACAAGGTGAACTTCACCAGCCTCACCCGCAATTCGGCCGACTTCGATCCGATCAGCACCATCGCGACGCAGAACAATCTGTGCATCTCCGGCGCCGATCCGGCGCGCAAGCTTCCCGCCAACTGCCTGCTGCGCGGCGTGCCCGGCAACTACACCCGCCTGTCGGCGGAGGCGCACTGGAAGCGCGCCATCACCGACCAGTTCGGCCAGGTGTGGACGCCGTTCGCCTCGGTACGCGCCGACGTGGCGCAGAGCTCGATCCGCAGCGAGCCGGGCGTGTCCAACTACCTGCCGACCGGCGAGAACGCGCTGTTCCGCGCGATGCCGACGGTCGGCCTCGAATACCGCTATCCGTTCATCAACGTGCAGTCCTGGGGCACGCAGACCTTCGAGCCGATCGCGCAAGTGATCGCGCGGCCGAACGAGACCGGCGCCGGGCGGTTCCCGAACGAGGACGCGCAGAGCCTGGTGTTCGACGACAGCAACCTGTTCCGCGTCGACAAATATTCGGGCTGGGATCGCGCCGAGGGCGGCGGCCGCGCTAATATCGGCGTGCAATATACCGCGCAGTTCAACCAGGCCGGTTTCTTCAACGCGCTGTTCGGGCAGTCCTATCACCTGTTCGGACAGAACTCGTTCGCGGTCGGCGGCCCGACCAACACCGGTCTCGACAGCGGTCTCGACACCCGGCGCTCCGACTATGTCGCGCGCGTGTCCTATCAGCCCGACCGCATCTATACCTTCACCACGCGCGCGCGCTTCGACGAGCAGAGCTTCGCAGTGCGCCGCTTCGAGACCGAGGCCCGCGCCAATCTCGGCCGCTGGAGCGGCTCGGTGCTCTACGGCAGCTACGACGCGCAGCCGGAACTGGGCTTCCTCGAGCGCCGCCAGGGCGTGCTCGGCGCCGCCTCCTACAAGATCGACGCCAACTGGGTCATCAGCGGCGCCGCGCGCTACGACATCAATGCCAACAAGCTGAGCCAGACCCAGATCGGGCTCGGCTATGTCGACGATTGCTTTATCCTCGCGCTCAACTACATCACCGACTATACTTACAGCGGCAACGCCACCTCCGATCACCGGATCATGTTCCAGATCGGGCTGCGCACGCTCGGCGGCACCGCAGTGAGCCAGGCCGTCGGCGGCCCATGACCGTGGTCGATGATCGATCACATCACCATGATCGCATTGCGCAGGATCGCGCCTGCAGCGGACATCACGGAACGAGTCTCATGATGACGAGGCACACCCGCACTGCATCGCACATTCCCGGCGTCCGGCTGCGGCGCGCGGTGCTCGTCGCCGCGCTGCTGCTCGGCCTCGCCGCCGTCGCGGCGCCGCGTCCCGCCGCGGCGCAGGTGGTGGCGATCGTCAACGGCCTGCCGATCACCTCCCTCGACATCGAGCAGCGCGAGCGCCTCGAGCGGCTGTCGGCGCAGAAGCCGATAACGCGCGACCAGGCACTCAAGCTGCTGATCGATGACAAGCTCAAGATCACCGTCGCCAAGCGCTACGGCCTCGATCCCAGCGACGCCGAGATCGACGCGAGCTTCGCCCAGATCGCGCAGCGCACCCGGCAGACGCCCGAGCAATTCACCCAGACGCTGGCGCGCGCCGGCATTTCCGCCAATGCGCTGAAGTCGCGCATTCGCGCCGACATGGTCTGGCAGCAATTGATCCGCGGCAAGTTCGGCGCCTCGCTGCAGGTCAGCGAAGGCGAGCTCGCCAATGCGATGGCGACCGACGACAAGGACAAAGGGAAGGACGAGGTCGGCTATTATTATACGCTGCGCCCGATCGTGGTGATCGTGCCGCGCGGCTCGAGCGATGTGACGATCGACAGCAAGCGGCGCGAGGCGGAGGCGATCCGCTCCCGGTTCCAGGACTGCACGACCGGGCTCGCCATGGCGCGCGGCCTGCGCGACGTCGCGGTGCGCGATCCGGTGCGGCGCAGCTCCGCCGACCTGTCGCCGCAGTTGCGCGAGATCCTGAGCAAGCTCGAGGTCGGCCGCGTCACCGCGCCGGAGCCGACGCCGCAGGGCCTCGAAATGTTCGCGCTCTGCGAGAAGAGGCCGACCAAGACCGAGAGCCCGGAAAAGCGCGCGCTCAAGGAAAAGCTGTACACCCAACGGTTCGAGCGGGAAGCCAAGAAGTTCCTGGAGGAGACCCGCCGCTCCGCCATTATCGAGTACCGGTGAGCGATGGCGTCCCAGCCGCTCCCGCTCGCAGTCACCTTCGGCGAACCGGCCGGCATCGGCACCGACATCACCTTGCTGGCCTGGCAGGCGCGGCACCGGTTCTCGCTGCCGCCGTTCTACATGCTGGCCGATCCGGAGGCGCTGGCGCGGCGCGCCCGCCTTCTCAACCTCGCGGTGCCGCTGGCGCGCTGCGAGCCCGGCACCGCCGCAGCGATGTTCGCGCGCGCGCTGCCGGTGGTGCCGCTCGGGCTGACCGCGACCGCGGAGCCGGGTCACCCGGATGACACCAGCGCGCCGGCCGCGATCGCCTCGATCCGGCTGGCGGTCGATGACGTCATCGCCGGACGTGCCAGCGCCGTGGTCACCAATCCGGTGGCCAAGAACGTGCTCTACCGCGCCGGCTTTCCCGATCCCGGCCACACCGAGTTCCTGGGCCGGCTGGCCAAGGAAAAGACCCGCCAGCCGGCGCATCCGGTGATGATGATCTGGTCGCCGGAGCTCGCGGTGGTGCCGGTCACCATCCACCAGCCACTGCGCGAGGTCGCCGACACGCTCACCACCGACATGATCGTCGAGATCGGCCGCATCGTCGCCCATGACCTGGCGCAGCGCTTCGGCATCGCGCGGCCGCGGCTCGCGGTCGCCGGACTCAATCCGCACGCCGGAGAGGACGGCACCATCGGTGGCGACGATCGCGACATCATCGCGCCCGCGGTGCGTAAGCTCGTCGCCGAAGGCATCGACGCGCGCGGGCCGTTTCCGGCCGACACCATGTTCCATGCCGCGGCGCGCGCCGAATACGATGCGGCGCTGTGCATGTATCACGACCAGGCGCTGATCCCGGTGAAGACGCTAGCGTTCGACCACGCCGTCAATGTCACCCTCGGCCTGCCCTTCGTGCGCACCTCGCCCGACCACGGCACCGCCTTCGCGGTCGCAGGCTCGGGCCGCGCCAATCCGAACAGCCTGATCGAGGCGATCCGGCTCGCGGCCCGGCTGACGGCGCATGCGCCGGCGCTGGCGCCGGCTTCATGAGCGCGCCGCTCGACGACCTTCCGCCGTTGCGCGAAGTGATCCGCCGGCACGATCTGCGCGCCCGGAAATCGCTCGGACAGAATTTCCTGCTCGATCTCAACCTGACGGCGCGGATCGCGCGCGCGGCGGAGCCGCTCGCCGGCGCCAGCGTGGTCGAGGTCGGCGCCGGGCCCGGCGGGCTGACGCGGGCGCTGCTCGCGCTCGGCGCCGCGCGGGTGATCGCGATCGAGCGCGACGAGCGGGCGCTGGCGGCGCTCGGCGAGATCGCCGCGCATTATCCCGGCCGGCTCGAGATCGTCGCCGGCGACGCGCTCAGCATCGATCCACGGCCGCTGATCGGCGCCGGTCCGGTGCGGGTGGTCGCCAACCTGCCCTACAACATCGCGACACCGCTCCTGATCGGCTGGCTCACCGTCGAGCCATGGCCGCCGTGGTACGATCGGCTGGTGCTGATGTTCCAGCGCGAGGTCGCCGAGCGCATCGTCGCCGGACCGGACGACAAGGCCTATGGCCGCCTCGCGGTGCTCGCCGGCTGGCGCTGCGAGGCCCGCATCCTGTTCGACGTCGCGCCGAGCGCCTTCGTGCCGCCGCCCAAGGTGACCTCCTCGGTGGTGCGGCTCGTGCCGCGCGCGACACCCCTGCCCTGCGATGCCGCGCTGCTCGAGCGGGTCACCGCGGCGGCGTTCGGACAGCGCCGCAAGATGCTGCGGCAAAGCCTGAGAAGCCTTGGCGTCGACCCGCAGCCGCTACTCGCGGAGGCTGGCCTCGCGCCGACCGCGCGCGCGGAGGAGATTCCGGTCGCAGGCTTCGTCGCGCTGGCGCACGCGCTCGCCAATATGTGGTCAAGCGCCGCCGTCTCAGATATGTGACTGCAGGTCGCGCACGAAGGCCGTCAGGCCGGTCTGGCGGTCGCGCTTGAGCCGCTCCGCAGCCAGAATGGCGCGGACATCGTCGAACGCCTGCGCCACGTCGCGGTTGATGACGACATAGTCGTATTCGGCCCAGTGGCTCATCTCGTCGGCGGCTTTGCTCATGCGCTGGCGGATCACCGCATCGTCGTCCTGCGCGCGCGTGCGCAGCCGCTGCTCCAAATCCGGGATCGACGGCGGCAGTACGAACACGCTGACCAGATCGCGGTCCGCCTTCTCGCGCAATTGCTGCGTGCCCTGCCAGTCGATGTCGAACAGCACGTCCTTGCCCGCGGCCAGCGTCGCCTCGACCGGCGCGCGCGGCGTGCCGTAGCAGTTGCCGAACACCTCGGCCCATTCCAGGAGGTCGCCGCGCGCCACCATGGCATCGAACCGCGCCCGGTCGATGAAATGATAGTCGCGGCCGTCCTCCTCGCCGCGGCGCGGCTTGCGTGTCGTCACCGATACCGACAGCGCGATGCCGCCGTCTTCCTGCAGCAGCCGGCGCGACAGCGTGGTCTTGCCGGCGCCGGACGGCGATGACAGCACCAGCATCAGGCCGCGCCGGGCGACGCCGGACGGAGGCACCGGAGTGGCAGCTTGCGCGCTCATTCGAGGTTCTGCACCTGCTCGCGGAACTGCTCGACCACGCTCTTGAGCTCGAGCCCGATATTGGTGAGCTCGACATCGTTCGATTTCGAACACAGCGTGTTAGCTTCGCGGTTGAGCTCCTGCGACAGGAAATCGAGCTTGCGGCCGGCAGGCCCGCCCGCGGCGATGAGCTTCTGCGCCTGCGCGACATGGGCGTTGAGCCGGTCGAGCTCCTCGCGGATATCTGCCTTGGAGGCGAGCAGCAGGGCCTCCTGGTGCAGCCGGTCCGGATCGAAGCGCGCCGGCTGGTCGAGCAGCGCCGCGACCTGCTCGGCGAGGCGCGCCTTCACCGCCTCCGGCTTGCGGCCGGGCGCGTCCTCGGCGCGCTTGGCCAGCACGGCGATAGCGGCGAGCCGGTCGGCGAGGATGCGGAACAGCGCGGCACCTTCCTCGCGGCGCATGGCGACGAGCGCCGCCAGCGCCTGGTCGAAGCCGGCGATGATCGCCGCCTCCGCGGCCAGGCGCTCGTCTTCGCGCTCGTCGGTGTCGCTGACCTCCATCACGCCCTTGAGCGCGAGGATGCCGTCGAGCCGCGGCGCGGCGGCGTCGATCTTGCCGTCGAGTCCCTTCAGCGCCGCGATCACCGCCGCCAGCACCGGCTCGTTGATGCGCACAGTCGGCACCACGCCTTTGCGCTCAACGGTCAGGGTGGCGTAGATGGTGCCGCGCGCCAGCGCCTCGGCCGCGCGCTTGCGGACCGGCGGCTCCACCGCATCCCAGCCCGGCGGCAGCCGCAGCCGGACATCGAGCCCCTTGGCGTTGACCGACTTGATCTCCCAGGCCCAGGCATAGGCGCCGCTCACGCCGTGGCTGCGCGCAAAGCCGGTCATGCTCGACAAGGCCATCAGAGTCGTCCGTACGGATCCGCGAATCCGCGCGACCTTAGAGCATCAATCCGCAAAGAGGAAACCGGGCTTGCCGCTATCGCGCGGTGCCGCGTAGGCCGGGCGGCGACGGCGGCAAAGGCGGCGGCACGGCGGGCGGCGCGACCGCCGGCACCTGCGGCGCAGCGGCAGCGGGCGCCATTTCGCGCTCCAGCACCCGCAGCCGCGCCACGTTGCGCTGATGCTGCTCGTAGGTGTCGGAGAAGGCATGGCCGCCGGTGCCGTCAGCGACGAAGTAGAGTTCCTTGGTGCGCGCCGGATTGGCGGCGGCCTCCAGCGAGGCGCGGCCGGGATTGGCGATCGGGCCAGGGGGCAGGCCGTCGATCACATAGGTGTTGTAGGGCGTCGGCTGCTCGATCTCGCTGCGCAGGATCGGCCGGCCGAGCGCGCCCTTGCCGCCGGTGAGACCGTAGATGATGGTCGGATCGGACTGCAACCGCATACGGTTCTTCAGCCGGTTGACGAACACCGAGGCGACGCGGGTGCGCTCGTCGGGCCGTCCGGTCTCTTTCTCGATGATCGAGGCCAGGATGACGAGCTGCTCCGGTGTCTTGATCGGCAGATCCGGGCTGCGGCGCTCCCACACCTCCTGCAGCACGCGGCGGTGCGCCTGCTGCATGCGCTGGATGACCTGCTCGCGCGGCGTGCCGCGGTTGATCTTGTAGCTCTCCGGCAGCAGCGTGCCCTCACGCGGGATTTCCTTGATGGGGCCGGTCAGGAGATCGTTCTCAAGGAGCCGCGCCACGATCTGTTCGGACGTCAATCCTTCCGGCACCACGAACAGGTGCTGCACAACGCGGCCCTCGGCGATGGTGTCGAGCACGTCGCCGAGGCTCGCCTGCTTCGGGAACTCGTATTCGCCGTACTTCAGACCCTCGCCGCGCAGCTTGAGCAGGATCGCGCCGCCGATGAACACGGCCGGCTGGTCGATCACGCCTTCGCGCACTAAGAGGTCGGAAATGTCCTTGATACCGAGTCCGCGCGCGATGTTGACCGCCTTGGTCTCGGTCAGCGGACCGGGCTCTTGCATGCGCTGCTTGCCGACGAACACCGCGCCGGCAGCGGCCAGCGCGATCACTGCGAGGATGGTGAAGACGGCGTTGCCGGCGACGATCAGCGGATGCTTGGCCCGGCGCGAGCGGCGCGGCACCGGCACCGGCTCGGGCTCGAGCGCGGTGCGCGGACTCTTGGGCAACAGACGCCCACCCGACAGTGGCGTGCCGGAACTGCCATGGCCGTCTTGGGTCGGCGGCGTGTTGATGTTCACCGGTCTCTTTCCGCTGGCAACGCAAACAGGGCAGACATAGACAGAGTTCGACGAGCTTCGGCAACAACCTGGACGATCAGCTCGGACGGCCTGGCCGCGAAGGGTCGGATTCGTCCGGTCCGCAGCCTACGATCGATTATGGCGAAAGCTGGGGACGAAGGCCACCGCGGCCCGCATCACCCGTCATAGCGGCGGAAGACCAGCGAGGCATTGGTCCCGCCGAAGCCGAAGGAGTTCGACAGCGCGATATTGATCTCGCGCTTGCGAGCCTGGTGCGGAACGAGATCGATCGGCGTCTCGACCGACGGATTGTCGAGATTGATGGTCGGCGGCGCGATGCCGTCGCGAATCGCCAGGATCGAGAAGATCGCCTCGACCGCGCCGGCGGCCCCGAGCAGATGGCCGACGCAGGATTTGGTCGAGGACATCGAGACCCGCGCCGCGGCATTGCCGAGGAGCCGCTGCACCGCGCCGAGCTCGATCTCGTCGCCCATCGGCGTCGAGGTGCCGTGCGCGTTGATATAGTCGATCTCGTCGGCGCTGACGCCGGCGCGCTTGATCGCCGCGCTCATGCAGCGATAGGCGCCGTCGCCATCGGGCGCCGGCGCGGTGATGTGGAAGGCGTCGCCGGACAGGCCGTAGCCGATCACCTCGCCATAGATCTTGGCGCCGCGCGCCTTGGCGTGATCGAGCGCCTCGAGCACGACCACGCCGGCGCCCTCGCCCATCACGAAGCCGTCGCGATCCTTGTCATAGGGTCGCGAGGCGCGCGCGGGATCATCGTTGAAACCGGTCGAGAGCGCCCGCAGCGCCGAGAAGCCGGCGAGCGAGATGCGGTTGACCGGAGATTCCGCGCCGCCCGCCACCATGACATCGGCATCGCCGAGCGCGATCAGCCGGCTGGCGTCGCCGAGCGCGTGGGCGCCGGTCGAGCAGGCGGTGACCACGGAATGGTTCGGCCCCTTCAATCCGTGCTGGATCGAGACATAGCCGGAAGCGAGATTGATGATGCGGCCGGGAATGAAGAACGGCGAGACGCGGCGCGGGCCGCGTTCGTGCAAGGTCACCGCGGTCTCGGCGATGCCCTCGATGCCGCCGATGCCGGAGCCGATCAGCACTCCGGTGCGCGCCTGATCCTCTGCGCTTGTCGGCTTCCAGTCGGCATCCTGCAGCGCCTGGGTCGCCGCGCAGATCGCGAACACGATGAACTCGTCGACCTTGCGCTGCTCCTTCGGCTCCATCCACTGGTCGGCGTTGAAGGTGTCGTTGCTGCCGTCGCCGCGCGGAATCTGGCAAGCGATCTTGCACGGCAGGTCGGAGACTTCGAAGCGGTCGACGCGCTTGGCGCCGCTCTCGCCCTTCACCAGGCGTCGCCAGGTCGCCTCGACGCCGCAGCCGAGCGGCGAGACCATCCCCATGCCAGTGACAACGACACGCCGCAATTGGGGGGTCTCTCTCAAGCGTCAACACTCCCGGCGCCACGCAGCATCGGTCTCAACCCTTGCAGAAGCTTGCCTTGCAGAAGCTTTGCGGAGACTGCAGCGCGCTCAGCTCTTGGCCTCTTGGACGTCAGCTCTTCGCGTTCTTCTCGAGGAATTTGACGGCATCGCCGACGGTGAGAATGGTTTCCGCGGCATCGTCCGGGATTTCGCAACCGAACTCTTCCTCGAACGCCATCACCAGCTCGACCGTATCCAGACTGTCGGCGCCGAGATCGTCGATGAAGCTTGCGCTTTCAACGACCTTCTCGGGCTCCACCCCCAAGTGCTCCACGACAATCTTCTTTACCCGCTCGCTGATGTCACTCATCGTTCCGTCCTCGTCATTTTGGATTGGGCTCGACGGTTAAGCGAGCCGGGGTCCGGTTAACATACTTCAATTTCATTGACCAGCAAGGCCGCCCATGGGCCTCGGGACAAGCCCGAAAGCCCTGAGCCGACAAAGAGATGGGTCTCATATCATCGCCATGCCGCCGTTGACGTGCAGTGTCTGTCCGGTGATGTAGCCAGCTTCATCCGAGGCCAGGAACACCGCCGCCGCAGCGACGTCCTCGGCGCTGCCGAGCCTACCGGCGGGCACGCGGCCGAGGATCGCCTCGCGCTGCTTGTCATTGAGCTTGTCGGTCATCGGCGTCGCGATGAAGCCGGGCGCGATGCAGTTGGCAGTGACATTGCGTTTGGCATATTCCGCCGCCACCGACTTCATCATCCCGATCATGCCGGCCTTGGCCGCGGTATAGTTGCCCTGCCCCGGATTGCCGGTGACACCGACCACCGAGGTGATGCCGACGAGGCGCCCGTATTTGCGGCGCATCATGGTTTTCACCGCAGCCCGCGCCAGACGGAAGGTCGCCGTCAGATTGACGGCGATGACGCGGTCCCAGTCCTCGTCCTTGAGCTGCACGAACAGATTGTCCCGGGTGATGCCGGCATTGGCGACGAGGATGTCGAGCTTGCCCATCGCCGCCTCGCTGTCCGGCACCAGCTTTTCGACCGCCGCGGCGTCGGCGAGATCGCAGGGCAGCACGTGGACCCGCGCGCCGAGCTCACCGGCAAGCACGTCGAGCGCATCGCGCCGCGTGCCGGAGATCGCGACGGTGGCGCCCTGGCGATGCAACGCGCGCGCGATCGCGCCGCCGATGCCGCCGCTGGCGCCGGTGACGAGCGCGGTCTTGCCGGTCAGATCGAACATGCTCATCCCCTCCGCCTAGGCCGGCGCCTGTCCCCGCGCCGCCTTGAAGGCAGCGATATCCTCCGGCGTGCCGACCGGAGTGCCGGTGGCGCCGTCGGCGATCCGCTTGACCAGCCCGCTCAGCACCTTGCCGGCGCCGACCTCATAGAACGTGGTGACGCCTTGCGCCGCCATATAGGCCACGGATTCGCGCCAGCGCACGGTTCCCGTCACCTGCTCCACAAGCAACGTCACGATCTCCGCCGGATCGGTGACCGGCTTGGCCAGCACATTGGTGACGACCGGCACCGCCGGCGCCTTGACCGCGACCTTGGCGAGCTCGGCCGCCATCACCTCGGCGGCAGGCTGCATCAGCGCGCAATGGAACGGTGCGGAGACCGGCAGCAGCATCGCGCGCTTGGCGCCTTTGGCCTTGGCGATCTCGCAGGCGCGCTCGACCGCGGCCTTGGTGCCTGAGATCACCACCTGGCCGCCGCCATTGTCGTTCGCGGCCTGGCAGATCTCGCCCTGCGCCGCCTCAAGAGCGGCCGCCGCCGCTTCCTCGAAGGCGAGCCCGATCAGCGCCGCCATGGCCCCGGTGCCGACCGGCACCGCCTTCTGCATGGCGCGGCCGCGCGTGCGCACCAGCCGCGCCGTGTCGGCGACCGACAGCGCGCCGGCCGCGGCCAGCGCCGAATATTCACCGAGGGAATGCCCGGCGACGAATTTGACGTCGCGCTTGAGGTCGAGGCCGGCTTCGGCCTCCAGCACCCGCAGCGCCGCCAGCGACACCGCCATCAGCGCCGGCTGGGTGTTTTCGGTCAGGGTCAGCGTCTCTGCCGGCCCCTCCCAGATCACCGTGGACAGTTTCTCGCCGAGCGCGGCGTCGACCTCCTCGAACACCGCCCGCGCCGGCGCGAACTGGTCAGCCAGCGCCTTGCCCATGCCAACGGTCTGGCTGCCCTGCCCGGGAAACACCAACGCGATCGCCATTTCGCCCCTCATCCCGGCCGGCGCGGCCGCCGGCGGTCAATTTCCGCGCGAGAGACACTGGGTTAACCCAACCTGTCAAGCGCGGCCGCCGGTAACCAACCGACAAGGATCGGCCTCTAGGGTCCCGCCCGGATCACCCGGGATGCCGTGCATGAGTGCTCTTGTGACCGAGGACGAGCTCAATCGCGCGCAGCAGGACCCCGAGTTCCGCCAGAAGCTGATGATGGACAAGCTCGATCTGCTGCTGGGGGAAATCGCCCGGTTGCGCGAGACCAAGCCGGCACCCGATTCCGACGTCGCCCGGCAGATCCGCGAGGGCGTCGATCTCGCGGTGAAGCTTGCCGACCTGCTGCAGAAGACCACCGAAAGCGGGAACCCGCGGGCGGCCTGAGCGGACCGCTATTGCGGTGCAACACGGCTTGCCTTTCCAGCCGATCCGGGCAATAACCCGCGCCGTGTCGTCAGTCCCGGCCGGGAGCTGAACGGACGGCCGCCTTCCGCTGAATGCCAATGGGCCTCGGCGGCTGCGGCAGGACCCTCAAGGTCCGGCGTCCCGTGTTCCCGCCTTCTGAGCATTCGAGCCTTTCCCGACAGGTTCGAGGGGCTTTGCGCCGGGGCGGCGTCCTGTGACGAGAGGAAAGGAAATCCATGCCGCTCTACGAGCACGTCTTTCTTGCGCGCCAGGACCTCAGCGCGCAGCAGGTCGAAGACCTGACCAAGCAGTATTCCGGGGTCATCGAGCAGATGGGCGGAAAGGTCACCAAGACCGAATATTGGGGCGTCAAGTCCCTCGCCTACCGCATCCAGAAGAACCGCAAGGCGCATATGACGCTGCTCAATGTCGACGCGCCGGCAGCGGCGCTCGGCGAGGTCGAGCGCCAGGAGCGCCTCAGCGAGGATGTGCTGCGCTATCTTACGGTGCGCGTCGAGGAGCTGGAGGAAGGCCCCTCGGCGATGATGCGCAAGGCTGATCGCGACCGCGAACGCGACGACCGCTTCGGCGGCGAGCGGTTCGGCGGCGGTGGCGGTCGCTTCGAGCGCGGCGACCGGCCGCGGCGCGAGCGCGAGGAGCGCACTGAAACCACCACGGTGGAGGAATAAGCCATGGCCCTTGCAGCACAAGGCGCAGCCGCCGGCGGCCGCCGCCCGTTCTTCCGCCGCCGCAAGACCTGCCCGTTCTCGGGCGCCAATGCGCCGAAGATCGACTACAAGGACGTCAAGCTGTTGCAGCGCTACATCTCCGAGCGCGGCAAGATCGTGCCGAGCCGCATCACCGCGGTGTCGGCGAAGAAGCAGCGCGAACTGGCCAAGGCGATCAAGCGCGCGCGCTTTCTCGGCCTGCTGCCCTACGTGATCGGCTGATCGCCGCCGGCTGACGGCCACAACGCAACGCGGCGTCCGGACGGTCCGGGCGCCGATGGTTGGGACGGACGACGATCCGTCCCTAACCGCTCCTTCGGCGGGACAGCTCGTGATGATGACGCTCCTTCCCATCGGACTGCTCGGCATCGGGCTCGGCGCAGGCGCTGCGGCGGCGCTGCTGTTCGCGTCGGTGAAATCGGGCGCGCTGCTCTCAGTGTTCCTGTTCTACCTGGCGCCGCTGCCGATCCTGATCGCCGGGCTCGGCTGGAGCCATGTCGCCGGGCTGATCGCTGCGGTCAGTGCCGCCCTCGCGCTCGGCCTCGCCTTCGGCTGGGCCTTCTTCCTGGCATTCCTCGTCGGCGCCGGCCTGCCCGGCTGGTGGCTCGCCTATCTGGCGATGCTGGCGCGGCCGTCCGCCGCCGGCGATGTCGCGCTCGAATGGTATCCGCCCGGCCGGCTGGTGGCGTGGTCGGCACTGCTCGGCGCTGCGGTGGTGATCGTCGCGATCCCGACCTTCGGCACCGATGAGGCGAGCTTCACCGCGGCGCTGCGCGCCGGCTTCGAGCGGCTGCTGCGGGTGCAGGGCGAGAGGCCGGGCACCACCGGCGACACCATCGCCGGCGTCGATACCGCGCGCCTGATCGATTTTCTGGTGGCGGTGATCCCGCCGACCGCCGCGGTGCTGGCGACGCTGACCAATGTGGTCAATCTCTGGCTTGCCGGCCGGGTGGTGAAATTCTCCAATCGCCTGCGCCGGCCGTGGCCGGATCTGCCGGCCATGACGATCCCGATGCCGGTCGCGGGCTTGCTGCTCGCCGGCATCGTGCTGTCGCTCATCGGCGGCCTGATCGGCATCGCCGCCACCGCGTTGACCGCGAGCCTACTGATGGCGTTCGGCATTCTCGGCTTCGCGGTGCTGCATGCGATCACCCGCGGAATGCCGAGCCGACCGTTCGTGCTGTCGGGCGCCTATGCCGCGACGCTGTTCTTCGGCTGGCCGATGCTGGCGATGACGCTGCTCGGCCTCGCCGAGACCGCTTTCGATATCCGCGCGCGACTCGCGCGCCGGCGCGGCGGACCGCCGTCCGCTCCGCATTCATCGTGAACCCGGACCATCAGGAACACATCGAGGAGATCATCAGATGGAAGTGATTTTGTTGGAGCGTGTCGGCAAGCTCGGCCAGATGGGTGACGTCGTGCGCGTCAAGGACGGCTATGCCCGCAACTTCCTGCTGCCGCGCAACAAGGCGCTGCGCGCCACCAAGGACAACAGGGCCAAGTTCGACAGCATGAAGGCCGAGCTTCAGGCCAGGAACGAGGCGCAGAAGGGCGAGGCCGGCAAGCTCGCCGCCAAGTTCGAGGGCAAGTCGCTCACCATGCTGCGGCAGGCGTCCGACGTGGGTCAGCTCTATGGCTCGGTGACGCCGCGCGACATCGCCACCGCGCTGTCCGACGACGGCACGCCGGTGAGCCGCTCGCAGGTCGTGCTCAACGCGCCGATCAAGCTCATCGGCCAGTACAAGGTGCCGATCGAGCTGCACCCGGAGGTCGAGGTCATCGTCACCGTCAATGTCGCGCGCAACGAGGATGAGGCCGAGCGGCTCAAGCGCGGCGAGAACGTCACGGTGCGCCGTCAGGAGACCGACGAGGAGACCGAGCGCGCCGCTGCCGCGCAGGCGGCGCGGGAATTGTTCGAGCCCGGCGTCGCCGAGGTCACCGAGGCCGCGAACCCGGCCGACGCCGCGCCGGACGGCGAGCAGGCGTAACGGAATCCCGCGGCCTCAGTCCGCCGGCTTCTCCGGCGGACTGGCTGGCGGACTTGTCGACGGACTTGCCGACGGACTTGCCGACGGACTTGCCGACGGACTTGCCGCAGGACTTGCCGCCGGACCTGCCGGCTTCGAGTCCGCGGCCGCCGGAGACGGCTCGGACTTTGGCTCGGATGCCGGCGCGCGCTTCGGCTCCGGCGATGCCGCGGCCGGCGTCGGTGCTTCCGCCGGCTTCGGCTCGGCAGGTTTGGATTCGGCGGGCCGTGCCGTATCGGCAGGCTTCGCCTCGGCAGGCTTGGTTTCCGCCGGCTTAGTTTCCGCCGGCTTGGCTTCGGCGGGCGCGGCCTGGGCCGGCTCCCCGCGCCGGCTGCGGGCGCGCGTTGCGGCCGGATGCGACGGCACCCGTTCGGCCGCCGCCTTGCTTTCGTCGGGCGCCGTTTCGCGGCCGCGGCGCCGCTGCGCCGGCTCGCCCTGCCCGGCGGCGAGCCGGACCAGATAATCCGCGAGCACGCCCGCTGTCTCGCGGCTCGACGTGTAATGCTCGCGCAGGAACGCCGCGAGTTCGCGCGGCCCGCTCTTGACCAGCGACCGCGGCGTCTTGTGGCACGGCGCGCAATCCGAGGCGTAGAGCTGGGCGCCGGACTTCCCGGCATCGATCATGGTCTGCGCCTGCGCCGGCAGGACTGCGGTGAGCGCCACACCGGCCCACAGGACGATTCGTGCAAAGACTGGCATGTGATCTCTCATTGCAGAGCGGCTGCCCCCGGCAATGCCCCTCTCTTCCCCGGAGCAATACAGGATTCCCCCGGCCGCGGAAGTCCGGGCCGGCATCGTTCCCCCGGCCAGCGCATGCCCGGGTTAAACGCCCCGCATTGCCGGCTGTGCGGATAGCTGTTTAGATATAGTTGCGCGAACACGTTTGTGGGTTCGACGTTGTGTCCGATTGGCCGGCATGATCGCCGGCGTATCGATTGGGTCGCGGCTGATGGACCGGTTGCTGCAGCGATTGCTGAACTTCTACTTCCGAAGCGGATCGGTACGGATCACCACCGCCAGCGGCCAGACCTTCACCTGCGGCGACGGCACCGGCCAGCCGATCGCGGTCCGCTTCCTGTCGCGCCGCGCGCAGTGGGCGTGCGTGCTCGACCCTGAGCTCAAGCTCGGCGAATCCTATATGGACAGCCTGCTGCGCATGGAACAGGGCTCGATCGCCGACCTGTTGGCGATCGGCATGCGGCAGAACAGCCTGGTGATCCCGACCTGGGCGCGGCCGCTCTGGGCGCTGCGGCTGCTGCTGCGGCCGATCCAGCAGTTCAACCGCCGCCGACGCTCGCGCCGCAACGTCGCGCATCATTACGACCTCGACGGCCGGCTCTACTCCTTGTTCCTCGACGCCGACCGGCAATACAGCTGCGCCTATTTCGAGACGCCCGACCAGTCGCTCGACGACGCCCAGCTCGCCAAGAAGCGCCACATCGCCGCCAAGCTGCGGCTGTCGGCCGGCCAGCAGGTGCTCGACATCGGCTGCGGCTGGGGCGGCCTCGGGCTCTACCTCGCCGAGACCGCCAACGTGTCGGTCACCGGCGTCACCCTGTCCGAGGAGCAGCACCGTGTCGCCAACGCGCGGGCCGCCGAGGCGGGCCTCGCCGGCCGTGCCCAGTTCAAGATGACCGACTACCGCGACGTCGCATCGCGCTTCGACCGCATCGTCTCCGTCGGCATGTTCGAGCATGTCGGCGCCGGCTTCTACAACCAGTTCTTCCGCAAATGCGCGGCGCTGCTGAAAGACGACGGCGTCATGCTGCTGCATTCGATCGGCCGCTCGGAAGGTCCCTCCTACACCAATCCGTGGATCGCCAAATACATCTTCCCCGGCGGCTATATTCCGGCGCTGTCCGAGGTGCTGCCGGCGATCGAGCGCGCCGGGCTCCTCGTCACCGACATCGAGATCCTGCGGCTGCATTATGCGCAGACGCTGAAGGCCTGGCGCGAACGCTTCCTCGCCCACCGCGAGCAGATCGAGCGCATCTATGACGAGCGTTTCGTGCGGATGTGGGAGTTCTATCTCGCCGCCTCCGAGATGGCGTTCCGCGAGCAGGCGATGATGGTGATGCAAATCCAGCTCACCAAGCGCCAGGACATTGTGCCGATCACGCGCGATTATATCGCGCAGGAGGAGGCACGGCTGCGGCGCCAGGAGCGCGACCGCACGCCGCCGGTCCGGCTGGCGGGCGAGTAAGTCAGCAACATTGTCCTGACCTCGTCGACCGTTTCCGGGATGCGTCAAGACCATCGGCGCGCTGCACTGAAATCTGTCCCGTTATTTTAGCGACCTCTGGGGATGAGCAAATCATCTGTCGCGTCGGAAAACGGATGGATGCTAGAGCAGGTTTGACAGGGCTGAAGCTGTGTATTTGCCACCGCTCATTCCCGCGCCTGCGGAAACCCCCACTTAAGAGTGGGTCCCGCTTTCGCGGGGGGACGAATGGTTGCAGGGACCGGCTCGGCTCAGGTCAGACCGCGCTTTGGAACCAACTTCCGTCAAATTCGCCGCGATCAAATCGTTCATGTCGCCCATCGATTCGCTGGCCCGCAAGCAGGCGGAACCGCCTGTCCCCGCCTACCGCACTGCTCCGCACAACATTGAGGCGGAGCAGCAGCTCCTGGGCGCGATCCTCGTCAACAACGAGGCGTTCTATCGGGTCTCGGATTTCCTCGAGCCGCGGCATTTCTTCGAGCCGCTGCATCAGAAGACCTTCGAGCTGATGACCGGGCTGATCCGTGCCGGCAAGGTCGCGACCCCGGTCACGCTGAAGACCTTCCTCGACGGCAATGTCGATATCGGCGGCATCACCGTGGCGCAGTATCTCGCCCGGCTCGCCGCCGAGGCCACCACCATCATCAATGCCGAGGACTACGGCCGCACCATCTACGACCTCGCGGTCCGCCGCGCGCTGATCCTGGTCGGCGAGGAGATGGTCAACACCGCCTTCGACGCGCCGGTCGACTTCGCCCCGCGCCTGCAGATCGAGGAGGCCGAGCGCCGGCTCTACGAGCTGGCCGAGACCGGGCGCTACGATGGCGGCTTCCAGCGCTTTGCGCAGGCGCTGACCACGGCGGTCGACATGGCCGCGCGCGCCTATCAGCGCGACGGCAAGCTGTCCGGGCTCGCCACCGGCCTCGACGATCTCGACCGCATGATGGGCGGGCTGCAGCCCTCCGATCTCATCGTGCTCGCCGGCCGTCCCGGCATGGGCAAGACCGCGCTCGCCACCAATATCGCCTATAACGTCGCCAAGGCCTGGCAGGGCGAGGTCCATCCCGACGGCCATACCCTCACCGTGCACGGCGGCGTGGTCGGCTTCTTCTCGCTGGAAATGTCGGCCGAGCAGCTCGCGACCCGCATCATCGCCGAGCAGACCGGCATTCCGTCGAGTCAGATCCGCCGCGGCGGCATCACCGAGGCCGATTTCGAGAAGCTCAAGGACCATTCGATCGAATTGCAGGGCCTGCCGCTCTATGTCGACGAGACCGGCGGCCTGTCGATCGCGCAGCTCGCCGCCCGCGCCCGCCGGCTCAAGCGACAGCGCGGGCTCGATCTCCTGGTGATCGACTATATCCAGCTCCTGCAGGGTTCCTCGCGGCGCAGCGCCGAGAACCGCGTGCAGGAGATCACCGAGATCACCACCAAGCTCAAGGCGCTGGCGAAGGAGCTCAACGTGCCGATCCTGGCGCTGTCGCAGCTCTCGCGTCAGGTCGAGAGCCGCGACGACAAGCGGCCGCAGCTGTCCGATCTGCGCGAATCCGGCTCGATCGAGCAGGACGCCGACGTGGTGCTGTTCGTCTATCGCGAGGAATATTATCACCAGATGCGTAAGCCGCTGGAGACCAACCGCGAGAAATTTGCGGAATGGCTCGCCGAGGGCGACAAGGTCCACGGCAAGGCCGAGGTCATTATCGGCAAGCAGCGCCACGGTCCGACCGGCACCGTCGAATTGCAGTTCGATGCCGCGATCACCCGCTTCGGCAACCTCGCGGATGCCAGCCGGCTGCCGGAGCCGATGGACTGACCCGCCGCATGGACGAACCCCGAAGCCGCGGGTTATGAGGGGTCATGTCCTCATCTGAGTCCGCAGCCGCGCCCGCGGCCGAGCCGCCTGCGCCGGAGATGACGGCGGGACCGCCCGCGGCAGAGGCCGGCGGGCTGCTCACCATCGATCTCGCCGCGATTGTCGCCAACTGGCGCACGCTGTCGCGCCGCGCCATGCCGGCGGAGTGCGCGGCCGTGGTCAAGGCGGACGGCTACGGCTGCGGTCTCGCGCAGGTCGGCGCGGCGCTGGCGCGCGCCGGCTGCCGCACCTTCTTCGTCGCCGATCTGAGCGAGGCGCGGCGGCTGCGGCCGCAGGTCGGCGACGCCGACATCTACGTGCTCGACGGCCTCCTGCCCGGCGCCGGGCCGGCTTTCGCCGAGATCAACGCGCGGCCCTGCATCGGCAGCCTGGTGGAGCTTGCCGAGTGGGACGCCTTCGTCGCGGGAAGCGGCTGGCGCGGCAGCATCGCGCTGCATGTCGACACCGGCATGAACCGGCTCGGCATTTCCGCTGCCGAAGCCGCGGCGGCGTCGACGCGCATCCGCTCCGAGCACCATGGCATCGCGCTGCTGATGAGCCATCTCGCCTGCGCCGACACGCCGGAGCATCCGCTCAACGACAAGCAGATCAAGCTGTTCCGCGAGATCCGGCTGCTCTATCGCGGCGTCCCGGCCTCGCTCGCCAACTCTTCCGGCATCTTTCTCGGCACAGCCGCGCATTGCGACATGGTGCGGCCCGGCGCCGCGCTCTATGGCGTCAATCCCACGCCCGGACGCAGCAATCCGATGCGCGCGGTGGTCGATCTGCGCGCACGCATTTTGCAGGTGCGCAACGTGGCGCGCGGCGAAAGCGTCGGCTATGGCGCGGCCTGGCCGGTCAGCCGCGCCGGCCGCATCGCGGTGGCCGCGATCGGCTATGGCGACGGCTTTCCCCGCGCCGCCGGCGCCGCCGATCATGCGCAGGGCGCGCAGGCGATCGTCGGCGGCCGGTTGTGCCGGCTCGCCGGCCGCGTCTCCATGGACCTGATCGCGATCGACGTCACCGACCTGCCGGAGGGCGCAGTGCGGCGCGGTGATCTCGCCACTCTCATTGGCGACGAGATCGGCGTCGACGATCTTGCCGAGGCCGCGCGCACCATCGGCTACGAGGTGCTGACCGGTCTCGGCCGCCGCTATCACCGCGTCTATCGGACAGCCTAGAGACGTCCGCGCCGCGGTCCGTCGCTGAAAATAAATCTATCGGTCCGCGGCAATCCTGATAGCCTCCCCCCGGTCAAAAAACTCAAAGGGGGGAATTCCCATGCGATTGTTCCGGAGCGTTCTCTATGGCGCCGCACTTCTGATCGGCGCATTCAGCGGCGTTTCTCATGCAGCCGATCCGATCCGGATCGGCTTTAGCATGTCGCTGACCGGCGGACTCGCGAGCGGCGGCAAGGCCGCGCTGCTCGCCTACGAAATCTGGCGCGATGAGATCAATGCCAAGGGTGGCCTGCTCGGCCGCAAGGTCGAGTTCGTCCATTACGACGACCAGTCCAACCCGGCCAATGTGCCGGCGATCTACACCAAGCTGTTGTCGGTCGATAAGGTCGACCTCGTCGTGTCCGGCTACGCCACCAACCAGATCGCGCCGGCGATGCCGGTGGTGATGCAGAAGAACATGGTGTTCCTCGCTTTGTTCGGCACCGCGGTGAACGAGAAGTTCAACTACGACAAATATTTCCAGATGCTGCCGAACGGCACGGATTCGGCGGGCGCCAATGCGCGTGGCTTCCTCGAAACCGCGATGACGATGAATCCCAAGCCGAAGACCATCGCGCTGGTCGCGGCCGATGCCGAATACGCGCAGAACACGGTGCGCGCCGCGCGCGCCATCGCCAAGGAGCTCGGCTTCGAGGTCGTCTACGACCGCAGCTATCCGCCGAGCACGGTGGATCTCGCGCCGATCGTGCGCTCGATCCAGGCGGCGAAGCCGGAGGTGGTCTATGTCGCCTCCTATCCCTCCGACTCGGTCGCGATGCTGCGCGCCGTCAGCGAGGTGAAGCTCGACGTGCGCATGTTCGGCGGCGGCATGATCGGGCTGGCTTACGCGCCGATCAAGTCGCAGCTCGGGCCGCTGCTCAACGGCGTCGTCACCTATGACGTCTATGCGCCAGAGCCGACCATGAAGTTTCCCGGCGTCGAGGACTTCCTCAAGCGCTATCAGGAGCGCGCGGCGTCGGCCGGCGTCGACGTGCTCGGCTATTTCCTGCCGCCGTTCGCCTATGCCGAGATGCAGATCCTTCACGAGGCGGTGACGAAGACCGGCGGGCTCGATCAGGACAAGATCGGCGCCTATATCCGCGACAACACCTTCAAGACCATCGTCGGCGACATCAAGTTCGCGCCCGGCGGCGAATGGGCGAAGTCGCGGGCGCTGTTCGTCCAGTATCAGAACATCGCATCGAACGACGTCAACCAGTTCCGCCAGTCCGGCAAGCAGGTGATCCTCTATCCGCCTGAGTTCAAGTCGGGACCGTTCGTCTATCCGTTCTCCGACATCAAGCGCTGAGACTGCGGAAGGCGCAGGACGGCCGCGCCGCCGTCCTGCGCCTGCGCTCAGACGATCGCGAAGGCCTCGATCTCGACCATGAATTCCGGACGCGACAGCCGGCTCACCTGGACGGTGGTGCTGGTCGGCAGCGCCTGCGCGAAATAGTGCATGCGCACGTCCTGGTGTTTGAAATACTCGTCCATGTCGGTGACATAGGTCGTCGTCCTCACCACATGGTCGAGCGTGGCGCCGGCAGCTTCCAGCGCATCCTTGATGTTCTCGCCGACCTGAACGATCTGCGCGCGCATGTCGCCCTTGCCGATGCTGTTGCCCTCGCGGTCACGCGGCGTCTGGCCGGCGACATAGATCTGCTTGTGATCGGCGGCGTGGACGACGATGACCTGCGAATAGAGCACCTGCTGGCCGTCCTTGCGGACGAACAGTTTCTCCGGCTGGATGCGTTCGCGCTTCAAGCTCATGATATCTTCTGCTCCCGGCTTGTGTGCAGCCCCCTGCGGGCCGGCCGCACTATGGCATCGCCGGCCGCCTTGTCCATTGCGGCACGACGCCATTGCGAGTCACCCGCGTTATCCGCCATGGTGGGACATGGCCAAGAGCAGCGCGAGCTTCGTCTGTCAGAACTGCGGCGCCGTTTACGGCCGCTGGCAGGGCAAGTGCGAAGCCTGCGGCGAGTGGAATACGCTGGTCGAGGAAGGCGCAGCGGCGCCGGTGCCGGGCGGTACGCGCGCGCCGCGCAAGGGCCGCGTCTTCCATCTCGAACCGCTGAGCGGCGCAACGCAGGAGGCGCCGCGCCTGCGCTCCGGCATCGCCGAGCTCGATCGTGTCACCGGCGGCGGCTTCGTGCGCGGCTCGGTGCTGCTGATCGCCGGCGATCCCGGCATCGGCAAATCGACACTGCTGATCCAGGCCGCGGCAGCGCTGGCCAAGGCCGGCCACCGCGCGGTCTACATTTCCGGCGAGGAAGCGGTGGCGCAGGTGCGGCTGCGCGCCGAGCGGCTCGGGCTTGCCGGCGCGCCGGTCGAGCTCGCTTCCGAGACTTCGGTCGAGGACATCCTCGCCACCATCGCCGAAGGCAAGACGCCGCGGCTCCTGATCATCGACTCGATCCAGACCATGTGGAGCAACGCGGTCGACAGCGCGCCCGGCACGGTGACGCAGGTGCGCGGCTCGGCGCAGGCGCTGATCCGCTATGCCAAGCGCTCCGGCGCGGCGCTGATGCTGGTCGGCCACGTCACCAAGGACGGCCAGATCGCCGGCCCGCGCGTGGTCGAGCACATGGTCGATGCGGTGCTGTCGTTCGAGGGCGAAGGCTCGCAACAGTTCCGCATCCTGCGCGCGGTGAAGAACCGCTTCGGCCCGACCGACGAGATCGGCGTGTTCGAGATGACCGGGCTCGGGCTGCGCGAGGTGTCGAACCCGTCCGAGCTGTTCCTGTCCGAACGCGACCTCGGCGCGCCCGGCACCGCGGTGTTCGCCGGCATCGAGGGAACCCGGCCGGTGCTGGTCGAGATTCAGGCGCTGGTGGCGCCGACCTCGCTCGGCACGCCGCGCCGTGCCGTGGTCGGCTGGGACGGCAGCCGGCTCGCCATGGTGCTGGCGGTGCTGGAGGCGCATTGCGGCGTCAAGCTCGGCGGCCACGACGTCTATCTCAACGTCGCGGGGGGCTTGCGCATCAACGAGCCCGCCGCCGACCTCGCCGCCGCCGCGGCGCTGGTGTCCTCGCTCGCCGGCGCGCCGCTGCCGGCCGATGCGGTCTATTTCGGCGAGATATCGCTGTCCGGCGCGGTGCGTCCGGTGGCCCACGGCGCGGCACGGCTCAAGGAGGCCGCCAAGCTCGGCTTCAAGCGCGCGGTGGCGCCGGATGCCGGCCGCGACGGCGGCGAGGCCGGGCTGGCGCTGACCGAGATCGGCAGTCTGACCACGCTGGTGGCGGACATCGCCGCGCGCGGCCGGCCGCCGGCCGCCAGACGGGCCTGACCCGCCTGCGTGTTGCGCATAGCGGCCGCGACGGGGGTGACGCCGCGCCGCCGGCCCGCTATACACGGCGCACCGGAAGCGGCCGCGCCGGCGTGCCGGACCTCCCGGGCGCCACTGGAAGGCACGTAACATCAAGGACTTGTCCGATGGCCTCGTCGAGTTCCGGGACTCACCGTTTTTGTCCGGATTCGCCTGCCGGCACTGAACCGGAGCCGGGTCGCGGCGGCGCCGTTTTGCGGGACTGACCGGCCGATGCCCTTCACGCTTCTCGACGTCATCCTGCTGATCGTGATGCTGGTGTCGGGCCTGCTCGCCATGATCCGCGGCTTCATGCGCGAGATCCTGTCGATCGCGGCCTGGGGCATCGCCGCGCTGGTGACGCTGTATTCGTTCACCCGGGTGACGCCGATCATCCAGCAATACATCCAGAACGACATCGCCGCGAAGGGCGTCGCCATCGGCGGCGTGTTCCTCGGCACGCTGCTGCTCGTCACGGTCGTGACCGTGCGCATCTCCGACATGATCCTCGACAGCCGGGTCGGCGCGCTCGACCGCACGCTCGGCTTCCTGTTCGGGCTCGCTCGCGGGCTGGTGATCGTGGTGATCGCCTTCCTGTTCTTCGCTTGGCTCGTTCCCGACAACCGTCAGCCGGACTGGGTGCAGAGTGCGAAATCGAAAGTGGTGCTGCAGGGCACCGGAAATTGGCTGATCTCGATGTTGCCGGACGACCCCGAGACCACCATCTTGAAGCGGTTGAAGAAGCCCAGACCGGACGACCAGGACGCGGATGCGCCGAGCCAGCGCTCGGATGCCCCCGCGCCCTCAACCAATGGCATGAGCGGGCGATAGGCGCCGAGGGCGCCGCGAGGGACTGACAGACGTGCAACAAATCATGGCGGAGACCAGCGACGCGGCGGTGGACCTCGAGGCCGACCGGTTGCGCGAGGAGTGCGGCGTTTTCGGCATCTTCGGCCATCCCGACGCTGCCGCCATCACTGCGCTCGGCCTGCACGCGCTGCAGCACCGCGGCCAGGAGGCTGCCGGCATCGTTACCTATGACGGAAGCCGCTTCCATTCCGAGCGCCGGCTCGGGCTCGTCGGCGATACTTTCTCGCGGCGCGAGGTGATCGATCGGCTGCCCGGCACCGCCGCGGTCGGCCATGTGCGCTATTCGACCACCGGCGAGACCGTGCTGCGCAACGTGCAGCCGCTATTCGCCGAGCTCAATGCCGGCGGCTTCGCCATCGGCCACAACGGCAATCTCACCAACGGCCTGACGCTGCGCCGCGACCTGGTGCGCGAAGGCGCGATGATGCAGTCGACCACCGACACCGAGGTGATCCTGCACCTGGTGGCGCGCTCGAACCGCAACCGCTTCGTCGACCGCTTCGTCGACGGGCTGCGCCAGCTCGAGGGCGCCTATGCCTTTGTCGGGCTCACCAACAAGAAGCTGGTCGGCGCCCGAGACCCGCTCGGCATCCGGCCGCTGGTGCTGGGCCGGCTCGACGGCTGCCCGATCCTCGCCTCGGAGACCTGCGCGCTCGACATCATCGGCGCGACCTATGTCCGCGACATCGAGAACGGCGAGGTCGTGGTGTTCGACGAGGACGGCTTGCAGAGCCTGAAGCCGTTCCCGCCGATGGCGCCGCGGCCCTGCGTGTTCGAATACATCTATTTCGCCCGCCCGGATTCGATCGTCGGCGGCCGCCCGGTCTATGACGTGCGCAAGACCATGGGCGCCGAGCTGGCGCGCGAGGCGCCGGCCGATGCCGACGTCATCGTGCCGGTGCCGGATTCCGGCGTGCCGGCGGCGATCGGCTTCGCGCAGCAGTCCGGCCTGCCCTACGAGATGGGCATCATCCGCAACCACTATGTCGGCCGCACCTTCATCCAGCCGACCCAGGCGATCCGCGAATCCGGGGTGCGGATGAAACATTCCGCCAACCGCGCGGTGGTGAAGGGCAAGCGCATCGTGCTGGTCGACGATTCCATCGTGCGCGGCACCACCTCGCGCAAGATCGTGCAGATGATGCGCGATGCCGGGGCCACCGAGGTGCATTTCCGCATCGCCTCGCCGCCGATCAAATATCCGGACTATTACGGCATCGACACGCCGGAGCGGGAAAAGCTCCTGGCCGCGACCCACAGCCTCGAGGAGATGCGCAAGTTCATCGGCGCGGATTCGCTCGCCTTCCTGTCGGTCGACGGCATCTACCGCGCCATGGGCGAGCCGGGCCGCAATCCGGAGCGACCGCAATATACCGACCACTGCTTCACCGGCGATTATCCGACCGGCCTCACCGACCAGGACGGCAAAAGCACCGCGCCGCGGCAATTGTCGCTGCTCGCCGAGGCGAGCTAGACGATGACCTGTCGAGGCTGAAACACGCTCCCTCCACCGCTCATTCCCGCGAAAGCGGGAATCCAGGCTTAAGCGTGGGTCCCCGCTTTCGCGGGGACGAACGGAGGCAAATCCAGTTCACTTAAACCGATTGTGCTCTAGGAATCGCGCATGTCGAAACCATTATCGGGGCGCATCGCGCTCGTGACCGGCGCCTCGCGCGGCATCGGCGCCGCCGCCGCCCTCGCGCTCGCCGCCGAGGGCGCGCACATCGTCGCGGTGGCGCGCACCGTCGGCGGGCTCGAGGAGCTCGACGACCGCATCGCGGCCGCCGGCGGCACCGCGACGCTGGTGCCGCTCGACATGAAGGACACCGACGGCATCCTGCGGCTCGCCTTGGCGCTGCGCGAGCGCCACGGCCGGCTCGACATTCTGCTTGGCAATGCCGGCATCCTCGGCACGCCCTCGCCGCTCGACCATGTCGAGCCCAAGGTGTGGGACGATACGCTGGCGGTGAACCTCACCGCCAACTGGCACCTGATCCGCGCCTTCGACCCGTTGCTCAAGCTGTCGGATGCCGGCCGCGCGGTGTTCGTCACCTCGGGGCTCGCGACGCTGGCGCGGCCCTATTTCGGCGCCTATGCCGCCTCCAAGGCGGCGCTCGACATGATGGTGCAGACCTATGCCGCGGAGACCGCGTCGAGCCGGGTCCGCGTCAACCTGTTCAATCCCGGCCAGACCCGCACCCGGATGATGGCGGTGGCCTTTCCCGGCCTCGATCCGCAGACGCTGCCGACCGCCGAACAAGTGGTGGAGACGCTGGTGCCGCTGTGCCGGCCGGACTGCACCGAGAGCGGCAAGCTCTACGATTTCCGCGCCGGCCGTTTCCTGAGCTTCCAGCGGCCGGCGTGATGTCTCGCCCGCTCAGTTCCGCCTCATCCTGAGGAGGGGGGCTAGCGGCGCTTGCCCGACGCGAACGGATTGGCTTTCTCGCGCAGCGCCAGCCGGATCGGCGTGCCCGGCAGGTCGAAGGTCTCGCGCAGGCTGTTGACGAGATAGCGCTTGTAGGCGTCCGGCACCGCGTCGGCGCGGGTGCAGAACAGCACGAAGCTCGGCGGCCGGCTCTTCGGCTGCGTCACGTAGTTGAGCCGGATGCGGCGGCCCGACACCGCCGGCGGCGGATGCGCGGAGAGCGTGTCGGCGAGCCAGCGGTTGAGCGCGCTGGTCGGCACCCGCCGGTTCCAGACCTCATAGGCGTCGATCACCGCCTGCATCAGGCGGTCGAGCCCCTCTCCGGTCAGACCCGAGACCGCGACGAACGGCGCACCCCGAAGTTGCGTCAGCTTGCGCTCGGCCTCGGCGCGCAGCCTGCTGATCGCCCCCGGCTTCTTCTCCATCAGGTCCCATTTGCCGACCGCGAGCACCACCGCGCGGCCCTCCTGCTCGGCGAGGTCGGCGATGCGCTGGTCCTGCTCCTCGATACCGCGCTCGGCGTCGAGCAGCACCACCACGACCTCGGCGAAGCGCACCGCATTGAGCGCGTCGGCCACCGACAGCTTCTCCAGCTTGTCCTCGATCCGGGCGCGGCGGCGCAGGCCGGCGGTGTCGTCGAAGCGGAACCGGCGGCCATGCCAGGCGAACTCGACCGCGATGGAGTCGCGGGTGATGCCGGCCTCCGGCCCGGTCAGCAGCCGCTCCTCGCCGAGCAGCCGGTTGATGAGGGTCGACTTGCCGGCATTGGGTCGCCCGATCACCGCGACCCGGATCGGACGCTGCGCCTGCACGTCTTCAGGTAAAGTTTCACTTGAAGTTTCGCCGTCAAAGCTTTCGTCAGCCGCACGGCGCTCTTCACGTTGTGCTTGAACATGCTCGGGCAGCGCCGCTTCCAGCGCCTCGTGCAGGTCGGCCAGGCCCTCACCGTGCTCGGCCGAGATCGCGACCGGCTCGCCGAGGCCGAGCGCATAGGCCTCGAGCCGTCCGGCCTCGCCGGCTCGGCCCTCGCTCTTGTTGGCGACCACGATCGCCGGCTTGCCGGAGCGGCGCACCACGTCGGCGAAGGCTCGGTCCACGGGCGTCGGCCCGCTGCGCGCATCGATGACGAAGAACACCGCGTCGGCCTGCGCGATCGCGGCCTCGGTCTGCGCCCGCATCCGGCCGGACAGGCTGTCGGGCGCGGCCTCCTCGAGCCCGGCAGTATCCACCACGGTAAAGCGGAGATCGCCGAGCCGCGCCTCTCCGGCGCGGCGGTCGCGCGTCACGCCGGGCCGGTCATCGACCAGCGCGAGGCGCCGGCCGACCAGGCGGTTGAACAACGTCGACTTGCCGACATTCGGCCGGCCGACGATGGCGACGGTGAAGCTCATGGCAGGATCAGCCTAGGCGGACGGCGCCGGCGGCGCACAGCACCGCCGCGCCGCCTATTGGCGCGAGAAGGTGCCGGCGGGCGGCGGGGCAGGCCACGGGCTCGGCGCCTGCTGCTGCTGCGCCGGTGCCGGCCATGGCGCTTGCTGCGCCTGTTGCGGCTGCTGCGCCGGGGGAGCGGACGGCCATGGTGCCGGTGACTGCTGCTGTTGCGTCGACTGCGCCGGCGCCGATGCCGGCGGCCGCCGTACGACGCGCGGTTTGGGTTTCGGTTTCGGCTTCTCTGCGGCCAGCGCCGGCGGCGTCTCGACCGCTGCGGCCTCTTCAGGCGGCTGCTGATGCCCCTTGATCAGCTCGGGCGGAACGCCCTGCGTCACGCCGGGCACGCCTTCCGGAAACAGCGCGCGGCGCTCGCCGGGCAGCTTCTTCTTCTCGTTGATGCCGAAAATGTCGAGCTTGTCGGCGTCGAAGTCGGCGCAGGCCGACAGCGCCGGCCCCAGCGACAGCAATGACACGATCAGAATGATGCGGCGCATCGGTCGCCTACTCCTCATCCGCACGCGATCCACTCAGCTCTTGTCGCCATTCTTGCCGCCCTCGCCCTTGGCGGCGTCATCGCCGCCATCGGCCGCGAGCAGCGCCGAGAGCACGTCCACCCGCGCGCGCGTTGCCTGCGGCGTCTCGGCGTCGTTGGCGACCATGTCCACATAGCGCCGCGCACTCTGCGCGTCACCCGCCTTCCAGGCCGCGAACGCCAGGAGCTCGCGCGCCGTATGCCGGAACGGCCGTCCGGGTTCGGCCAGAGGATCGAGCCGCCGGCGCACCTCGGCGAAGGGGACGCGGTCGACCTCCAGGAAGCCGGCACGCAGCGCGGCGAGATCCTGCATGGTCGGGCCGATATCGGCCCGCGTCATGTCGTCATATTCACGCACCGCGGCCGCGGGGTCGCGCTGCGCCAGCGCCGCGGCGGCGCGGAAGCGCGCCAGCGCGCGATAGCCGGCAGTGCCGTCCTTGGCGATCTCGGCGAAGGCCTTCTCGGCCTCCTCGGCCTTGCCCTCGTCGCTGAGCGCAATGGCGGCCTCGAACGCCGAGCCGGACTCGGCCGCCTTCCGGTTCTGCCAGTATTCGTAACCGCGCCAGCTGCCGACCGCGAGCACGAACAGCACGGCGGCCGCGATCAGATAGAGGCCGTAACGGTCCCAAAACTGGCGCAGCTTCTCGCGCCGGACTTCCTCGTCGACCTCGTGGAAAATATTGT